>Ga0224555_1005095_pt1 | contig 11414 bp, 6 predicted proteins | sample 714S23034metaG_FD_180687 | JGI IMG/M metagenome (GOLD analysis project Ga0224555, IMG submission 180687) | Peat soil microbial communities from Stordalen Mire, Sweden - 717 S2 30-34 | ecosystem: Environmental > Terrestrial > Soil > Wetlands > Peat | place: Sweden: Norrbotten County, Stordalen...
GCGACGAGAAGAAGCTGCTCCGCTTCCAGCGGGGTCCCCGGCAAGCGATTTGTGCTTGCTGGGGTGAGAGAAGCAGATTGCCAGCTACGATCTGCTCATCGTCGATGAACTCGGCTTCGTGCCGCTCTCCAAGACCGGAGCCGAACTGCTCTTCGAGGTCTTCAGCCAGCGCTACGAGCGCGGCTCAACCATGGTCACCAGCAACCTGCCCTTCGCCGAATGGACTGAAGTCCTCGGCTCCGAGCGGCTGACCGGCGCACTGCTCGACCGCCTTACCCACCACGTCCACATCCTGGAGATGAACGGCGACAGCTTCCGCCTTAAGCAGAGCCGGCGCAAACGCAGCCCCGCCAGCTCCTGACCCACCGGCACCCAGCCGACACCACCCCAGTCCGAACGCGCCAAGAGCATCTCGCCGCGTCCGCCAACTCACTGCTTGATCGGCACGGCGGTAGCGCTGGTGTTGTAGCCTTCCAGTTTCACCCAGCCGGCTTTTGCGTCCTGTGGAAGTACGCCGCGAATCTCGGCTGTTTCGCCGGGAAAGATGGTGATGTAATTGTCGTCGTACTCGATGGGGAGGATTTCGTTGCCATCCGGCGCGGCGGAGATCGTTGCCCGCTCGAAGAATGCGATGTGTTGAGAAGGATTGTGCAAGCGGATGGCTATGTCACTTCCCTTTGCGGTCTTCCTCTTCACTGCCCGGACCTTTAATTCCACCGGAGGCATGGTGTTCAACGCGGTCATGTCGGCCCAACTCTCCTGCCGCAGATCCATAGCCTGATCGTTTCTTCGAGCTCCCAGATCGTCATCCTTCTGCGACTGCCAATAGGTGTTCTCGACAAGCAGCTTTCCTTGCGCATCGAAGAGCTGGCAGCGGACGAAGAAGACCGGCGTGGAGGCTGGATACCGGGGCAGCGTGGCCACCAGCTTTTCGCGGTTGTAGGGCACGGCAATCCCCTCCAGCGAACGATCGTCGCGGACCTTGCCATCCAGATCGTAGACGCGAATGCGCGCGCGCAGGCCCTGTACGTCGCCGGGAGTTTGATTGAAAACGATGATTTTGGCCTGACTGTGATCGCCGGTCGCATAGGAGTCGAAGACCACCGAGAGCGGACGCAGCCCTTTCTTGGCTCCAAAGTAGGTTCCGCCGGGACTCAGATAGTAGTCGATGATGTTGCCATAGAAAGACGGCCAGTGGCTGTTCAGCATCCAGTAGAGGGTCATCTTGTGGTTGGCCCAGTCGCCCGCGGCGTAAGCCTCGAACTGGGCACGGGTATCCTCATAGTGGGCCAGTTGCGCCTTCTTCACGAACTCTTCCACACTGCCGGAAGCTCCGTAGCGGCGCTCCAATGCCAGTTGAACATTGGCCAGGAAGGAAGTCTTGTCAATGGCTCCGGCATGCATGAGCCAGGTGTCATTGATCGGCCAGAGCTTGTCGGCGGGAATGAACTTCTTGAGACTCTCCAGGGTGGGAATGTGCTCGTTGTCCCCCTGCTCCGCGCAAGCCCCGCGAGTAGGGGGATATTTTCCGCTGAACCAATACGCCGGAGGCCGCCAACTGTACGGCCCTTCCATGTGGATGCCATCCCACAGGTGATTGCCGTTCGCGTCCTTGGCGAACGAGGAGACGGTATCCACCAAAGCATTCTGCCAGTGCAGCTCGGATTCAATCCGGCGGTACTCCAGCCTTACCGGGTCCGGAGCACGGCCATCGCTTCCGTTGGCCCAGATAAACACGGAGGCATGGGGACGCAGCATCGTAATCTGGGAACGAAGGCTCTCGGAAGCAACCCGGTGGTCTTCTTCGCTCCATTGATCCCACTTCTCCCACTGATTGCAGCACATCCAGCCGAACATCAGCGGAATGCCCTCCTCGTCGGCGAGATCGACGATGTGCTCGCTGGAGATCTTCGACTCCCAGCGCAGCATATTGATGCCGAGATCCTTCACGTAGCGCATGATGTTTGCTTCGCGCTCGGGATCGTAGCGATAGAGCAGGTCGGGGGTGTAGTCGGCCCCGCGCACCCTGAAATCCCGCCCGTTCACCTGAAGGTAGAAGTTGCCGCCTTTGCCCACCTCCGGAAACTGCTCGTCTTCATCGCGGTGCTGCGTAATACTGCGAATGCCGAAGCGCGAATCGTTGCGGTCGGAGAGCCGTCCTTCCTCGGTGAACTCCAGACGGAGGTTGTAGAGTGCCGGATCGCCCATCGTGTACGGCCACCAGAGGTCGGGATGAGTCACGGCCAGGCCGGGAAACTTCTCCGGCGCGAAAGAGATCTCGCGCTCCTCGCCGGGAGCGAGATCGACGGACTGCTCCAGCTTGATCGTTGGCTTCCCTGGCCGCGAAATCGTACCTCTCAGTGTGCCGCCGGCCTGCCGCGCCGAGTGGTTTCGCAGAGTGGCGTACACCGTGAGGCGGGCGGTCGATTCCTTGAGAAGAAGTTGCGTATTCACCAGCGCATTACTGACCGAAACGCTGCCCGTCACCCGCAGATACACGGGCTTCCAGATACCGGCGTTACGATCCGGCACAAAGGAGACGCCCCATCCCGGAAGCTTTTTTTCGCCCTTGTAGCCGAGGTACTTCCAATTCACCCAGTCGAACCAACTGTCGGCCAGCTCCACGCCATTAACGTCCTGAATCAGCCGCTCGGGAGTTACCTTGACGGCCAGCACATTGGGCTGCCCCGGCTTGATCCAGGGGGTCGCGTCGAATTGGTGCGCGGCATACATTCCCGCAACTTGCGTGCTGTCAGCGATCCTCTGCCCGTTCAGCCAGATCTCGGCTCGATAGTTGATTCCGGGAAACTCCAGCGTGTAGGCGGAGAATCCGGCCGGCGCGACAAAGCTCGTGCGATACCACCAGTCTTGCTTGTAAAGATCCTGCGGAACCTTCTCAAGCAGATTCTTTCCGACATACAGGTCGGGGTAGACGCCGTCCTCTTGCAATATTTCGAGCACCGTGGCCGGCATTCTGTGGATGGGATGCCAGGCGGCATCCTGGAATCCTGCAACCGAGACTTCCGCTCCGCCGGCGCGCACCTCCGCTGCGGATGCCAGCTTCCAATCCGCCGCCAGCTCTATCTTCCGGGGAATTCCAGTCTCCGCGCGTAGCGGCAACCAGCAGAGAGTGAGGAACAGAAGGACGGTAAAAACACCTCTGCGATGGTTTGATCTGCATACTCGCGTTGCTTCCCTATTCATCTTTACCTGCGCTCTCCACTTGGAGCATTGATTGGGCTTAACCTTGTGAAATGCTATCTTACTCTTCCGCTGGCACCTCGAAGGAGATGGCTTGCTGGCGAAAGCCGCGTGTTCTCCACAATCCATAAAGAATGCCTGCGGCAAGCCAGAGGCCGCCCGCAATCTTGGCTGGCGTGCGAAGACTCAGCCAGATATAGAGGCAGATCGCAAACCCCGCTAATGGCGGCAGAGCGTTGCCAAGGGTCCGCTTTCCGCGTAGAAAACAGTGCTTGAACGCAGCCGCATTCACGCCCATGAAAGCGATAAACGCGCCACACTCCCCGCAAATCCTTCAACTTCCTGCTTGTCTACTGGCCTGCTTTTACTCCGCCCCACTGGTAGAGTTTTACTCCGCCCTTGACAGACATACTCGTAGTACGCGCTCTCACCCACATCTTGGAACCGACCCCAACGGCTCACGTCATAGACGAGCAGGGAAGTGAAATCCGTTTGTTTTGCTTCGACATCAGACATGAGCTGGTTCAGGCCTTCGCGGCCGGCAATGTTGAGTCCACTACGTCCGTGATCCGAGTACGCCTGCACGATGTCCATGTTGTGGTCAGCGGCGTACTGCCGGATCACGTCGAGCTGGTTTTCGGGTGAATATTGTTGATGTTCTGTCGACATGCGGACGTACTGCGCCGCGCGGGATGGGGCACGGACAATCGGGGATGCTGGAGAGATCTCCATGTTTTCACCAACTCAGGTCAGATCAAGACCCCCGGCGACGTGGGTCGAGAGGTCAACTAAAAACGACTGCTACTATGTAGTGGAAGTTCGAGCCCGTTTTAGTGACAAGACGACGAAAATAATTTAAGTTTTCACTCCGAGAGTGTTGGATCGATGGGGGACGCCACGCTCCCTGGCAGCGCGGCATCAACGAGAACACCAACGGCCTCATCCGGCAGTTCCTCCCAAAGGCGAAGACCTCAGCGTTTACTCCCAGCAAGAACTCGACCAGTACGCCTGGCTGCTCAACGCAAGACCGAGAAAGTCGCTGGGATGGAAATGCCCCGCCGAACTCTTCCTCCCAGACTTCGACTTCGTGAAATACTACTCAAAGTTCTTTGCACTTCGATGTTGAATCCGGCCATCATAAAATTGGAACTCGCCACCGATGTCTAAACTCGCTCTATACCTCCTAGTTTTCGCAACTTCCGCGCAGGCTGTTCCGGTTCACCTCCGTACAAACGCTCTGGTAAACCCGCTTGGCATCGACACTCCGCAGCCCACGTTTTCCTGGCAGAGCGATGCATTGACTCCAAATTGGATGCAATCCGGCTACGAAATCCTCGTCGCGACGAACGCTGACGATCTTCTCCCGGGCAAGGCAAGCGCCTGGGATTCTGGTCGCGTCAAGTCCTCTGAATCGCTCGATGTCACCTATGCCGGCGCACCCATAAATCCACAGCAGCGTTACGTCTGGAAGGTCATCGTCTGGGACGGCAAAGGCCACCAGACCACCTCCGCACCCGCATCGTTCGAGACCGGTCTCTTGAGTGCCGCCGATTGGAAAGCGCAATGGATCACGCGTAACGACCCGGCCGACGAGCAGGAACTCAGCGCAATCCGCTGGATCTGGCTCCCTGACTCAGACCCACTGCATGTACCCTCCGCCACCGCCGCGCAGTTTCGCTACCGCTTTCATCTCGAAGCCGCACCCACCGCCGCAAGTCTCCACGTCCTGGTGCGCGGCGACTTCACCGCCCGCGTCAATGGCACCATCACCGGCCATCACAACGAGTGGGGAGCCTTCGACCGCGAAGAGATCGCCTCCCTCCTTCATCCCGGCGACAACGAAGTTGAACTGGACGTCGTCTCGCACCCTGCGGATGCTCCTTCCACCACGGCTCCGTCAGCGGTTGCGGCCTCCATTCATCTGAGGCTCGCCGATGGCACAGTCGAGCGCGTCATAACCAACGGCCAATGGCAGGCTCGCTCCATGCCCAATGGCGCATGGCAAAATGCCCAGACAACGGGCCCCCTCTCTGCACCCTTCGGCATCGGCACCGACAGGCAGCAAGCCGTCCCCGGCCCCGATCGCATCTCAACGGACGCCTCGCTCATGCGCAAGGATTTTAGCGTCGATTCCCCCATCCGTACCGCGCGCCTCACACTCACCGCGCTCGGCGCCTACCAGGCCTTCCTCAACGGCAAACCCGTCGCACCCAACACGCTGCTCGCACCCGGATGGACCGACTTCCACAAGCGCGTGCTCTACCAGACCTATGATGTGACGTCCCTGCTCAGCCACGGCGCGAATACCCTCGGTGTCCTGCTTGGCGGCGGTTGGTACAGTTCGCCGATGACGTGGATCGGCTACCGCTCAACCCCCGGCCCAAACCTCCTCCGCGCCCAGCTCGACCTTACCCTCGCCAACGGCAAGCACCAGACCATCATCACCGACCCCAGCTGGCTCACCGCGTCCGCGCCCATCACCTTCTCCGAGATCTACGGTGGCGAATCCTACGACGCCCGCCTCGCCCAGCCTGGCTGGAGCCTGCCCCACTTCAACACCTCGCATTGGACGCAGGCCACACCCGCAACCCCGCCGGACAGCAGCATGGTCCTCACCGCTCAGCCCGACCTGCCCATCCGCACCACCCTCACGCTTCACCCCATCAGCATGGATCCCGCCAGCGCCGCCCATCCCATCGTCTACGATATGGGACAAAATATGGTGGGCAACATCCGGCTCCATATCCGCGGCCCGCGCGGCACCGTCGTTCGTCTTCGCTACGCCGAGCGCCTAAATCCCGACGGCAGCATCTACACCGCGAACCTCCGCAACGCCGACGCCACCGACACCTACGCCCTCTCCGGCGATGGCGACGAGATCTGGATCCCGGCCTTCACGTTCCACGGCTTTCGTTACGTCGAACTCTCTTTCCTCGGCGGCCAGCCGTCAACCTCATCCACCCTCTCCACCATCGACGGCCTCGTCTACAACAGCCTCTCCGAGCCGCCCACCGTCCGCCTCACCAGCTCCAGCGAGACGCTCAACAAGATGAATAAACTAGGCGCATGGGGACAGCGCGGCAACTTCGTATCCATCCCAACCGACTGCCCGCAGCGCGACGAACGCCTCGGTTGGATGGGCGACGCCGGAGCCTTCTGGCGCACCGGAACCTACAACTTCGACATCGGCGCCTTCACCCACAAGTTCATGACCGATGTCACCGACGCCCAGACCTCCGCCGGCGCCTTCACCGACGTCTCGCCAAACATCCTCGGCCCCACTCCCGGAGCCCCCGGCTGGGGCGACGCTGGAGTCTTCATCCCGTACGCTGCATGGCTGCAGTACGGCGACCTCAGCGTCGTCGAGCGGTCCTGGCCAGCCATGGAGCGCTGGACCAACTTCATCCTCACCAACAATCCCGACTACGTCCGCCGCAACGCACTCGGCAACAACTACGCGGACTGGCTCGCACCTGATCAGCACACGCCCAAGACCCTCATCGACGCCGCTTACTGGGCGCTAGTCGTACGCGAGATGGCGGAGATGGCGACAGCACTTCACCGCCCCGCCGACGCCAATAAATATCAACAGCAATACGACCACATCGCAGCCGCCTACCGCGCTGCTTTCGTGAAGCAGGATGGCAGCGTCGACGGCAACACCCAAACCGCCTATCTCGCTACGCTCTTTACCGGCATCGCTCCGCCCACATTCCGCACCGCCATGGTGGATCACCTCGTCAAGGACATCGAAGCACACGGCAACCACCTCACCACCGGCTTTCTCGGCACACCATTTCTTCTCTTCGTGCTCGACGAAAATCAACACACGGATCTCGCCTTCAAACTTCTGCTCTCCGACACCTACCCCTCATGGGGCTACATGGTGAAAAAGGGCGCCACCACCTGGTGGGAGCGTTGGAACGGCGACACCGGCGACCCCAGCATGAACTCCTATAACCACTACGCCTTCGGTTCCGTCATGGCCTGGGTCTATCGTCGCGCGGCCGGCATCGATACCGACGCAACCGGCCCCGGCTTTCATCACCTCACCATCCACCCTCACTTCGACCCTGCACTCCCAACGCTGCACGTCGAGTACGACTCAGCCTACGGCACCATCATCTCCGACTGGAAACAAAGCCAGCACCGCTTCACCATCACGATTCCAGCGAACACCACCGCCACCGTCATTCTCCCAATGCACAAGACCGAAACCATCGGCAGCGGCTCGCACTTGTATCGTCTGGGAGAGGATTGAAAAGAGCGTGCAACACGTTGGCTCCATCCTCCATGCGGGAGCTCTGGACAATACCTACTGCCAAGAGCTTAACGCTGCGGTCGGCAGGAGCCGACGTCGTTATGCAATCAAGTTACGGGAGTTTCGTCTTTAAAGGGGCACGTTCCAGATGTAGACTCCTTGTCTGCAGTACGCGTTCCGCCAGCCTTACCGATCTTACGCACGCTGCACATTTGGAGGTATCCGCAATGTATCCATTGAATCCGTCGCCGCTATGCCGGCTGCACCTTGCACCGTCATTGGTACTGAGAATCAGAGCCCTCATGGGCCGGCGCGCCGAGGAACAGGAACGCTATCACAAACACAATGGGGATTTTATTGCGCTTGCTTCCGACAAGAGTCAAGATAGATTTTCTTTGTTAGGTTCATGCCGAGCTTCAGTGGCACAAATCAATGATCGCGTAATCCATAAGGAGCTGCTTTTGAACGTTCTTCCCCACCTCTCCATTGTGCGCAACGCCGCGAATTTTCTCCTGACCGTCGCGGTAATTGCGGTGCCGCTTCTCTCTGCGCCTTCATCTGCGCAGGCGCAATCGACGAAGCAGGTCACCGAGATTACCAGCTCTCTTTCTTCAGAGTCACAAAAGGTCATCGAGCGCCTTTCGACCTTTGACAACCTCGAGGCGGAGCAGTGGCGTTACCACGCCGGCGACCTTCCCCACGGCGAAGCCCTCAATCTCGACGACAGCAACTGGCCCATCGTCAAAGCCGGCAGCGATGCGCCCAACGAGGCTGTCTGGTACCACCGAGAGGTTGAAGTACCCAAAACCCTCAACGGTTACGACCTCACCGGCGCGCGCATCTGGTTCGCCTTCCACGCCGACGCCAACGGCCCCATGCCGCAGATCATCTACTTCAACGGCCGCCGCGTAGCCCTCGGCGACGACCTCGAACCCATCGTCCTCTTCGATCAAGCCAAACCCGGCGACAAGGTCCTCATCGCCGTCAAACTCCTCCACACCGTAGACAAAAAAACCTTCGCCGGCGCAACCCTGAAGATCGACTTCGCTTCCGGACGTCCCAACCCCGCAGATCTCCGCACCGAATTCCTCTCGTCCACCCTTCTCATCCCCACTCTCTCGAAGAACGCGCCACAGGATCTCGCGACGTTGCAACATGCAATCGCGATGGTCGACCTCAGTGCTCTCGACGCCAACGACCAGTCGAAGTTCGACGCCTCGCTCACCCGTGCCCGCCAGGAGCTTGAGCCCCTCAAGCCCATGCTCCAGCAAGCCACCTTTCATCTCACCGGCAACTCTCACATCGACGCCGCCTGGCTCTGGCCCTGGACCGAGGCCGTCGACGTTGTCAAGCGGACCTTCGGCACCGCGCTCCAGCTCATGAACGAGTACCCCGACTACACCTATACCCAGTCCGCCGCCCAGTACAACTCCTGGATGGCCAACAAATATCCGCAGATGAACGACGAGATCAAGCAGCGCATCAAGGAAGGTCGCTGGGAGGTCGTCGGCGGCATGTGGGTCGAGCCCGATCTCAACATGCCAGGAGGTGAATCCACCGTCCGCTCCATCCTCATCGGCAAGCGCTGGTACCAGCAGCACTACGGCGTCGACGTCCGCGTCGGCTGGAACCCAGATTCCTTCGGCTACAACTGGCAACTCCCCCAGATCTACAAGCGCTCCGGCATCGACTACTTCGTCACCCAGAAGATGACCTGGAATGACCCCAACCAGCTTCCCTTCAAGCTTTTCTGGTGGGAGTCCCCCGACGGCAGCAAAGTGCTAACGTACTTCCCGCACGACTACGGCAATGACAATCTCAACCCGGTCCGCCTCTCCCAGGACCTCGTTCAGGCCCGCCAGCGCGCACCCGGCATGGAAGACATGATGGACCTTTACGGCATCGGCGATCACGGCGGAGGTCCCACCCGCGCCATCCTCGATGAGGGCGACCACTGGGCACAACCCGACAAGATCATTCCGAAGATGCACTTCGGAACCTCCCAGACCTACTTCACTAACGTCGAGCAGAAAATCTCCTCCAACTCGCCCCTCTGGAACTACGAGTCCATCGCCAAGGGCTATACCTTCCCCACCGCAGAGGAAGGCAAGATCGACATTCCCACCTGGAAAGACGAGATGTATCTCGAATTCCACCGTGGCGTCTACACCACGCAAGCCAATCTGAAACGAAACATGCGGGAGAGCGAAGAGTGGGCGCTCAACGCGGAGAAGGTCGCCTCGCTCGCCTGGCTTCAGGGTGACGCCTATCCCGACTCGGAGCTCACCGAAGCCTGGAAGAAGATCACCTTCAACCAGTTTCACGACCTCGCCGCCGGTTCCGGCATCGCGGTCATCTACAAAGACGCGCAAAAAGACTACGACCAGGTTCACTGGGCCACCAACGAGATCTCAGCCAAGGCACTCCATACCCTCGACGCCGAAATAGACACCAGCGCGGGAGGCAACGTCGCCGTCCTCGTCTTCAACCCACTCGCATGGCAGCGTGACGGTCTCGTCACCGTAGACGTCCAGTTGCCCGCAGCCTCATCCAACAGCGTCTCGGTGGTCGACGCCCACCACCGCGTGCTGCCCTCCATCGTGCTCTCAAGCAATCTGAAGACAAACAGTTACAAGCTCCTCATCGAAGCCAAAGCCATACCGTCGATGGGCTATGAAGTCCTGCACGTAGTCCCTGGAAAGCGCCCATTCGCCAGCGACCTCAAAGCCGCCGGAACCACCATGGAAAACGCCGCTCTCAAAGTCGTTGTCGATCCAAAAGACGGCTGCATCACCAGCCTCTTCGACAAGCGGTCCAACTTCGAAAGCCTCGCTCCGGGAGCCTGCGGCAACCAGTTGCAGACCTTCAAAGACACGCCAAAGCAATATGACGCATGGAATATCGACCCCGGCACGCTCGATCACATGACCCCCATCGACGAAGTCGACTCCGTCAAACTCATCGAGAACGATCCTCTACGCGCCGTCATCCGCGTCAGCCGCACCTGGCAAAAATCCAAATTCGTTCAGGACATCACCCTCTACGCAGATGCCGACACAGTCAACGTAGTCAACGATGTCGACTGGCACGAAACCCACGTCCTGCTGAAAGCTGCCTTTCCGCTCGCTGCATCCGCACCCATGGCGACCTACGAGATCCCCTACGGCACCATCCAACGTCCCACCACCCGCAACAACACCTGGGAGCAGGCCAAGTTCGAAGTTCCCGCGTTGCGCTGGGCCGACCTCGGCGACGCCCACCACGGCTTCAGCCTCATCAACGAGGCCAAGTACGGCTACGACGACAAGGACAACGTCCTCCGCCTCACGCTCCTGCGCTCCCCCGTCTGGCCCGACCCCGACGCCGACCGCGGACACCAGCACTTCGGCTACGAGCTTTATCCGCACGCAGGCACCTGGCAGCAGGCTCTCACCGAGCGGCAAGGCTACCAATACAACTACAACCTCAAAGCCATGCAGGTCGAAGCCCATACCGGCCCGCAGCCCGCTGAACACTCTTACCTCTCGGTCGAGCCGGAGAACGTCGTCCTGACAGCCGTCAAAAAAGCAGAAGACAACAACGGTCTCATCTTCCGCGTCGTCGAATGGGCTGGCAAGCAATCCAACGTCACCTTCACCCTGCCTCCCGGAGCGACGGCCGCAACCGAAACCAATCTCATGGAGAATCCGATCGGCGCGCCCCTCCCTCTCTCCGCGAACAAGGTAACGATCCCCATCCACCCCTACGAAATCCTCACTATACGAGTGGACTACCCGCATACGAGCACTGAGGCGAACAATAACTGATGCCCGCCCCCCAGCACCTCCGCCCTAGGCCGTATCGACATATAGTTTCAGGTGCAACCATGCGCAGGCGAGGGCGACGAGAGCTTTGAAGCAGGCTTTTGATTTTTCGTATCGCGTGGCGAATCTGCGAAAGCACTTGAGTTTGC
>Ga0224555_1005096_pt1 | contig 11414 bp, 9 predicted proteins | sample 714S23034metaG_FD_180687 | JGI IMG/M metagenome (GOLD analysis project Ga0224555, IMG submission 180687) | Peat soil microbial communities from Stordalen Mire, Sweden - 717 S2 30-34 | ecosystem: Environmental > Terrestrial > Soil > Wetlands > Peat | place: Sweden: Norrbotten County, Stordalen...
GGTCGCCAAGTTTGGGCGAAGTGAGCGCGCTGATGGCGAGCAGATTTGCCGAGGAGCCGGAGTTGACCAGCGAGGCGCAGCGGACGCCGACGAAACGAGCCAGCTTGCGCTCGAATTCCTCGGCAAAATGGCCGGTCGTAAACCAGTTGTCGAGCGCCGAATCGACGACCGAACCGATGTCGGCGGCGTCGATCACTTTGCCGGAGACGGGAACAGGCGACAGGCCGGGCTTGAACTCCTTCGCGGGGAAAGCCTCGGCAACGTACTCGGCGGTGAGGTCGAGAATCTGCCGGCGAAGCTGGTCTGCTCTGTCTGTCATCTGGACGCCCTGCTCCCATTTATGTTCCAGGCTCAAAAATACAATTCCGGGAGTCTTCAGTGTAGTGTATTCGTAAGAGAAACCTCCTCCCACCGAAGTAGTAGTTTGAGACCTCGACAACGGCCGGTTCGCGGGTGTAAAAAACTGATATGAAAGCGGTTATTCTGGCAGGCGGTCTGGGAACGCGGCTGAGTGAAGAGACGGGCCTGCGCCCCAAGCCGATGGTGGAGATTGGCGGCCGGCCGATTCTTTGGCACATCTTGAAAATCTATTCGCAGCACGGGATCAACGACTTCGTAATCTGTTGTGGATACAAGGGTTATCTGATTAAAGAGTATTTTGCCAATTACTTTCTGCACACTTCAGACGTGACCTTCGACATGCAGGAAAACCGCATGGAAGTGCACCAGAGCGTTGCGGAACCCTGGCGCGTGACGCTGGTGGATACCGGGGATAATGCGGGCACGGGTGGGCGGCTGAAGAAGATTGCTCCGTATCTTGAGGGCGAGGACGCTTTCTGCATGACCTATGGCGATGGGGTTAGTGACGTGGATATTTCAGCGGCGATTGCCTTCCACAAAAAGCACGGCAAGCTGGTGACTTTGACGGCGGTGCTGCCTGCGGCTCGCTTTGGCGGACTAAGTTTGGATGGAACGACGGTCAGTTCATTTGAGGAGAAGCCGAAGGGAGAGGGCGGATGGATCAACGGCGGATTCTTTGTGCTTTCTCCGGCGGTGCTGAGCGAAATTTCAGACGAAACCACCATGTTTGAGACGGAGCCGATGCGGGCACTGACCGCGAAAAAACAGGTTGAGGCGTTCTTTCACAGCGGCTTCTGGCAGGCGATGGACACGCTGCGCGAAAAGCAGAGGCTGGAAGACCTGTGGGCCAGTGGGAGGGCTCCGTGGAAGACGTGGTAAATCCGTGGCAGGGGCGACGGGTTTTCCTCACTGGCCACACCGGATTCAAGGGTGGGTGGCTCGCGCTTTGGCTGGCTTCGCGCGGAGCGCTGATTCGCGGGTACGCGCTTGATCCGGAGACGACTCCAAATCTGTTTACCGCAGCCTCGGTTGGCAGAGTTCTTGAGGATGTTCGCGGCGATATTCGCGACGGTGCAAAGCTCGAACCTGCGATGACCGAGTTTGCGCCGGAGGTGGTATTCCATCTTGCTGCACAGCCGCTGGTGCGGCGTTCGTATGCCGATCCACTGGGAACTTATTCGACCAATGTGATGGGAACGGCGCATGTGCTGGAGGCCGTGCGGAAAACGTCGAGCGTGCGCGCGGTGGTTTGCGTGACGACGGACAAATGCTACGAGAATCAGGAGCGGGCCAGTCCGTACCGCGAATCGGACCCGCTCGGCGGGCATGATCCGTATTCGTCGAGCAAGGCATGCGCGGAGATTGTGAGTGCGGCCTATCGCAGTTCCTACTTCCCTACTGACCGGCTGGGCGAACACCATGTCGCGTTGGCAACTGCGCGCGCCGGCAATGTGATTGGCGGAGGAGACTGGTCGGAGGATCGGCTGATTCCGGACTTGATTCGCGGATTTCAGGCTGGGCAGACGGTGCTGATCCGGCGGCCAGACGCAATCCGACCGTGGCAGCATGTGCTCGATCCGCTACATGGATACATTCTGCTGGCCGAAGGGCTGCTCAAGCAGGAGACGCGGTATGCTTCGGCATTCAACTTCGGTCCCAGCGTGGCGGACTCGTGGATGGTGGAGCGAGTTGCGAACAAGCTTGCGGAGCTGTGGGGCGAAGGCGCTGGGTGGACACGCGACACGGAGCCGGGAGTGCACGAGAACCAATCATTGCGGCTCGATGCCGGCAAGGCTCGCAGAGAACTGGCGTGGCAACCGCGGTTGACGATTGAAACCGCTCTGGAATGGACAGTCAACTGGTATCGGAGTTGGCAGCAAGGTGCGGACATGCAGCAGGAGACGCTGGCTGAAATCGCAAGGTTTGGTCGCCTCAGCCCTTAATCGGTTGGCCCTTTCCCCAGCGCATCGCGGGCAATGGAAGCCATGATTGCGTAGCCGGCCTCATTGGGGTGGATCCCGTCTTCCGATAAGTCCCTCCGCATCATCCCGTCGGGGGCAATCATTGCATGGTTCAAATCAATATAGGTATAGCCGTGCTCAGCACAGTAGGGCTTCAGCCACTTGTTGATTTCCGAAATACCTGGCGCGAACAGCGTGATCATTTTTGGATCTTTGATTCTGTCGTTGTTCACCGGAAGGAGGGACGCGAAGACGGGACGAATCTTGTGAAGCGTTGCCAGCTCTGCCATCGACTGCAAGTTGCGCTCGATATCCGGTATGGGTGTGGGCACGGCGCTCGTTTCTCCCAGATCGTTGAGGCCCGCCAGGATCACCACGGAAGCCGGCTGCAATTCGAGCACATCCTGCCGGTAGCGAACGAGCATCTGACTCGTGGTTTGTGCATTGATCCCTCTGTTCAGGTACGGCTCGCCTGGAAATGAAGCACCCAGATTCCATAGATTGGTAATCGAATCGCCAAAGAAGACGATGCGATGAGGGTCCGGTGCAAGTGCTGAATTCGCGGCGCGATAGATCCCGAGCTGCCCGTAGTCCTGATAGAGAAGATCTTTGCGCGCAGCAATTCCAAAAGGGAAATGTTGCAATGAGTCAAATTCATCGCCGGCAAGGAACACTGCGCAGAAAACCGATGCAACGACGAATGACCTGCCCAAGCCGCGCCATTTGTCTGGGATTTGGAAGCGTTTCATCGCGTCACCTTTTCAATTATCAAGATTCCGGATTAAGTGCCGATCCGTGTTCAGGAATTGTCCAGCGCTCCTTGAGGTTGATGAAGGCCGACTCAAAGAAGCGGAAGCTGAGCCACGAAAGAAGCAGGGTGCAGGTTAAACCGAGCAGAAGCACGAATTCTTCGGCATGGTTCGCCACGAACTGAGATTGAGTTCCTACGGCGGCGACAACCATCCGGTAGATGCCGTGAAAGATGTCGTGAAAGACGTAGGCGCCGTAGCTAATGCGGCCTATCCAGCGAAGCGGGCGCAGACTGAGGAGGCGATAGATGGGGCTGGAAGGCTTGAGAGCGCAGACGATGATTGCGGCGGCAAACAGATCGACGAACGAGAGGCCCCAGGTAAACTTCCAGGCCCCGTAACCGTAGCCGGCGCGCCAATTCGGGTACGCTCGGAGAATACCAACGAAGAGAAAGAACGCCCCGATGAATGTGGCAAAAAGAGCGATGATGGCGCTGATTTCGAAAACCTTCCCGGTCCGCTGACCGCGCAAGAGGAGTGCCACGAGGCCTCCAACAAGCAAAGCGTCGAGCTGAAACGGAGTGGCGCGGTAGAGCAACTCGCCCTCCAGCATCCAGTTGGGAGCGTGGTCCTGGGCGACGATGCGCAAGAGAGGCGCCAGCACGACGACACTGGCGCATATCCAGACAAGAGCGCGTCTGCTGCGTACGGAGAAGACCACCCACGGCCAGATGAGATAGAACTGCTCCTCAATACACAACGACCAGAAGTGGCCAAGGTAGAGAGTTAGCTGCGGAGCCAGCGGCGTTTTGAGCATGCCGTTCGAAGCCAACTGCAACGGGGTCCCGACTGACATGAAATCGGGGGAAACGAAGCGAAGGTAGTTGGCGAAATAGAGCGGCCACGCGAGCCAGTCAAGAGACCAGCGCCAATGAAAGATCGGCTCAAGCAGGAGGATTGCGAAGAAGACACCGTAATAGAGGGGAAAGATGCGCAGCGTGCGGCGGATATAAAAGTTGCGGGCACGGTGAGCATCGTTACGGGAGTCGAAGAGGATGCCGGTAATCAGAAAGCCGGAGAGGACAAAGAAGATGTTTACACCCGTCCAACCCCACGGGATGGAGTAGTAGTGCTGAAAGAACACCATGAGGAATGCGATGGCGCGGAGACCGTCAAGCGCGGGATAAAAGGCACGATTTTCGGGCATCGTGCGTTCGGTGTTGCCGGTGACGGGCAGGCTGGTGGGCATCAACGGGACCTTCGCTTTCGACGGCTCGTTCTGTGGGTTCCCCTGCACAGATTGGCTCGAATTCTAACATTCTTGAATGGTGGATCATCCTGAACGCCTGGCATGCCGAAGAAGCCGGCATGCTCGCGATTACTGGCGTAATACGACGCCATTCCTGTCAGCGGCAATCGAGAGCTCGAAAATCTTTATCAGCAACGACGGGGTTCAGGGTCCACACCCAGCCGGCTTTATCGTCCCACGCGGGATCGAAGTTGCGGACGACGAGGTACTGGATAGCGTATTTGCGGCATGTTGAGCGTGCCTGATCCGCGGATGCGCCGTGGAAGAGCGCACCGATGTCGGCAGCCATCGCTTTGCAACCGCTGGAATCGCCCCCCAATTCAGAGCCACACCCCATGCCGTCGTGCAGGATGGCCACCTGATGGTCGACCCCGAGCAAATCCGCAGCGGTCCAGAACGGATCTTCGTGCCTGGGATTGAATTGCACGATGGCATCGTTGGGAATCAGCGAGTCCAGTTGGGCGTAGCCGAGAGACGAGATGTATGCGTTGTGCGAGAAGCTGCGCTTCTCAGACGTGTGGGCCACGGTCATTTGCCACTCGACAAATGGGACACCGAAGCGCAGCATCAGCGCCTGGCAAAATGTGCCCATTGCGCCGATCACCAGCGCGAGAGCGGCTATCGATCGCAACCATTGCGGGGTGTTGTGAGGCAGGCCGGCCAAGTCAGCAGGCGCACTGGTTTTGCTGTCTGCGATTTTCCAACCCGTGACGACCTCGGACGCCAGAAGGAGCAAGGGAAACTGCACCAGCAGGGCTCCTCTCCAGCCGAAGTCGTTGGTATTTAGAATCCCTGAGCGGATCAGGGAGATGATGGGGAGCGTGGCGGCGCAGATGAAGAGAAGCGCGCGATGCGCGGGGCTGAGGGGGGTGCGTCCGCGCCAGGCGGGAACAAGGTAGATGAGGAAGACGGCGAAATAGAATCCCAGTTCGAGGGCATAACCCGGCACCAGAAGAATCAGCTTGGCAAGGTTAAGCGCGGCAAGGGAATGGCTCTCGGCAATGTGCTGAAAGAAGGGTGTCGCCAACAGGCCGCCAGGGGGAATCATTTCGCGAACGGCGAACGAGAACAGCGAACCGGAGCCACCTTCCACCTGCTGCGATGCGGGTTGCATCAGGTCCGCCAAGTAAGGGAGGAGCAGGACAATGGAGCCCGCGCCGCCGGCCGCGAGCAGCATTACAGGTCGAGGAGTGCGTTCAATGGCGATCTGCCACAGCGCCCAGAACAGCATCACCAGGAAGAAGGCAAAGGTTACATAAATCGAGAGACCAAAGGCGCTGGCCAGCGAAACGGCAATCAAGAGGATGGTTACGATACGGTTGTGCTCGCCGTCCCTGCCGCCCATCCAAGCCAGCAGAAATGCGAACATGCAGCACACCATGGCCACGACATGATGCGGGGCCCATAGAAGGGTATGAAGCCAACTGACGATGGCATCCTTTGACCATGCTTCGAGATCGCCAGTCGGCGCCCGATGAGAGTAGAAAACTCCCCAGAGTGCGACGCAGAGATCAAGGCCGGTGACCATGAGCAATGCGATGGCACGGAGAAACTGCTTGCGCAATCGGGCTCCGACCTCGAGGAGGTGTTTCAAGTAGAGGCCGATCAGAGCGGCAAGGACAAACCCCGCCCAGACAGTGCTGGCTATGAAAACAACACGCACGGAGAGATGCGACCTTTTAGCTACCGCGGCACAGACGACATACCAGAAGTAGTAATTGCGCATGGGGGCGGAATGCTTGTAGAAGTATTGCGGATTGACGGGTGGAACGCCGGTTCGCAGGACATCCTGGGTCCAGTTGACGCGATAGCTCTGATCGAGCATGGCGGTGTTCATGAATAGCTTGTGGTTGCCTTGAAGATCGACGAGCGAGAGAACCGCAACGACAATCCAGAGGACTGCCAGCACGGACGCCGCGCCGCCCAACGGATTCCAGCCGATATTCCATTTCCCGCGGGAACGCCGCAGATGGAGAGCTTCCCTGCCGACTACGACCAGCCAGAGCACAGTCGTGGCAACGAAGAATGCGACGACGGCAGTGAGCGAGAGAAACCTGCCGATCAGCACGGCGGCGATGGTGGAGACGGCCATGGACAGCGGCACACTCCAGAAGACACGCTCCACGATCGAGCGTCGCCGGAATCCGTGAAGATTGGTAAACCAGGCAGCGAGGTAGCCTGTGCACAGGCTTGCCGGCAGAAAGGCGAGGATGGCCAGGAGGCTGCCGATGATTTGCTGCGTGGTGATCGAGCCCGCGTTCAGAATCCTGACCTCCCAGAGCGAAACCAGAGTCAACATGCCCTTGCTTGATGCAAATCGAATTCCTCAGGAACCATGCTCGGTTCGGGCGTCAGGCTCCTGAGTTACTTTTCTTCCGCTGGCATGGAATCTTCTTACGTGAATGATTCCCCACTTATGCGCAACAAAGCTGCCTGTGGTGGCCAGCACTCCTAAACCGTATTCGACACTTCGCTTGAAGTTGATCGACGAGGCTTCTTTAAAGTATTTCGTCGGGCAGGATATCTCTCCGATGTTGAAGCCGAACATAACGGCCTGGGCGATCATCTGGTTATCGAAGACAAAATCGTCGGAGTTTTCGAGCAGGGGGAGAGTCTTGAGCAACTCGCGCGAGAAGGCGCGAAACCCGGTGTGATACTCCGACAGCTTCACTCCCAGAAACAGGTTCTGAAATGCGGTGAGGAAGCGGTTGGCGATGTACTTATAGAGGGGCATGCCGCCTCTGAGCGCGCCTCTTCCGAGAATGCGGGAGCCGAGGACCATGTCATAAACGCCGCTGGCCACCATGCCGGCCATAGCCGGAACCAGCAATGGCGTGTATTGGTAGTCAGGATGCACCATCACGACGATGTCGGCACCGGCGGCCAGGGCCTCGCGATAGCAGGTCTGCTGATTGCGCCCATAACCGTAATTGGCGTCGTGGACAAAGGTCAATACGCCAAGCTTTCTTGAGAGGGTCGCGGTCTGATCCTTGCTCGAATCGTCGACGAGGATTTTGATGTCGACGACGTCGGACAACTCCTGAACGGTCATTTCCAGAGTCTTTTCGGCGTTGTAGGCGGGCATCACAACCGCAATTCGTTTTCCGTTAATCATGAACACGCCTTCCGAGTGCGTTTGGTTCGATAGCTGGCTTGCAGATCAATCACTGCGAGGCGGAGGGTGAAGGTTCAGGCTGGGCGCAGCGGTAAGGAATTGCTCGTTGCCGGTCCGGCTGTTTCAACCATGGCATCGGGTTCTCGATAACATTTCAGCGTGTCCGGCCCGGGAAACCGCAGATACGCCCACAGATAGAAGATAGCCATTGCAAACAATGCGATCGGGGCGGGCCGCAAGATTGACACAGTCAGAATCTTTCCGAAGACACCGTCTGTTCCCACATGCAGTTTAGCAGCGAGCACGACCAGAATCGCCAATGGAATATCCGCAGTCAATAGAATCGCCGCGGTCGTCACCAGGAGCGCAATACGCGCGATCCGGCCACCCGCGCTCCACAACATTGCACAGGCGGGGATGGTGAGAAGGAGAAGTTTCGCGTCGTATGCACGATGATAGGTGACAAGAATGGTAAGAGGAATGACAGCCGCCAACGCGAGCAGTGCTCCCTGGTGCGAGAAGCGCGCTCTGAACGAGCGAACGGCCCACAGGAGAAGGAGCGCTCCACAGACCAGATAGCTGACCGGATTGTAGAGGCGCGGATCGTCTTTGAAGACGCTCACAGCTGCCTGGAGATCGACGATCATGTCGGGAGATCGGCTGGTCAGGGAATGAGGGCCGGGTTGATTGATGCCGCCCGGCGCCGAAATGGCAGAGAGATTGGAACGCCAGTCCTCAATCCAATGCGGCGCGACATGAGAGACCCACAGAAAGGCTGCCAGGCCGAAAAAAACGGGAATCAGAAGGGATTGAAGAGCACGCTTGCGAAGCATTTCACCCGCGAGAAGGAAATAGAGCCAAACGAGGCCCACGTCATGGGGCTTGATGGCGAGGCCGATTCCCAGGCAAAGAATGCCCGCCGGCACAAACCTGTTCTTGAGGAGGCACCACGCGGCTACCACGCAGAGGCTCACAACAATGCCCGCGGTATTGCCGCTGCTGAAGATGATTTCCGCGTTGGCAACCAGGATACAAACGAGAAAGAGGGAAACGCGTGGCGCATAGCCAGCTCCAAGATTCCAAGCCAGAAAAGCGGCGAGGGTAAAGAGCGCGGCGAGCAGAATCATCCAAAGCGCATGCGCGGCGCCATAGGGCAAAAGCGCGAAAGGGAGCAGGAAGATAAATGTGGTGGGCAGATTGACATACAAGGTCACCGACTCGTGGACAGCGTGTGACTGGGATGAATACGCCCCGCCTTCCGCGCGGTAAACCTTCTCCAATTCGGTTTGCTTGTATGGGTTCTGACTTTGCAGGAGGCATCGCGTCCCGTAATAGACGGCTTGAAAGCCGGACGACCCGTCAGCGGCGCGCGTAGAGAGCGCCAAACCCCACCAAATAGATATCCCGCAACAAAAGAGGAACAGAGCCAGACTAGTCCTGCGAGGGGTTGTCATGCTCTGCTTCACTCTCAAACCTTGATTTCCCGGAACACAAGCCAGTGCCGAGGGGAAAACATGGACGGCAATTATATGCGGGTCTAAAGGAAGGGGAGAGCTTGCGTCGGCAATTGGCTTGCCCAGCATAGCTCTCCCGCGAGAAACGATGGTGAAGAGTTTGACAACGAAGGCCTGCCTTGCCAGGGTTTAGATCGCGTTGTTATGAAGCTCGACGCTCAACGTGTCGAACGCGGTGCTAATACCGGTGGCTAAGGCTTTCATGCTGGCGGTCGCAGCGAATGCGATCAAAGCGACAACCAGTGCGTATTCGACCAGATCTTGCCCGTGGTCGAGTGTAATCAGGCGGCGCAGGCAAAGGAGAAGTCTCAGGTATTCAGGCCGCATCGGGCTGCCTCAACAAATCTATTGCTGGGAGTCGACCCTTGCTGGGGAGAGTACGTCCCGATGCTGGGGTGGACGTCGAGCTCTCCCACAAGGCGCGAAGTTAGGGGACATAGTTCGCTTGCCGGTCACCCGGCAAGGACTAGACCGAGGTGGACAGCGTGGTGCTGATGGTGTTGAAGGCGGTGTTGAGGCCCTTGGCCAGAGCGTTCATGCCGGCAACTGCGCCGAAAGCGATGAGAGCAACGACCAACGCATATTCCACGAGATCCTGACCTTCTTCACGGCTCGCCAGGTCCTGGAACTTAACATACATCTTCAGAAGCAGATTGTTCATTTGAATCTCCCTAGGTTGATTTTTTCCGGCTATAGACCGGAACACCCTCAATACAGCAAGTGGTGTGCCAATCTGGAAGCTGGACATTTCTTCTTATAACTCAATAACTTGGCGGAATCAACAATAAAGTGCGGCCGAGTGGGGTGTAAACATTTGTATACAGCATGCGGTGGGAAGACCGGGCTCGTATACATGACCGAAAAGTGTATTACCGTGGCGCAAAAGTGGGATGGCGGGATAGCGGAATCTCTGCAGCCGGTTCGGATCGACACCGGTTGATTTGGCAGTTAGTAAGTCCATTTGCTTTGACGTATAAGTGGAGTTGAAGGCTGCAAGCAACTTGAGGTTTATTTTCAATGGTTCCATGCGGCAAATCTTGACGCAGTCAGTTGTTCATGTATTGTGTACCTAGACAAGTTTCCTTCAACTCAGCATATTGAATCGGGAGCCCGATCAGCGGATGGCCGCGATCGAGGAGATGGCATGGACAGCGGGAATCGACCGGCTGAGGCGGGACGCGGGAGTAAGTCATTTTCGGTATGGTTCGGCAAAATCCTCGGTCCGATGCCTGGGCTGAAGGAGATCAACCTGGCCTGCTGGGTTTTGGCAGGAGCCATATTCCTTACGCGATTTTGCATTCCAGTCTGGATTCAGTTCAAAGCCGGAATAATTTCAATCCCCCTGCAGCCGAATGACTTCGTCTATTTCTATGGAATCGGTCATATTGTGAAGGACTATCCAGCCGCAAGTCTCTACGATTACGGCCTGCAACAAAAGACATTCAACGCGATTTACTCCGCTCCCAGCTATGTTTACGGGCCCAGCCCATATCCGCCATTCGTGGGCCTGTTCTTCAGTCTCTTTGCGCGGGTTTCATTTCGCGTGGCTTTCTTCCTTTGGACTGCCTGCTCGTTGATTCTCTACATGGTGGGGATTACCGCCGCTGCGAGAGGCGCCTGGTCCGGAGATAGGATTAAAGTCTCGTTGATCCTCTGCCTGTCTTTGGCGTTCTATCCGTTTTTCTGGGGCATCTTCGTGAATGGTCAACTGAGCGCCATCGCAGTTTGTTCGGTGGGGATTGCCATTTATCTGGAGAGGCATTCCAGACTGATGCTGAGCGGTTTGGCGCTCTCAATGCTGGCGTATAAGCCGACACTGCTGCTGCTGTTTGTTCCCATGCTGCTGCTGACGCGCAGATTTCGCACGCTGGCCGGGTTCATGACCGGCATCGCCGCCCTCGCATTGGTGTCAACGGGTTTCGGTGGAATCCAGATCTGGCAAGTCTACTCGCGGTTCCTCGCCTTGTTCGGCCGAGTGGCCGGCCTTGAGGGCCAAAGGACTGTTCAACTCTGGAAGTTCATCGACATCGGCTCATGCCTGCAGGCGGTTGACGGCGGCCGGTCCGGGTTGGGTGTGGCCTTGATGATCGCCGTAGTCACGATCATTGCGGGAGGGCTTGCCGTGCTGCTGTGGAAGTCTGCCAGAGGCGGCGGACCCCAACAAACTCTGGCCTGGGCTGCAACACTTACCTGGACCCTGCTCTTGAATGTCTATGTCCCGATGTATGACTCCATCCTGGTTGCGGTCGCCGTGGTACTGACTCTCGGCGCGGTGAAGGAAATGCATTGGAGCGCTGGCACGCGCTGGACAGCGTTCGTGTCCTTCTTGATTTTTGCGGCATCGTGGGTGACGCTTCCGATCGCGATGAAGCATGGAATTCAATTGCTGTCGCTCGCGCTGGCGGT
>Ga0224555_1005097_pt1 | contig 11408 bp, 8 predicted proteins | sample 714S23034metaG_FD_180687 | JGI IMG/M metagenome (GOLD analysis project Ga0224555, IMG submission 180687) | Peat soil microbial communities from Stordalen Mire, Sweden - 717 S2 30-34 | ecosystem: Environmental > Terrestrial > Soil > Wetlands > Peat | place: Sweden: Norrbotten County, Stordalen...
CATGTACAGCCTCCTTAAACCTAGCGTATCACTACGCTAGGTTTCATGCCACTAAAAAAGGAAACTCGCGAATGGTCCACTTTTGTGTCGCGCACCCCCCGCCGTGGAATTACTGGATGTCCATCGTTACGGTGTTGGCGGTCTGGCCGCCCGCTGTGAGCACGACGTTCACAGTGCCCGATCCAGCCAGACTTCGCGGCAACAGCACGTTGACCTGATCCAGGCCATAGAAGGAGCTCGGTGCGCCGGCACCCTGCGCCCCGGCATATTGCACCGTGCCCTGGGTATTGCCCACGGCGACGGTCACGTTCGAGGCACCGCCCGCGCCGCGGATGCCCGTTCCGAACAACTCCAGCACGGCTTGGTCGGTGCTCGATCCGAGATTTATCGGCGTGGGTGTGCAGCCGCCGCTGTTGCACGAAGCAATGGCGCCAATGAACGTCTGACCGCCATCCTTGTGCGCAATCACCACCTGGGCGGCCGCGATTCCCCCACCGCTTTCGTCGGCGGTGAACAGGGATGGCGCTACCGTAACCAGCGTGACGGCGCCCGTAATCTGCGCCCCGCTGCTCGACATTAGATTGACGGTGGCTTCGCCGGTTTGCAAGCCGGCCGGGAGCACGGCATTGACCTGGCTCGGGGTGACCACGATGAGGCCGATTGGCGTCGTCGTTCCGGAGCTATCCGTAATAGTGGCGCTGACGCCGCCCAAGGTGGTGGGCAAGGGCGCCGGAGGTCCTGCCGTTGCGGCGAAAACTGCCGTATCGATGTTGGCGGCGTACAGGCTGACGACGGAGTCCGGCGCTGCCGGCGCGGCGCCGCTGGCAGCGGAGACGGTGGTCACCGTGGCGGCGGAAGCGCTAGCGACGATGTTCGTTGTATCGCCGGCTGCGGTGGCTGTTGCACCTACGGCCGTCAAGGTCACCCGATTGATCGCCTGGGAGGGTCCAACTTGCGCCACGTTCACCGCGACCGTAATAGCCGGATAGGCCGATCCGCCGAGTAGGGCATCGCTGCGCGTACAAGTCGCGTTCGCGGAACAAGTCCAGCCAGCGCCAGACATGCTTTGGAGCGTCAAACCGGCGGGAATGGTTTCGCCGACTGTTACCGGGCCGCTCACGGGACCGGCATTGACGGCGTTACTTACTGCCACCGAGTAAGTCGCGCCGGTTTGTCCGAATGTGAAATTAGAGACGTGGGTTTTAGTGACGCTCAGCAAGGGACGGATGCCTTCGGGGATCAGCAATCGAATGCGGCGGTTGCCGAGGTCCGCGATGTAGACGTTGCCGGAGCCATCCACCGCCACGCCGGCAGGGGTATTGAGTTCAGCGCTGGTGGCCGGCCCACCGTCACCCGAAAAACCAGCCACCTGGCCCGCTATGGTGGTGGTGATGCCAATCGCCGCCGTCACCTTCAGGATCGCGCCGGTGGGGTTGTTGGGGGTAAGGTTGTCGGACTCGGAGATATAGATGTTGCCGGAGGCATCCACGGCCACGCCGGAGAGCCAAAAGTAGAAGGTTCCCGCCACCCTGGTGGTGGTTCCGGTGGCCACAGTTGTTTCTTGGATCACGCTGAAGCCGCCGTTCTGGCTATACGCGACATATATGTTGCCGGAGCCATCCACCGCGATGCCAGCCACCCGTGCGTTCGTGATGTAGTTGTAAGGCGCCACTGTGGTGATAATGCCGGTTACCGCCGCCACTTTGCGAAGAGCTGCCGAGTCCGCGATGTAGATGTTGCCGGATTTATCCACCGCGACGCCGACAGGGCTCGTCAATTCCGCGCTGGTGGCGGTGCCACCGTCGCCCGAGTACCCGGCGTGACCATTTCCTGCCACCGTGGTGATGATGCCGGTCGCCGCCGTCACCTTTCGGATTACGTTGTTGCCCGTGTCGGCGATATAGATATTGCCGGAGCTATCCACCGCAATGCCGAAAGCTCCATTGAAGCTGGCCTGGGTGGCGGGGCCTCCATCGCCGGTGTAACCTGGGGCGCCGCTGCCGGCCACGATGCTGAGGATGCCCGTCGCCGGAACCAGTTTCAAGATAAAATTGTCCAAATCCGCGATATAAAGACTGCCGGTACCATCTACGGCCACGGCGGCAGGGGCCGCGAGCTGGGCAAGCGTGGCCAGTCCTCCGGTAACCTGGGGCCCGGCGGCGCCGTTCCCGGCCACCGTGGTAATGATGCCGGTTGCCGCCGTTACTTTGCGAATCACGAAGTTGCCGGCGTCTGCGATGTAGAGGTTACCGGCGCCATCCACCGCGACGGCCTGGCAATCGTTCAACCGTGCGCTGGTGGCCAGGCCCCCATCGCCGGTGTAGCCCGCAGCGCCATTACCGGCCACCGTGGTAATGATGCCCGTCGCCACCGTAACCTTGCGAATCACGTCGCTAAACAAGTCGGAAATGTATATGTCGCCGGAACCATCCACCGCCAGGTTCGTCGCTTCGATCTGGGCGTTGGTAGCTAGCCCACCGTCGCCGGAATAGCCGAGGGTGCCATTGCCAGCCACGGTGGTGATGATGCCGGTCGTCACCGCTACCCTGCGAATCACGGCCCCGCCCGTGATGTAGAGATTGCCGGAACCATCCACCGCCACGCCTGCCGGGTCAGAAAGCGTGGCGCTGGTGGCCGGACCGCCATCGCCCGAGTCATTGCCAGCGCTGCCATTCCCAGCCACCGTGGTGATGATGCCGGTCGAGGCGGCCACTTTGCGGACGCGATAGTTGTTGGAATCCGCGATGTAAAGGTTGCCGAAGCCATCCACCGCGACGGCGGTAGGAACGCTAAGTTCGGCGTTTTTAGCCGGACCGCCATCGCCGGAAAAACCGTTACTGCCTGTCCCGGCGACCGTAGTGATGATCCCCGTTGCCGCAGCCACTTTGCGGATCACCATGTTGTTACTGTCCGCGATATATGCGTTGCCGGAGCCATCCACTGCCACGCCTCCCTGGTATCTGCCGACGCTGAGTTGAGCGTTGGTAGCCAGGCCGCCATCGCCTGAGTAGCCCACAGACGATGTGCCTGCAACTCTGGTCAGAATTCCTCCGGCATTCATCTGAAACACGTAGCCGGTGGCTATGAAGTACACGTCGCCATGGGCGCCGGCGGCAACCGAGATTACTTGACCGAGCGGCACGCTGATGGCTGTGGCGGGCGTGGATGGCACACCACCCCCCGCCACAGTAGTAATCAGATAGCTCTGCGCCTGGCATATGGATGGCAGAACCGCGAATGCGGCTGCGAGGAGAACAACGGGCATCATCGCGGAGAGAAAGCTCTGAGGCTGCGCCATTGCCGCTGAGCGGCGAGCAATGCCAGCCAACCGGAACACTCTTGGCAACATGATCCTGTTATCTGCACGCCAGGTGCCGTAGAGCTGATTGCAGACCATTGCACTTAATTGCACTTCGGTTTCCGCGGACGTGTCAATTAGACACACAGCACCCTGAAGCCGGGTCAGCCGTCGCCTCCGCCGGCGGCGACATAGTCATCGGCTGGGCTAACGGCGCTTCAAGGCTTCTAACTCCTCCAGCGTGCGCGGCCAGTCCTTGCCCAGCAGACGCGAGAGGCCCCGGTCCGCCAGCACCTTCCCCCCTGTCTGGCAGCGCGCACAGTAGTTGGTTTCATTGCCGGCATAGCGAATGCGCTGCACCTTCTCGCCGCATTGCGGGCAAGGCTGGCCGTAGCGCCCATGCACGGCCATCCCGTCGCGGAATGCAGTCACTTTCTCCGGGAATTTCTGGCGGGCGTCGGCGCGGAGGCGGTCCAGCCATAGCGCCAGGGTCTCGCGCGTCGCGGCGTGCAGCCGCGCGATCTCTTCCTGGGTGAGCTTGCGCGTTTGCGCGATGGGCGACAAGCGCGCGGCATGCAGGATCTCGTCGGAATAGGCGTTGCCGATGCCGCTGAACGCGCGCGGATCGGTGAGCGCCCGCTTCAAGGTGTGGTTCTCGAAAGTGAGCGTCTCGCGGAATGCCGCCAGATCCGCCTCGAGCACATCGATGCCGCCGGGATCGAGCCCGCGCAACCCTTCCTCGCCCCGTACCACATGCAGCGACGCACGGCGCTGGCTGCCGGCCTCGGTGAGCGTCAGCGATCCGTGCGCGAAATCGAACGCCGCGAGGTTCTGACGGCCCCCCAGTTTCGGCTGCGGCGGACGCCAGTGCAGCCGGCCGGCGATCATCAGATACAGCACCAGCCAGACGTCGCCTTCCACGCCCATCGCGATGCGCTTGCCGATGCGGCGCAGTCCGCGCACCACCCGGCCTTCAGCGCTCGCCGGCGGCGGCTCCAGGGTCCGCAACAGAAAAGGGCTGCCCACACGGACACGCTGCAAGGTTCGGCCCATCACGCGCGGTTCCAGCGCCTCGATGTAGGCGGCGATGTCCGGCAGCTCGGGCACTTACTCCTTCCCCAACCACCGCAGCCGCGCCTGATAATGCCGTCCCTCGCTTCCGTAGAAGGTGAGGAAGCTGGGCGACTCCAGCGTATCGTTCACTACCGTCGGATTCCTGTGGTTGGTCAAGTTATCGACGCCTCCGCGAATGCCAAAACGGTACTTACGCAGATGGAAGCGCCACTCTAAGTGCAGGTTCACGTTGAAATAATCAGGAAAGCGGTAGGAATCGGGAGCGCCAATCAGTTGACCGTTGTCGTGCTGGATGGAAAAAGGAAACCCGGTGCGCTCTTCCAGTAAGTAAGCTACCGCCCAATTCTTCCACCAGGTAGGCAGGTATCCCCAACTTAGAAAGCGGTTCGGCGCATCCCAAGGCAGCGGACCGGCGTTATTCGGACCTAATAGCAGCGTCTGTTCGAGCGACGGGTCCAGCACTTCGTTCGAGTGTGTTCGCGAACGTGTGTAGCTGGCCATCCACTCATAGCGCCCCCCGACGGCCTGGTGCACAATCGCCTGCGCGGCGTCATACCGGTCATGCCGCGAGCTGGTGAGGGTGAATTGTTGCTCCACATACGACGCGTGGTACTCGGCGGCAATCTCCGGGAAAGCTACGATCGGCGCCGCGAGCGTGTTCACGTACGCTAATCCGTCGCCGCCCCGTTTCCTGTGCAGGCTCAATCCGGCTTTAATGCGCCACGGAAACTGGTGGTCAACACCCGCGCTCCAGTTCTGGTACAGCGGCGCCTTCAGCCGCTCGCTCGGCAGCGTGTAGTAAGAGAGCGCATTGGGCAGCAGCAGCGCTCCGTTCGCGGCATAAGTGTCGGTGAGCGTGTATTGGTCGAACGGCCGGGCGAATAGCTGGATGATGGTGGGATCGTAAAGCACCGCAAAGCCGCCCGATATGCGCGTGTTAGCGCCACCGAACGGCGCATACGAAAACGAGGTGCGCGGCGACCACAGCCAGCGCCGCAGGATTTCATCCCAATCCTGGCGCACGCCCAGTTCGAAGAACAGGTTGCGCCACGCCTGCCAATGGTCCGTCAGATAAGACGACGCCGTCAGGCTAGGACGGCTGAGGGTTCCGTTTCCTTCGAAGGTGACCGAGCGCAGCAGATTCGAATTCACGCCGTAGAGATCGTAACCGGTGCGGCTGATGCCTTGCGTGTAGTCCAGGCGGTCCACGTCGGCTCCCAATTTCAGGTTGTGCGTGCCAGCCAAATGCCAGGGCGGCAGGAACAGATTTGCGAGGAACTGTCCGCGCCGCGAATGTTGCGTGGAATTGATGAAGTTGTTGCCCTGGGTACCGTTGGGGGTAATGATGTAAACGTCCGTGCCAAACGGAATCAGCCGCGCCAGCCGGAACATCTCCGCGAAACCCAGATCGAGCAGCGTTCCCCGCGCCACATAGATCTGGTCCTTCAGGCCCAGGAACCAGGTGCGACCGCGCTCGTCGAGCGTAGTGGAGGGAGGCGTGAGGGCGCCCAGACCCAACTCGGTGGCCCGCTGATAGTTGAATAGGAAGTCGGTATATAGAATGTTAGCCGGCGTCAGATTCACTTGCGTGTGCAGCATGTTGCTGGCCTGCAGGGAACTCGTGGTGCTTTCGTTGCGGGGCAATCCCGGAATGACCGTAATGTTGTAATCTCCATCCAGGTTGTCCGCGAACCAGGCGCGCCCCTTAATGATCGGCCCGGAGAAATTTAAGCGGGGTGTCCAGTCGCCCAGATGCAAGCCCTCCGCGGTGCTCACGCCGGGAATGAAGTTGGTAGCCGAATAGCGGAATTGGTCGTCGCCAGTCTGGGTCTTGATCTGCAGCGTGCCGGCCGACCCCTGACCATACTCCGGCGAATAGCGGCCGCTCAGATAGTCGAGCGAACTTACCGCTTCCACGCTAACCGTGGCCCCCAGGGTTCCGGTGAGCGGGTCGCTGATGTTGAAACCGTCCAGCAGGTAATTCGTCTGGTTTTCGCGCCCGCCATCGAAGTGCAGGCCGCCCGTGGAGTCGGCCACCTGGCCCGGTATCAGGGTCATGGCCTCGCGCAGGCTGTGCGTGGAAGGATAAGGGATGTCCATGATCTGGATGCCGCTGAGCACGCGTTCCGACTGCGTTTGCTCCACGTCCACCGCCTGCGGCGCCGCATTGACATCCACGGACTGCAGAACTTCCTTGGCGTGGTTCAGGACCAGGTCAACCTCGCCCATGCCCACGTGCACATCCACGGCCAGGTTCTTCACCGGAAGATAGCCCGCCTCAGTGGCGGAGAAAGAATACTGGCCTTCCTCCGGGACGCTGAACTTGAAGCCGCCGGTGGGGTCCGTGGTGGCGTGCCGCTCGACGCCGGCCTGGTTGCGGACCGTGACTTCGACTCCGGCAACGCCCGCTTCGTTTTCATCGATGGCGCGGCCGGCCACCAGGATTTCGGCGGCCTGCAAGGGGAGCAGGGCGAAGCCGGCGATCAACCCGAACCAGAGAATCCTCACGGCTGTTCCCTGCGGGATAATGTTAGTTGCAACCCCACTTAACAAGGTTAGCGGAAAAGGCGGAGCCTGACGCAGCCGTCGCCATCGTGCACGCGCGCGGGGCGTCCGATGCGGTACTGCTGATTCGGCGCGCGGAGCGGGAGGCCGATCCCTGGTCGGGGCACTGGTCGTTTCCGGGCGGGCGACGCGAACCGGAAGACGGCGACCTGTTGCATACGGCTCTGCGCGAGCTCGAAGAGGAGTGCGGCGTTCGTCTGGCGCTGGAGCGGCTGGAAGCGGCGATGCCTGCGGCGGTGGCGCGGCGCAGCGTGGGATTCCTGCTGGTGGCGCCGTTCGTGTTTCGGGTGGATGGCGAGCTGCCGCTGACGCTCGATGCGCGGGAAGCGGCGGAAGCGGTGTGGGTGCCGCTGAGCGAGTTGCGCGACCCGGCCCGGCACGCGCTGTGGCCCGCTCCGGGATTGCCGCCGGAGGTGCGGTTCCCGGCAATCGATCTGAAGGGCGTGCGTCTGTGGGGATTCACCTACCGGCTGATCACCGATTGGCTGGACTTGAATCCGCACGAGCGTCCCATGGAGGAGGCGGGATTCCAGGTGGCGCGCGCATTGTTGGACGCCGTCGTTGCGCACGGCTGCGTGCTCGATCATGGGTGGGTGGATCGGGATGGTGTCAAGTTTGCGGCGGTGCGGGGACGGATTCCGGTGGAGGTGGTTCTGGCGCAGGCTTCGCAGTGGCATTTGGGCCCCGCTGCGCACATCCCGCGGATCAACATGCTGGAAGTGCGGCCGGACCGCGTTCGCCTCGTGGGACTCGCGTTCGAGGAGTACGTCATCAATGCAGTACCATAGGAAAGGACGACGATGGCAGCCGCAAGCCCAGCCTATCTGGAGATCATCGACTTTATCGCTGCCGGAACCACCCCGGCGGCGCTCTTTTCGTTCCGGCCGTCGCCCGAGGCTCAGCGGAGGGTATCGGAATTGGTCGCGCACCGCCATGAGGGCACGATCTCAGCCGAGGAAACTCAGGAACTGGACGACTTTCTCGAACTGGAACATCTGCTGATCATGGCCAAGGCTCGCGCTCGCCGGCATATCGACAGTGCCGGGTGACATCGGCGACGCCCTCCGCCGGTTGGTGGCGGGGCGCGCCTTCCACCAGTGCGAGTATTGTCTTCTAAGCGAGGACGACTCCTTCTCGCGAGATCATGCGATCGCGTCACCAAGCGGGAGCAGGGCCGACTGTCGCTTACCCGGCCGATGACGGATCTCGTAAGAATTGCCGCGCTTCCGGCCTGTTCGTCGAGTTTAGCAAACAAAGACATCGTGGGGCCGGACGGTCTGGTCCGGCCTACTCAACTAACGGTTGGCCTCGAGAATCTGGGATGCCATCCCTTCCAGCGGATGCGTCTCGGGCTTGCGAAAGTCAGCCCACTGCAGATCGCCGAATTCAGCAACCGGCCAAGCCGGACGCATCTTCACCCCAGCGAGCACTACCGGGACAACCCTCAGTCCGCGGCTCAGCAGCATTTGGGATCTCCCTCGCCCCCTGCCAGGGACCCATCCCATTGGGGCCATAGAATACCGCGGCACACTTGACTTTCTTAGCTGCGTCCCCCAACGTTTTCTTGAAATCCATCCCGGGCTTCAGTTCGACTTCATCAAAAAAGCATCGGACACCCTTGGTCCGCAGGTCAGACGCAATCTTCCTAACGTCTGCGAGGTCTTTCTTGTTGTAGCACAGGAACACATCAAACTCTCTTCTATCCTCTCGAAAAAATAGGCTGTTATTGCCCCACTGAAACAATACCTCACTTTCCAGCTTTTCTAGCTGTCGCCCGGCCAAATCAAAGAGGATGTTCTCCCCTAGATCCTCCACAAGGACACCATCCCCCACACCCGGAAGAACCTTCAATGCCGGACACCAGTCCGCCAACTCTCCTTGCGTGATGAACCCAAGCAGTAGACAGCGCGGAGCGTCGCCAGTCGCATGCGCGTCGCCAGTCGCACGAAAGATGCTGACGTACGGATTCTTCTTAATGAGCCGGATTTCCAGAGACCCAGGTATCGCCTGCATTGCCTGCCCAGCCTCGGCCAAATCGTCGTGCAAACATCGTATTCTATCTATTGCCACGAGTATGTCGCGCCTGCAGCCGGCTGTGTTGTTCTCCTCCTCTTCCATTCGAGTCGCGACGTAAGGGCATCTTGGATCCAACAGCCGCACGGTGATTTTGATCGGACGACTAACAAGGCTATTGAAAAGTTGCGGCACCATTCGCTTTATACGCGCCCGCGCGTCTCCGTCGGCGCCATCCCAGTAAGATGGATAAAGGTCGCTGACAAACGACCGGCAACTAATTCCCAGAATGTCGATAATATGCGCGGTCTCATAGTGCCTATGGTAGAACTCCTCGCCTCCCGGATTTCTCCGTTGCCCAACAACTGTGATGCTCATTTCTCGGCCCTCCGTGCATCCGGACTACCCGGCCGCTTTCCAATAATCTGCTTGAGTGTCACGATTCTCTCACAGTCTCGATTGTGAATGTAGCCGGTCGTGCCCGCAGGGAGGTAAGCAAATACCGCGTCAAAGTCTCGAAGGCCTGTATATAAGCGGGAGATCGGCCCGTATACGACGAATGCGTAAAACGTCTCTTTGTGCGGAATCTGACAAGTCTCGAAAAACTTCGCCCCTTTGACGTAGATCGCGTCGGCTTCGTCCAGTATACGTCTAGCGGGCAGCGGCAGGTATTCGGTTTGAAACGATATAAATGGGCAGTACACTCTGGTCACGAGGAGGCGGCTCCCCATAAGATCCGCCAACCCCTTAAAGCACGCGGAGCGAAAAACGTCGTCGAGCATCCGAGCTGAGAAATTGATGCTGATCTGGGCCGTGTTTACGAGAAGATTGATCTTGAGAAACGGGAATTGCTCCAGCGCAGCCATCATCCAGAGAAGGTCGGCAACAGTCTCGGTTGCGTCGTCCAGTATTACCGCCAAGGTGAAGGAGTTCTTTCTCAGACCGGAATCCGCGATCATGCGCAACAGATGCTCCCGGTCGTCAATCGCTAGGGCCTGGCCGTTGTAGCGCCAGGTCACGTCCAGCGTCTGCTGTGCAGCCGACCTCCCGAGGCCTGTGGAACCCAGGCGGCTCTCCACAAACGCTACACCGGTCGCCACAGAAATCCCCATCAATTCTTTGGGCGAAAGGTGCTCGTAGCCAGACGCCAGGCGCAACGCTTCTGCCAGAGCCCGCCGGGTCAGATCCATCTCTTGCATGTCGGAGTCGTAGATCTCCCTGCCCACCAGAAACTCGAGCACCCGGGAAATGAGCAGCATGTTGAAGTTATTATTGATATTTCGAATCAAGAAATGGTCCTCGGTGCGGTAAAGCTGCCCCAGAAGATGACACGCCTGATCCAGGAGCCGATTCACGGTACCGGAGGGAATCCGGCCGGCGTCTCGCAGGCCCGAGAGAATGCGGAAGAATGCGTTTGTGTTATATGTAAAGGAAACGGATAGATATCCTGCATCGGCATCGCGCCAGGCAAAGGGTGGTTGGGCAACGTTGTCCCCCAGGCCAACCCTGCCCTCCGGTAGGCCTCGGAGAAACGTGGCCTCGATGTTGCTCAGAGCGTAGTCAGAGAGGCGGCCGCGAGGGGCAAACCCCGGGATCGCTTGAAGGCGCAAGGCCGAGATGGGCCGGAATCCAGCATAGATTTCGAGAAATCGTAAGGGAAAAGGACAAGCGACACCTTTGACCGGAATTGCGGATCGGGCCAACGTGTCCAGATCGAGATCGGCCTCCATCCCTTCCCAAAATTTGACCGTGGTCTTGTTGGGCGAGTATCGCGTTCCTGAGTAAACGCTCATGACTAGCCTCTGGTGAGGTCAGTGCTTGTCGCAGAGCATTGGGAACCGTCGGTGAAACGGGCCAGCACCGACTTCCAGTTCCAAGTCCTAATTTCCAAGTGGTCAGCTAGTGCCCGTCGGACGAATTGGCTCGGGACGGGCTGAAAAAACTCGCGCACCAAGTACTCCTGACCAAGCTGGCTTCGATACCAGAGATAATTCTCGGGAGGATCATCCCGCCGGCTTGCTGCCGCAAACATGTCGTAGGCGGTGACGTTACCAAAATCTCCCAGCCACTCCTCGACAGGTGCTTGCACAGGTACGAGATGAATGTGCGCATGTTGGATGCAGACACCGCTGCTTGGCAACTCCGCGGAGGAACCGTGTTCAAAAAGAAGCGGGTCAGCGTAGGTCCGGACGAGTTGAGATATAGCCTGGTCTCTCACGTCACGGAATTCGCCGAGCATCCCACTGGGCAACTGTGCGAAGGAGCAAAAATGATTCCTTGTGATCAACAGACTGTGTCCGGGCACTAGAGGACAGATGTCCCGTAGCACGAGGAAGGTATTTGTTTGCCGCGTCGCAAAGAGGATGACAACACAGGGACTCGATTGCAGCGGCAGGTCGAGCGATTATCGGGGCTTGACAGGAATGATTGGATCCGGGGTCCGAGGGATTTGGTGAGT
>Ga0224555_1005098_pt1 | contig 11408 bp, 20 predicted proteins | sample 714S23034metaG_FD_180687 | JGI IMG/M metagenome (GOLD analysis project Ga0224555, IMG submission 180687) | Peat soil microbial communities from Stordalen Mire, Sweden - 717 S2 30-34 | ecosystem: Environmental > Terrestrial > Soil > Wetlands > Peat | place: Sweden: Norrbotten County, Stordalen...
TTGTATTATGTGCCAGTAGAATATTTAAATGAGAAAGGAAACAATAAAGACGGCGGTAAATTAATTGATATAAGAATTGATCGTTGTGATATAAAACATTGCCATGATAAAAATATATGCCAGGGAATGTTATTGTTTGAAAATTATAGTTCTCCTGTTTGTAGTATGGCGAGTTCTATGATTGAAGAATCAAATAATTGTTATAGAATAATAACCGAGAAAGAATACAATAGGAGGCAATTAAAATGAAACATAAAACCAAAAAAATAATTGATATAATTTTTAAAGAAAATATAATAATAGATAAATCTATTACTTTGGAAGCATTAAATAATAGATTTCCATTAACAACAAGAGACACATTAAAGTTAAGAACTTACGATGTAATAAATAAAAATAAAAAATATAAATATGTATTTACTCAAAGATGGAAATTAAACAGAATCATATATGAATATGTTCATAAAATAAAACTAAAGAAGAACGATTTTATTAAACATAAAGATGATAATTCGTTAAACTTATTGCCCGACAATTTAGTTTGTATTAATGAAATAGAGGAAAAGATAAAACGTAAAGCACATAAATTTTGGGAGAATTATAGATTTGGCAATAGAAATAGTGCAATTAAATATATAGAATCTACAAGACGTAAAAATAGAACTATAGGCGCAACTAATAATGATCTCGCTATTGATTTTTGGGAAGATTATAGATATTTAAATTATAGGAATGCGTATAAGTTGCAATGGTATCACTCAAATAAAAATATTTTGCTTGACAAATAATAGCAATCGTGATATAATTATATTAGAAAGATTAAGAAAGACCCCAATAAGAGGATAGGAGAAAAGAAATGAGAAACGAAAAGAAAAATGAAAAGAAAATGAAAATTGTAATGACATTCGATTTAAAAATGACAAAACAAGAATTTGATGATTCTTTTAATTCTTGGCGTAATACATTTGAAATGGAAAGCAATACTCCAATGACAGGCACGATATCTTGGAAATAATAAAAATAATCAAAGGGGAACTTTAAAAATGAAGGTCAATATTGCTGTCCATTTAGAAAAAAAAGATAGAATAGTCCTCGGTAGTTACTACACGCCGGAAATACTGGTCAACAAGATATATGAAAACATAATGCCGTATGTTAAAGAATACAAAAAAAATTGTATATTGTTTGATAATGCTGGCGGGTGTGGTGCTTTTTTAAGACTGGAAAATAAAATTGAATATAGGATTGCGGATATTGATAAAAAAGCATGTGACTTTCTCAGAAAAAAATTTGACAGCTCAAAAATTTTTCACACAAATTCTTTAAATTGTGTTAGCAGGGAAAAATATCAAATCAACGAGAAAAATTATTTGATAATGATAGGCAACCCACCTTATAATGACATAACTTCGGAGTTTAAAAGTGGGCAAAAGGGTAAAAATATCTGTGATGATGAACTTTTTGATAGGGATTTGGGGATATCGTTTTTGAAATCATATGACAAATTAACTGCCGATCTTGTATGCGTCCTACACCCTCTTTCATACCTTATAAAAAAAGCAAATTTTCAAAGGATGTCAGAGTTCAGAAAAAATTACAAACTCATAAAAGCGTTTATGTTTTCTAGCGCAATGTTTCATGGTACAGGCACGGGAAAGTTTCCTATAGTAGGTGCATTATACGAGCGAGACAGCCAGGGGATGGAGTACGGGGATATTCAACAATTTAATTTTGACATTTTGGGGAGTGACGAAAAATTTAAACTATCAAGTTGGGAAACAACTGATGGATATATTAATAAATACCCGCCAAGAAAAAATGACGATAAAATATCCCCAATAGGTTTATACTATTATTCCTTTAGGGATATAAACACGTTGAAAAAAAACGCTTCATTTTTAACCAAACAACATGATAATGCAATAGTGGTAACCGTTGACAACTTTTTTAAGTATGCTTACTTACACACTTTCAAACAACTTTTTAATCCGTACAGATTATGGGTATATGGCAATATGTCGCCACTGATAAATATAAAAAAAATTGAAATCAACAAACAGGTTTTTGTTGCCTATGCGTTGCTGCATTGTAAAGCTTTAAATTTTTTGGATAAAAAAACAAAGGACGAAATAATTAAATTTTATAATGTTGCAAATTATTTAAACTCTGCCCTCGAACACGTTGAACCCGAGGCTTCGAGGATTATAAAAGAATTGTATCTAGAATTGGATAGAAACGCCTCTATACATAAAAACAAACATGATATTGAAAGTTACCAAATTATAATGGCTGAGGATTTTCGGACATAAAAAAACAGTTTTTAAGGTGGACTTCCTGTAGTAAAATCTAAGGAACCCAGGAGGTTCAAAATGAGAAAGAAGTATGAAGAAAGCTTCAAGGTAAAGGTGGCATTGGCGGCGTTGCAAGAAGGGGCAAAGGTAAATGAAGTAGCGGCAAAATACGAGGTACATCCAAATAAAGTAATGGAATGGCGGAAACATTTGCTTACAAATGCCTCGGGTTTGTTTGCAAACGCAAAAAAGATCGGGAAACAGGAAAAGGAATGGCAGGAAAAAGAGGATACATATTTAAAACTGATTGGCGAGAAGGACCTCGAGGTCAATTGGTTTAAAAAAAAATTGAAGCACTTGAACCTGTTATAAAGAAAACGCTTGTGGATCCGAAAGATACGGATTTCAGCATTAGCGAGCAGTGCAAAATGTTGGATATTTCAAGAAGCGGTTTTTACTATAAAGACAGGCCAAAGAAACAAGAAGGCGAGCTGATCCTTGACAGCGTAAGTATGATATATTCCTACAGACCGTACTACGGCGCGAGACGCCTTAAAGACGAACTTATGGATATGTTTTCGATACCTGTGACCAGATATAAAGCCAGCGAGCTCATGAAAACACTCAATTTGCAGGCTATTTATCCAAAGAAAAATACAAGCATCCCAAACATCCAGCACAAGAAATATAAGTACCGTCTTAAAGGGCTGAGCATAACAACGCCCAACATGGTCTGGGCAACTGATATAACATATATTAAGTTAAAGAAAAAGAAAGGCTTCGCTTTTCTTACGGTAATATTCGACCTTTACAGCCGATATGTCGTTGCATATAGGCTGAGTTTGAACATGGAAAGTGAATTCTGTCAAGACGCCCTAAACGAAGCGCTCGCGCTGCATGGCGCGCCCAAGTATTTTAACTCGGATCAAGGCTCACAATTTACGGACCATACATTCACCGATATTTTGAAAGCTAAAAAAATCATTATAAGTATGGACGGTAAAGGGCGCGCATTTGATAACATTTTCGTTGAAAGGTTTTGGCGGACGATAAAGTACGAGGATATTTATATCAACGGTTATGAAACGATGGAAGAGTTAGAAGCTGGTTTAAAGAAGTATTTTTACGTGTATAACTTTGAGCGCAGGCATTCTTCTCTGGAAGGCAGAACGCCCGCTGAAATGTATCTCGGAGTTAAAATCTTAAGACAGGCTTGCTGAGGAAAATCCACCTTGAAACTGGATAAAAGTTGTCTTGACAAAATCAGCCAGAGTAGTCATCCAGTAACGGCACGACAAAAAGTGCCGAAGCAATCCACAAATTAATAAAAGGAGAAGCAAATGAAAAATAAACAAAGAGTATATTGCGAAGATTGTAAATATGATGCTACGAGATGTTTGAGTAATCCATATTGTATTGCTCCTCGTCCCGCAGAAACAATAATTATGAAAGAATCATTTTATCATAAAAGTGAAACATATAAATATAATAATCAGTATCGCACGGATAATGCAATATTAAATAAAAATAACAACTGTAAATATTATTTAGGCAAAATATATTGCGAACCAAACTGGCTTGATAAAACAATTAAATTTATGGGAAAAATAGAAAAATACATTAATACATTACTTCCAAAATGGTAGTCTGATGAAAAATAAATTAAATAAGATACATAAAATAGAATTAATGGAGGGATTAAGTGAAGCGATGTTTGACAATTTAATAAAAATAATGATAGAATATATTCCCGAACCAAGATATAAAGAAATAAAGAAAGAAATGGATATGGCGATAGATTTATTGAGAAATTATAAGAAATATATTAAAAAGAACTTTATAACAAATAACTTTGGAGGTAAGTGATAAAATGAAATGGTTAAAATATGAAGAATACGATGAACTAGGCCTGTGGAAGTACAGGCCTTTATATAAAAATAAGTATACAGATAAACAAAATGCGGAATATTTTATTCAAGATGAAAATGACAAATATGAAGCTACTTATATAGACGAAGAAAGTTGGAAAATAATCAATCAAAATAAAGTGCCCTCAATTATAATTGCTGCGGAAAAGAAATCGTTAATTCGCAGAATACAAAATATAAAAAATATGTCAGAACAACTTTTAAAAGGAGGCGAACCAAAATGGAAGAAGATGATATAGTAATGGTAATAGATTGGTTTAGCGATTGGTTTAGCGATTGGTTTGGAAGGGTTGGTAAAATTGAATATATTGAAGGAAACGAAAACGAAGATGAAGAGATATATGAAGATTGGCACAAATTTAATCTCGCGGTAGAAATAAAAGATAATATTAATAAGGTAACTGAAATTAAATTCAGAGAATCAGACCTACAGATAATAAATGACAAAATAAAAGTAGCACAAGAAATAAAAGGGAGTATATTAAAAGAATATAATGAACAAATTGCAAGTTTGGAAGAGGAGGGATTAAATTTATCTGTTGGAATGTATATGAGTAGTAGAGAAGGTCATTTAGCGCAAATAGATAAATATATTAATCAAATAATATTAGACGATAAAAATGAGAAAAGAAGAAAACAATACAAAAGGAAGTGTATAAAATGAAACATAAAGGATTAAAAATTTATCATCTTGCTCAGAGTTATGCAGAAAAATGGGTTCCTAATCCTGATAGGGATATAATGATTAGTATATCCCAACCAGAAAATAGAGAAGATGGATTGTTTATTCCGAGATTAAATGAATCATGGAAACATATATATTGCGAAGATTTTCACGATATAGATGTTGAAGAAAAAGGGTTTGTGGTGTTTAATGAAGACATGGCAAATAATATGATTGATTTTTTAGAGAAATATAGGATAGGCATTTCCAATAACGAATATGATTATTTGGTTATTCATTGTTGGGCGGGTATATCAAGATCAGCAGCAGTAGCGAAATTTGCTGACGAGTTCTATGGCATAAATGAATTCCCGGAAAAATATACATTATATAACAAATTAGTTTATACTACATTACGCAATATATGGGAAAAAAGGCGATATGATTTATTTAAAAAAGAATTAGGAAAAGGAGATGACAAAAAATGAACAAACTAAAAGAAATGAGTATAGAAGAAAGAGAAGAATATAAAAGAGAACAGAATAGAAAAAACCAGAGAACTTATATGAGCAATCCCGATAATAGAGATAAACATAATATTTGGAGAGCAAATAAAATAATGGGGGATAAAGATATATTGCCCAAAAAGAAAAAGAAGAACAAAATTATATCCAAACCTAAAATATCAGTATTGTTAAATTGTGTTATCTGTGGGAATCCTTATGAAAAGAGAGGACCAAAAAAGACGTGTAGCGATCAATGTTCTAAAAAATTACAATATGTTAATTGGTTAAAATGGGTTAAAAATAATCCCGGAAAGCACAGAGAACAAGCAAAAGAATCATATAAAAGAACACATAGGAATGGCAATAGCCCCATTAAAAAAGGGAGAATAAAAACCAATGAATAAATATATAATAATTATGAGGGGAGTTCCAGGTAGTGGAAAGTGCCACCAAAAAGGAACAAAAATATTAATGTATGATGGTTCTATTAAAAATGTAGAGTGTATAAAGACCGACGAGCAAGTTATGGGAGATGATAGTAAAGAAAGAAATGTATTGTCTACAACTAATGGTTTTGGAAAATTATATAAAATTACACCAAACAAGGGCGAACCTTTCGTTGTAAATGAAAATCATATTTTGGTTTTAAATAAAAGCGGAAATATGTTTTGGTCTCACGGCAAAATTAAGAATATTGGAAAACTTAAAAGAAATATAGAAATATCAGTTAAAGATTATCTTAAAAAGAACAATGTTGGTGTTTCTAGATTAAAATTAATAAGAAGCGGAGTAGAATTTAAAGAAAAAGAAACTTCCAAATATTTAACACCTTACTTTTTAGGATTATGGCTGGGAGATGGTACAAGTGCCAATAATCATATAACCACTATAGATAAAGAAATAATTTATTATTTGCACGATTACGCCTATAATGTTGATGCAGATATAACTATAACGCCACAACACAAAAATAAAAATGTGTCCTGTTATGCCATTGTTTATCACAAAAAATATAATATTTATAAAAACAAAAAAGGAAATCCCATAATAAATAAACTCAGAGAATTAAATTTAATAAATAATAAACATATCCCCAATTTATATAAAATAAATAGTAGAAAAAAAAGATTAGAATTGTTAGCAGGACTTATTGATTCTGACGGATATTATAACAAATGTTGTTTTAATATTGTTACAAAATCTGATAAATTAAAAGACGATATATTATATCTTTGTAAGTCATTAGGATTTGCCGCCTATGCCGCAAATGCCGCCAATGCTAGCAAAATAATAAAAACAATTAAAAGTATAAATTTTAGCGGAGAATATTGGTCAATTAATATTAGCGGGAATATAGATGAGGTTCCTACTCTGCTAAAAAGAAAACAAGCACAAAAAAGAAAAATGAGCAAAGATGTTTTGGTTACTGGTTTTAATATAGAATATGTGGGAGAAGGCGAATATTATGGATTTAATATTGATAAAAATAATAGATATCTAATGGGGGATTTTACAATAACGCACAATAGTAGCATATCAAATATCCTATCTACCCGTTTTAATGCCGTTGTTCATTCAACAGACAATTATCACATTAAAGAATTTCTATGGTTCAAATGGTATAAATTTGATAAAAAGAAATTGGGATATTATCATATGCTTAATTATGATGCCTTTATGGAGTCGGTTGATAATGCTAAAGAAATGATAGTTGTAGATAATACTAATGTATATAGAAAACTTTATATGTCTTATGTTATAGAAGGCAAAGAAAATGGATATAAAATAGTTGATATAAAATTTGAACCAAATGATATTGAAGTTCATATGAAACGCAATGTTCATAATGTGCCAGAAAAAACAGTAAAAAAAATGATTAATGCTTTAAAAAGTAATTGGGGAAATAAGGACTTTGATATATCAATCACTATTAAAAAAGATATGACAATAGATCAAATAAAAACCATATTAAAGGAAAAATTAAATGGATAAACCAATAAATAACGAAAATAATAAAATTTGTTCAGAGTGCGGAGGGCATTGCTGTAAAAGGATGCCGGGAACAAATCACCCGATGGATTTTGATTATGATAAAAATAAAATAAGAGAAGCGCTTAGAGAACATTATTGCATTGATTATTTGGAAGGAGATCCTAATATTTATTATGTAAGACCAAGGACAAATAAAGCAATAGATAAAAAAGTAGATCCTTCGTGGGGTGGGCAGTGCCATTTTTTAAATGAAACCTGCGTATTAACGTTTGAAGAACGCCCTCTTAACTGCAGAGAATTAAGTCCTGCTTTTAATAAAGAGTGTGGTGGAACTGATAAAAAGCTGTGCGCCAATTGGTGGAAGGACTATCAAGATTTCTTAAAGGAGGAAGTAGAAAAATGAGTTCATTATATTGGGGTAAACAAACATACAAAAACGCTCCTGATTTTATGTCTTATTGTCGCAAACAATTTCCTAAATTATACGCTGTATTTTTTAGTTGCTATAAAGGCAATGATTCAAGATTCTTATTTGAAGAAAAAGATATAGATATATTTTTAATGATACCCGGCACAAATTAGAAAAAGAAATGGATAAAGAAAGTCTATCTTTATTTAACGAAACAATAAATGAAAAATTTAGAATATTTGGGGATAAAAGATTTCCAGAGAATAAGGCAGGTAATAAATGTTATCTCTCTATGTCCGAAAGAGTATTTTATTTTGAAGGGAAAGAATATTATTGTTTCCATTTGTATAGGGATAAAGTAGAAGTAAATAATGGAATAATCAATAATAAATGTATATCGGGTTGTAATTTAAGGTTAGTTAAGTTTAATGAAGAAGTAGAAAAGAATCTTCTTGACAAATAATAGCAATCGTGATATAATTATATTAGAAAGATTAAGGGAAGAAATTAAAGGGATAAAAGAAGAAATAAAAAAAGGAGATAAATAAATTATGAAAACAAGCGATATTAAAGTTCCCGTGCCGTTCCCATTTGCAGTGTTTACTACATTATCAGAGATAGCAAAAAAAGAAGGATATCAAATATATGCCGTAGGCGGTTTTGTAAGGGATATGGCAATGGGAAAATGTTCAGACGATATAGATTTCCTGGTAGATAAAGAGGGCGATCCTAATCCGGGAGTATCCTTTTGCAATATATTAGAGAACACAGGCATAGGCAAAAATAAAGCATTATATGAAAATTTTGGAACTGCTAAAATAGATATAAACAATCAGAAAGTGGAATTTTGTATGCCACGTTCTGAAAAATATGATATAGATAACCGGAAACCAGAAGTAGAAAAAATAGATATTAAAGGCGATGCTATTAGACGTGACTTTACTATAAATACTTTAATGTTAGATTTAATTACGACTGAAATATTAGACCCTACAGGGAAAGGGTTAGAAGATATAAAAAATAAAATAATAAGGTCTGCTAATCCTAATGTTAATCAAATGCTAATAGACGATCCTCTCCGGGCGCTCAGGGCAATTCGACTCTCTGCAACAAAAGGATTTTCTATAGATCCTATATTAGAAACTGCCATAGTTAATAATATTGACAGAATTAAAACAATTAGTAAAGAACGCATAAATGTAGAATTAGATAAAATATTAATGGCAGACAACGGGGATATATGGGAACATGGCGTAGCAAGACTTCTATTAAATCATATTATTCCCGAAATGGCAGATATGATGTTATGCATGGAATCCGAACCTTGGCATTTCGATGAATCTGTATTTGACCATACTATCCGTGTAATCTATAATTGCCCTAAAGATATTAATCTCCGCAGGGCAGCATTATTTCACGATATAGGTAAACCCAAATGCAGAGCTGTCGATGACAAAAACCATAGTCATTATTATGGGCATGAAGATATAGGCGCAACCATGGCAAATAATATTATGCAAGCATTAAGATATTCTGTAAATGATACTAAAATCGTCAGTAAAATAGTTCATAATCATATGCGCCCACATCTCTATGACGAGAATAAATGGGGAGATAAAGCAATACGCAAACTCATAGTTGAATTAGGGGACCTGTTAGAACCCATTTTACAATTGGCAATGGCAGATACTATAGGACAATCTAATCGAGAAATACAAACTCATAAAGGCGAAACCAATGAAATGGCATTACGCAAACGTATTGACGAAATAAAAGGGAAACCCATACATTATAAACCTATAGTTAATGGTGATAGGATTCAAAAAATATGTAAGAAAAATCCAGGGAAGTGGATTAAAGATGCAATGAAGTTTCAAATGGAAACATTATATTCAAATCCCGAAATAAGTATAGAAAACATGGAAAACAGCATATTCATAATGTTTGGAAGGTCCTAACCTTTCATAGTTATATATTCCTATTTTGGCGTAGGGATAAATAAATATTATATCCTTTGAATTGAAATAGTAGAAGAATATCAAATAAAGAAACAATGCACATGACAAAGCAAAAGGAGATAAATAAGTGTTGCAAAGAACAGAAAGACACATAATAAGGTATAGCGGATACACCAATAAGGATGATGAATCCCTATAAATATGAATTTGATAAAGTTGCTTTGTCAAATGCATAGTTCCGTATGAAATCAGATAAGCACAAAGCAGAAGTGGAAAAATATTACGCCGACAAAAATGCCAAAGAAGACGCTTATTGGGAAGCAATGAGCGAAGAACTAGAAAAAAATTCAATTTGTATGCCTCGCAGCAAACCTAACAAATATATAGGAGAAAATGAATGATTACAATGAAGAATGGGCAATCCTTAATATATTATTTAAGAGATAAATTTGACGCTATATTTCATAATTTTTGGCATAAATTAAATAGATCAATTGATTGGTTCTTCTTTATGTGGACTAATGAGGAATGGGACAGTCATTATTTATATAAAGTAATGGATAAGAAAATGGAATCTATGAAAATATATTTAAAAACTAAAGGTGTATGCGTATCCAATAAACAAGATGCTAAAATAATTAATATAGCACAATGGTATCTTCAAAGATTAATCAATGATGATATATGTGATAATTTACATAATCAATTTTATGCCAAATACGGATATCAAAAAATGATAGATAAACCCAATACAGAACATTCTACTATTGGTCCTTCTATTTGTTATGTAGAATTTGTTTTGGAAAATAAATATGTTAACAAAGATTATTATGATAAATTATTAATGAGAATATGCAGAATAAATGGTTATTTATATAAGAAATATACCGATAGGTTTTATTATATAATGAAAAAACATAGTTATGAATGGGGAGATTGATAAATTGTGCTTGAAGTCGGCGAAACATATTCTGAAAAAAATTGGGTTGGGAAACGAGAGAATTTGTATTTGGTATCTCAAAGGATATCTTAAAAAATAAGTATGCTCCCAATATTGATTATGCTGATTTTGTAATGTGCGAAAGCAAAGATAAAAAGTATATTTATTGTATCCAATATATCAACGGAACGGGATTAATGAGCATATTATTCGGCAATAAGAAAGTCAAAATATTAGCAAAAATAACCAAAGAAGAATTTATATTAGTTTAACTAAATAAGCAATAAGGAGCAAACTAAAAATGGGTAGAAAAAAAGCGTTAGATTATAATAATTTTGTTCCCGTTAATAGAATAGTCGATGCATCATTGACTTGGTATATTCCTGAAGGTTGTGAACAAGTATACGAAGAAATTTGCGATAGATATGATATGGATTATGATACGGAATCTATCAAGGGTAGCATGTATACCTATTTTGCATTTATAGAAGAATTACGTGATAACGGTATAATAGTATTTAGTCAAAATTAAACGATTCATATAAAAATAATACTTGACACGAAATGACGGAAAGAGGATAATATTGAGATGAGAAGAATGAGTAATCGATGGGATGATTTGCGAAGGGAGATAATAAGAAAAAATGATTTTGAAACGAAAATGAAATTGGTTAAAGCAATTAGAAGGGAAGTTGCGAGGGTAGACAAAACAGCAATAAT
>Ga0224555_1005099_pt1 | contig 11402 bp, 6 predicted proteins | sample 714S23034metaG_FD_180687 | JGI IMG/M metagenome (GOLD analysis project Ga0224555, IMG submission 180687) | Peat soil microbial communities from Stordalen Mire, Sweden - 717 S2 30-34 | ecosystem: Environmental > Terrestrial > Soil > Wetlands > Peat | place: Sweden: Norrbotten County, Stordalen...
ACCCGCAGCGGCAGGCTGGACCCGGAGTTCAGGCGAGCAAGGTGATGTGCTGAAGTCCGAGGTGCTGTCCGTCACCATCGCTCCGGGACCAAAGGAATCCCGCGCACAACCTGGCGCAATGGACTTCTTCTCAGGATCGACCGGCTCCGTCGGTTTGGACATCACAACCGCCGGGGGCAAGCCACTGCTGCACATGAACGGTTGGCAGATGGCTGTCCCTAACTACAAGGACGGAACCCATGATATCGAGTATGACCGCCGTTCCACGGACTCCCCATTCTTTACCGTAGGTGCAAGTTTCGCGGCAACCGATGACGAGCACGACTACGGGCTGGGGCAGAACCAGCAAGGTTTTCTAGATCGCCGAGGTCATGTGATCGAGTGTGCACACGACTACGACGCACCCTCGGGCCAGAGTGTGTGCGTACCTTTTTTGGTAACGAACAAGGGTTATGGGCTGATTTGGGATAATCCGTCGAAGACGACCATCTCGCTGGGGTTCAACAATCAAAACACTTTTAAGAGCCAAGTAGGTCAGCGTGTCAGCTTCTTCGTAATTGCCGGAGATTATGAGGCGATCTATCGCGGCTTTCGTCTGTTGACCGGCGATGTGCCCATGCTGCCCAAGAGCGCATATGGGTACATCCAGAGTAAGCAGCGCTACAGCACACAGGCCGAGTTGATGGAGGTGGCGAGAGGCTACCGCGAGCGAAAACTGCCCATCGACGATCTCGTCATCGACTGGTTTACCTACACAAAGATGGGCCAGATGGACATGGATCCCAAGGCCTGGCCCGATCCTGTCGGCATGCTCAGACAACTCCATGCAATGAACTACCATGTGATGATCAGCGTTTGGCCCCGATTCACCCCGGACAGCCGCTACTTCGATCTGATCCAGAGGAATGGCTGGTTTGAGCACCTCGCCGATGGCACTCCGACCAACGGTCTGCCATATGACAGGGCCGGCTCCGATATCGACACCACCAACCCGGATGCGGCCAAGTGGTATTGGAGCACCATTAAGGAGAACTACGTCGATAAAGGATTCGATTCATTCTGGGCAGACGAGACGGAGCCCGACGTGCCGCCAAACGGCTCGTACTTCAAGATCGGTCCGGGTACACAGTTCTTCAACGTCTACCCGCTGTTTCACACTGCGGCCTTTTACAATGGGATGCGCGCGGACATGAAAGAGCGCGCGCTGATCCTTGCCCGCGACAGCTATCTAGGCGCGCAGCACAACGGAACAATCTTCTGGTCCTCCGACATCAGCCCAAACTGGGACACACTGAAGCGGCAGGTGCCGACCGGCATCAACTTCACGGCCTCTGGAATGCCCTACTGGTCGACCGACATCGGAGGCTGGCAGGGACTTCCGTACACCCACACACCGGCACATCCCCCACTGTTGGACCCAAGCGAGGCACGCGATAACGTCGGGCACTATGATGATTATCCGGAGTTGTACACACGATGGTTCGAGTACGGCGCATTTCAACCAAACTTCCGGACTCATGGCACCCGCTCGCACAACGAAGTGTGGAGCTATGGCAAGCAGGCTGAGCCAATCCTCGAGAAATATCTGCGACTGCGCTATCAACTCATGCCATACATCTACTCTCTAGGGTGGAGCGCTCATGAGACCGGTGCCCCGTTCATGCGCGGTCTGTTCCTCGACTTTCCAAATGACCCAAATGTGGCCGACATCGGCGATGAGTACATGTTTGGGCCCGCGCTTCTAATAGCTCCGGTTACCGACCAAGGTGCGACAATGCGCTCCGTGTACCTGCCGGCAGGCGCCGATTGGTACGACTTCTGGACTAACAAACGATTCCACGGCGGCCAACGGCTCAACGTCCAGGCACCGATCGATACCATTCCTGTCTTCGTCCGCGCAGGATCCATTCTGCCGCTAGGTGCACCCGTTGAGAGCACCAACGAAAAACAGGTCATCGAAAAGGTGCGTATCTATCCCGGAGCGGACGCGCACTTTACGCTTTACTCGGATGATGGCACCACTTATGCCTATGAGCATGGTCAGCACGACATCACAGAGCTCGATTGGAATGATGCTGCACAGAAGCTCGCCCATCAGGGCGCGAAGGCATGGTCGGTGCCAGATCCGAATGTCTTGGAACTGATCCTATCCCACTGAGTGTTGTCCATGTATGGAGGGGACCTTCGTGGCTCGTTCAGACGAAGGTCCCTTCGATCCACAGACGAAGTGTTGCGGGTCGCCTTTTCCGCCGGTAGGCGGCACCTACACCATCGCGGTCAATGGAACATACGCGCAGCTAACATATTCAACAACTGTTAGCTAACGGTCGATGTCTGGCGTCAACTATTATTTCCATTCAACGACAACCATACGATCCAGCCTCCGATATCACGCCAAGCCACTTCCGGTGGTTTGAACCCAAACCCTGCAGTTCGAGTCCGAGGGGCCTACCCCCATGTCTTGCGCAGCAAGGCTGCTTCAAGTTGTCCGCTCTAACATCGCGGTCTCCTCTCCGCGCCATCGTGGCGCACAGTCATCTGCATAGCGTACGAAATCACCTTTGGGTTGTTGGCTTTCCATCGCGTGGCCTTCCTAACGAAGGTCGGCTTAAGAAAGCCGCTCCAGCCCATCCAGTGTCAGGTTCGCCAGCGTGGGCGAGATGATCCCGCCTTGTGGCGTGCCCGCCTCCGTAGGCAACAGTGTTCGGTACTCTATAAAGCCCGCCTTCAGCCACTTCCGCAGAACCTCTTTAACCGTGGGATGTGGTCGAGCATCCATTCGTGACTGATGTTATCGAAGCAGCCGCGGATGTCGCCTTCCAGGACCCATCGGGCGCTGTTCCTAATGCCTACAGTATTGAAGCACTGCTCGATGGCGTCAGCGGTCGAGCGTTCCGGTCAAAAACATAGGAGTTTGTCTGGCATCGTAATCCTTTACGCTATTCGCATCATTCACTTTTCAGCTGGCAGAACGGAAAGCTCCGCCACACTCGCCATCCCGCTGGCACCGAGTTCCTTCAACGCGGTGAACCGAAAGAACCGTGCGGTCGTTGGAGCAAACGAAACTTCCTGAAGCACAGGATTGTTCTCGATGTTTTCAAACCGGGCCGAGTCGACATCGATCGTCCAGGTCTGTCCGTCCACACTTGTTTCGAAGCGATATGTTTCGACGATGCCTTCATGCGTTCCGTCTTGGCGAGGAAGATACGTGAATCCCGCGATCCGCTGCGAACTTCCCATATCGACTGTGATTTGGTGCGGCGATGCCGCGGGCGGATTGGAACGAGCGATCCAGAGTGTCGACGGATTGCCGTCAACCGCATTGGCTGCTGGATTATTGTCGTCCTGACTATCGGCATGCACAACCTTCCAGCCGATGGGAGCCAGTCCGGCGAAGTACTTCGATCCCATCATGCCGAGGCGTCCATCAGGTGTCAGGTAAGACGCCTGTACGGTGCCGCCCTTCGGAAGAGCAATCGGCGCACGATAGACAGCGGATTTGGAATTTGGCGCAGTTTCATCCGTTGTGTACACGATCGGGAAACTCTTCGCCCCACCGATCGTCACGGAACCGTTGGCATCTCGCTCGGAAATGGCAGGAGCTTGAACCAGTTCAGCTTGCTTGAAGAGTCCAATTTCGGCCAGCGTCGGTTCAAGACGCGAACCCGTGATGCGAATCCGCACTTGGTCGGTCGTAACCGGCGTATTCAGCCGCAGCAACCGCTTGTGACCTACCGTCGTCTGATGGTCAACCTCATCCCATTTGGAGCCATCCCAGACATCAACGGAAAAAGACTCGATTCGTTGGCCACGGTGGTCCACCGCCTCCTGCAATGAAACCACATCGAAGCTGGTCTCCTTCGGGAGTTTCAACGTCAGCGTGGCAGTGGTCTGCCCTGGGGCAGCCTCCCACCATGTGTCGAGATCGCCGTCCAGAGCACGAGGTGGGCTGTGTGAGTCGTTCGACTGATCGGCGCTAAGTTCGCCTCCCGTGGCGAGATTAGTGGCGAAGGTTGCATCGATCACCTGCGCCATCAAATGCAAATGCGCCAGTTGGTTATCGGGAATCAGGCCGCGTGTGTCGGGAGACAGATTCAGCAACATATTCCCGTTGCGGCCGACGGAACTGTAATAGATATCGACGAGGTCCGCGGCTGTCCGCACATGCTTCTTGGAATCCCAGAACCAACCATAGAGAATAGGCTCATTGACCTCCGCCGGAAACCACCAGAGATGCGATCCCGGCGTGAGCTTTGCACGGCTGCCCAGGTCCCCGGCCGTCATATCCGGCCAATCGAAATTTTCGGGCGATGTGGGCAGCGGAATCACGCTCCATTCCGTCGTGCGGCCGATGCCCGATTCGTTGCCGACCCAGCGCGCGTCCGGTCCTTTGCCGAAGATTATTGCCTGCGGCTGCAACTTGCGAATCAAGTCGTACCAGGCGGTGTAATCGTAAGCCTCGGAGACACTGGGATCAGGGTTGGCGCCATCGAACCAGACTTCGCGAATCGGCCCGTATTCTGTGAGCAATTCGTACAGCTCGTTTAGAAAATAGCGATTGTAATCGTCAACGTAGTACGCATAGCTTTTGAAACCCGGGGCCGCGGATCGACCAATCGAGGGGTTTCTCTTGAAGCTGGCTGGATCGGTGGGAATGGTCGAGGGGAGCTTTTTAGTTCCGTTTCCGTAGTATCCCGCGGGATTTGTGGGATTGGTTCGAAGCTGATACAAGTCGGCGGGCGAGAGATATACCCCCAATTCAACGCCGTACTTTCGTGCGGCATCCGCAACTTCGCGCACCAGATTGCCCTTCCCATCACGCCATGGACTGGCCGCCACAGAATGGTTTGAGTAACGAGTGGGCCAGAGATTGAATCCATCGTGATGCTTGCACACAAGGACCACCATCTTGCCCCCAGCTTCCTTAATGGAACGCACCCACTGGTCGGCATCGAGTGCGGTGGGATTGAAGATGGACGGATCCTCGCGACCCGTGCCCCACTCGACGCCTCTGAATGTATTGGGGCCAAAGTGAATGAAAAATGTCCGTTCCAGGCGCATCCAGGCGGTCTGGTTGGGGCGTGGCAAGACTTTGGCCGCCTTCTCCGCAATCACCGCACTGGAATCGTCGGCGGAGATGTATTGCAGCGTAGAGTACTCAATCGGAACGGCAGAACCGCCTTTTGTATTCGCGGGAGATTGTCCGTGAGCCACAACGAGAGACATCGATAGTCCTAGAGCCAGCATGAATCGAAACTTCACACGCAGGTCTTTCATAAATTCCTTCATTTTTTCATTTTGCAGATCGCACTCGACATAAATCGCGCTGATTCCGGCCGGACCGATTTTCAAAAAACTTAAATATGCCGGCCTGCGAGAAACCGGTTGAAGAATGACGCCGTCCAGATGCTCATGCTGGCGCACCTGGACGGCCCTTCCAACACACAACCTATTGCGCGGTTTCGGTAAAGGTTACGGAGGTTCCGCCCATCGAGATCTGTGACTGAGCAGTGACTGTTACGGTTCTCGGTGACGAAGGCAACGTCAACGTGACCGATGCAACTCCGGAAGCGTTGGTCGTTGCTAGGACCTTCCTGCCGCTGTTGGTGCCGTTCGAGAGCGAACCGGCGGAAGTGGTGAAAAAGACGCCTGCGCCGGATGCGTACTCTCCGGACAAGCCAGGGTTGAGGGTTACGGTGAGCGGCGAGGAGATATTCGGACAAGAGAATGAACTTCGGGAAGTACCAATTTGCAGCTACAGGTTGCGGATTGCTGAGGACATGTACATTCTTGAAAATAAATAACGTACGCGCTGATGCGTCTGGGCTTTGCGCTTCCGTAGCGAACTGCGAACATGCCAGGCTCGTGCTTGGCTCGGGGGGCGGAGCATGTCAGAACGCAGAAGTTCAGGGTTCCAGAAACGGGCATCCGGTCGATGCGCGTCACTACATGCTTTCGTGTCGAATAGTCTTTCGTCTTCGATCAATCTGATCGATGCTTACCCGATTGCTCGAAGAGCTGTCTGCGCAGAGGTTCGTTCTCGGGCTTCAGAGTAGCCAGTTCTCAACCTGGCTTGCCCGGCTCCTTTGGTGCCATGGCGAACCTCCGTACCCTTAGGCCAACCGATCGAGGGAGCCAGCCCCGCGCTCTGTGCCGCGCTTCCTTCTTTGCCGCGACGCCCGGTTGCTTTAGCCGTGTACATCCTGTTTTCAATAACGTACAAGATCTTCAGCGCGCTGCAACCTGTAGCTTCCATTTGGTACTTTCCGAATGGCTTGGTTTTGACCGAGGATTCGTTCCGTCATGCACATGCGCAAGTTCGCGTATATCCATCTGAATGCACCGCCCAGAATTTAGACACAAATGTTTTGTTTCGGGGCGCAAGTGCGAAGAGAGTGGGCCGGTCCACATTTGCGGGATCGCTTACGGTGCAAGACAACATGAGGTTGTATGAAACGATTTGCGAAGTTTTTCCTGTCCGCCGCCCTTATTTCGATGATCGTTTCGATTGCATCGTGTAGCGGCGGAAGTCCGGGAAGCGGGGCCACGAGCCAGAATCCCATTACGCCCAGTGTCACAGTCATACCTGCCTCCAGCAGTATCACCATGGCGCAGAATCTTGCCGTAACGATCACCGTGTCGGGCACAACCGGTATGCCCACGGGATCGGTGATTCTTGCGAGCGGAAGCTACACCTCCACGGCAACTGCACTGAGTTCCGGTACGGCGAATATTACGATTCCCTCGGGTTCGCTCTCCACAGGTGCCGACACGCTGACGGCCAAGTACGCGCCGGACAGCGGCAGTTCCTCCACCTACAACAGCGCTTCAGGAACAGCCTCGGTGACCGTTACCGGCCCCACCGTAGCCGTCGCGGTCAATATCGACGCTTTGGCCGTCTCCTGACACTCACAGACCGGCCGCACTGCGACAGCGCCGGCGGAATGGAAACATGATCCCGATGCACTTTGCCCCGATCCCTGCCGTCTTCCTCTTCGCGACACAGTTGACCCATCTCGCACCGGTTGACCTCGCCATCCTGCTGCTTTACTTCGCGATGGTGATCTTCATCGGCTTTTACGTGAAGGGATCGACCAACACCAGCGAGCAGTTCTTCCTCGCCGGCCGCGAAATGTCGGCGTGGATCGCCGGACTCAGTTTTGTCTCCGCCAACCTCGGCTCGCTGGAGTTGATGGGATGGGCCGGCGCAGCCTACCAGTACGGCATCCTCGCGGTCCACTGGTATTGGATCGGCGCGATTCCCGCGATGCTGTTTCTCGGCATCGTGATGATGCCCTTCTACTACATTTCGAAGACGCACTCGGTTCCGGGCTATCTGCAACTGCGCTTCGGCGAGGGAGCGCGCGCGCTGTCCGGCGTTTCATTTGCCTTCATGACGGTGCTGATGTCGGGCGTCAACATGTACTCCATGGCGCTGGTGATGAAGGTGGTGCTCGGCTGGAACATCAACTTCTCGATGTGGGTTGGCGCAGTCACCGTCGCGATCTACGTCATGCTGGGCGGCCTGCGCTCGGCGATTATCAACGAAGTGCTGCAGTTTATCCTCATCTGGGCAGGCGCGGCGCTGATCCCGATCCTGGGCCTCATCGAGGCCGGCGGCTGGACCAACCTGAAGGCGCAGATTATCGCGCGCATGGGCGACCCGGCCTACATGCACATCTGGTCGACCACGGGCAGCTTCAGCTCCAACCCCATGGGAGTCCAGTGGACGGGCCTGGTCTTCGGACTTGGATTCGTCATCTCGTTCGGATACTGGACGACGGATTTTCTCGTTGTCCAGCGCGTACTCTCGGCCAACAGTCTTCGCGCAGCCCGCCTGGCTCCAATCATTGGAGCGGCGTTCAAGATGTTTGTGCCGTTCTTCGTCATCCTGCCCGGCCTCCTGGCGCTCGTACTACTCAAGGATTCGGCCGGTCACCTGATTCAGCTTTATCCCGACGGCTCGGACATGGTCGTCAATCACGGCATGCACAGCTTTAACGAAGTTCTGCCGCTGATGATGGTGCGCTACCTCGGGCCAGGACTGCTCGGCCTCGGCATCACGGCACTGATTGCGGGCTTCATGTCGGGCATGGCCGGCAACGTCAGTGCGTTCTCGACCGTATGGACGTACGACATCTACGGCGCCTACATCAACAAGAAGGCATCGGATGCCCACTACGTTCTGATGGGCCGCTGGTCCACCATCATCGGCATGATCGTTTCGGTGGGCACGGCCTACCTGGTGATGAGCGCCGCCAGCATCATGGACTACGTGCAGGAGTTGTTCAGCTTCTTCATCGCGCCGCTCTTCGGCACGGTGATCCTCGGCATGCTGTGGAAGCGCGCCAGCAAGGCGGGCGGATTCTGGGGCCTGCTGTGCGGCACGGCGTCGTCCATCTTCATGTGGCTGGCCGTCATGCACGACAAGGCCAACATCCGATTCATGATTCTGCAGCCACATGCCAGCGCGGACACCATCCTGCGCGTGCAGGCGATGGCGGCAAACCTCTACCGCGCGCTGTGGTCATGGATCGTGTGCGTGATCGTCACCGTAGTCGTCAGCTACATGACCAAGGCGACGCCAGAATCGCAACTCACCGGGCTCGTGTACGGTTCAACCGTGATTCCGCACGACGGCTCACGCAACCTCTTCGAGAAACCAATCTTCTGGGCAGCGGTGATCGCAACCATCCTGTTCATCCTCAACCTCTGGCTCTGGTAGCCCGTCGGGTTGTCATTCTGAACGAAGTGAAGAATCCCCGTATTTGAATTTGGAAGGAACAACAGCCATGACCGAACCCCATCCCCCCCACGTCGACCCCAGCACCGAAGGCGAGCTCTCCATCTGGTTCTTCGTGGGCGTCCTCGTCCTTTCCTCCGGTCTGATTATCTTCGGCCAGGGCATCTACGAGTTCTCGCACCCCGGCATCACCGTGCTCGCCAACCTGCACCCAGCCTTCTGGTGGGGGATGGTGATGGTGCTGTTTGGCGGCTTCTACACGTTTCGCTTCCGCCCCAGAAACGACTAGCTGTTTTAACGCCGATCCACACCGATTTAACGCCGATCCACACCGAGGGCACCGATTCAACGCAGATTGATCGAATTGGGGTACAGGTAAGCATCGGTTTTGACGTTTTTCATCTCATTTAAAATCGCTAACATCGGTGCAGATCGGTGTTAAGCCGTTTTCGAACCGGCCACGCGCTGGCCAAGGAGTATCAAGCAATGTCTCGACCAATGACCATGGGAGTACTGGTAGGCAACCGCGGATTCTTCCCCTCGCACCTCGCCACCTCGGGCCGCCTCGAAATTATCTCCGCGCTGGAGGCTGCCGGCATCAAGCCCGTCGTGCTGCATCCGGACGTCACCGCTCATGGCGCGGTGGAGTCGTATGAGGACGCAAAAAAGTGCGCCGCACTGTTCAAGGCCCACGCTTCGGAGATCGACGGCCTCATCATTACGCTGCCGAACTTCGGCGAAGAGCGCGGTCTGGCCGACGCCATCCGCCTCGCCGACCTGCGCGTGCCAGTGCTGATCCAGGCCACGCCGGACGCGCCGAGCAAGATGTCTATCGCCTTCCGCCGCGACAGCTTCTGCGGCAAGATGTCGATCTGCAACAACCTAAAGCAGTACGGCATTCCCTATTCACTGACCACGCTGCACACGGAAGCGCCCGATTCGCCGGAGTTCAAGGCCGACCTCCTGTGGTTTGCCGCGGTCTGCCGGACGGTTCGCGGATTGAAGAACGTCCGCTTCGGCGCCATCGGAGCGCGGCCCACGGCCTTCAACACCGTCCGCTACTCCGAAAAGTTGCTGGAGCGCTCCGGCATTACTGTTGAGACGCTCGACCTTTCCGAAGTCATGGGCCGCATCTCGCGCATGGCCGACAACGATGACGCCGCGCAGGAGAAACTCGCCGCGATCAAGAAGTACATCCCCGTCGGCCAGACCCCCGAGGCTGCGCTGCTGAAGATGGCGAAGCTGGGCGCGGTGATCGACGGCTGGATGAAGGCAAGCGAACTGACCGTCAGCGCAGTGCAATGTTGGACCTCAATCGAGGAGTTCCTCGGCATCGTTCCCTGCACCGTGATGTCGATGATGAGCGAGAACCTGATTCCTTCCGCATGCGAGGTCGACATCCTCGGCACACTGAGCATGTATGCGCTGACGCTGGCCAGCGAGACGCCCTCGGCGCTGCTGGACTGGAACAACAATTACGGCGAAGACCCCAACAAGGCGGTCTGCTTCCATTGCTCCAACCTGCCCAAGCACTTCTTCAAGGAAGGCGTGAAGATGGACTATCAGCTCATCATCGCTGGTACGGTAGGCAAGGAGAACACGCACGGCACGCTCGACGGCACAGTGAAGGCCGGGCCAATGAGCTTCGCCCGCTTCTCCACCGATGACTTCACCGGCAAGATCTGCGGCTACGTCGGAGAGGGCGCGTTTACCAACGATCCGCTGAACACGTTCGGCGGTGCGGGCGTGGTGGAGATTCCAAACATGCAGGAACTCCTGCGCTACATCTGCGAGAACGGCTTCGAGCATCACGTCGCAGCCAGCTTCTCTACCACTGCCGCGCCGGTCTACGAGGCAGCCACCAAGTACCTCAACTGGCCCATGCACTGGCATAAGTAGCACCTGATCGCCGCGGGAACCAACCTAAGAAGTTTGGGCCGACGCCCACAAGGTCAGCCCGCTTGGCCCGCTGTTAGAAAGTTTGTCGCATTCTTGTCGCAAATACCACCAATTAGACCGGTTTTTCCGACTCGGCCGACTAATAAGTCATTTGTCGTCAGTATCTTGATGTTTGTCTCATTCCATGGCGTGGAAGAGGCCATCGGTTCGATCCCGATCATGTCACCAATCAATTCAAGCATTTAGAAGCACCTCCCTCCCCGCGGCCCTGTCGCACTCTTGTCGCAAACTTCAAGACGTTCCCTTAGGGAACCTCTGCGCAGGGGCCTGATTTCCTGATTGCATGGAGTGGTAAGGGAAGATGAGAAGTTTGGGCTGGTTTTGAGAGCGTTTTGATTGGTATCGAGGCCGATTTCCCGGCCTCCAGGCGCACTTCTACCCGAGCACTGCCAGGCGTTTGCGGTGCATATAGAGGTTCACCAGGGCGAAGTTCGCGCACAGCCGGTGATGGTTCTTCGCAAGGCCCCGGTATCGCACCTTGTCGAAGCCGAAGACGCGCTTCAGGATGCGGAACGGATGCTCCACCTTGGCCCGCACGCTGGACTTACTCCGGTTCTTCTTCTTTTGTAACTGGTCCAGTCGAGTAGGCCGGAGGAATTTCACCTCCAGCCTCTCACGGAACCGTGCTTGAACCTCTCGATTCACACGGCTCTTCGCAGCCCTGCATTTGCCTCTTACGAGAACAAACCTTCTTTGGAAG
>Ga0224555_1005100_pt1 | contig 11399 bp, 17 predicted proteins | sample 714S23034metaG_FD_180687 | JGI IMG/M metagenome (GOLD analysis project Ga0224555, IMG submission 180687) | Peat soil microbial communities from Stordalen Mire, Sweden - 717 S2 30-34 | ecosystem: Environmental > Terrestrial > Soil > Wetlands > Peat | place: Sweden: Norrbotten County, Stordalen...
GCCTTCCAAGAAATTCCGTGATGAGTTTGGTCATACGCCCCTGTCCATCGAAGAAGAGATCCCTTGGAAATGCCACCGGCTTGTGATTGGCACTGGGACGTACGGCAGTATGCCGGTTATGAAAGAAGTGAAACTTGAGGCGGAACGCCGCCACGTCAAACTGGTCATCGTACCGACCGGTGAAGCCATCCGGCTATTGGAGAATGACTCCGCCGCGAACGCCATCCTCCACCTGACCTGTTAGGGCCTGGGCGGCACTCTCGCACCTGGGCGTCATCGTCAGCAGGACAAAGGTTGCGGAGCCGGGCAACAGTTGCAATTTCGTGTTCGTAAAAGAGCCAGCATTTGCGTATTGTGTTGATGGAGCAAGTTGCTGACTATGCGCGGCGGCAAGACCTGGCCCGGCAAAGGTTCCGGAGCGCAACCGGCGCCAGGGCGCTGGCGACGCCGGCCGCCATCTGCGGCGTGTTCATGCCTGCTATCGGATGGCGGTGGGCGCTGTTGATCTGGGGCTACGCGCTGGCGTGGTTTCTCGTGAACGGCCGCATCAAGCTGTGGGCCAGCAGACTATTCGACTGGCAAGGCGGCGGGCTGCTGACCCGCCTTCTTGGATGGCGTCATCCCCGCGTCCGACAGATGACGCCGGAGGAATTCTTTATGGGATTTGGCCATCCGCGCTGCCTGTGGAAGCCATCTCCGTAGACTTGGAGGCGGAGGAGCAAGATGAATTACCTGCAACGGTTCAGGGTTTCGCCCGAAGCCAAAGTTAAGCTCAAAGAGGTTGACGCCGCGTTCAAAGACAGCCACGAAAGCGACGAATCAGCGAAGGAGGAGATCGCGCACTTTCAGGAGAGGCTGCGGGAGCTTCAGGACTTGCTTTACGCCGAACGGAGGCGCTCTCTGCTGATCTGCCTTCAGGCAATGGATACGGGGGAAAGGATGGGACCATCAACCACGTCCTGGGCGCGATGAACCCTCAGGGCTGCCGGGTGGCGGCCTTTCGCCAGCCTTCGGCCGAGGAGCTGGCTCACGATTTCCTGTGGCGGGTTCACCTGGCCGCTCCCGCCAAGGGAGAGATCGTCATTTTCAACCGCTCCCACTACGAGGACGTGCTGGTCGTGCGGGTTCACAACCTTGTTCCCGAACAGGTCTGGACGCGCCGTTATGACCGCATCAACACCTTCGAAAAGGGGCTTGTCGAGCACGAAACCCATATTCTCAAGTTTTACCTGCACATCTCCAAAGAGGAGCAGTTGAAGCGATTCAAGGAGCGGCTGGACGATCCGACCAAGCATTGGAAGATCAGCGAGTCGGATTACAAGGAGCGAGCCTTCTGGGACGATTACGTTTCCGCTTACGAAGCCGCGTTGTCACGATGCAGCACCGAGCATGCGCCCTGGTTTATCATCCCCGCCAATCATAAGTGGTTTCGCAACCTCGCTGTGGCCAGGATCGTCGTGGAATACATGGAAACGCTAAACATTAAATACCCCAAGCCTACGGTCGATATTGAGCACATCCGGCACGAGTACCACGAGGCAAAGGAAGCATAAACCCACCATCCTTCTGTCGCGCAACTTGGCAAGATGCGCATCTGCCAACGCCAAACCGATGAACCGGGAGGTCTCTTCGCGCTGATGCCACGCAGTATCTTCTTCACCGCGCTCTTCAGGTTGTCGTAGCGCAGGACGCGGAAGACCCCGCCAAACCAGGCGAAGGCCAGCTCGTGCGCTTCCACCGGGGTCCCCGGCAAGCGGTCTTTGCTTGCTGGGGTGGTAGAAATGCCTGCTGGGGGGCGTGCGGGTAGGCCCGGTGAAAGGCAGCACCGCTGGCCATCGAGCGCATGCAGAAGACGTACACCTTGCGCGACTCACCATCGAACTTCGGGGCCCCCGGCGACAGGTCTTCGTCGCTGGGGTGAAACTCGGCCCAGCCTTCGTACCAATCCACCTGCGCCTCCCCACCAAACTGATAGGACTGCGGCACAAAAATCTCATGCCCGGCAAGCCCCATGGCGATCTTGCGCTCCCGGACATATCCACGCACCGTTGACTCCGCGGCCTCGGCGGTGGTCTACAACGATTAGTCTGTGAACCAGAAACTGACTGAAGTGCAACTTTTCCCGTTTTCCGATGCTGCACCGGCACTTTCCTGATGACCCCATGCAGGGCACAGCCTAGGATAGCGGGGACCAACAGGCACGAAACAGCTCCTTGAGGCAGGGCAACTGTAGACTCCTATCCTCTTGATGTATAAACCCTTACAGGGCGACCTTCCAAGTCTGGGCGGGAAATCCAGCTTGAAGAGCCTGTAACAAGCCATGGACTCAATAGCTTGCAGGAGAAGACGGCGGCAAGATTACGTAGTAACTATGTCTGTATCTACGAGAGGTAGGGCGGCATCCCAATGCTTCCCGTCCTTGGTCACCGAACAGGCCGACAGCGTTCCGACAACGCTTGACACGGTTTCAAAAACTACAAAAGACTTCCACGCGACCACCGCGTAGGGGTTGGATGTTTTACGCCCTGCCATGGTTACGTTTCCCTTATGCGCCATGCTGCCGACCTACACAGGAGGCGGGGCATGAGCTTGGCGCTTCTTGCATACTGTGCGGTCAGGTTAGGGTATACTTGCTCCCCGAGGAGGAGCACCCATGGAAAAGTGGATTATAGCTATGATCGTCTGGGTTATGGCTCTCTGTAGAGTGGCTTCGTGTCACCGCTGATGCTGAAAACCGATAAGGTCCGTGCGTTCAATGGTGCCTGATAAGCGTAGGCGTGTGGGGGAACCGAAGCCCGTTCTCTTGGCAGGTACGCCTCCATCAGTTGCCGGTCACTGCCCCGCTGCGGGCAGGTGAACAATGCAATTGCCATGCTCTGCGAGAATTTCTTCGATGCGCCGCTCCAGACCCTCGCGGGTATCGGGTAGGTCGAAGTCGTAGGGGAACGGGTTGCGCTCGGGCTCTGTTTGCTCAATGCGTTGGCGGGGCTTGCCTTCGGCGCGGTCAATCACTTCCGTAATGGCCCGCAGATCGCCCTTGATGGCCTTTTCCAAGAGCGTCTGTGCCACTATCTCGGCCCATGGCCTTCCGGGTTTGTTTCGGCCAGCTTCGCCAGATCGGCCAGCTTCGCCAGAATTGATCACTCCTGACAACGCTCAGGTTTGTTCCCGGTTCGCGGGATACGGCGTACATCTATGAGAGAAATGCTTCAACCAGCAGGTACTGTGTCCCCAAGGTGAAATGGTGCTCCTGAAGCGCATCTGGGATCGAAGCCTCGGGTCGGGGTGATTTACCATCAATGTAGCCTCCGGTTCGATTTGCCTTTCGGGATGAATCGTCCAAGCGGGCGCCAACTCCACGACTGGTGAACAGATGCGCTTGGTTTCCCCCTGTCTCTCTGCAACATTGGCAGTTGGTCTTGCCCTGCTGGCGGTTTCCGCCCGGCTACCGGCTCAGCAATCAGGTTCCGCGCTGCCTTCCGCCACCGAGCAGTTCCCGGAGTCGCCCCAGCCGCAATTCATTGTTGCTGCGGCCGAGCCGCCCAGCCAGCAACCATCTGCCAACTCCAAGCCGGCACAGAATCCCGCCGCTCAGGGCAGTTCCAGCTCCCAGGCGACCTCCGCGAGCAGCCAGCCGCCGCAAAAAGCCCGCATGACATTGCCGAAGAGCAAATGAAGGAGCAGGAGAAGCAGCGGGTCGTCGGGGTCTTGCCCGCCTTCAATGTCTCCTATCGCAGCGATGCCGTCTCCCTGACCGCCGGCCAGAAGATGCGCCTCGCCTTTCGTTCTTCGATCGATCCGGTCAGCTTTGCTGCCGCATTCCTGGTTGCCGGCTACCATGAGGGGATGCATGACGATATCGGGTTTCCCTGGGGCGTCAAGGGCTATGGCGAGCGTTCCGGCGCGGCCTATCTGGACTCCTTCACTGGCACCATGATCGGCAACGGCATCCTAACCCTCCATCCTCCATCAGGATCCGCGCTACTTCCGCCTGGGCCACGGCTCCACGACCCATCGTTTGCTCTATGCGTTGGCCACCAATGTTGTCTGCAAGCACGACAATACCGGCAAATGGGAACCTAATTACTCCAACGTGCTGGGGAACATCGCCTCGGGCGGCATCTCCAATCTCTACTATCCGCCCAGCAACTCCGGAATAGGCCAGACCTTCACCAACGGCTTTATCGTGACCGCCGAGGGCGGCTTTGGTTCCATCTTCGATGAATTCTGGCCCGATATCTCGCGTAAGTTCTTTCACCGGGACCCAACCCACGGCCTCGACGCGCAACTTCGCGCCGCCGGTCAGGCGGAACAGGCCAAAAAGAAGGCCCAGCAGAGCGAGAGCCAGGAGACAAAATAACCGGTTTTACACAGCGTGCCAACGCCGGGGGGAACAAGGCCGCGCTTGCGCGTGAGTTCTGCATCTCCCGTCAAAGCCTGTACAGCTACCTGCAGGCGGGCAAGGCGAGAGCGTAGGCGGCGACAAAGACGCGGACGGCTTAGCCTTGATGGGTCCAGTATGCTGTCCGCGCTGTCTTGCCGTCGTACCTGACGGTGGCTATACCTGGCGGTGGTCAGAGTGTCGGGCAGGGCGCAACGTCGATTCGCCAGATTGCAGCCGCATTGAATGAGCGCAAGACTCCCACCGCACGCGGTGGGGAGTGGAGCGCGGTGCCAGTCCAAAGATTTTTAATCGCAGCACTGCGTAGTGACCTTGCCCCCGCAAAACGTATCCCATAGCAAGCTGTTCTAATGCGAAAGGGAAGCGAAGATGACGAAGGCAACGCGGGGACGGTACACGCTTGAGTTCAAACAAGAGGCGGCACGGCTTGTTGAGTCGGGCCAGAGCCAGGCGGCAGTTGCACGCACTTTGGGCGCGGTCGAGCAGACCTTGGGCAACTGGGTCAAGGCGCATCGAGATGGAACGCTGAAAGGTTAGGGTGTACAAGCCGGTGAAGTTCAGGGAAGATCCTGAGCCGAGTACTGTGGAGTCGGAGTTGAACGAGCGCGGGAGACGGGCGGAACAACGCCGAGACAGGGAAGCAGAGGAGCAGTTGCGTCTCAGGTCTCAGCCTGATTCCCGTCCTGGTGTCTGGAGGAAATTCCTGCGTATTTCCTTCCGGTACTGGCCGGGTTCCGGCGTGCTGGAGCAATCTGGATACGGAGCCGTACACAAATTTAGTAATGTTTTTGTGAAATTTTTACCTGGCAAGTGATTTGGAGTGACCACGCTCTGATGGTCAATTTTGGGAAACTTTTCCGTAAACATTTGAATCTAGTTTAGTTATGTTTTTGTAGCTGTAGACGTACCCCAAACGCCCCCATTGAGACCAAAGAGACTACAGCCTAAGACACGAAAGCCCTGCAAATGCTTGCAGGGCTTGTTTTTATGGGATTTTTGAAGACTTTTCTTGACTCTTGGTGCCGAAGAAGGGAACCTGTCTCGGACACCCTGAAGTTTTCTCATCAATACTGTAAAAAACTGGGGCTACCGGAAGCAAGTCAAAAAGAGGGGTTTAGCGCACGGTGTTGAAGTTTTTCCAACAACACTGAGATTTTTGGGGTGCCCGTTTCCTGCAAAAACGCTAGGAAATGCTAGGAAGCTGAAGAGACGCATTAGACCTGCCATTTTGGTTGCAAAAACTGCCTATCGTGCTCATTCGCAATGACCTATGGGAAAACGGAACTCGGCCGATTGAGCTTTGACAGCACCCACACGCGCCCCATGAGAAACCGAGGTGCCCAGACACTTCGCCCTCGGAAGGTTACGGGGTTACCCCATTCCTCCGCTACCTCGGTATCGACCTCCGTGACAGAAGCCCAGTCGTCGCAGGAGTCTTTTGGGTTTACGCCGACGACGGCTCCGGCACGCCGGTACAGGTTCAACCGCCTCCGAGTCCCAGCGGAGATGCCTCTCATCACGGCACTTGTTCTTCGCCTTCTGTTCTCCTATACTCGGTCGATGGCGCCCGCTTCAAGGCGGCGGCAATTGCCGCCGCCTTGAAGCCCAGTTCCAACTGTGCCTGAAGGTATATGCGCTCAGATAAGCTCAACTGCGTGTACTGCTTGCCCATGCGACATCATCGCGAAACGAAATCTGGCACTTCGAGATTGAGCGCGGCAACGAAAAACGCCGATGGCGCCAGGATGGCTTTAGCTGTGAAGTTTCAGTTGGTTACTTGCCGATCACAAGTATCTGGAAAGAGCCTGGGATCATCGGCGCGCGAGGGCCGCGCATCCAGGCTGGAGCACCCGGCGGCGGACCGCCAGCAGGCGGAGTCGCGCCCGCTGCCTTGGCCGGAGCGGCCGGTGCAGCAGGGACTGGGCCATACTCGGCAGTGATGGTCAGAATCTGATTGGTCTTTGTATCCAGGGTCAGCACCTTCGCCCGTGCTGGCGTGGCCACCGTCTGCTCAATGGAGAAGCTTGTGGGCGAATTCTCCTGCACTACCGTGAGCGTGCCATCGTTCTGCGAGCTGAAGGCTTCCATCGTCGCCGGGTTGAAAGCGGCGCCGTCCGACCCGTTGCCAATGGGTAAATCGGTGATGATATGCCCATCCGTAGCCGACAGGATAATCATGTTTTTGTTGTCGCGGCACGAGGCAAAGAGGATATTGTTCTTCGTGTCCAGCGCCAGGCCGGCGCATCCTCCGCCCTTGCTCGAAACGTCGTACCTGCCGATCATCTTCATCGTGTTGGCGTCGATGACCGCGATGGCGGCCTTATCTTCGATGTCCACATAAATCTTGCCGTGGCCGTCGGCAGCGGCCTGCTCGGGTGCGCCGCCGATGTCGATGGTGCCCAGGATCGAGCCATCCCTGTCGTCGAGGACGGTAATATTTGGCGCCGCGTGGCTGAGGATATAGAAGTGGTGATTATATGCGTCGTTGAGGTAGCCGTCTGGATTGCCCTCGACTTCGATCTTCTTCAGAATTGCAAAGGTCCTCGAATCGAACATCGTCACCGGCTTTGAGGTTGCGAATCCGTGCCCTGTCTCAGTATCCACCGCTCCGCCGTGCGCGCTCACGCCCGGGATATCTCCCACCTGGGCCAGCGTGTCCAGGTTATAGACGCCGATGTGCCCCGCCGGGCCAGACCGGGCAACATAAAGGTTGCGGTCGTCAGGGTCGGCAGTCACGTAATCGAACCCGCCATCGCCTCCGGCCAGTTGAATCTTCAGGACCTTGTACGGGCCGCTTTCCTGAGCGTGGGCCAGGCCCGCAAACGAAAGCATGACGGCAATTATTGCAGCGAAAAGGGGCTTGCATGACATGGTGTGTCTCCAGTGTGGGACTTTCCCGGTCCAGATGGCGGTCCGAACTGTTTGGGTTGAGGTTTGATTTCCGCTTCTTCTCGAAATCGAGCATACACGCTTCAACGTGAAGGTTAGGTGAATGCCGAGACCGGGCGGCCTGAGAAATCCAATGCCAAGTAACCCTAGACAGGAGCACTTCCCGACGACGCCTTCGAGCGCTTCCGCGGTTACGGTCAGCCGTTACCCAACCCGGAGCCAGTAAACACGGATGGTAGGCAAAACCGCGCCCTGGGAGACCTCGATTGCCCCCGGGGTGTCCCTCCAGGGGCGGCCGGAACCAGCCCAGCACGGAATACGTCCTCGGACGCCCCAGGCTCCGGGAGCCTCCTCGGACCCCAGCCCGGCGGGAGGGCACGAGATTCCAGTCACCATGGCGACTTTCGGGGAGTAGTCCCGGGAGAAACTGTAACGAGCAGAAAGCAGAACCGTTATTCAGATTTTTGTTCCACTACATGGATTGGCTGCAAGATTCTGCCTTGAGTGAATACTTCCGCCCAGGATGGTGAATTGCTACTACCAACACTGTCGCGATACCCAGCGTGGCCTCCGCGCCGTAAGCGTGTCGGGGAGTGAACCAGTAGTAACTGGCGAGCAGGCGGTGGTCCAGGCGGAGCGCTGGAATGCGCTTCCAGGTGCTCGATGAGCCGGTTATGGCTATTTGGCTTCATCTCGGCAGAGAGTCCTGACTGTTCACTCTTACACACAATCTGATTGACCAGGGAACAATAATTGTCTGATGGCCGATACGTGACGTCCGGTTCAGTCGTTGCATCCGAATGGCTACAAGAAGGTGACATGGATCGGCATGGCTTCGTGATGGCTGCAGCAACGGTGGCTGGCGTGGTAACGGCCACGAAACGTGTGGCGCCTGATCTGCGTGTCGAGGTAAAAGGTCGCCAGGGCAGCGAAGTAATTTGTCGCACACCGGGTAGCGCCGGCGAACGGATATCGGCTACGATTTGGTGTCTTCTTCAGATTCGCGTGGTGAGAGAATACATCGAGGTGATCTCGTGACCAGGATCAAGAAAGTCGTCATTACTGCCTACGGTGATGAAAGCAAGCTCGCGATCGTCGAAAGTGATTTGCCAGAGCCGGCTGCTGGAGAAGTGCAACTCGCGGTCGAGTATACCATCGTTTCTGGTTCTGACGTAAATATGCGTCGTGGCACCTATCCATTCCAGAAGAGGCCGCCTCTGACTCCGGGATATAGCGTCATCGGCAAGGTGCGTGTCAACGGCAAGGACTGCTCAAAGTTCAAGATCGGTGATCGCCTCGCATGTCTTTCGAAGTACGAGGGACAGGCGGAGCTGATCAACCTCCCTGAAAAATATCTGGTACGCGCGCCGGATGGAGTTGACGGAAGGGCCGCGGTCGCCTTGATTCTCGATTGGGTTACTGCGTATCAAATGCTGCACCGCGCTGCTCACGTCACAGCCGGTCAGAAGATCTTCGTTCATGCGGTAAGTGGGGCCGTGGGCGGGGCTCTCCTCCGCCTCGGCCAGCTACAAGGCGCTCAAGTCTTCGGCACGGCCTCGTTGAAGAAACATGACGAAATGCGCCAGCTTGGAGCTGTTCCCTTCGACTACTCGACCAAGAATTGGATTGCCACCATGCGGGAACTCGGCGGCGTCGACGCAGTCTTCGACCCGCTTGGCTTCGAGAGCTTTGACGAGTCGTACTCGGTCCTGAAGAAAGGAGGAGTTCTGGTGGGATACGGCCTGAACTTGCCGGCGTGGACCAGGACTCCTGAGCGCCCCGTGATTCCGTCGGTCCTCAAACTGTTGTCGAAGAACCTGCTCTTCTGGTCGGGGAAACGCACAACTTTCTTCGGTGTGAACCGCAGTTCAAAGAACTTTGCGCCAGACCTGGAGCAACTCTTCGAATGGCTCAAAGACGGGAAAATCTCTGTACCGATCAAGGCCACTTTCAAACTTGACGAGATCCAACAAGCGCATCGAGAGTATGCCAGCGGTGCGCGCATGGGCTCAATTGTGATCGAGGTCATCCGATAGCGTCTCGTCACCAGATACCCTCCATTCGCAGGTGTCGGGTTTTTCCTGATAAACGCCCATGTCCACTGTAGGGTTTCGGGATCATGCCAAATCCGCCGAGGCGCGTTTCCAGCGCCACAGGAGGCAGGATCGGGAACGGAAAACGCCCATGGCGCCTGGAGTAATTCTTGGTTTACGTTAAATCGCAATGGATCCAACCGGCGGCGTTTGGGGTGGGAGCGGCCGGGTTGGGCTTCGAGACGGGGAAGGCGCTGGCGGAGCGCTTGATTCCGGGCAGGGTTTCGAGCAGGTAACGGACAACCGCCGAGACCGAGGTATCGCGCTCGGCGGCCCAGACCCGCGCGCGGTGGTAGGCGTGGTCGGGGATGCAAACGGTAATGTTGCGCATGAATTCTCCGTTCTGTCGTCAGGGTTCAGGGGCAGGGGTCAGGAAAACCCGCTCCGCAGCTCCCTGTTGATTTCAAGTGTGCGCCCACGGAGGGCTATTTTCTGCAACCACCTGCGCCACCTGCAGAGGGGCTGACTGCCCGCCTATCCCAGGTCCGAGAATCCGGACCTGGGGCACCCAGCACTCGGATTTCGACTGGGGATGTGGGCCACCCGCCCACTAGACCAATTGCGGCAGTCTAAACAGGCTCTGTTCCACAGATCTCCTCCTGCACTTCGGCTAAGACCCTCGGGTTCGGTTCGCCGTCGGCCGTGGCGATCAGTTCTTTCGGCACCAGCAGAATCAGGGGCAGGATCAGCGCATAGACGGCCGTGGTCGCAATCACACAGTAAAGGAATCCATGCAGGGGGCTGCTGTTATAGATCCTGGAGCCCCATAGATCGCCCCCGCGGGCAGATAGCAGTAAAACGCCATCGACCATCATCATCAAGGTTCCTTGCAGACCGGGCGGGCAGGACCTCATCGCCAAATCGATGTACGCGGCGGTTGCGACGCCGCCCAGCAGGCCGATCGGCACGGCCAACGCCAGCGCAAGGTTGGCCGAGTGAACGAATGCCAGCGGGATCAACTGCGGCACGGCGATGATCGTTCCCCACCATAGCAGCTTGTCCAGCGGGACTTTCTTGCAGAGATAGCCATACAGCAGGAAGGTCGGGATGAATGATGCGGCAAAGATTCCGTTGAAGTACGAATAGACGGCATCAGATGCGTGCAGCTTATCGGTCAGATAGAACTGCAGCGGGGTTGCCGATCCGGGGGCAAAGTTCCACAGAAAGCAGATGAGGACCGCTGGATATATGGCCCGATGCTTCACCAGCCGCCTGACATTTTCCACGAAATTCTCGCCGCTGGCTTGCGGCTTTTCATAGGTATGACTGAATACCGAACGGGGTTTCCAGAGCCCCAGTAGGGCGATGCCAGCAGTGAAGGCCGCCACCAGGAAGAAGGTCTCTGCCGGCCGAAGATGCTCCGAGATGTATCCCGCAGTGAACGCGCCGGCAATGATAGGGAGGGCGCTGATCACGTTCCAGATCACGCTCAAGCGCCCGGACATGAGCTGTTCCTGGCCCACCAGAGCCGTCAACCCTTGATAAGCTGCGGCGATGAATCGGGACGACAGCATAGCCAGCAACATCCCGATTACCAGCCCCCAGTATGAGATGCGTGCATTTGCCATCCAAAGAAATGCCACCGTAGTCAGGGGGGCAAAAATGAAGAAGATGCCGCGGTCCCGCAATCCAAATGGGTTCCACAGGTCTCGCATCATGCCGAAAGCGAACCCAAAATACGCGGGGATGGCCGTGAACAACCGGAAGGTCGAGACCTCCGTCGCCGTGGCATGCAACTGGTTCTTCAGCATGTATGAGGTCTGGATGTCGATCAGGTAGCCGGCAGGGGTTGCCAGATACACTAACAGCGTCAGCAAACCGAAGTAGGCGAAGGTTTGGCTGCTGTTCTCTGATCCATTCCGACTCGAAGCGGCACTCATTTGCGTAGCTTACTGATCCGGCCCATAAGATATGCAACTTTCCTGACTCCTAACCGTCTAACCAAGCATGGAGAAGATTGATTCGCGTGGATTGCCGGATGCGGTATTGAACGAACGGCGGCGGCGTGCGGTGAA
>Ga0224555_1005101_pt1 | contig 11399 bp, 11 predicted proteins | sample 714S23034metaG_FD_180687 | JGI IMG/M metagenome (GOLD analysis project Ga0224555, IMG submission 180687) | Peat soil microbial communities from Stordalen Mire, Sweden - 717 S2 30-34 | ecosystem: Environmental > Terrestrial > Soil > Wetlands > Peat | place: Sweden: Norrbotten County, Stordalen...
GAGTAGTCCTGTGAGTCCCCGGGCGCAACATCATCGTCGTCCCCCAAGAAAGGAGCGACGAAAATGCGCAACGAGGAACCAACCCGCAGCAGTGATCCGCCGCCGGGCTTCACCGGTGATCTCGCAGCTGACGTTGGCACGGCACTCTCGCGTGGGTCCGAGCTCGCGGAGGGCTTCGCCGACGCGCGCTTCGCACTCCTGGTCGACCTGGGCCACGTCGAGCTCCGTCGCCTCTACGGCCGGCCGTGCTGAGCGCCCACAAGCTTGGGGTAAAAGGCGTCGAGTACTACGTCTCCTACGCCGGGCGCGGCGCGGAGGGCTACTGGCTCGGGAAAGCCGCCGCCTCGCTGGGACTTGTCGGTTCGGTCGACCCGGCGGCGTTCCGCGCCCTCGCGAAAGGCGAGCACCCCGACGGGGGTCGGCTCCTGGAACGCGTCGCGGCCGACCACACACCGGGCTGGGACTTCACCCTTTCGGCGCCGAAATCGGTATCGCTCGCCTGGGCGCTCGCTGACGAACCACTGCGGGCGGCACTTGCCGAGGCGCACCGTGGGGCAGTGGCGGCGGCCTTCTCGTTCCTCGAAGACGAGGGCGGCCGGGCACGGCGCGGGTTCGGGGGCCGCGACGGGCACGTGCCCGCGGGGCTCGCCATCGCCTGCTTCGTCCACCCCGCCTCTCGCGAGCTCGATCCGCAGCTCCACACACATGGGATCGTCTGCAATGTTGTAGAAGGAAGCGACGGGCGATGGACTGCTCTCGACTCCCGCATGATCCATCTACACCGACGCGCGGCGGCTTCGATCTATCGCGCGGAACTCCGTGAGCGGGTAGCGGAACTCGGTGGCCAATGGCTCGTTCCGGACCGGCGCGGCCTGTCCGAGCTCGAGGGCTTTGACCGCGAGGTGCTGCGAAGCTTCTCGCAGCGAAGGAACGCGATCGAGGCGGAGCTCGAGCGCACCGGCCGATCGGGGCCGAGGGCGAGCGAGGCGGCGTGTCTGAAGACGAGACGCGACAAGCTCGACGTCGAGCTCGTGGAGCTGCGCGACACCTGGACCCAACGTGCCCGGGCGCTCGGGGTGACCCGGGAAAGTGTGACCGCGCTCTTGGACGGAACCGACCGGCGCGTCGCGCCAACTGCCGCCGAGGTGGCCACAGCTCAAAGCGAGCTCGTCGGATCGGCGGGGCTCACCCGCGCACAGGTCGCGTTCACCCGCGACGACGTGATTGTGGCGTGGGCCGAGCGGTGCACCCAAGGCGCTCGTCGAAGCGACCTCGAAGGACTTGCCGACGACACCCTCGCCGATCCCGCCGTGGTCCCACTCGTCGTCGCGGACGAGACCGGACGGCCGCTCACGACCGACCGTCCCCGTGACAGCCACACGATCGTGCGCCTCGTGCGCGCGCCGGCTTCTGGGACCGCGACGCTCACCTGTGCGCTTCGATACTCGACCACCGAGATGTTGAACACCGAATCTCGCCTCCTCGCCCTCGGGCGTGCGGGGCTCGGGAGAGCCTGCGGGGTTGCAGACGCGATGTGCCTCGAGGCGGTGCTCGCTGAGCGGGAAGACCTCTCTTTCGAACAGGCGGCGATGGTGCGCTCGTTGTGCAGTTCGGGAAACGGGGTCGAAGTCGTCATCGGCGTGCCCGGTTCGGGCAAGACCTTCGCCCTCGACGCGGCCCGGCGGGCGTGGCAGTCGTCCGGCTACCGCGTCTACGGCGCCGCGCTCGCGGCAGAAGCCGCCGCTCAGTTAGAAGCGGGATCGCGCATTTCCTCAGTGACGCTCGACCGCCTGCTCTACGAGCTCGCCGCGCCGCAGCACCTGTCGCAGCACAGCCTCGATCCCCGCAGTGTCGTGGTCGTCGACGAGGCAAGCATGGTCGACACTCGCCGTCTCGTGCGGCTGTTGGAGATCGCGGAGCGCGCGGGAGCAAAAGTCGTGCTCACCGGTGATGACCGTCAACTCCCCTCGGTCGAGGCGGGTGGCGGCTTTGGCGCGCTCGACCGCGAGCTCGGTGCGACCCGGCTCGGCGCGAACGCCCGACAGGTGGCCGAGTGGGAGCGCGCAGCGCTCGAGGCGCTCCGCGAGGGCCGTGCCGGTGAGGCGGCCGCGGCCTACTCCCATCACGGCCGGGTCCGTCGCTCGACCAACCCGGCTGAGTTGATCGGCGACATGGTCGAGCGCTGGTGGGTGGCGCGCGAGGCCGGAGATGACGCCGTCCTCTACGCCTACGCCCGCGACGCGGTCCGGGTGCTGAACGGCCTTGCTCGCCGCCATGTCGAGGAGGCGGGTCGGCTGTCCGGCCCTGAGCTCATCGTCGAGGAGTTCGCGCCCGCCGACCTTGCGTCCCGTACCTACCGGGTGGGTGACGAGCTGTGCTGCCTGCGGAACAGGACGCGCCTCGGCGCCGCACGGGACCCGTCGGGAAAGGGCGTGCGCAACGGCACCCGCGGCATAGTCCAGGCGATCGACTGCCAGTCACGAGAGGTCACACTTGCGACGAGCGACGGCCGCAGCGTGCGATTGCCCGCCGACTACGTGAAGCGCGCCACCGACTACGGGTATGCCTGGACGCTGCACAAAGGACAGGGCCAGACCGTCGGTCAGGCGCAACGGAGCGACACGGGCGAAGTGGTGCGACGCAGGGGTCGCGCGTTCGTCTTCGGCGCGGAGGGCCTGAGCGCCGAGGCGGCGCTCGTGGCGGCGAGTCGCGCGACGGACTCGACCGAGTTGTTCGTGCTCACCGAGCCGGACGAGACGCTGAGCCCCGGCGATGGGGACGAAGAGCTGGGCCGGGCGTGGAGCCGCAGCGAGCAGCAGCGACTCGCCCTCGACGAGCTCGAGACCGGAGCTGAGATCGCCCGTCTCGCCGGAGAGTCTCGGGAGGCGCTCGGCTACGAGCGCGACACGCTCGTTTCCTTGATCGGCGCCGGTCCCGCGGTGGACGTGGCGACACGCCAAGGCGACGCCTCCCGCGAGCTTGGTATCTCCCTCGTGCAGCGCGACGAGGCGCGTGAGGAAGTGGGAGTGTTCGCGACGATGAGTGCCACGAGCGAAGGGGTCGAGCGCCGCGACCTGCAAGGTCGCTACACAGCCGCGCGACGCCGCCTTGTTAGCGCGGAGCGCGACGTGACCGAAGCGGCCGAGGCGAGCGAGGCGGCTGACGCCGCGCTCTCCGCTCAGCAGTCAGTGCGCGCCGTTCTCGGTTCTGATGTGCGCAGCGCCCTTGACCGCCTCGAGATCGTCGATTCCGCGCTCGCCACACTGCGCCGCCGCGAGATCGCGACGTGGAGCTCGGAGCCATCCGAGTACATCGTCGCCTTGCTTGGACCCCGCCCGAACGACGAAGGTCGCGCGCAACGGTGGCAGCAGGGCACCGTTGAGATCGAGGACTGGCGACGCTCGCTTGGCGTAACCGATGGCTCAGACTCACCGAACGCCTGGACGCGCGCGCTCGGCCCGCCGAGCGAGGGTTGGGAGGGCCTAAGGCGCCGGCGCGTCGTCGCGAACCTCGTGGCGGTGCGACGCGACCTCGGTCTCGAGGAGACCGATCGTGCTCGGGCCGTGAACGGCGGTCCCTTGCTCGATCCGGCGACGGCCGCGGTGCTCGCGCGAGGTAGAAGCGGCGAGTCACCGTCTACTCCTCGGTTACGGGATGGTGTTCAGCTCGGGCGTGGCAGGTGAGGTTGACCGGATTCCCGTGAGCTGATCAACCCGTTATGCAAATCCGAGGCCCCATCGTGGGGCAGGGAGGACTACGCGACGTGACGACGTCCCGTTCTCCTGGTCGTTCGTATGCGACACTCGACGCATGGACGAGCAGTCCCAAGTCGACGGTCAACGCGACACGGCTGGATTCTCGCGGTGCTTTCCGGTCACGGCGACATGACCGTGGCCTATTGGGTGCTCGCTGCATTGCTGGGCGCCTTCTACCTGTTCGCAGGCGGGAAGAAGCTCGCCCAGAGCAAGGAGCAGCTCGCGCCCATGATGGGCTGGGTCGACCGCACCCCGATGTGGCAGGTCCGGGTGATCGGTGTCGTGGAGGTCGCCGGTGTTGCCGGCCTGATCCTGCCGCGCGCGACCGGTGTCGCTCCTGTTCTGGCGTTGGTGGCAGCTATTGGGTTCGTCATCCTGCAGATCCTGGCCAGCGGCGTCCATCTCTCCCGCGGGGAGAAAAAGGAGGTCAGCCTCAACGTCGCGCTGATCGCCCTGGCCGGGGTGACGGTCTGGCTCGCGACCGTCTGGTGAAGCGGGCTACAAGACCAAGCGTCAGCCTGACCCGAAACACCGACCGACTGCCAGAACTCGCAGAGCGCGAACCATCAACTAGAGTCCGGTCAAGGTCCGGTCGCGTGCCTCGTAGGGGGCTTACCCACCGGACGCAAACACGGCGCGATCGTGAGTGTCGCAACGCTCGAGCGTCGTCGCGTGGCGTCGTCGCCACGGTTTTGGCACCCTGTGCTAAAGGTGTGCTGCCCGGACGCCCCTTGTTCTGACGAGCGTCCATGCCTTCATCTGGCCTTTCTCACGAGCCGCGAGGCGACCGTGCTCCGGGCGCGCCTTATACGCGCCTCAAACGCCAATGAACCACACACACGGCGCGAGGTCCTCGGGGTTCCCGAGCCGTCTGACCCGAGTGGCGGCGGGTTCCGTCAACACCGGTGGACGACCACGCAGATGAGCCGTCAGGTCGCCTCTGCCGTGATTGGCGAAGCGTCGCTCACCGTAGTGAGAGTGAGGTGGGGGTTCGCGTCGGACGGCCGACGTCGCGGATCTCCGACTGGGATTGACGTGCGCGTGGAAGTCATGAGCTCTGCCGTATTCCCGATTGGCGGACTGGTGAACACCGATTCTTTACGCGCGGAACCTCCCTTTCCAACGAGTGATGCTCCGCCGTGGCGGATCTATTTCATCATCGCCCGTGCCGTACCATCGCCTGTGTGAGGGCGCTCAGGGTGAACTCTGGGAAAGGAACCCAGGTCTCCGCCGTCCGGTCCCGCTCCGCCGTAGGCGCCGACGATTCCCTTCTAGGCATGCGCGTCGAACGTGAGTGAGAGATTCGCGCCTCCCGCGACCATAAAGAGGCATGGACCTTCGCGTAGATCGTCCGGCCGGATGAGCGAAGCTCACACTCCTCCGCCCGAGGCCCGCTGTGACGCGCTTTACCGAACATACTTCCGCACGGTGCTCGCGTACGTGAGACGACGCGAGTTCTCCGAACCGGAGGCTGCCGACATCGTTGCGGACGTATTCGCGGTCGCATGGCGACGGATCGACAGCGTGCCGGAATCTCCCGGCGATCTGCTCTGGCTCTACGGCGTGGCGCGGCGAGTCGTGTCCGAGCATCGCAAGCGCCGTTGGCGTCGAGTCCGACTCGATGCTCGCATTGCAGTCGAGCCACCGGTCGAGCGCGAAACGATCCGCGACCCCTTGCACGACCGTCTGCTCGCTCTCATTTCTCGTCTTCGCCCAGCTGACCAGGAGGTTCTCCGGCTCGTTCTATGGGAGGAGCTGACACACGAGGCCGCAGCGGCGGTCCTCGGCTGCTCCGTTCATACCGTCGCCGTCCGCCTCCACCGCGCCAAACAGCGCATCGCCAAAGAACTCAAGCTCTCGATGCCGTCTGAGCATCCGACTGATGCCGATGTGTTTCGAGCACCTGACACCCGATCATCCGAAACCTGGAGGACCTCGACGCCATGAACCTCGACACCTTGATCAGAGAAGCTAACCCGGCATTCCTAAGCGAGCAGCCCGATGCCGAATCGCCGCTCGGACGCGCGATCGAGGCACGGATCGCTGGGACGCCCCCACGCGCCAAGAGACGCACAGTCGTGGCGCTGGCCGGCCTGACAGCAGTCGCGGCAGTCGCCGTGCTTGTTATCGCATTGCTGCCTGGTTCGCTCGACGGGACGACCCCGGCTGCGGCAGCAGTGCTCCGGGAGGCTGCCACTGCGGCGGCAGATCAACCACCACTGAAGCTCGGACCAGGTCGGTACCTTTACAGCAAGACCTCCAGCCTCTCGTACCTCGGCGAGATCGCCCTCACTAACCCGGTTTATGCTGACCCGGTCTATCTCGACTACAAGACAGACAGCCGGTTCTGGATAGCTTCGAACGGCTCGGCCGTGATGGTCATTCACAATGTCGGTCCCGTCCGGTTCACGACGCAGGAGAGCCGGGCGAACTGGGTGGCGGCAGGATCGCCTCCGAAGGCGCTGTCGACGCGGGCGGTTCCGCCACAACTGATGGTTGCCTTACCGGTATCAGAAGGCGTCCCGCCGTTCGACGTCTCGAAGTTGCCAACCAATCCACCCGCGCTAGTTGACAGACTCAAGGCACTTGAGAACAGCTTTAATGTTCCCTCCCTTTTGGAGATAGATGGCGTCTCCATTCTCGAATGGTTCCCAAATCCAGGGTTCACCTGCTTCGCTGCCATAGGTGGTCCTATGAACGTCAACTGCGCGTCTCCCGAGAATGACCCCGTTTTAGTGCCCTCTGGCTCGACGGCGGCCACCTTTCAAATGGCAGTCGCGCTCCTCGGCACGCCCGAGACTGGCATGACGCCGGCCCTTCGCTCAGCCCTGTATCGGGTGATAGCGAGCCTCCACGGGGTGGAATTCCTCGGTAAGCAAACAGATCGGAGCGGACGAAGAGGAATCGGGATCGCGAGCCCTGTGTATGCGGGTCTTTGCATGGAGGTGATCCTCGATCCGACCACTGGCAACCTCTTGCAGGTCGAACACGTTGTCGTTGACCCGGCTAAGGAACCAGCAACCGCAAGAACCTACTTTGGTGCCATCGTTGGCCAGGCGCTTATGTGGACTGACTACCTCTCCTCCGGGGTCGTCGATTCCATGCCGGCGATGCCCACGCGTAGTTCCAAGTAGTGCGGTTTCACAATCTGTGGGAATGCTTCTCCGACCATGTTCTTGAAGGTGATGACGGTGCGGATTGCTCACGTCACTGTTGCGCTCATCACGGCCGCAGCGCTCGCCGCTTGTGCAAGGACAAGCGCTCCGGGCACCGTCCACTCGTTGCCGGTCAGATTGGGCATCTCGACCGGAAAGCCATTTGACTTTGCGGCTACGCCTGTCGCCAGGTGGGCGAACGTGGGCGCCTGTGTGCGGGCCTAGAGCGCGAACGCGCTACGTGGACGTTTGGTGAAACCATGAGCACGGTGCGCAAGTTCGGCGCGGTCGCGGCAGTGGCCATGACGCTGATGGTTGCTGGCTGCACCAGTAGCGGCCAGACCACAAGCCCGAACAAGCCGACATCGACGGTGGTCACGACGATTCCTCCACTGGGCGGCGACAGGACGACCACGACGCTTCCTTCGCAGTCCACGATTCCACCGCCGACTCTGTCGAACACGACCTTGCCGCCTACGGTCACGATTCGGTACGAGCCGGGACCGGTCGTGCCCGTGCCTTCCGCGCCATGCACCGATGGCGAGCTTCGCGCGACGAACTTAGGTAACGGCCCTTTCATCTCCATGGGCGAGCGCGGGGACATCATCACGATTTCGTCCCCGGTTCCGTGTGAACTCTACGGATACCCGACTGTGGAGTTCGGTGGCTCGTCACACCCCTTGGCCGTCGGGGTGCAACACACCGGAGTCGTGGGACACCAGGCGTCTCCCAGGCCAGTCGCGGTGGGCACCGGGACGCCAGCGTCGTTCCTGGTGCAAACCGCCGAAGGACCGATGGCCCCGGATTGCAAGGGGACAGCGCTTATGAGCATCGGGGTGCCCGGCACCGCAGCCAGCGTCTCGGTGTCTCTCCCGGCAGCGAGCTTCGGCCCGGCGTGGTACGTCTGCGGCCAGGTGCAGGTCACACCGTTCGAGCAGGGAGACACCCTTGACCAGTACGCGTAAGTCCTCCGGCATGAGGTCCGAGAAGCTCGCCATCGTCGTGACCGTGGTCATGGCCGTGACGCTGGCCGCATGTACGAGTTCGGTGTCATCCCGACCCACGAGCCGGACGGCGAGTTCTTCAGAAGGTTCACACTCGGACCTTTTGTCTGCCACGACGGCCACGACGGTCCCGTACCTAGGGCCGTGCCCGTTGCAGCCGGTAAGCCTCCCGGCGACGCACGTACCGGCGAGCGGGCTAGTGGTGGTCGATGTCGGAACTCGCCAGCGATTCCATCCCATTCGGGTAATGCCTCTGGACAATCCGCAGGCCGCGACGTTCGCGGGCGGTGACCTCTACGTTTCTTACGCGCCCGCGGGACCGGAAACTGGCTTTCGGGTGGAGCGCATCGACCCGAAGACCGGTGTCCTCGCTCGGTCCCCTTGGTTCCTCGGCTACAGCTCGCCTCTGGTCGCTGCGTTCGGTTCGATCTGGGTAGTGGCCGGGACGGGTCACTGTCCGTACCAGATCATCCGACTCAGCCAAGAGACGCTCGCTGTGACCATGAGGACGCAGATTCCGCGGCCCTTCAGCGGTGCTTATCTGCTAGCGGACGACGGCGGGCTCTGGTTCTTCAGCGTAAACTCTGCGCGCCTTGCGCGTCTCAACCCCCACACCGGGCACTTCAGCACGGTTGTCCTGCCCGAGATGGCACTCGACTCGCAGGTCGTCGGGTTCGCATCTGACCCAAAGTCGGGCTTGCTCTACATCTCAGTCGTCATCAACGAGAACGACTCTGATTCCCAAGCGACCGAGCGCTTCGACCCCATTACCGGTTCGTTCCTGGTCGTCCCGCCGCCACCGGGTTGGGTCTACAACCTGTTCGGTGTTGCCGGGGACATCCTGTGGGTCAGTGAGGGTCCCGGCAACATGTCGCACTTCGCCCCGTTCTCCGCTACCTCCCTGGCCCCGCTGGCCTGCGCGCGCACTCAGACCTGCATGCTGTCGGGCATCAACGGGAATGTCGTCGCCCTTGTCGAAGACGGGATCCTCGCCTTCGAGGAAGCCCATAGTCCCGACAGCGGTACTGGGTATTGGCGGCTCGATTGCATCGTCGGTCCGAGCGTGTCGACGGTGGCGCGGTTGCAACTGCCGAGTGATGCTGCTTCCTTCGGCGCGCCTACAAGCCCTCCACCACTTCTCGCCCTCGGAGATGGATACCTCGCCACCTTCGCCAGGGTGGGCACCGACGGCGGGTCCGGGGTCGCCATCTTTCCGCTCGACCCTCGATGTGCGCGATGACCGCCGTTCCCAAGCTCGGCGCTGTGGTGATGATGGCCATCTCGCTCATGCTCGCGCGGTGTACGGGTACGGCGTCGTCCCGGTCTACGACGACGAGGACTACCGCTGCCATCCGTGCCACGGTGCAGCCACAGGTGCGCGTGACCCCTACCGCGGTGACTGGTGCCGCCGGTTACTTTTGGCTGCTCGGGACCTACCCGTGTTCCACCGGGACCTGCCCTGTGCTCATGCGAAGCGCCGACGGCGGGAAGTTCTGGGTACGGGTTGGTTCCCCTCCGTCCTCGGTTGACGCTATTGACTTCGCAGACCAGGAGGACGGTTATGCCTACTTCCGAGGGTCCTATGACGAGAGAGCCACGCTCTACTGGACGGGGAACGGAGGAAGGACTTGGCGGCTTGTACCGGTCAGGTTTCCTGAATCGCGCTCTCCGTCCATTGTCATCGCCAGCGGGCGCGCCTACCTACTCGTGCCCGAGAACTGCCTGGCAAACGGGGAGTGCAGGTCTCAAGCCCTTGCATCCTCCGCGGTGACGAGCGATGTGTGGACGACGAAGCCGCTGCGACTGCCTCTGGGTGAAGCCATCCAACCGGTCGGCTTGGCAGTGTTTGGGTCAAAGGTGTGGACCATCGCGATTGGGGCCGCGGGGGAAGCCGTTCTATCCGTGTCGTCAGATGGCGGTAGGAGCTTCGCAAGTCTTCCGAGCACCGGGATGCTCGGCCTCGCCTGCAACGCCACCGCTACCTCGGCCCTGACCCTATGGGGCTTCTGTGCTACCGGGAGCCTGGGCTACGCGGTGCGCTCAACCGACGGAGGGCGGGACTTCGCCACCTTATCCGGGTGGAATCGAGGACATCGACCTGCTGCGAATGGTGGCAGCATCCTTCCCCTTTCTAATAACGAGGCTATTTTCCAGCCAGGCGGTCCCAGCATGTGGTTGACCCGAGACAACGGCAGATATTTCAGTGCCGTGCGCTTCAGTTCCTTGTGGCAGTCCCCGAATTACGGCTTCTCCATAGCATTTGCCAGCACGACTACGTGGCTCGTATTGGGCATCTATGAACAGCCTGGTGGAGCCAACCTGATGTGGCGCACCAGGAATGACGGGCGCTCCTGGCAGCCGGTGAAAGTCCCAACTGTCACCGCCACGACGACCGTCAACCGTGCGGAGCTGTCCCGATTCGTGGCCCTGGCCCACAAGGGGCTGCGTGAGCCGTTCGAGGCCACCTACCGATTCGTCCCTCCGCTAGCCACCGGAGCGGGTCAGCTTCGTGACTTTCGGGTCTGGTCTGAGCCACCGGTGGGTTCTGACCCCGAGGGGAACTTCGTCTACGAGGCCCCGCTCGGTCGGGGGACGTTCCGCTTCATCCAGAACGGAGATGGCGACTACGAGTGCCTGGAAACGGCCCCTCGGAGGGCTTGGAAATGTGTCGGGCCGTTCGGTCCGCAGAGCATCGGGCAAGTCATGCAGGTTGAGGGATACCGGTTGCCCATGTGGGTCACGGAGAACCTCAGTACCAACATTATTGGTCCGCTGGTCTTGTTCTACCGAACCGTGCTCGGGCGTCGTCTGTGGTGCCTGAACATCCAATTCGAAGGCTTCCTCTGTCTCACGAAGACGGGGCAACTGGGGTTCGCGGACAAGTTGTTCATCGGCTCCCGCCAGCTTGAGTTGGTCTCGCTGGTACTGACTGAATCCAAGTCGGCTTTCCTTCCACCGGCGAAGCCGAAGCCGTGGAGCGGCCAAGTTCTACCCAACGTATACCTGTGCGGCACGGTCTGGTGTGGGTCACCGGGCTTGCTCTAGGACCATCGTGCGCAAGTTCGTGGTTGTCGCGATGGTGGCCATGACGGTGGCGCTGGCTGGTTGTACAACGAGCGCCGCTGGACCCACCGGCGTCGTGACCGGGGTTACTTACGCCTGTCAGGGACTTGCACTCCCGCCTGGTGAGATCCTTCATGTCAGGGTCAGCCTCTACTCGGGATCGAGCCTCGTCGCCTCGGAGACAGTCCGCTCAGGTGCCAAGTACCGTTTCTCAGTCTCTCCTGGGTCGTATCGCGTGACGGGCTGGTGGGGTTCCACGGGTGTACTGGTGCGGGCTGATCACAGGGTCACTGCCGACTTCTTCGAGAAAATAGTCAATACCTGTGGATGGGATCGCGGCGACCTTCCTTCGATCCTGCTCTCTGATCACCTCCCTCGTGTCGTCTTTTGACCCTTACGTGCCGCGAACTGTTCCGGCTGGA
>Ga0224555_1005102_pt1 | contig 11396 bp, 6 predicted proteins | sample 714S23034metaG_FD_180687 | JGI IMG/M metagenome (GOLD analysis project Ga0224555, IMG submission 180687) | Peat soil microbial communities from Stordalen Mire, Sweden - 717 S2 30-34 | ecosystem: Environmental > Terrestrial > Soil > Wetlands > Peat | place: Sweden: Norrbotten County, Stordalen...
TCTGATCGTCTCGCTGGGCGGTAATCTGGCGGTGCTGAGCGCCTTTCAGACCGACAACCTGTCGAACGCGCGGGCGCAGGGCGCGGAACTGACGGCACGTTACCGCCCGGCGCGTTGGATGTCGGTGACGGGATCTTACACTTATCTCGCTTCGGAGGTCCTATCGCTGAATGGCTCCACGGGCCTCGCGCCGGTTCCTTTCTCCGTGGGTCAGGAACTGATCCGGCGGCCCGCGAATTCCGGCTCGTTCGTTTCAACTTTCAGCCGTGGCCGGGTTTCGGCCAATGTCACTGGTTACTTTCGCGGCTCCGACCTGGACGTAGATCCGACCTATGGCGCGTCGGCTGGCCTCTATCCCTGCCGCGGCTTTGTGGATGTGGGGGTCAACCTGAATATCCGCTTGGGCGGTGGGCTGACGGCGTATGGAAACCTGCGCAATGCGCTGAACCAGTCTTACGAGGAAGTCTTGGGATACCCTGCGCCAAAGCTGAACTTCGTGGCGGGGCTGAAGTGGGCTTTGCCTAAGGGGAAATAGGCATCTTGGGTTCCGCCGCAAAGATAGCTTGAGTTGGAGGATACCAGGGCGCTGCGCGAACAGATCTTCTCCCGGGCCCGTTCCGGCGCAAGCCGCCTGGCTGAAAACTTTTCCCGCGCGGCTGGCGCCGAGCGTTTCCAGCCGTACCGCCCGAACTGGAACGACAGAAAGGGAGAAGGAAAAAGAACAAGGGCAATCAATTCCCGGCGCACCGGACCCCGATGCCGTACCCAACGAGCCTGCCACGGTTCGACGCGCGCGCGAGCGCCGGACTGACGCCCCCGGAACCCCCGCGCGCCACTCGAGACGTCCCGCTCGCGGGACCGCGCGGATCGCTTTGGCTACCGGCCGGATAGTCCGCGTACCAATCCGCTACCCATTCCCACACGTTCCCCAGCATGTCATACAAGCCCCACGGGTTGGGCTGCTTCTGCCCCGCTTCGTGCGTCGTGTTTCCACTATTGCCGGCATACCATGCAATCGCGTCCAGGTATCCGTACCGCGCGCCCGTGCCGCCCGCCCGCGCCGCATACTCCCACTCGGCCTCCGTGGGCAGCCGCATGCCAACCGCCTCGCAGTATGTCTGGGCCTCATTCCAACCGATGGTCTCCACTGGGAGGTTCGTCCCCTGGAAGTGGCTCGGGTTGGTTCCCATGGCCCGCCGATAGGCTGCCTGCGTCACTTCCGTCTGCCCGAGCCAAAATCCTCGGGTAATCGTGACCTGGTGCGCGGGATCTTCAGCCGCGAAGCATTCCGTATCCCCCGGCGAGCAACCCATGGTGAACGTTCCCGGAGGAATCCACAGGTAGGTGAGGCCATCCTTCGGGTTTACCTTTGTTGTGCCCGGTTGCCGCGCTGAGGCTAGGGACTGCCGCAAGTCGCGTGTCCCCTGGTCCTCGCCGGTGATGCTTTCAAGTTCCTTGACCTCTGCTTCAGCCATGTCCCACTGCTGCTGCTGCAATGCCTGACGGATCTGCCCGCGCAGCGCATCCGCGCGGACCGTCGCGGCGCGAGCCTTTGCCGCGGCCGCAAACTGCCCGCTCGGATACCTTTTCAGGTAATCCTCGAAGGGTTCCGTGGTGCGGCTGTCCTTGATGGCCTCCCACAGCGCCAACTCCGCCTGTTGCTGTAGCTGCTGCGGCGTGCGCTGCTGTTGGTCCTGCTCCTGCTTCTTTTTCTTGAATCCGATGGCCTTTTCATCTGCCGCCTTCTTGGGTCCGTGTGCGCGGATCTCTTCAATCAACTCCGCAGATGCTCCGGCGGCGCGCAGCCGGTTCCTCGCCGGATCGGTCAACACGAAGCTAACACCACACGTCCGGACAAAGACATGCTGACGCTTCTCTGGCAGGTTCTTAATGAGGTCCGTCAACTGCGCCTCGGTCAGCGGACTTCGACAGTTCACCGGCTGCTGGGCCGAAACCAACGCCGCAACCAGCGAAACTGCAAGTAGCGCCACGATCTTCATCGTCGAGAACTCCTCAGCTAAGGAATACGTTCCACCGCGCACCGGACCCCGACACCGCCGACACGGTTCTCCAGTACGAACGTGCCACGGTTCGACGCGCGCGCGCTCCACGGAGCGTCGACCCAGGAACCCCCGCGCAGCGCTCGATACGTCCCGCTCGCGGGACCATGCGGGTTGCTTTGGCTGCCAGCCGCGTAGTCCGCGTACCAATCCGCTACCCACTCCCACACGTTTCCCAGCATGTCGTACAGGCCCCACGTGTTAGGCTGCTTCTGCGCCACTTCGTGTGTCTGGCTTCCACTATTGCCGGCATGCCAGGCGATCGCGCCGTCTCCGTACCGCGCGCCCGTGCTGCCCGCCCGCGCCGCATACTCCCACTCGGCCTCCGTAGGCAACCGCATGCCAACTGCCTCGCAGTACCTCTGCGCCTCATTCCAACTGACGGTGTCCACCGGGAGGCTCGTCCCCTGGAAATGGCTCGGGTTGCTTCCCATGGCCCGCTGAAAGGCTTCCTGCGTCACTTCCGTCTGCCCGATCCAAAACCCCTTGGTGATCGTGACGCGGTGCGCGGGCTTTTCGTCCGCGTCGCATTCGGTATCCTCCGGCGAACAGCCCAACGTGAACGTTCCCGGAGGAATCCACACGTAGGTGAGGCCATCCTTTGGGTTCACCTTTTTTGTGCCCGCCACGATCTCCCGTTGTTGCTGGAGCTGCTGCGGCCACGCCGTCTTAGGCCCGTAGGTACGAATCTCTTCAAGCAGATCCGCGGACGCCCCGGCGGCGCGCAGCCGGCTCTTCGCCGAATCGTTCAACACGAAGGCGACACCACACCTCTTGACAATCACATGCAGACGCTTCTCCGGCACTTGGCCTTTGAGGAGGTCCGTCAATTGCCGCTCGCTCAGCGGGACCGGACAATTCACGGGTTGTTGTGCGCATGAGGCGGCGCACGCGATCAGCAGCAGGGCGATGGTCCTCATCATTTCCTTCCGAAGGCTCGATTCTCCGCCCTGAGCGCCGCGCGAGCCCGCGCCAGGTCCTGCTTGGCCCGATTGTTATTCGGTTCGCGCGACAGAACCTGTTGGTACGTCCGGATCGCCTCGTCGTAGCTGCCGTTTTGGAAAGCCTGATCGGCGCGGTTCAGAGCATCGGCGTCCCCCGACGCTTGCGTGCCAAGGCGCCTCTCCGCTTCCTGGGCGCGCCGCACGGCTTCAACGCCATCGTGCGCTTCCCGGTTTCCCGGTTGAATGCGCAATAGAGCATCGAACGAAACCAGAGCCGCGTCGTAGGATCCCCCTTCGAACGCCTTTTGCCCGGAGGCCAGCAGGCTGCGGATTTCGGCCGTCCGATCTGCCGGTTGGGGCTTGCCGCCCCCGCTGTCCGCGGTGAACCACAGCCATAGCACCGCTCCCGCCGCTAGCACGACTAGCGCGCAGACTGACAGCGCGAGGACCCTTCGGCCCGCAGCCCCGTGTCGAACCTGCCCGGCCAAAACACGCGTCGTGCCCTCAACAGGTTCCGGTTGCGCCATGCGCGCCGCCTGTTCCCGCATCTTGCGGTCCGCGTTTTCCCGGTCAACGCGTTCCTGTTCAGCTTGAACGGTGGCGCGCCGCGTGGCTTCAGCCTTCTCGCGTTCGCGCCGCGCTCGTTCGGCGCGCTCCGCGGCCAGCCTCGACGCTTCGGCTTCCTCCCGCCGCCGCTGGTCAGCCGCCAGCCGCCGGGCCTCCGCCTCCGTTCGCTCGGCCTCGACCCTCTTGCGCTCCTCCGCCGCGCATGCCTCAGCGTGTGCCTTCAGCCGCCTTAACTTGGTCTCTGCGATCCATCTCTGCAATTCGCCGTCTTCCGGCGCCAGCTTGAGCGCTTCTTCCCACCACCCAACCGCACGGTCGTACTCGCCGCGATCGAACGCGACTGCGCCCTCCGCACGCAAGCTCTCCAGGCGTCTCCGGCGGGCCTCCGCCGCAAGTGCCTCGCTGGCCTTCCGTTCCTCCTCGGCTCGTCGGCGCTGGTCGGCGATGCGCTCCTTGTCTGCCTCGCGCCGCTGCCTTTCTTCCGCCGCAAGGCGCCTGGCCTCCGCTTCCCTTCGCTCGGCGTCGACCCTCTTCCGCTCCCCTTCCGCCTTCTGCCTTTCCTCCGCCACGCGCCGCTGTTCCTCGGCAATGCGCCGGAGATCCTCTTCCGCTCTCCTCCTCTCCTCAGCCAGCTTGCGCTCCGCCTCGATCGCCTTCCGCTCCTCTTCCGCCGTCCGCTTCTCTTCCGCTCGCGCCGCAGCCTCTTTCAGCGACACGCCGCAATATCCGCAGTACAGCACCCCCGTCGGCAGCGCCGTCTGGCACTCCGGACAGTGCTGCACAGCCCCAGAGTCCACCGGCGGCGACGGCGGCGCCTCCACCGCCTCGTACACTGCCACGTCCGCCAACGCCCGGCTCCGCAGCGTCATGGGCCGCCACCCCTTAGCTGCCGCGCACGCCCCCGCCAGCGCCTTCCAGAATTCCGTGCACGTCCGAAACCTCGCCGCCGGATCCTTCGCCAGCGCCTTGCGAACCGCCGCCTCTATCCCCGCGCTTAACGTCGGGTTCAGTTCCAACACCGCCCGCGGCTCCTCGTACACGATCTTGAAGTAGATCGCTGCCGGCAACTCCGCGTCGAAAGGCTCCACGCCCGTCAGCATCGCGAACACCATTACCGCCAGCGAGAATTGGTCCGCCCGCCCGTCCACCGGCTTGTCCTGGACCTGTTCCGGCGACATGTAGGGCGGCGTACCAATCACTAGGCCCGTGCGCGTCAGCCGCTTCGCCTGCGACAGCTTGGCGATTCCGAAATCGGTGATCTTCACGTCGCCGCTCTCGCTGAATAGGATATTGCCCGGCTTGATGTCCCGGTGTACGATCCCCTTCGCGTGCGCGTAGTCCAGCGCCGCCGCGATCTGGCGCACCGCCTCCAGCAGCGCCTCCCGCTCCAGCGGCTTCCCCCGGGTCAACATCTGGTCCAGGTTCGGGCCGCGCACAAACTCCATGGCGATGTAGGCCAGATCGGCCTGCTCGGCAATCTGATAAATGGTGACGATGTTCGGATGAGACAGCAGACCGGCCGACCGGGCCTCCCGGAAGAGCCGCTCGCGCAGGCGGGCCTTCTCATTCGGATCGGTCAGGCCGTCCAGCCGGATGGTCTTGATGGCCACCGACCGGCCAATCACCGGATCGACCGCGCGGTACACGATGCCCATGCCGCCGCGCCCGATCTCCTCGACGATCTCGTAAGGACCGATCCGGCTCATTCCAAGCTATTGTAATGCCAGTCGCCGGCACACCATGGCGCGCGCGTAGGTGTGGCGCGAGGGCGGACAGGGCTTTGCCGGTTTTCGAGGACAACGGGGGGCTGGAGGCGGAATTAGGGTACCCTAGCATGCCGCGCATACCGGTGAATCAGTCTTACGAGGAAGTCTTGGGAACCCTGCGCCAAAGCTGAACTTCGTGGCGGGGTTTAAGTGGGCTTTACGCTGATCAAAGCCGCATAGTAGCCTTGCAGTGCGGCGCCGACGGTCCAATTCCAGGGGCTGACGTCGAAGTCCTGGAAGCGTTTGGGTACCATATAGCGGCGCTCCGCCTCATCCACACTCGCTCCGGTGCGAATCATCTTTTCGGCGTGCGATCTCAGGTCGTCCAGAATATCCACCTGCTCTCGCACGGTCTCAAGTCCGCAGATAGGGCCGTGGCCGGGCACAAAGCGCATCTGGCGTCCGTAGCCGGCAAATAGAGTCAGCACTCCATGCCAGGCGTTCATGTCGGCGTCGAAGGACACGGGATAGGCGCGGTGGAACAACAGGTCGCCCGTGAAAACCACGTCGCGTTCCGGAACGGTGACGATGAGGTCGGTGGGTGTGTGGCCGCGATGGAATTCGACGATCGCGGTCAGGCCGCCGAGATCGATCCGCTTGGGCAGGTCCTTGGCGGCGAACAGTTGCGTAGGATACGCGAGCGTGACGGTGTCGATGGCGTCGAACATCCACTTGGCGCCGTCCAAATCCGACTGGAAATGCCGCCTGTCGTCCGGGTTGGCAGCCTGGGCGACCTTCCGCTCCAGGGGCGCCAGCAGAGGCGCCTTGTCGATTCCCTTCAGATCCGCGTATCTCGCCTTCATCAAAGCCGGGGCCTGCACATGCGCCATGATCGGAATGTGCTGGTTCGCGTAAGAGAGATTCCCGAAGCTGTGGTCCAGATGATAGTGCGTGTCGACTGCAGCCATGATCGGCGCCTTGGATACCAAACGGGCGGCCTCAATTTCCAGGGCTGCTCCCTCCGGCTGGAAGTGCCCCTCCACGATCAGGGCCGCGTGGCGGCCGAAGATTACGCCGCCGTTCGAGAGGCATTGCGGACCCTTGTTTGGATCGGCAATGGTTACCGAGAGTCCATCGGCAATCTTGGTAACCCGCGCGAAACCTCTATCGAGCAGCGGCGCCGGCGCCGGTTTCCTGGATGCCAGCCCGGGGCCGCCTAGCGCGGTTAAAAGAAACTGCCTTCGATCAATCTGCAAGGTCCTCCTCGTTACGGAACAGGGATGCGGTAGATGTTGCGGTGCGTCGCGACGCGCGGATATGCATAGATCGACGGATCCGGGCTCATGAACGCCCGCTCCTGCAGGATGGCTCGCGCCCCGGAAACTCCAGGTCCCGCGGCGCCGTATGAAAACCCCGATGGCGGCAAAAGCGGCAAGACGTGGCCGGGCTGCAGTGGAACAACGTACGTCTGGCGGGTCTCTTCGGAATACAGATAGACCAGCTTCCCGTCCCGGGACCAGCTCACTAGTGGAGGCGTGATTCCGCGGTCCTCCGCGCCGGCCCCGGCGCATGCGGCGCAGATCGGAATGGGCGAACCGCCGGTGGAGGGATACGCTTTCACGTCGGATCCCACCCAAGTGGCCAGCCACTTACCGTCGGGTGAAATGTCGTAGAGAAAGGTGACTTGGTCCGGAATGACCTTTTGCAGGCCCGTGCCGTCCGGTTTGATCCGCTGCAGGAACATGTTACCTTCCTGGCCTCCAACGAAGAAGACATCGCCGTCCGGGGCGAAAAGAGCCCGCATGCAATCCAAGCCGGAAAGACGCCGCGGCGCGGAACTTCCGTCCAGCGTCGCGATATATAGCGGCGCGTGTCCGGTGGGGTCGGTAGTAACGAAGGTGACCAGCTTGCCGTCGGGCGAGACGTTGTAGTGTTGCATTTGGAAATCGGGCAACAGGCGCTGTTTCTTTCCGGTTTCCAGATCCGTCACCCACAGTTCGCCGCTGACGAAGCGCCGGTTGGCGCGGGAACGCTGCAAATAGTAAAGCCGCTTCAAATCGGGGGAGAAGGAAGGCAGATAGGCGTAGCCTTCGAACGTGATTTGCCGCTCGCCTTGGGAGTCGTGGACCCACAAGGTGCTCTGGCTTTCGCCGACCGAGGTGACCAACGATTTTCCGTCGGGGGCCAGCGCGATCCCCTGTTCTTCCGTTGCGCCGGAAGTCACCTGCTCCGGCATGCCATCCGGGAATCGCTGGCGCCAGATGTGATACCCGCTTCCGGTGTTGGCCGCGAAATATATCCATCTCCCGTCCGGCGACCAGGCTGCGTCGGTGCACTGGGCGGGCGCGGGGCCGGCGCGGCGTCCGGACGAACTTCCGTCCATGGGTACGATGCGGCAGGGCAACCATCCGCTCACATCCATTTCGACGATCGCCACGGATCTTCGGTCAGGCGAAAGAAACGATCGGTGGGCCATGCCGTTCACATCCGCCGGCAAGTACACTTTTCGCTCTTCCGAGCGGCTCTCGGTGGCGGTAAAGATCCCCATGTGGATGCCCTCGCCCGTAAGCGCCGAATACATCACTCGGGACGGCCGCACGCTCGGATCGATCCAGCTTAATCCGCCGGCGTTAACGAGCATGCGAGCCGGTTCCCCTCCCAGCACCGGCACCGTCCAACTGATGTTCGCTCCCTCGCTATAAGCGATTCGGGAACCGTCGGCGGAGAAGTTCAGGGGACCCATCTTCGAGTCTCCGTCGTGGGTAAGCTGCACCGGCTCGCCATCGGGAAGGAGCTTGACGTACACATCGCCCCGGCCCCAGAAGGTGCTCGCCCCGCGGATGAACGCGAGCATGCGGCCATCCGGCGACAGCGCGGGAGCGACCACGGAGTCCGAAAAGTTGGTAAGCGGGATATACTCCCGTTGTGCCGGACCGGAAGCTTGCCGGGACAGGAATAGGATCGCGCCGCCGGCCGCCGCGACGGCCAGGGCCGCGAAGCCGGCAGCCGTCATCCATTTTCTTCTAGGCTTGGGGGGCGGAAGCGAAACCGAAGTGTCCTGGCGCGCCCGCCGCAGATCCGCAACCACGTCTCGCATGGACGAATAGCGCCGCTCCGGATCTTTTTCCAGGGCCTTCGAAACCAGCGCCCGCAGCGGCTCGGGAATCTCGTCGCCCAGCGGCGCGGGCGAGTCGTGAATCACCTTCCGCAGCAATTCGAAACCAGTCGCGGCCGCGAACGGCCGGCGCCCAGCTAGCATCTCGTAGAGCACCGCGCCGAACGAGAAAATGTCGCTGCGGGCGTCGAGCGGCATGCCGGAAGCCTGCTCCGGCGACATGTAGGCGATAGTGCCAACGATGAATCCGGGCAGCGAACGGTCTTCGGTGAACGTGCGAGTTACGTCCTCGGACCGGGAGCCTTCGGCGAGCTTCGCCAGACCGAAATCCGCCAGCTTCGCGTAACCGCTCGCGGTGATCAGGATGTTATCGGGCTTGATATCGCGATGCAGGATTCCTGCCTGGTGGGCCGTGGCTAACCCGTCCGCGACGCCGGTCAGCAATTCCGCCACATCCTGCCAGTTCCGTGGTTGCTGTTTGGCCCAATTCTTGAGCGTGCCCCCGTCGATAAACTCGGTAACCAGATAATGGCGGCCCTCGAACTCGCCCGTGTCGTAGACCGTGAGGATGTGCGGGTGATTCAGCGACGAGGCCAACTGTGCTTCCCGCTGAAAGCGGCGCCGGGCCGCTGAATCGGCCAACTCGCCGGAAAGGAACTTGATAGCTACGGGGCGGTTGAGCTTGGTATCGCGCGCCCGGTAGACCACGCCCATGCCCCCTTGGCCGATAGAAGTTTCAATGCGATACTGCCCGACCTGTGCGCCAGGGCCGGCAGGAAGGGGAGATGCCAACGTTCCGGTTTCGCATTGCTGTGCCAGCAGCGCCGTTACTTCATCGCGCACTTCGGAGGCGGCTTGCGCAAGCAGCGCGGCGCGTTCTTCAGGTCCGCGGCACAGGGCAGCACGATGCAGTTCTTCGATTTGCCTCCGGCGGTCGGGGGTCATTCTCCTCTGTATCATTATTACTCGGACGTTGATGGCGGCGCGTGGCGAGAGCCCACCCAGGCAACTTTGGCATTCCCGTGTGCAGGTTCTGCACGTTCTGCACCTCCGATCTGACGACTATAGGACGCCAACGCAGTCCGGAGTTCTGCATGAAATCGCAGGCTTCCGGTTTTGGCCCAAATCTTGCAGCGATGACACCGGGCGAACACAGCGCTGCCCGCATGGGAATAGTGCCGGGACGGCTTTCCGTTCGGCCGTCGCCCGAGAATAGAAGGAGAAAATGAGACTTTTTAGCGTCGCTCAAGCGGTTCTTCGTGTCCGCTTCGTTCCTTCGCTGTTGTTGGCAGTAGGAACGCTATGCCTGTCGACGGCATCTTTCGCGCAAGTTGGCATGTCGGTCAACGTCGCGCCCCCTGATCTGCCCGCCTACGAGCAGCCTATGTGCCCTGGCGACGGTTATATCTGGACGCCTGGGTATTGGGCCTGGGATGGTGAGTACTACTGGGTACCGGGCACATGGGTGATGGCTCCCGAGGCCGGGTACCTCTGGACTCCGGGCTATTGGGGTTGGGGCGGCAGCGGATTTTTTTTCAATGAAGGCTACTGGGGCATGTCAGTGGGTTTCTATGGTGGGATCGACTATGGATTCGGATACTTCGGTCATGGCTATGAAGGCGGCCGATGGGATAACGGGCATTTTTTCTACAACACGGCGGTGAATCGAGTGGACGCCAATGCCATCCACAACGTTTACAACACGAGAGTGAACGAGAACGCTAACCGCGTCAGCTACAACGGCGGTAACGGCGGGATCGACGCGCGCGCCACTTCTGACGAAGAGGCGGCTGCACGTGGCAGACATATTGGGCCTGTATCCGCTCAAACTCAACACGCGTACTCGGCCCGCAATACCCCCCAGCAACGGCTTTCCGCGAACCACGGCGCGCCGCCAGTCACTGCGACTCCTCGCGCCAACCTTGCGTCCCATCCTAAGGACCTGCCGCCTGTCGAGCGCGCCGCTACTCCTAAGACAGGGAACGCAAAGCAGGACCAGAAATACCAGAAGCAGCAGGACAAGCTGGTAGCGCAGCAGAATCAGGATCGGCAGAAACTCCAGCAGCAGCAGGACAACGAACATCGGCAACTGGCGAAACAAAAGGCCGATCCAGCAAGAACGCAGCAAGTGGAGCAGAAACACCAGGAACAGACGCAGCAAATGCACCAAGGGCACACGCAGCAGATGCAGCAGATGCAGCAGAGGCAGTCATCTGGCGGCCGAGGTGGCGGGCGTCGCTAATCTAACTTCCGTTAGGTTCCTGCTGAGCATTGCATCATATCATCCACCTTCGCGCTCTGGCGTCGCAGAAAGAGATACGGGTGCTTAAACGTTGTCGGGAAGGCCGCCGCTTGCTCACGCGCGCGGCTCAGTAAGTCTTCCGAAATCAACGCGCCAATTTCTGAGCCGTGACCGTGAGGGAGCGGTTTTCGACACGAATCCCGAAAGCGTTTAAGCACCCAAGAGATACACCAGCCAGGCCAAAGCCACAAGCCAGGTCCAGGGCCATCGGAGCAGCATCGACGGCTGCCACCGCGTGGCCTGAACGTAATCCCCAAGCGCGGAAATGTATTCGCCCTTCTGGTAGTAGGCCCAGCCTCGGCTTTGATAATCGGAGGCGTCCGGGTTGATACGCAACGGGCGACCGTATTCCTGGATCGCCTGATCGTATTGATGCCGCACGGCGTAGTTATACCCACGGCCCCTGTAGGCGCCAGTCACTTCGGGCGCAAGGCGAATGGCCTGGTCGAAATCGAGCGCCGCCCGATCGTGGTCGCCGGAATGCCGTCGAATCAAACCGCGCCCGTACACAGGCCGGGCCGCCTTCGGATCGAGCCGGATGGCTTGCTCGCAGTCCGGCAAAGCCCGCGCGTCGTCGTGCTTGCGAAGATAGGCCTGGCACCGGCGGTCGAACGCCGCAGCAAGATCCGGCTGGCCGCGGATGGCCTGGTCGAAATCACGAATCGCCAGGTCGTAGTTTTCCTTGTGCAGGTAAGCGATGCC
>Ga0224555_1005103_pt1 | contig 11396 bp, 11 predicted proteins | sample 714S23034metaG_FD_180687 | JGI IMG/M metagenome (GOLD analysis project Ga0224555, IMG submission 180687) | Peat soil microbial communities from Stordalen Mire, Sweden - 717 S2 30-34 | ecosystem: Environmental > Terrestrial > Soil > Wetlands > Peat | place: Sweden: Norrbotten County, Stordalen...
CGCTGGTTATAAGAGGCATGGTGTCCGTAATTGCCTCCGCGGAGGCATCGGGCAGATATTGGGCGGCGACAAACTCCCTGATTTCGGTCTCAATCTCCATGCTTTAGTCTTTCCGCCATCTTGCCCAAGGCGAGATAATCGATCTTGGCGCGGTTGCTCTTGGCGATCGCATCGAGAGAGACGATTCGGTCGGGCAGCATATACAACGGCAATCGACGCCCGCAAAAGGCTTTGAGATCGGCCAAGGTCAAGGCGCTGGGGACGCTGAGACGAATAAAGGCCGCAATCATTACACCCTTTTGCTCGTCCTCGACGGCAACCACAGCAGCTTCCAGTATATCTTCATGGGATAGGAGAGCGGCCTCGATCTCTCCCAGCTCGATTCGAAAACCACGGCGCTTAACCTGGCGGTCGAGACGCCCGATAAACAGGTAGCTTCCGTCGGAAGCTGGTGAAACGCGGTCGCCGGTGCGGTAATAGCAGATTCCGTCCAGCGTGACCAAGCGGCGTTCGGTCTCATCGGGGCGATTCCAGTAGCCGCGCATCAGCGAATCGCCGCCGGCCAGCAGTTCTCCGCTGCTCTCATCGATCCGCACTGCGGCATAGGGGCTGGGATGGCCGATGGGCAGCGGTTGCGAGCCGTCGAAGCTGGGCGGTACACGGCACCAGGTCACCACGTTCGTCTCAGTGGGCCCATAGAGGTTCGCGCACAGCGCCGCAGGCGCCGCCGCCTGCAATTTGGCCAGCGAGGGCGCGGGAAAGACCTCTCCAGCGAAGAGAATCAGGCGCAGATGGGGATAGGAATGCGCGGCCATGCCTCCCTCCCGCAACATGCCAACAAGGATGGAGGGCACGGAATACCAGCAACTGACGCGGGCCTCGCGCAGGAACTGCACCAGAAAGCGCGGCATCCACGCGATGTTGTCGGGGACCAGCACCGCAGTCGCGCCGCACAAGGCCATGTTGAAGATGTCGAATGTGGATAGATCGAAGCCCAGCGGCGAGGGACAGGCGATGCGGTCGCCGGCGACGATTTGAAACTCGCGCGCGGTCCAGCGAACGAAGGCGCTTACGGCGCGGTGCGTAAGCTCGACGCCCTTGGGCTGCCCGGTGGAACCGGAGGTGAAGAGAATGAAGGCCGTGTCTTCGGAGCGCATTGAGGGTAGTTTCCCAGGTCTCAAAGGCTGGACCTGGGGCACCCGCGCAAGATCGGCCCCCCGCACCGCCTGTGCCGGCCAGACTATAGTTGCGCCGGTGCGCCGATCCGTGATGCGCGGCGGAGCGCTATCGCCGTCGATCAGCAGGCGCGCTTCGCACTCCGCCAGAACGGCGTCGAGGCGCTCTCGCGGCCAGCGCGGGTGAATGGGCACATAGATGGCTCCGGCCAGCAGCGAGGCGAAGAGGGCAACGATGGCGTCAGTACTCTTGGGCAAAGCCAGGGCGATGCGGTCCCGCGGCTGAATTCCGTGTTCGCAAAAGCGCAGGGCCAGCGATTGAGCTTGCGCGAAGAGTTCGGCGAAGGTTGTCTCCCGCTCCTCTTCGATCAGAGCAACAGCATCGGGCGCAGCCGCCGCGCTCTCGCGCAGCCACTCGTGCAACAGGTCGCTATCAGGCTCGGGCAAGCGTCACCCCCCAGGTGAAGCCGATGCCCGCCGAGGCAAACAACAGCAACTGACCCGGACGAATCACTCCTTCGCGGCGCATCTCCGCATAGTTGATGACCAGATCGCTGGCGAAGGTGTGGCCAAACTCGGCCATGCGGGTGAGCGGCAAGCCGCCCTCGGGCAGTCCCACCATCCTACGGAAGCCCTCGCGATCGCGGCGGCTGATGTTGGAGTAGATGAAGTGATCCACATCGCTCAAGCGCAGCCCGGCATCCGCCAGAACTTTGCCGGCCAGGCGGAAGAGATGGAGATAGAAGATGGGCATGACTTTGTGTTCGATCATGACCGCGTCGGCGGTAAGCTGGATCTTCCCATCGTTCCGGGTGAGAGCAATGGCCTGGTGCAAATGACCCAGCATCATGGCCTCGACACCAAGAATTCGCGGCCCCTGGGCACCATCTCGCCGAAGCACGACGGCGCTGGCGGCATCGCCCTGCACGGTGATGGGCAGCAGCGAGCGGTTGTTCCGAGGCGCGGTATCGGCGGTGACCAAGAGCACGGTCTGAACGCGGTCGTCCATGCTCATCCAGCCCAGCGCGGTCTTGATTGCCAGATGCAGCGCGCCGCAGCCGCCCGCGCGGAAGCTGAGGTTCATGGAAGTCTCCGCCCCGAGATCGGCGCTGAGTTGGTGGGCGAAGGAAATGGATTGCTGATTCTCGCCAGGAAACGTGCTGTAGTCCAGGATCAGGTCGAGGTCACGCGCCGCAATTCCGGCCTCGTTGACGGCCTCCGTTGCGGCCTGCAAGACCAGGTCGTAGGGTTGCTGGGCGCCGCAGACGCGCACCCGGCTGAGTCCGAGATTGTCCAGGGCTTTTTGTCTTGCCAGGGGAGTCAGCGGCGCCAGCGTGGTCTCCACCCGGAGCCGCTCGCGCTCCAGGATCTCTGCCACGTTCTCTTCGTCCGGAGGCACGGCGTAGGCGGCCGCCGCAATGCGTACATTCAGATTCAAAATAGCTCCAGTCGCAGAGCGGCAAAGCCGCCGTGAGCAGATCTTCCCAAAAGCAGCGCCTGACCGTGCCCAGGACGCTTGCTCAAAGCCAACAGAAGGTGCAGCAGAGCGCCGGCTTCTCCCATCCCTGCCGCAACCGCCTGCGCGGGAAGAATCGCTCCTTCGCCAATCAGGTCGCGCGCCGAACAGGTCAAGGGGCTGGAAGCGCAGGATGCGCCATTACCGGCGCAAATAACAAAGTCCAGCCTGACATCCCCCAGCAACTGACGCACGGCGGACCGCGCATCGCCGCCCGCCGCCCAGCAGCCCGCGCCCAGAGCCGCATACGAGCGCGCCGTCTGGCGGCCGGCCGGTTCCAGCACCATGGCCACCACGCCTTCGCTGGGGATAAAACCGCCCGCGGAGGGCATCGGCTCATTGCTGAAGCAAGCGGGAGCAAGCAGATGAGCCGCTTCGTACCACTCGTAGACTGCCTGGGTGAGCGTGTCTCCGGCCAGCACAATGGCCAGATCGGCCTGCCCATGGCGCAACAGGGAAGCGGCCTGCAGCAGCGCGCTCTCCGCCGCAAAGCTCTTGCTGCTGAGGGTCACGTTGGGTCCGCGCAGATCGTGAAAGAGGGCCACATGACTGGCCGGAGCATTGCCGAGCGTCTCGGGAAAGGTGATGGGATCGGTCCCCGCCCAGCCATTTGTGGCGGCGCTTTGAAAAAAAGCCTCGGTGAGTTCGACACAGCCCAAGCCGGTGGCGAAGAAGACGGCGATGCGGGAGCGATCCAGTTGGCTCAAGTCAATGCCCGCGTCGCGCAGGGCCAGCGACGAGGCCACCAGAGCCCACGCCGAAAGACGATCCAGCCGCCGGGTCTTCAGGCCCGGCACGATGGCGGCAGGCCGAAACGGCTCGACCAGGAAGACGCGGCGCACTCCGGGAGTGGTCCAGGCGGTGATGACGCTGGGCTCCAGCGGCTCCATAAACTCGGGGGAGATGAGTCCGGCCAGCGGACCGTAGGGGGTCACGGAGCCGATACCGGTGAGAACGGGCAAGGTCGTCTTCATGCGCGGGACCTCCCAAAGACCAGCGCGGCGTTGCTGCCGCCAAAGCCCGCAGAGACCGACATTGCCACGGGAAGCGGCTGGCGGCGCAGCTCGCCACGCAGCCAGTCGATCCCCGAGCTCTCGATAGGATCGGTCAAGCGGAGAGTAGGAAAGAGCGCACCGGTCTGCATGGCCGTAATGGTGATGGCTGCCTCCAGCGCGCCGGCCGCTCCCAGGCAGTGACCAAAGTAGGATTTTGTCGAGGAAACCGGAATGGGACGGCTGCGGCCATGGAAGGCGCTCTCATAGGCGTGGGTTTCCGCAATGTCGTTCAAAGGAGTGCCGGTGCCGTGGGCATTCACGTAGCCGACATCCTCGATCCCGCATCCGGCCATCTCCAGGGCGCGCTGGATGCAGCAGGCCAGCCCGAGGCCGTCTTTCCGCGGCGCGGTGGGATGGGTGGCGTCGTTGGTCATGGCCCAGCCCCGCAAGACGGCCAGAATCCGGGCGCCGCGCCGGGTCGCGCGAGCCAGGGTTTCCAGCACCAGCACTGCCGCGCCTTCGCCGATGTTCAGCCCTTTGCGGTTCTGGTCGAAGGGACGGCAAGGCTCCGGGTCCAGGGCCTGTAGCGAGTTGAAGCCGCTCAGCGTGAAGGGGCAGAGCGCATCGCTGCCCCCAGCCAGAACCATGGGCGCGGCCTCGTCGAGCAGCAGGTTGGCAGCCAGCGCAATGGCCATCGCTCCCGAGGCGCAGGCCACTGAAACAGCGCAAGTCGGACCCTCGATGCCCAGATGCTCTGCTACAGAAGCAGCTACCCGCGAGACCGGATAGGATGCGGCCCGCGACAATCCGCCCTGCCGATACCAGGCAGCCGGCCCTCTGGAGATCTCCGCATCAATCTCGCTCAGGCCCCCAACCGTACTGGCCATCACAATGCCGCTCTCGCGCAAGTCGCTGGCGGGGCCGTCGAAATCTGCCACAGCATCCCGCGCCGCCGCCATCGCCATCCGGTCGGTGCGCGAATAGCGATGACCCTCGGCCAGAGACGGCAAGGCGCCGACGGCTGCCACCGTCCCCGCAAAGCCGGGGTACAACTCGGTGGCGGGCTTGAAACAGCACTGGCCAGCCAGCATTCCGGCCTGTAGAGAAGACAGACCTATGCCATAAGGACTTATTACGCCAATCCCGGTCACGACAATGGTTTTTTGCGCATCAATCACGAGGATGAACCGGCCAGAAATCGAAGAAATTTACCCACTGATCATAGTAATTCGATAGCTGCGCTTCGAGAAACCCAACCGCCTCGCGCAAGCCGTCTCGCTGGGCTTGATCGCGGTCGCCGGTCGAGCTTGGCAGAATCGGCTGGCCCAGCAGAACGCGATAACGCAGCCAGCCACAGCGCACCACAAAGCCGGGAAGCACCGGCGCGCCCGAGACCTGCGACAACAGAAAAGGCCCCAGGGGAAACTCCGCGGGCGCAGCAAAAAAACGCACCGTTGCGCCGTGGCGCGCGTGGTAGACGCGATCTCCCTGAATGGCGACGATCTCATTGCGGCTGAGTGCCTGTAGCAGTTCGATGGTGGCGCGCGCGCCGCCGCGCAGATCCACAATGCGCAGCCGCTCATTGCTCATCCGGTCGCGCAGCAGTTTTTCCGCGGGCTTGTCCTCGACCACGCGCGCCACGTTGACGGGCCGACCGTGCATCTCCAGCAGCCGCGAGGCAAACTCCGGATTGCCTAGGTGCGCCGTCCAAACGATCAACCCATGGCCCGCGGCCAGGCAGCGGTCGATCACTTCGGCGCCGCGCTCCCCGTCCGCCAGCATGGAGAGCAGTTGCTCATGGCTGGCCTGGGGAACGAATGCATAGGAAACGATCAGGTCGCAAAAGGAATAGAAGACGCGATAGACTTTCCATTCCAGAGCTAGGCCGCGCCTACCCGAGATGCGGCTCAGATTGCCGGCCACGGCGCGGCGCTCGCGCTTTAGCAGCAGAAAGAAGATCAGAGCGGTAATCGAAGCGATCGCCGGCTGCAAAAAGCGCGGCAGCCAGCGCATGGTAAAAAACACTGTGTTGAGCGCTGCCACGTTGTGAAAGCGATGCTGGTACCAGCGCTTCAAGGTACACCTGCCTGCGTCAACTCGCTCACCTCGCGAATCACCTTGCGCTTCAGCACCGAGTACATATGAAGGATCTCCGTATCGTCGTAGCCGATGGAGCGCAGCGTGCGCACCGCGCCATCGACGGCAGCGGCATTGTTCATGCCGAAGCGGCGATGATACTCGATCTGAATCTCATTCATCTCGTGCTTCGACAGCGTGGGCGTGCCCATGGCCATGTCATTGTAGGAGAAGCGGCTGGTCAGCCCCATCCGCTCGGCATCCCAGCCCGCTTCAATAGCCTGCTGGTTGATCTCGCAGCCGGGGAAAAAGCGCAGGCAGAAGTGGTAGGGCAGCAGCGATGGCTTGGGCAGTTCGCCCAGCCAATCCAGCGTGCGCTGCGCCATCTCCCTGGTTTCGGTGGGAAAGCCATACATTGTCGAGATATTCACGGCCACGTTCTGGCGCTGCGTGTAGGCGATAATCCGGCGCGCCTTCTCCAGGTTGAGATGCTTGCGCACCAGGTTTTGAATCTCTTCTGTCGCCGATTCCACGGCATAGGTAAACCAGACAGCGCCCGCCTCGATGGCGCGATCCACAAACTTCTCGCTGGCGATGTCGGCGCGCAGGCCATTGACGAAGTACAAGCGCAGCTTCAGGCCGGCGGCCTGAATCAGGTCAAACAACTCCAGCGAGCGCTTCACATCGACATTGAAAATGTCGTCCACGACGTAAAAATCCCGGATGCCGTGCCGCTCGTAAAGCGCGGCGATCTCCGCGAAGATATTGGCGGCGCTGCGCAGCCGGATGCCCTTCCAATGGCTGAAGCAATAGGTGCAGCCGTAGACGCAGCCGCGGCTGGTCAGCAGCACTCCCTGGCGCCGGTGATTGTAGGCATAGCTGAGCTGGTGCTGATACTGGTCGATGTCGATCAGATCGTAGGCGGGAAAAGGAAGGCTGTCGATCTCCGCGCTTTGCAGCCGCTCGGCGTTCTCCACGATGCGGTCGCCGTCGCGGTAGAGAACGCCTGCAACCGCACCGGGAGAAGCTCCGGAAAGCAACTCGACCAAGGCCTGCTCTCCTTCGCCTTGAACGGCAATCTCTATCTCCGGGACTTCTTCGAAAAGCCGCTGCTTGTAGGCTTTGACGATCGGACCGCCTACAATCAGGGTGGCATCGCTATGGGCGCGCGCCAGCGCGGCGACGCGCTGCAGTTCTTCGAGAAAGAACGCAATGGAGCGAAGGCCCACGACATCGGGTTGAAACTCCCGCAAGATGTGCTGGAATCGCTCGTCGTCAGGGCAGGAGAGCGAGGATTCGACGATGCGCACTTCGATGCCGGGCAGCGCCGCGCGGACGCTCGAAGCCAGATACATGAGACCAAGGGGAGGAACATGCATCTCGTAGGGCATCGTCGTGCCCACCCACTTGTTCATGTTGTTGCATTCGACCAGCAATACCCGCGAGGGTTTCATCCTGTTGCTGGTCGGCATGGCCAGACTCCTGGAGGTTATTTCTTGGCCGCACCTTTGGCTTCGACGGCTGCTGCCAGCGTTTTTATGCTCCGCCAATCGCTCTCGTCCAACTCGCCGTCCACCAGCTTGATCCCAAAGCGCCTCTCGATTTCCAGAATGAGCTGAAGAATGTCGATGGAATCGATCTCCAGATCGCCCCCCAGCAACTGCTGATCGTCGCTCAGATCCGCGGCTGTCCGGTCCTTGATCCGCAGGCCGGCAATAATAATCTCTTTGAGTTGTTGCGAAGTGTTTTCCATGGCGATTTCTCGTCAAGCATAGCACGGCGCACCAAGGAGCTCGGCGCTCTCCTGCTAGTGGTGACGCCACATTACATAACCTATTGATATAATTAATGTTACTACTAGATCCTCCCTGGCTGGATTATGAAAGGCTCCTGGGTTCGTCAACCAAATTGAATGTTAATCTTTGGCAAGAGCCGCGCCTGAGAAGGCGGCTGATACCAGCCTGGGCAGCGGACGAGTGACGCGGGTGTTGGATCGGCTGATCGAAGAGCGTGGCCAGCCGGAGAGTGTGCGTTCCGACAACGGGCCGGAGTTCACTTCGCGGCGGATGCTGGGCTGGGCCGAGGAGCGCAAGATTACGCTGGTCCACATCCAGCCTGGCCGCCCCATGCAGAACGGCCGCGTGGAGAGCTTCCACGGCCGGCTGTGCGACGAATGCCTGAATGTAAGTTGGTTCCGTACGCTCAACGATGTGCGCCGTACCGTACCGTACCGAGCCGCGGAGCCTCTTCAATCAGTTGAATGGAAACCTGTAGGTGCGGTGACAGACAATGGATGAGCAAAGCTGAATTCCTGCTTAAAACCTGTCGCATTGGGTTTGGGCAAGGCGTGGTTTTCGGGTGCCACATTTACGTGCGTGCGGTCAAGCCACTCGCAGATGGACGCCACGCCTGACTTGTGCGCCGGGGACTTCTTCGAAGCGACTGGCGGCTTTCTTGATCGCATCGCTGCTCGGTCTGTCATCGCGAATACAGCTTGCCAATGCTTTAGATGTGTCCTCTAAAAGGGATGCAACGACCAACTGCCAGAGACGGCCTGGAATGCGAAGGTCCAGTTCACGGTAAGTGATCGGAACTTGGCTTGCATCGGTGATCTCGACGGAATCCTGGCTGTTCTTCTGTAGCCGCAGCGTGAACTCCTTGCCTTCAATCTTCTTTAGTCCCCGTGCGGCCAGGAAATACAGCACCATATTCTTCGTGCCCACTATCTTCCCATCCGTCGAACGCGCGCGCTTTTGGAAGTGTTCTGCCTGCTGACGGCAGTATTTCAGCCGGCTATCCATCAAGGTCAGGAATCGCCCGATTCGGTCCACCTTGTCGCTCTCGGCCTGACAGAACTGCTGGAATTGTTCCAGCAATTCGGGTGACGCGGTGCCGTTCTCTTCGGCTTCCTCTTCAATCTGGTCGAGCAGGGAATCAAGTTCCCGGTCGATCTCGAACAGTGTGTTGACCTCGATCATGGCTGTGTCTCCTAAAGTTTGACTGGCCTGTCGCACGGACTGAGAGCAATGCTGGCAAGTAGTGTTATGCGGCCATTTGCAGGCCGCACCCTTGTGTGCGCGCGGCCTGGTAGGCGAGTGCGTCGGCTCTGGTCTGGAACGGGTGTCCGCTGTGTCCCCTGATCCATTGCCAGTGAATGTTCATCCGCCCGTTCATCATAAGCAGTTGTCTCCATAGCCCCTGGTTCTGTAACAGCACGCCGCGGCTGTTGCGCCAGCCATGGCTCCGCCAGCGCTCGATGTGGAAAAGCATTCCGTAGATGAGCAATTCGGAGTCCGAGTGGATCTGGACACGAGATTCGGTCGGGATAGTGCGCAGTGCCTCGACAGCAGCCAGGAGTTCCATCTCTGAGATGGTCGTGGATGCCATCGCGCCGGAGATTTCCCATTTCTTATCGCCGCTCATCAATACCGCCGCCCATCCGCCTGGTCCCGGATTTCCAATCACCGAGCCATCAGTAAAAACATGAAAAGTGTTGTCCATAACAAATCTCTGTCAGTGCGCAAGAGCATTCCACTATGCAGCCTGCATGGGAACGACGCTGCCGAATGGAGCCTTTCGCCGCTCGGTGGATGCCCAGATTACTGGATAAGCTGGTTCATTCTGGGGGAACGTACCGCACAGGTCGGTCAGAAAGACCACCGTCTGCGGCCTGGTCCCATGCTTTTCCAGCCAATCGAAGCATGGACCGAAGTCCGTGCCTCCGCCGCCGACCGGATTGAGATGAACTTGCTCTCCAGCTTGATAGGTCTCCACTTTGTGTACCTCGGTGTCGAAGTACAGGACGTGAACGCACTGTGGTCGCTGGCCTTCGAGGATTGAGCAGACCTCAGCCTCAAAGAGACGCAACAACCGGCCATTCACCGAGCCAGAACAATCGACGGCGATGGCAATCTCGCCGTCGCCCTCGCGCACGACTCCTGGCAGATAGAGTCCGTTCCAGATGTGGCGCCTGTTAGGCCGCATCCAACTCGAATCAGCCGGGATGGTATCCGACCAGAGCCTGCGCAGCAACTCGCGCCAATCGACCGCTGCCTCTGCCGCTCCTTCGAGAGTTCGAGCGAGGCCCGCAGGAGCCTTGCCTGCCTGCTTCGAGAGAGTGACCGCCTGGTTGACAGCCACACTCCATTCTCGTGCCTGCTCTTCAACACTCGGCGTCCCATCGTCCGCAATTGGCGCATCGAAAACCTGGCCGATGCCGCCTTCGGTTACTGGCGCAATCGGCTCATCGGAGTTGCCTTGCGGTTCTGGCGTTTCGCCCGCGCCAACTCCGGCACCGTCGCTTGCGCTGTCCTGGCTTCCGGATTGTGGCTGCGCTTCTCCCTCGCGCTGGTTGTAGATCTGCTCGGCGCTCATACCACGGAACCGGTGATCAACGAGAACGCCATCAGGGAGACTTAAGCCTGCGTCGAGCAGCAGCGGATTTATGGCGTAATCGCAGGCTTCGTTCCAGCGCTTCGGATCGCGCCCGGAGCGCCGCACATGGTGCTGCAGCGCCGGGTGCATGACCTCGTGAGCCAGCACCCCGGCCAGCGTAGCTGAGTTCAGCGTATCGACGAACGCAGGGTTGTAGTAGAGTGACACGCCATCGGTCGCCATGGTTGCAATCGACCGGTTCTCTCGCCCCTTCAATCGAAACAGGAGCGAGCCGAAGAACGGGTGGTCCAACAGAAGCGTGGTGCGCGCCTTCTGAATGCGAATAACCGCTGGTGTCTCGTGCCTCATGCTGCCGCGGGCGCCTCCATGTACGCAGACATACGAGCCAGGATGTCATCGACGGTTGGAGCATCGGGGATTTCCTCCGGCACGCCGGCTTCGCGATCACGTAGAACGCTGTCAATCTCGGCGACGATCTCTGTGGCACCGTTCGCCGTGGCCACTCGCAGCAGGTCATGTTTCTTCAGATCCTGGGCCGTAAAGCCACACAGCCGCTGCCGGATTTGATCTGCGAAGCGGTTCAGATCAGCGTCACCATTCACGTTCAGGCGCGGCAGCAACTCCACCAAGTCGAAAACATTCGTGACCATCGTCGCGTGGAAGCGGGACTCCGGCTCGTTCAAACGGTCCACCATGTGCGAAACCACGTTCCTGAGCCGCTTCCACAAATCTTCGGTGCCGCGCGTCAAGGACTCGCGAACATTGGCATCGATCTCGCGGGCCACACGCGCCTGCTCCTCGGCCGACATCTGCACGCGGAAGTCATTGCCGGTCGGGATCGGCAGTACCTCCAGCTTCACGCCGAACTTCTGGCGTAGCTTTTCGGTCGCGGGGTAATCTTCCTCTCGAAACAGGCCGTTCAACTCCGGCCGAACCTGCTCAATGTATTGCGGATAGACCTGAAGAAAGCTCTCCACGCCTTGCTCAAAGCTGGCCTCAAACTCACGCATCCGGGCCGTGAGATCAAAATAGAGATTCGACGGCAGCAGGCGGAATCCCTCATCGGACCACGGCAACGTGATCCTGTAGAAGTACTGCCGCACCTGCCCCGCGAGCGTGCGCAGTTCATCGAGTTTGTCGGCGCCGCGCAGCAACTGCTTGTTGTAGCGGCCCGCGCCCTGGTGCGCTCCGTGCTGGTCGGCAACGTCGCGGCTGATCTTGCGGTCGTGTTTGATGGCC
>Ga0224555_1005104_pt1 | contig 11395 bp, 15 predicted proteins | sample 714S23034metaG_FD_180687 | JGI IMG/M metagenome (GOLD analysis project Ga0224555, IMG submission 180687) | Peat soil microbial communities from Stordalen Mire, Sweden - 717 S2 30-34 | ecosystem: Environmental > Terrestrial > Soil > Wetlands > Peat | place: Sweden: Norrbotten County, Stordalen...
GGTCAGTCGGATGCGTTGCGCGTCGAAGCCCGCGGGCACCTGGACCGTCGCGCCCTCGGCGTCTTTGAGCGCCGGTTCGATGGCGAAGTATTCCGAGAGCACTTTACGGCAGCCCGCATGGACGACCCGCGCGGCCGCGCCGATCTCGGCGTCCGAAAATGCCGCCATGTCCTCCTTGAGAAAATCAATCAGCCGGCCCTCGCGCTGGAGCATGGAAAGGACGGCCAGACCGGAGGCATGCACACGTTCCGGTGGCAACTCGACGGACTTTGGTCTGGCCTGAGGTTGTGACGGGCGCAGCAGTTCGGTGGCCTGGCGGCAAAAGTCAGGATTGGCGAGGGCACGGTTAAAGCACGACAGCGCCGTGCGCAGGCGCGCCAAGAACGAAGTTTCTGACTGGCTCGGTTTCTCCATAAAAATGAGCTTAAGAATGCCTTTTGGGAGAGAAAGGGCAATTATGAAATCCGGCTGTACGCATGGCGAATCGCTGATTCTCGCATGCACTCGATGAAGATAAAGTCCGACTCACCAGCTTTGGCCGGAATCTCCGGCAGCCGGCGTTCAAGATCCGGTGGGCGTTGGTACTGATCTGGCTGTGTGCCGTCGGTCGGAAGACCTCGGTCAAGCGTACTACCGGCACGACTTTGCTTTCGATCACATGCGGAACACCATGCCCGGCCCCACGGAAGGCAACTGGTCGATGTTTCCCACGAGCAGCAGGCCAGCCTTCGGCGGCAGGGCGCGGAGCAGGTTGGCCATGAGCATCACATCCACCATTGAAGCTTTATCCACTTATGTGGATCGCCACATAAGCGGATTCAACAGTACGCGACCCCTTAAACCACATGGCGATTTAAGTGGTTGAACCGAAAGTTAAGGCGCAGGATAGGGGATGGGAAAAATGAAGTCTCCTCGCCGCACTCGCCAACAACCTTTGGCAGCCGGCCAACTCTGGCGCATGGCGGAAGGGAATCTTCAAGTGGGAATGGTTGGCAAATTGCTGGTGCATTACAAATTGGGCAAGCCCAACGCCGTCCGCGTCCCCAATTCCTGCAATTGCATTAAAACCATCGAGAAATATCTGAAAGCGAAGAAGGCTGTCCTGGCTTCGCCCCCATTAACCCTATGAGTCGACCGGTAACTCTTTCGGATGCGTGTTTGACCGGCGAGATCGCGGAAGGATCCATCGCCGGACAAATTGAGTATTGAGCAAACTTGGGCCACGCCAATGAACCACTGCTCCAGGCGGATCAAGCCCGGGTGCTTTGCAAAAAGGCTGCCGCACGCCCTCTCTCCAAGTTCCTGACATCAGTGAATACACCCCAAGGGTCGAAACCGGCTTGAAAAGTATCTCGACATGTTGCCGTATCCGCATTTCGAGCCGGCCCCCAACAAGCCGGTGTTTTTGATACGCATTGAGAAAAGCGGGAAGCGCACGATCGGGCGTTTCGCCAACCGGTGGTTCCGAGTGGGCGCGCCAAAGAAACCTTAAAGTCTGGTCTTCCCGGCCGCTTTGACCTTGGCCCATCTGGCCCGGGCAGCTGCTGCAAGCTTGGCCTTAACGGCCGGACTGCTGCGTCGATCCGCCTTTTTGACTGCCTTCGATGTGACCTTCGTGCCTTTCACTCTGGCCCATCTGGCTTTCGTTGCGGCGATGATCGCCGCCCTTCCAGCTGCGCTTAATCGCCTCTTGCCCTTCTTCGCCGGCTTGGAAGCCGTTGCCCCTGTGCCTTTGACCCTTGCCCATCTGGCTCTGGCGCCCGCCGCAATACTCGCCCGGGCGGCAGCAGACATGCGGCGGCGTTTGCCCTCGAATGGGACCGGTATTTGGCCTCCGTCACCTGCGATTGATTCAATCTCGCCTTCGAGCGTCTCGATTCGTTCTTTAATCGCGATAATGCGGTTGAGTTGACTTGTCGTTAAATCTTGAAGATTTATCATCGAGGAGTGATAACGCCGGTGTGGCTGAAGAGTCAATCACGGAAATCCGAGGTAAAACGCCGCCGTGACCGGCATCAGGAGCGCGCAGAAGGATATTGAAGCGACAGTGTTCTGTCTTGGTCTCATGGCGTTGCTTTTCGTCGTTCGTAAAAAACAGCGTTGCGCTATAGATTTTGTCCGTTGATCTGACTAATGATGTTTGTAGATGTTCTGAACTCGAATCAGACGCGGTGGCACATCGAGGAGGGGGAGTTGGTTTTTCAATTTTTTCAGTGGATTGAGAATTGTTGCGTAAAGGATTGATTGCAAATGAGATTGGCCTTTTTTTCAAAAGGCACTCGTGCTCAACGTGAACAAAAGGCGTTGTCAGGCCGCTGCGCCAGCACCGGCTGGACCTCGAACTCGAACAGGTCGTTGATTTGAATCGTGACCAACTTCACGGTGACAAGTGTGGCGAATCGTCAGTGATGCGGCGAAACCATTTTACGGCCGATTTTTGGGGCAGTCGCACAATCGTCCGCACTCGCGCTCACGGCTGCCCGTAGTTTGGCTCCGTTGCCATTGGCTTCCGTTTGTGATAATCCAACTCCATGCTTCAGAAAAAGCTTGGCCAGCGGATCGCCGACCTGCGCAAGACGCGGCAGTTGACGCAGAAAGAGCTTGCGAAAAAAGCCGGTTGCTCGGTGGAATTCATCAGCTTGATCGAGCGCGGCGTCAATGCGCCGTCCGTGGCCCGGCTGGAAGATTTTGCCACGGCGTTGCAGGTGCAGGTTGTTGATTTGTTCACGTTCGACCGACAGAAACCTCCGCGCAAGCCACGCCCGGCCACGCGGACTCACGATGAGTGACGAAGAACGAAGGCCAGCATGGAACACGACCTGATAGTTTACCAGTTCAGCCGAAGCAAAGTTGAGCGCGGCGACTTCCGCCCTTTCCTCAGCCTTTATGCGCCGGACAAGCTGCCCAAGGGCCGCCGCCTGCGCGAGATGATGAACTGCTTCGTGTTTTGCGTTGAGGGCTGGGACGCGGACTCCCGTGAAATTCACCTGATACCCGAAATCCGGCGCTTCTACTCAGCCTTCCACGACGCATGGCCATACTGGCTTTACTTTTGCAACCTCGACTCAGACACGCTGAATGCAATGACCTTGTGCTGCCTGCCGGAAGTGGCCACGATGCAAGTGGACGGGCAGACACAAGTGGCGGTCACCTACGACCGGCTGGCCATCTTGAGCTACCTGAAGCAGGATTTCCCGCCGATGAACCTGATGTGTGACCGGGCGGAGATGTTTGAAGATCGGATTTTCGACCGGACGAAGGTCGTGTTCGAGTATTTTGGGCTGCCCTTTGATGTCGGCGCTGGCGGAGCAAACAGCCCGCCCGCGCGGCAATAAGCAACCGTCGAAAGTGTTTGATGATGACAAATCCTGAAATCCTCAAAGAACTGGAGTCTTACACCGGGCGCTTCCCCATGCAGGCCATGCAGACTGCCATCGAACAGCGGGAGGCCATCACCCCGGAATTGCTGCGCGTGCTGGAAGCGGTGGCTGAAAACCCGCTGGCGTTCGCCAAGCGCCAGGATTACATGCTTCACCTCTTTGCCCTGTTCCTGCTGGCCCAGTTCCGCGAGAAGCGCGCTTACGCGCCTATTGTCAAGATGTTCAGTGGCCCCGACGAGACTTCGTACAATCTGGCGGGCGATACCGTCACCGACGGACTGAACCGAATTCTTGCCTCCGTTTACGACGGCGACCCGGCACTGCTGCAAAAGCTGGTTGAAAATGAGGATGCCAACGAGTTCGTGCGCGATGCCGCCATCAATGCTTTTTTGGTGCTGGAGCACTCCGGGCAGATGACGCGCGACGAAGTGGTTCGCTACTTCCGCAGTTGGTTCCACGGCAAACTTCAGCGCCAACACTCGTATGTGTGGGACGGACTGGTCTGTGCCGTCGCCGACCTGCCCGCGCCGGAGTTGCTGGAGGAGGTGCGACAAGCATACATCGACGGTTTGGTTGATTCCTCGGTCGCTGACCTTGAAGGCATTGAGCGCGATATGCTCGCGCCCGAATCGCGGCGTCGTGAGCGGCACTGCCTGATCACAGATGCCATCAACGAAATGGAGTCGTGGTCGTCCTTTCACCCGGAGGACTCTCAGCCCAAGAACTTGCCAGAAGCTCGACCATCTGATCCGGCTCCCGCCAGCTACGTGGCCCCGCAGCCCTTTATCCGCCAGCCAAAGATTGGCCGTAACGATCCGTGCCCGTGCGGCAGCGGCAAAAAATATAAAAAGTGCTGCGGGAAGGGCTGAAGGGTGGGTGACGGAGATGCCAGACCATCGCCTTGTCAAAATGTTTCAAAGGCAGGAGATCAGATTAATCCTCCTTCAGCACCAACCGATCAACCGGGCGGGCTTCATGGGCCGCCCATCATTGGCCTTCTCTCTCCTTGCACCTGATACGGTTTCCAGAGTTATTCAACCGGCGGCAAGGAGAGCCCAGGGCAACTCCCCGCAGCCGACGGTGAATAACTCTGCCGCGACAAAGAATTTGCGACCAGGCATAAAGGTTGCTGGCCGCATCGCTCTGACGGTCAGCCAATCCAGCACGGTGTCGAAGGACGGATGCTGACCCATGTTTCTGCCGTCCTCCAACCCCAACGAATCAGTCTTTGGCTGGAATTATTTCGCCAAACAAACGATCACCACCCCGGCTTTGGTCAGTTGGATAAATGTCACCAACAAGGGAGCACATAAATTTATGCGCTCGACAGGGGAAAAAGGGCTTGACCATGTTCACGGAAACAGCTATGTTCACGGCGTCGTGAAAACGGCTATTTCCATGAACACCGGAGAGTTGAGAGGCGCAGCCTTGGAGAAGGCGCTGGCGCAGAGGCTGCGTGAATTGCTTGTCAATGTGGCATGGCTTAAGGATTGGAAGGTGGCCTCCGAACCATTACCGGATGCGCGGGGTTACGATTTTAGAGCCATCTTACCTTTGTCTGGCGGCAAGCCTGTGGAGTTGTGGGTCGTGTGCAAGGCCAATCCTCGGTCTTATCAAATTCCCTTAATACGGACGAAGGATGACCCGGTGCCTCACGGGAAACGCTTGAATCCGGTGTGGGTCTTTGCTGCCCCCCACCTTTCACCGCGTATGACGCAATTATGCCAGGCGCATGGCTGGAGTTGGTTTGATCTGGCAGGCAACTGCCATTTGAGCGTGCCGGATGCATTTCAACTCGAACGAACCGGACAGCAGCCGATTCGCAGGCCCCCAAAACCCGGTGCCAACTTAAGCACTCCTGAAGCTGCGCGCGTTCTCCGTGCTCTGCTCGCAACGGACAATGCTGGGCGGGAATGGACTCAACGAGACTTGCAGCTCCACGCCCAACCGCATGTCAGTATCGGCTTGATCAACAAAGTCGTCCGACACCTGCATGATGAGGCTTTTGTTGAGGACCTGTCAGCCGGCGGGTTTAAGATGCGGGCTCCGCTCGAATTATTGACCGCCTGGCGCGAAGCGTATCGCTTCGACCGCCACCAGCGCCGCAGTTACTTCACGCTATTGCAAGGCCGGCGTCTGACCGAAGCCCTGGCGAAGCTTGACTCAACCACCGGAGGGCATGCGGCTTATGCGTCATTTTCTGCCGCAGATTTTCAGGCGCCGCATGTCAGGCAGCCCAAAACCTGGCTTTACGTTGGCTCCGAATGGGAAGATAGTTTTCGTGAAGTGGCCGAAGCCAAATTGGTGGACTCTGGGGAAAACTTGGTTGTGTTCCTCCCGGAGGACAACGGCGTTTTCTATCTCCAGGACGGGGGCACCATAGGAGAGCCGCGATTGTCATGCACCAACCCAGTGCAGACTTACGTGGACTTGTTTCATTGCGGAGGACGCGGCCAGGAGGCCGCCGAAGCGCTGCTGGCACAAAATCTCAAGCGTGCCTGGAAGACGCGAGGTTTATTGTGAATCCCGAACCGCGTCAGCGGGACGACTATAGTCCGCGCCAAGTCGAAGCAGCTCGTCGCGTTCTCGTTGACCTTGGGCAGGTATTGGCGGCATTTGAAGACTGTCTTGTGGTCGTCGGGGGCTGGGTGCCTGATCTCCTGTTGGCACAGGCCGACGAACCGCATGTGGGCAGCATCGAAGAACACCTCAAAACTTCGTCCGGCGTGTGTGAGACGTGGATGTGGCATTCCTCAGCCACTCCGTAATCCTCACCAGGCTGCAGCCCCAGAGCTAACGCAAAATTGGAATAGTCGGGATGCCGGGTTGTCATGCTGTTTGCTTGGCCAATCACAGACTGACAGCCGGTGGTGTAATCTTCAAACTCTTAATCCACCGGTGGTTTTTGGTAAAAATGGTGAGTCTTCCGTCGGCATAAACCCCGTATCCACCTGGGTATTTTGCTCCGCCTTTTGGTTGTACTGGTCCATCGAGCATGACATTTACCGTCCCATCCCGGCAGAGCCATTGCGGCTTGTTGGTGAGGGGACTGTGGCCAAATATCTGGTGCAGGCCAGGGATGAGCTGAAAGTCGCGCCAGTCGCACCAGATGGGCCCCGCACTTTCTGCGAGGCCGGCTCGGCGTCCCCACCGCAGCCAGGGGTGATCCAAGTTGTGCAAGCATGCTTCTTTGAATTCCTTCTCCTGTTGCGACATGAATTCATCCAGCGGACGGATGGGGTGAGCCTGTGAACGGGTCAAGCCAGCATGGGTCGCCAGGAAGTTTGCTGTGATCCAATAATGGGTTTTCATCTGCTCCCAGGCCTTCCTGGTTAGAAATTCTGCGCCGGCCATGAGTTTCTGCCGGGTGCCCCCTGGCACCTCGCAGCAAGGCTGTCCCGTGAAGTAGTAAGGGTCGTGGTTTCCCAAGAGGTGTATTCGCCCACTCTGCTGGGTGGACCACAGGAGCCAACTGGCGGTATGGCGGTGGGCTGTTGCGCTGTCTCCCCAGTCGTCAAAATAGTCTCCGAGAAATAATGCGGTCGAACCCCTATAGCGCGCGAGGATGCCCTCCGCTTGCTCGTGGGCGAGGTGTATGTCCGGGATTATGATCAAAGACTGGTTCATTAAGGACTCTTGTTTTGCGACGTGCAAAGTGACTTGGTTCCAGTTTCAGATCCTGCCATTTTTGAGAAGGCAACGGATCCTAGCCCGGCTCGCCTCCAATATCCATCCCCAAATGCTCCTTTATGGCCACTGAGGCTGAGCTTGCAAACTGGGGCGCAAACGGATTATTATGCGCTGGGTATTATGACATATTACCACGCAACAACGCGAGAGAAGATGCCGTCTATTCAACGCTGGGGCCTTGGTGGTACCCGGAACGTTCAGAAGAATTTCGATTGCTTGGATGGAGTATACCTGGCCGCCGATCCCATGCTGGCTCTCGGCTTTTTGCTTGAAAAGGCGCTGTGCGGGCCTTTTTTATGTAAAACACCAAAGGACTACGTTGCTGCCTTCGTGGTGATCGTTATTGATGGAGCCAGAATCGACGAGAGACGCCTACGTGTTGATCCAAACATCAAGAAGGTAGGTTTTTGGATCTTTAACGGAATAGTAGATGTGACGTCGATGCCCGCAATTGATGCAGACCAGGTGATGCAGTTCAGCCAGCCTGCGGAGAAGTGAGGGCCTATGGCAGCGAAAAGACGTCTCAGGGCTCCTGGGAGGTGCTGATCCAGAGCCTCCAAAAACGCTCTGCCGCGCAAAATTGACGGCATCACAAAAACAACCTGCAAGGCTTCTGTCGTTTCTTGAATGAACTTGATTAGAAGCGTCTGTGATCGCTGCCCGGCTTTCGCGGGCTGAACATCAACTCACTACTCACTATAACAGTGATGTTTCCCAGAAAGTGAACCGTCTCCTTTGGGTCTTGCGCCACGAGCTGCCCTGGCGCCTGTACTTGGTACACATGTTCGCTGATAGCGTGATCCTTCGATTGATGGTCTTTGGCAAGTCGCATCCTGACACGGAGCTTAACCTCTTCCGAAGCACGATTGGACCAGCAGCAGAGGAAGTCGCGGTAGGGAATGCCGAAGTAGAACGGAAATCCGAGGATTTTTCCGATTTTCCGTTGGGCGCCCGGGGCAAGGATGCGTGTGCCCGCATATCCGTCGAACGTCGAGAGGCAGACGACTCCGTTGGGAGGTTTGCCTACGGTCTCCAGTTTGACGGGCAGTTTGTCGAGGTTTTGGAGCCCTCCGGTTAATGCCTCTTCAAAGGCTATGTTCCAATCCTTCAGGTCCGGCTCCAGCACGTACCTAATGCAGTCTGGAAAATCCAGCACCAGCGTCAAGGCCAGCTCGCCCCCAAGCTGAAAGTGGGGGCAGGCCGCGTCCCGCTCGAGGTTTCTGACCGTGACCATATTGACGATAAACGGGTAGAGCTTGCTGGCTGCCTCGGCCCAGCTCAGTCTTTTGCCGATGCCGGCAGGGGCATTGAGCATAGCCTGGACAAAGTGCTTTGTTAAGGAGCGCAGCACCTCGGTATTTTCTTGCGCCTCCTCGTCCACCAGAGGCTGTTGGTACTGGGACCACAGGTTGGCCAGGCACAGGGTGAATCCCTCGTGCTTGAGAGAACCTTCGTTCTCCATGTCCGCCGTGAATGTTTCGCCGGGATATTCCTCCCTGAGGATGGTTAAGACTTGTTCCAGGAATCTCTGGGTGGGGTTGATGTTACTCATGGCATCCCTTTTCCTGTTGGGCCTTAAGCTTTTTGGACGTCTCAGTGATGCCATGGCCCGAAAGGACGATATGGATATTTGGTTCCTCCCAATCATCGCGTACCCGAAGCTCCGGCACCGTTTCACGAAATAATTGATGGAAGCTAAGAGCTGATGCGCGCCTTGAAGCTGCGGCCTCATCCTCAGAAACGTTCTCTGAGGATTGGTCTCCCACTACTGCGAGCCCATTGTCGTAACAGCTCATATTTTGAAAAACTGCATCTTGAGTTTAGCGGGCTTTGGACTTACGTCAACCAGGGATCGCCCACGCCTCAATGCACGCTTTAGGTTGCTGAAACGCTTGCCACCTGCAGCACCTCCTCCGCATCCAGATGCGAGGGAATTCGAAGGGCTTTGTTCTGAATCAATTTCAGCCAATTGGCGCGCGGATACTGGCCGTCCTGTTCCTGGATCCACTGGTGCGCCTGCAGCTTGTATTGATGCTGCTCATTCCAGCCAGCTACGGCCGTCATGTTGGTGCCAGGTCCACCGCCGATCAACCACGTGTAACGGTGCTGGAATCTCACCACTTTCAGAAGACTGCTGACAATATATGTGCCTGGGGAATAGCCGGGCCGGCAAACAATGATATGCTCTTTTCCGCGGCGACTGTGGCAAAGAATGGAACCGCCTTCGGTGACGGCTTTAAAGGTCAGATTGATACCGGTTTCATGGCTGATCCAGCCCGTGATATCTTTTGCTGTGCTGTCCAACATGCATTTTTGTGGCCAGTCTTGCAGGTATCTTATGGTCGGCCAATTTGTGGCCACTCACTGATGCGGCCCCAATATTTCATCAACCATTGCATGTACTCCCTTGGCTTTGTCATCCGGTTTGCAATCGATGAGTTTCCCAGGGATTTGTCCGGCCATAGATGGAGCTTGTTCGAAAGCCCCAACTCCTCGGCCAGCCGGTCCACTGTTTGTAGTGAATGAACGGCGTAATTCTCCCACTGCTCGCGGGTCGAGAAAACTTCCGTCTTTAGACGAATGCCTAGCGAGCGGGCCTGGGCCACTATTCGTTCCACATTCTCGGCTCGAATGTTGATTGGTTCGTGGAAGATTGTCACGGGCGCTACTTCTGCTACTGCCCGGAGTGTTGCACGCAAATCTTCCTCGTCGCACTCTGGATATGTGGGGGCCATGGCCACATAGACATTCAAACCTGCGTCGCGGGCGGTGCGGAGTGCGGCCAGCCGTTGCGTTGGTGCAGGAGCTCTTGGTTCGTAGATTTTAGAAAGGTCATTTTGCAAGGTGGGCAAGCTCATGCCGAATAACAATCGTGGCCCGAAGCTCTTAAACAGATCAAAATCAGCCCGGGCCAGGGGACTCCGGGTAAGAATACGAACGTTTAAGCTCGATTTGTCACGAATCAATTCGAGAGATCTCCGTACCAGATATCGGGAATGTTGCGAAAGCATTTTTTGGGACTTAGGTTCAGGATGATGAATCACCTGGTATGGGTCCGTGGTGCTGCAGTACATGACTGCACGGTTGCCGTCTCGTTTCAATTTGGAATGTGGTGTGTTCTCTGCTACCCTTAGCGAGGCGAGAAACCTTTCTTCGACCCAGGGGCGGAGCAGGACGTAGTTACCCCATTCAACGTCTGGGTCTTTCACCCCGTATTCTGCAAGTTTAGGCCCCTGTTTGATCGTTGTGGAACTTGGCACATAACAAAATCGACACGCGTGTGAGCACCCGACTGCCACGTTGAAAGCCCAATTCGACAAACTTTTGTATATGAAGTTATTTTCAGCGATGACTGCGGGCGAAAACCACATGCCAATTGGAGTTTTTGGGGAGGTTTCCATTAAGGGTGGCCGCTCAGGGGATTGATTTTTCCACAATTCACAAAAACCGGACGGTGTTCCAAGATCACGATGAATGCAAGCTGATTGACTCGGGTCTGTTAACTCCCAAGACGACGAGCCCCGCTGTTTCCAGCGGGGCTCGTTTGTTAAGCTTGAAGGAATATCCCCCATTCCGGGATATCATGCGCGTTGCGGAGGGTGGCCGTAACCGGGACCTCGTGCGGGCGCCGCGGGGTCGTCAGGAGCTTGAGGCCTGCCTCCTCCGGCATTCGGTTGGCCTTCTTGGCGTTGACGTCCTTGGCGGACCACACCAGGTTTTCCCAGGCGTTCTTGCCACCCCGTGAACGAGGCATGACGTGGTCGAGGGAACCCTCCTCTGGACGCAGCATTCTTCCGGTGTATTGGCAGCGGTTGCCGTCCCGCTCACGGATGCTCTTGGCGCACAGCTTCGGGCGTTTCTTGGGCACCTTGGCGTAGTTGGCCAGCACGATGACCGTCGGGACGCGAATGCCTCCGCGGATGGTCTGGACCGCGCGGTCCTGTTCGCGCACGGGCAGCGTGATCCATTCCTCCCAGGTGACCGGGCGGATCTTCTGCTGGCCGTCGATATCCAAGGCAGTGGCGGCGCCCGTGGCCAGCTGAGGGAATACTTCCTCCGGCGTGCGGATGTTGATGGCCTGCCAGGCCTTGTTCAGGACCAGGACGACTTTTTGTTGCAGGATGCTACTCATAAATCACAGCTCTCTAATTAGTATAAGTGTTTGATCTTTATTGGAAAGAATAATAATGGCTGCCTCGCCAGGTTTTGCTCCCAGTCCTTCGGCTTCAGAGACCGACGCGCTCCTAATTACACCACGAGGCAATTAAAATGGTCGTCCGGGAAGGTTATGCTCCATCGATTGCTGGGTGTAGGCCAGCCGTGAT
>Ga0224555_1005105_pt1 | contig 11392 bp, 10 predicted proteins | sample 714S23034metaG_FD_180687 | JGI IMG/M metagenome (GOLD analysis project Ga0224555, IMG submission 180687) | Peat soil microbial communities from Stordalen Mire, Sweden - 717 S2 30-34 | ecosystem: Environmental > Terrestrial > Soil > Wetlands > Peat | place: Sweden: Norrbotten County, Stordalen...
GCTCCCTCGGACTACCTTCGCTGTTCGAGAACTACTAGCCTAACTTCTCGAACCGCCGTGTACGGACCCGTTCGCACGGTGGTGTGGCAGGGGTCGGCAGCTGACTGCCGCCCCTATGCCGATCAAGCCGGCTTCCGGGGACCGAACCCGGCACGGAGGACTAAGTGTAAGTGTTTATGTGAGGTTGGGGGTGCGTTGGAAACGACATATTCACGTAACGTGTTGTGATCGCCATCACATCTATGGCTGCGTGAGCTAGCTCACAATTGCCTCTTGTACGGATTCTCGGGCTGTGATTTGAATCACTGAGGCCTGCCCATGAATGGCAAACAGCTCCCTTGTGTCTTCGCCCGCGTGTTGGCGGTTTTGTCAGAGTTTGTACCCATCGCACTTCTAACCTTCGGCATCGAGATTCCCAAATCTTCTCGCTGGCACGGCACTTCCCACAGCCTGGGTTTTTCCCAAGCTCAATGACCTCGTCAACAAGTTGAGGGAAGCACGTTTCAAGGATCACAAGGATGATGAATCTTCGCTGAAGACGCCGTTGGTCATCCCAGGTGCTCCGGCAAGGGTTTCGCGCACTTACTCGGTCGGACAAGCCCGTTTTGCGTAAGTGCGAGAGAAGCGCGCTGTGAACATGAGGCACGTTAACGGTTGTCAGAGGGAGGATTCATGAGTCGTAAGTTCTCGCTTTGTTTGGCTGCGTTGATTGCTGCTTTCTGGGGATTGGCTCCCGGCGCAATGGCACTACCCAGCTATGCTCGCCAGACCGGTTTGCCGTGCAGTGGATGCCATACCACACCGCCAGAACTCAACTCTGCCGGGCGACTATTCAAGCTATTGGCGTTCTCGGATAAGTCACAGAACAGCAGCATCACCGCTTCTTCTGACAAGCGGCGCTCAGGCCTCGACATCCTTGCTTCTCTGCCGCTGAGCGCATTTCTCGAGACCTCGACGACAGGCACGAAAGTTCCCCAGCCAACAACCCAGAATTGGAATTTTGAATTTCCTCAGGACATTTCGCTTTTCCTCGCCGGAGCCTGGGCCTCGCACCTCGGCAGTTTTCTCCAGGTAACCTATAAAGTACAAAGCGATCACTTCAGCATGGATAACACCGATATCCGTTACGCCAACAAGAAACAAGTAGCCAACAAAGAGTTGGATTACGGTCTTACTTTGAACAATAATCCGACTCTGGAAGATCTCTGGAACAGCACGCCGGCATGGGGGTATCCTTTCATTGCCTCCAGCTCGGCCCCAACTCCTACTGCGGCGCCCTTGATTAATGGACTTCTGGCACAGGACGTGGCGGGAATAGGCGCCTATACCATGTGGGACCAGCATGTGTATTTCGCCGGGACTATTTACCGCAGCAATCACGTCGGCAGTTCTCAGCCCACAACAGGGCAGGGGTACTCGTACAACATCCGCGGCGTAGCGCCCTACTGGCGATTGGCACTGCAGCAAACTGGGCGAACGGCCAACCTGGAAGTTGGCTTCTACGGCATCCATATGAAATCGACGCCTCAGTTGGTTACCGGGCCGGAAGACAGTTACACGGACTTTGGCCCGGACATCGAGTATGACCGAACCATTGGCAAAGATGTTCTTTCGCTGCGCGGCACATTTGTTCGGGAGAATTCCGCGCTAGTCGCGAGTGTCGCAAACGAAGCAGCTAATCCGGGCCCGCATCATTTGAATGCGAGCAACGCCAACGCCGAGTATCACCTTGGTAATCGGTACTCAGGTGCATTCGGATGGTTCCTGACCGACGGAACGACGGATCCCCTCTTCTACGCTCAGGCTGCCGTCACAGGGAGCGCCAACGGCAGCCCCAGAAGCACTGGATTCACAACTAACTTCTCTGTGTGGCCGATGCAGAATCTCGACCTGGCCGCTCAGTACACCATCTACACGCGGTTCAATGGCGCAGCTACCAATTATGACGGGGCAGGACGCGCCGCCAGCGACAACAACACTGTCTATTTGCTCGCACGATTTCTTTTCTGATGGCGGCTGCAATGTCTGCAAAGCTGTCAACAACTTTCGTTTTTCACAATCAGGAGAACCTATGAAACCCATCGCATTCGTAATGCTCACCGCAATGAGCGCGTTTGGCACGGCGGCCTTTGCCGGCACGATTCACGGCAAAGTGTCCGGAGTCAAGGGTGAATCCGTCGTCTACGTGGAAGCTATTGCTGGCAAAGACTTCCCCGCTCCCGCGCAACACATCACCATCAATCAGAAGGGTCTGATGTTCGTGCCGCACATCGTGGTCATCCAAAAGGGCACCACGGTTGAATTTCTCAACAGCGACAGCGTTGCGCACAATGTCTTTTGGCCCTCAATCAACGGCGACAAGAAGCTTGGGCACAACCTGGGCACCTGGCCGCAGGGCCAGCGGCAAAGCTTCAAATTCGATAACCCAGGCATCGTGCCCCTGCTTTGCAACGTCCACCCGGACATGTCGGCCTTCCTGATTGTCTCGCCCACACCGTACTTCGCTGAGACAGACAATTCCGGAGAATTCAAGATCGAGAATGTGCCGGACGGCGTCTACACCGTAACTGTGTGGCACGAAGGAGCAAAGAGCAAATCCTTTCCAGTGAAAGTTTCTGGAGATACACCGGCAGACTTCACTCTGACAAAGTAAATCTGCGGGCGGAAGCATGGCTTTTGCAGCTTCCGCCTTCTTCGACTAACAGGGGAAGACCATCCATGCTGAAACGCTTTGCTGAAAAGAAGGTGGATAGGGATTGGCTAAACACCAACTTTCCCTGCATGATGGCTTGCCCAGCGCACACCAACGCCGGCCGCTATGTTGAGCTGATTGCCGAGGGCGAATTTGAGGAGGCGTACCGCTATGCGCGCGAGCCCAATCCGCTTGCCAGCATCTGCGGGCGCGTCTGCGCTCATCCTTGCGAAACGGCGTGCCGTCGCGGTGAGATCGATAAGCCAATTGCGATCCGGGCCCTCAAGCGATTCCTTACCGAGCAATACGGCCCGGAATCGCGGCACCCCATCAATGTGAACGCCGGACGCGCGCAGGCTAAACTCCCCTTTCGCATCGCGATCGTGGGCGCGGGGCCGGTGGGGCTTTCTGCGGCTCACGATCTTGCCCTGATGGGCTACGCCGTCACCATCTTTGAAGCATCCCAGGTGGCAGGCGGAATGCTCTATCTCGGCCTGCCTGAATATCGTTTGCCTCGCGACGTGGTGGAAGCGCAAGTGCGCGAGATTCTTTCGACAGGCGACATCACATTAAAACTGAGCCAGGCCGCAGGCCGAGATTTCACGATCGCCGAACTGCGGCGGGACTTCGATGCCGTTCTGATTGCGGTTGGTGCGCACCGCAGCCGCGATCTTACGATTCCGGGAGTGAACCTTGACGGTGTGTACAAAGGAATCGATTTCCTCCTCAATGTGAATCTCGGGTACCGATTCACCATCGGCAAGAAGGTCCTCGTCATCGGCGGTGGCAACGTGGCGATGGATGTGGCCCGATCCGCAGCGCGCGAGGTACTGCGCCAGCATTCAGGCGGTGTGGAAAACTTCGAGCCCTCCCAAGGAAGTCTGGATGCAGTCGCTGCCCGCGAGATGATGGACGTCTCGCTCTCCGCCTTGCGGCTTGGTGCACAGGAAGTGCATCTGGTCTGCCTGGAAAATCGCAACGAGATGCCGGCCGCACTGGAAGAGATTGAGGAGGCAGAGGAAGAGGGCATCATCATCCATGCCGGTTTCGGTCCGAAGCAAATTATCGGTGAGCGGGGGCGGGCCGTGGCGCTTGAGGTGCTCAAGACCAAGTCGGTTTTCGATGCGAACCGCCGATTCAATCCTACCTTTTATGAGAACAGTGAGACGCGGCTTGATTGCGACACCATCATCATGGCGATCGGCCAAGCGCCCAATCTGGCGTTCCTTAGTCCCGAAGATGGAGTGGATGTTTCACCGCGCGGACTGATCGCCATCAACCCTCAAACGCTGATGACGTCCGCTGTCGGTGTCTTCGCCGGCGGCGACTGCGTGTTCGGTCCGCGGCTGATTATCGACAGTGTTGCCGACGGCAAGCGGGCGGCGGTCGGCATCGATGAATACCTGCGTGGGACAAGTCACCCGGAACCCATTGTGGAAGTGGAGGTGCTTGAGCGCCATGGCATGCCACTTAATCTTCTCGACCTGACACGCCCGCAGATTCCCATGCTGCCTCTCAATCGCCGCACCGGAGTCACTGAAGTGGAAATCGGCTACAACGCCGAATCTGCAATGGCTGAAGCGCAGCGCTGCCTGCACTGCTGGGTGAACACGGTCTTCGAAGGCATGCCGGAAGACGGCACTGAGTGCATTCTCTGCGGCGGGTGTGTTGACGTTTGTCCCGAAAGCTGCCTGGAGCTTGTCTCGCTGGACCGCATCTCCTTCGACGAAGCGACAACCGGCCATCTCGCAGAATTCCGGCAATTGCTCGGCGTGGAGTTGGATGACATCAAAGCAGACGAGCTTGGATTGATCGCCGGGTCGGCAATGCTGAAAGACGAGTCGCGCTGTATCCGTTGCGGGCTGTGCGCAGCACGCTGTCCCGCAGGCACTATCACTATGGAGTCTTTCAACCTTGTTTCCGCAGATCCAACCGGCTTGATTTCCGTGGAATCCATCGACCGTCCTCTGCGGTCCGGACCGGCATTGACGGACACGCTAAAGAGGTAACACATGCCCGACGAATCACAAGCTGCGACGCAGAAACTACCCTCAGAGTTCGATCGAAGAGCTTTCTTTACCAAGATTGGACTCGGGTCGTTGGGCATTGCCGCCGCCGGCACAATTGTCTTTACCTACGAGTTTCTTTCGCCCAATGTCCTCTTTGAACCCTCAGCCATTGTCAACCTCGGCAAGCCCGACGGCTTCGCAGTCAATTCGGTCACCATGGACGTCAATTCCGCAATCTATCTGGTTCGAGCGGAAGAGGGGTTCTTTGCGCTCAGCGAGGTGTGCACCCACCTGGGATGCATGACCATGTGGAACCAGGAGTTGGGCATCATCAGGTGCCCCTGCCACGGCAGCGAGTTCACTCGTACCGGAGTAGTGATCGAAGGCCCCGCTCCGAGGCCGCTGCCATGGCTCAAAACCTGGGTGAGCGACGAAGGCGATTTGCTGGTCGATCGCTCCACGGACATCCCACCACTGCAATATCTGAGGATATGAGCATGCCTCTGAATGCCGAGCAGACCATCGAGAAAGTGCGCGGGAGCCGGATATGGCGATCGGTATTCCGCAGCGGCACGGGCAACAGCACCCTTCACCGGGCTCTAGCGATCCAGCAGAACATCTTCCTTCATCTGTTAGCGACCAAAGTCCGCAAACGCATGGTGCGATTCAGCGCAACATGGTACCTGGGCACGCTGACCTTGGGCACGTTTCTGATCCTGATCATCACCGGTATTCTGCTCATGCTGTACTACCATCCCTCCGTCCCGCAGGCATACGCCGACATGAAGGACCTGCAGTTTGTCGTGTCGTCAGGACTCTTTCTCAGGAATTTGCATCGCTGGTCGGCGCAGCTCATGGTGTTTCTTGTCTTCGCACACATGTTCAAGGTTTTCTATCGTGGCGCGTACCGGACGCCGCGCGAATTCAACTGGGTTGTCGGCATCGTCCTGCTTCTTATTACGCTCCTCCTGAGTTACACGGGGTATCTGCTTCCCTGGGACCAGCTTGCATTCTGGGCCATCACCGTTGGTTCAAATCTCTCTTCCACTGTGCCGCTGGTGGGCAACAAGATTCACTTCCTCCTGTTGGGCGGCAACCAGGTGAACGCAAATGCTTTGCTGCGCTTTTATGTGCTGCACTGCGTCATTCTGCCGCTGGCGGCCATTCTCTTCATCGCCGTGCACTTTTGGCGCATTCGCAAAGACGGCGGCCTTTATGTGCAGCAATCGGAACCGAAAGTGCAGGCAGCCAATGAGAGCGTCGTGCCCGCGCAGGAGGTGAAATGAGCACTCCGAAAGATTTTGTCGCCGGTATCGACTCGGACCAGCGGCGTTCCCCAACACGGGTTGTCTTCGTCACTCGCCGCACCTCTGCGCAGGTGAAGGTCACTCAGGAAGATCAGGTGCAAACCTTTCCGGAAGTGCTCTTCCGGGCGGCACTCGCCATCGAGTTGCTTGCGATTCTGCTGGTCATCTTCTCGCTATTCTTCAACGCTCCACTGGAGGGTATCGCCGATCCCACGCACACGCCAAACCCCGCTAAGGCGCCATGGTATTTCCTCGGCCTGCAGGAACTGCTGCACTACTTCCCGCCGGTTGTAGCGGGAGTCCTGGTGCCGACGCTATTAATCGTCTCACTGGTTGTTATTCCGTATTTCAACATCAACATTGAAGCCAGCGGGATGTTTCTGAAGGACCGGACAAACCGACTCAGGTGGTTTTATCTTGCGGCCCTTGGAATGCTGATTTTTCTGCTCGCGTTCCATGTTTACGTGGCCGTTGCGCCCACCGTCCTCGTTGCCCTGGGGATGATGGTAGCCGCCAACAGCACGCCTGAATCGCATTCGCGGCTGCGCCGGTATCTGTCCTCAAAACCGCTGGCTTACTGGATCATGACGTGGTTTCTTCTTGAACTGATTGTGCTTACAGCTGTCGGCACATTCTTCCGCGGCCCGGGATGGTCCTGGGTATGGCCCTGGAGGAGTTAAGTGCAACGAATAAGAAAAGTCCTCTCCTCCGGATGGACGGCACTCTTCGCCGATCCGGTCCGAGCCTTCGGTGTTGTCAGCCTTATCTTGCTGATTGCTCTTGCGATCGCGCCGGCCAAGGAGCACTTCAGCGAGTGGCATCGCTATCAGCGGCAGTATCTGAAACTGATCCGCAATCGCGGAGATGCCGTCAGCCTGCAACGTCGATTCCAGCCGGGCATTCACCAGATTTGGCTGCCGAATTTGGGTGTCGTCGACCGTTGTACTACGTGCCACCTCGGATTGAATGAAGCCGGTCTTGCCGACGTGCGTCAACAGCCCTTCAGCAAACACCCGGCTATCCCGCACTCACTGGACGGATTTGGTTGCGTGATTTGCCACGGCGGCCAGGGTGCGGCCACTACGGTTTCCGAGGCGCACTCGAGCGAACGGGCCGGCGAGGAGCCAATCCTGCCTGCGCGTTATATCGAGTCCGGCTGCGGCCAGTGCCACCAGGACCAATTGCCGGGAACACCTCAACTCAACCTTGGCAGAAGCATGTTGAGGCGTTACGGTTGCGTCCACTGCCACGCGATTACGCTTCCCGACGGCACCAGAGTGGTGGCCACAGACCATCCTCCGTCGCTCGCTCACATCGCCGACAAAACGACGCGTGAGTGGATCTTTAGCTGGCTCAAGGATCCTCAGGCGTATTCGGCGTCAACCACGATGCCCGACTTCAAGCTCAGCGACGCGGATGCGAGCGACATCTCGGCGTATCTGGTGAGCACCAGCACGCCGCTGCCGGGTGATACTGCCGCACTCGACGTCAAACCTGCGATGAGCGCCGATCCATCCTCGGGACCCAGCCTGTACGGCGAATCGTTCTGCTCGTCATGCCACGCTGTTCAGAATGCAGCGGGTAACCTCGTGGGCGGCAATCTGGGCCCAGAACTGACACGGATCGGTAACAAGGCAAAGCCCGAGTGGCTATCGGCATGGCTGCGGAATCCCCGCACCTACGATGCGACAACACCCATGCCTCACTACCGCTTCACATCACAGCAGATCGCGATTTTGGCCGGATATTTGCAGAGTAAGTCGGATCCAGATTACGGTTCAAATGTTCATTTGGGTCCGGAGACTGCAACGCAGATTATCCACGGAAGGAAGCGCATCGTCGAGCTGGGTTGCGCGGCGTGCCACGAAATCAATGGAGTCCAGAAACCTGAGAATTTCGCGCCGGAACTCAGCAGCATCGGAAGTAAGCCGCTCGCGCAGATCGTCTTTCTGTCCGGCATGGAACACACGCTCTCCAGTTACATCGTGACCAAGATTCGTCAGCCGCGAGCCTTCGGCGCAAGCATGAAGATGCCGCAGTTTACTCTGACCGCTGCTCAGTCAGATGCTTTGACGTCTGCGCTACTTGCACTTACAAGCCGGAGCCGATCGATGCCCGACAGTTTGCGCGTAGCAGAGATCCAGGAAACGAACTATCAGCCGGCAGGGCACGCAGGAAAGATGATGACCGAGCTTGCCTGTCTTAGTTGCCACCGCATCAACGGAAGGGGCGGCGATATGGCGCCAGACCTTTCTTGGGAAGGGAGCGCGGTGCAACAGCAGTGGCTTGTTGGCTTCCTGAAGAATCCCAATACCCTGCGCCCGGCGCTCATTCGGCGCATGCCGCGATTCAACCTCAGCGATAACGAAAACAAGGAATTAACAGACTACATCCTTGCCGTGTATCAATCACCGTCGATTGATCCGGACTTCACGCTCCCAGCGATGAATACCGCAGAAACAGTGGAACATGGCCGGCAACTGTTTTATTCAAAGTACGCTTGCCAGGCGTGCCACATCGTCGACACCAAAACTGACAAAGGATATATTGGTCCGACACTGACGCAGGTTGGCTCGCGATTGACCGCGGCGTGGGTCTACGCATGGCTCAGAAACCCACAGGCGCTGCGGCCCGGCACGATAGAACCCAACCAGAACCTGAGCGATGACGACGCCCGCGCGCTCACAGCTTTCCTGATGTCGCTGAAAGGTCCAGGCGGGCGAGGGGCGAAGCAATGACAAGGCATTTTGCTTCATGCATGACGTTCCGACCTTTCGGGTGGGTGACGTTTCTCGCACTGACTAGTCTCGCCGGTTGCCAACGAAGCGCTTCGCCTGTTTCTGGGTTGAAGCCAACGGCCACCGGAACGGCCATCGTCGAGTCAAGTGGTGGCCATCAGATCGGTGTCACAGGCACTGCGCTAAATGATCCACTGGTCGTACAGGTAAATGACGATCAGGGGACTGCCGTTACCGGAGCCCTGGTTGAGTTTCACGGCCCTGCGGATGTCAACTTCGACCCAGCCGTCGTTCTCACGGATTCCAGTGGACAAGCAACTACTTCAGTCACCTTGGGCGCCTTCGCGGGGCGATACCAACTCAGCGCAGTTACGCCCGGTAAGTCCCGCCCGTTAACTCTTGAAGTCATTGAAACGGCGCTTGGCTACCAGCAGGGGTTGGGGTCTATCCTCGCCGATAAGTATTGCAATCGTTGCCACGATCCGGAATCGTCGCCCGAGCGCGTTTCGAATTACGACAATCTTGCGGTCAAGCCGCACCCCTTTACGGAAGGCGACACTCTGAACAAGATGAGCGATGCTGATCTTACTTCGATCATCGTGCATGGCGGACCGGCGCTGAATCGCTCGGCATTGATGCCGCCCTATGGGGATACGCTAAGCGCGGCGGATGTTCGGGCTCTTATCGCTTATACGCGCGCAGTAGCCGATCCCCCGTATCAGCCGGCAGGAACGGTTTACGCGCTTAAGTAGAACTGCATACCCGGCGATTCTGATGAGCTGCGAAGTTTTATCCGGGTTCAGGCTATATCGCCCGTTGAGATCAGCGACACTGCAATGCGCGATCGGCAAGAGAGGTCGTTCAACAACCCCAAGTTGGTTTGCCAAATACTGCCGCAGTCGGCGAAATATTCATTGTTGGGGGTAGGCAAGGATTTGCGCAAACGTTCCGGAGCGCCTCCGTTCACGAGGAGCTGACTGAATCAACAGCGTATGGTTTGCTGGAGCGATCAGTACCAGGAACGCCCTGGGCGCCAGGAACGATCCAGAAACCAGCCGGTTTTCGCTCCAGCGACTTTGCGCAATTGTGGAGGCCTTCCCTCGCTGACTGATGCATGGACACCCCAGCGCATCTACTCTTCCAGCAGAGGGTTGGAGGCTCTCAAACCGACTCAACCTCTTGAGATTAGTGACGACAAATGACGCATCTGCTCAAAGAAGGATGGCACCTGTAGGCAATTTTGTAACTGCGAATGCACCAGGAATCCACAACTCTCAACAATCCATCGAATCAACACGTCCAATAAACTATTGAAAATGCTGGTCGGGGCGGAGGGATTCGAACCCCCGACCCTCTGCTCCCAAAGCAGGTCAGACCGTATATGGAAACCTGTTGAAATTGAGTGCTTTTGATTGAAACGCTTACAGCGTACTGCCCGGACCCTGTTGAACCTTGTGGGTCTTGGGTGCTTTGACAGCTACAAATTCGACTACAGCGATCAATTTGCCCCAGTCTCTGCGAATCGGAACAACGAGAAAGGCGCGTCAGATCCCACAGACTGTCTTTGAATTCCTTTATCGAAAATCTACAACATTTGCTCGGCACGTTGGGATTGAAGGATCAATCATTCCGAGACTCCTTCAAGCAGAAAACAACTCTGCTTTCCGCCCGGATGGAATTCTGGCGAGGCGCAACTCCTCGCATAAAGTTAATAACAGGCTCTAGGCAATGGCAGCATGTAAGCAGTCAATGATTCAGGCTTCTTCGGAAATGGTGACGGCTAGGTTTTCGGCACCTCCGGGAATTTGAAGCCCACATACGTGCCCGCGCTGATCCCCATAAGCGTAAGCAACGAGGCATCGAATTCCGGCATGGACATGTTGCGGTAAACGCCCCACACAAAGACGCCACCCAGCACAAGTGTCCACACCGCTATTTGGAATCGATGAAAACTGATCCCGTCGCCATCGTTGAGGATGTCTTTCAGAGGCCCTTCGCTCTTTGAAACGTTAGGCGCGGCAGGCAGCTTTGCAATTGACGCGTTGACCGTGGCCAGGCGGCTCTTCTTGTCCAACAGCTCTTTTTCCGAGGCCGAACCGGGCGCGGGGGTGGCGGATTGGAGATCGGCGATCCGGTCTTTCAAGGCATCTTGTTCAACAAGCAGGTCGTTCTTCTGCTTATTTGCCGTGGATGTCTTTCTTGTGTCCACAGCTGAAGCGGCGAGCCCGGTGGCGGCGCTGATACCAAGCAAGCCCAAAACCGAGCCCATTGGAATATGAATTTGAAGCGTACTTGCGCAGATATACACGTAAGCGGCAATCGCAAGGAAAAACCAAAACGCCATCTGACACAGGCCCAGGCTAAACGGGGCTGTCTGCGGTGCGTTGGGGTCTGCTCCCACGGTATAGCGAAGCAGCGTGGTTCTCCAGGCGAGAATCCACAACGCGGCCAGCAGGCAGACCAAGAGCGCGACCAGGTAGTACCAATACTTTGGGTAAGGCATGACTGTAGTTACCGCGTTAGGGAACCTCTGCGCAGGTGTGTGATTTTGCAGCGACGACTCGACCGCAGATGATTTCTTGATTTCGAATCAGTTTCTTGTCGAAAAATGCGGCTTGCTGCTCGTCTGATTGGCCTCTTGAGGCC
>Ga0224555_1005106_pt1 | contig 11388 bp, 7 predicted proteins | sample 714S23034metaG_FD_180687 | JGI IMG/M metagenome (GOLD analysis project Ga0224555, IMG submission 180687) | Peat soil microbial communities from Stordalen Mire, Sweden - 717 S2 30-34 | ecosystem: Environmental > Terrestrial > Soil > Wetlands > Peat | place: Sweden: Norrbotten County, Stordalen...
GGATCGAACTCGGGCGCGACGCCGAAAAGCGCGAGGCCGGGACGCAGCAGGGCCTTCATGCCGTGGCGTGCGGCGAGCTCGCCAAGGGGGCGCGCCTGGCCGGCGACGAGCGCAGCCGAGCTGCCCAAATTCAGCCACTCGGCGAACAGCCCGGCGGCGGAAATGCGGCTGAGGACCCCGTCGAGGCGCGCGAGTTGCTCGCGCGTCGCCTCGCCGTCAGCTTCGTCGGCGGCGTAGAGATGCGTCATCACGCCTTCAAGGCGGAGCGGCGATCCCGGCGCGAATCGCGAAAAGATGCTGGAGAGCTCGCCGGGAAGAACGCCCTGGCGGCTCATGCCGGTGTCGATCTCAAGATGAACGGGCACGGAGCCGGGCGCTGCGCCGGCGGCACGCGCGACGGATTCCAATTCGTCAAGCTGCCACAGCTCCCAGGCGATGGGCGTCAGTTGAAATTGAATCGTAGCTGCGGCCTGGCCAGGAGCAATGCCCGACATGATGAGCACGCGCGTGTCCGGACACAGGGCGCGCGCGGCAATGCCTTCTTCCACGCTGGTGACGCCCAGCCAACCAGCTCCCCCGCGCACGGCCGCGGGCGCGCACAGAGCCAGCGAGTGGCCGTAGGCGTTGGCCTTCACCATGGCGAGCAGCTCGGCGTGAGGCGCGGCGAGGCTGGCCAGGAAACGCATGTTCTCTTCGAGAGCGCGAGTGCGAATCTCGACCCAACAGGGACGCATTGGCATGGGGGGCTGCAAAGATCAGTTTACCGCGCGGCGCGACGGATGATTTCTAAGGGAGCAGCGCGAAGGCGACGACAGTTTCAAAGTCCGCCCCGGTTTCCTGGAGCAATTCCGCTTCGAGATCGTGCGGGACGGGCATTTCGCACGCGGCGACCTGCGCGGGCGTGGCGCCGATGAAGCAGAGCTCGCAATGGCCCAGGCCCTCGGCGCCGTCTTCGCCTGCCGCGCGCACCGGAGGGCCGAAGACCCGGCAGGTCATTGGCCGCCACGCGTACACATCGCACCTACCAGTCGCCGGATCGAGCGCCGGGCATGCGGCATCGTCGGCAAAGTCTTCGAAGCGGCCCTTGTCTTCGGCAGAACTGCCGAGTGTGCCGGAGTTTTGATCGCCGGGAAAATCCGAACCGTGCTCCGCAAGCCAGGCGCGGGCGCGGCGCTCGATCTCAGCCGCGAGCGCGGGATTTGTGTCGCGCGACTCAGCCATTCCGGCGCGAAGGCGCGAGGCGTCAAGCGCGTTGATGGCAAAGGCTCCGTGACAGCACTGCGTGCAACCGACGCGACAAGCAAGGAACGCTCCGGCGCGGCCGGCTGCCTCGGCAAGCGAGGCATCCACAATCTGCACAAGCTCGGCATCGCGCGCAGGAAGCTGCATAAGGGTCAGATTCAGCATAGCGCGGGCGTTACCATGTTTTCGCGGTGGGTGTATCATCCCTTTTATGGCCACGTATCGAGTTGTTCTGCGTCAATCCGAGGAAGGTTACAGCGTTTCGTGTCCTGGCCTGCCTGGCTGCTGGTCGCAAGGCGCCACGGAGGAAGAGGCGCTGGCCAACATTCGTGTTGCCATTCGCGAGTATGTTGAAGCCGCCGAAGAGCTCGCCAAAAACGAAGAGGGCCGCATCGTAGAAGTCGCTGTTGCATAGGCTTCCGATTCGCGTTCACCCCGTTTTCTGCGTGGCCGCCAAACCGAATTAGTAACGTCAAAGTCATCTTCCCATTCGCCCCTCGTCATCGTACTGTTGGTTCATGCGGGCTGATCCGAAACACAAATCGGCTCGGAGCTATCGAGGTAAGCGGTGTCCAAACTTCCGGGGATAAACCATCTGAGAGCCGTTGCTGCACTTGAAAGAGCGGGATTTCGCATTCTCCGGCAGGGTGCGCATATTGTGATGACCGATGGGTCGCGTATCCTGACGATTCCCCGCCATAATCCCGTGAATGCTTTCACCATGGGTGGCATTGTGCGGGATGCGGGTCTCAAAGTGGAGCAGTTCCGGAAGTTGTTGTAGCGTTGAACCCACATCAAGCAGATTCGATGCTTCAGGATCCAGACAGTCTAATCATGGCATGGGGGGCGGAGATGGCATTGCAATGCACACACGTTGCAACGATCAAAAAGGGTGTGAAGCCGCGCACCAAGGGTTGCGAAGAGTGCATGAAGTTAGGCGAAACGTGGTTGCACCTCCGCATGTGCCTCGAGTGCGGGCACATCGGCTGCTGCGACTCGTCGAAGAACCGGCACGCGCGGGCGCACTTCCACGAGACGCAGCATCCGCTGATCCAAAGTGCCGAGCGCGGCGAAGACTGGCGCTGGTGCTATGTGGACGACATGTATCTCTAGCCCGCAGCCAATTCCACTTCAATCTTCTTCGCGTCTGCGTCCAGCTTCACAATTTTGAACGTCCGGATCTGGCTTTCGGCAAGCGGCTCCGGCGCGGCCGTTGGCGAAGGCGCGTTCCCTTTCCAGCGGTCCTTCAACATGGAAGAGAGTTGCGAGAGATCGGGCACGGCGGCAGCCTCCGTAGATGGGGCGGCGGAAGTCTTCGCGGCCTCCGCCGCAGGCGCACCCGCCGTACCAGCCTTCTTCGCATGCAGCGCCGCATGAATGCCTTCGCCCAATTCGACCACGGCCCCGGAAGCCGTCAACTCGACCACGCGGCCCGAGACACGGTCGCCCACCTTGTGCTCGGCAATGTATTCGTCGATGCTGGTGGGAATCAACTGCTTCATCGAGAGCTTGATCTGGCGCTTCTCGGAATCGATGGCGAGAACGAGGGCCTTCACGCGCTGGCCCTCGCGCAGCACGTCGCGCGGATGGTTGATGCGGCGGTCGGCGACGATCTCGCTGACGTGTACGAGGCCGTCAATCCCCGGCGCGATCTGGACGAACGCGCCGAAGTTCATGATCTTGGTGACGGGGCCTTCAATTTGCGAGCCCACAGGAAATTTGCGCTCGACTTCGAGCCATGGATCGGCGAGCGTCTGTTTGAGGCCGAGAGAGATGCGGCCGGCGTCACTCGCGGTAGGCGGCTTGACGGAAAGCACGACGGCGTCAACGCGGTCGCCCTGGCGGAGCAGGTCGCTGGGATGGCGGACTTTTCTGTCCCACGCCATTTCCGAAATATGAATGAGGCCTTCAAGGCCGGGCTCGATCTCGACGAATGCCCCGAAGTCGGAGAGGCGCGTAACTGAACCACTGACGCGCTGACCCGTCACGTAGCGCTCGCCCGCGGTCTCCCACGGCTCGGGCTGCAGTTGCTTCAGGCCCAACGAGATTTTCCCGGTGCCGGGAACGATTTTGAGAACGCGCAACGTTAATTGCTCGCCAACGGAGAGCACGTCCTCGGCTTTGGCGACACGGGCGCGCGAAATGTCGCTGATATGGAGCAGGCCGTCGAGTCCGGGCTCGATTTCGACGAATGCGCCGTACGACATGAGCGTGCGCACGGTGCCGGTCACGGTGTCGCCCTCCTTGAGCGCGGCGCGGCGTTCGTTGAGCGCGCCACGAGCCTGCTCCTCGAGAACCACGCGGCGATCGACCACAACGTTTTCATCGGCGACGTCGAGCTTGGTGATGCGGCAGGTGATGGGCTGGCCGACGAGGGCTTCAAGCTCGGCAGCGTCACGCGTGCCGCTGCGGCTGGCCGGCATGAAGGCACGCACGCCGATGTCGACGCTGAGGCCGCCTTTCACCAGTTCGGTCACGGTGCCGGAGACAGCGATTTTCTCCGCGAAAGCGCGTTCAAGGCCCGACCAGTCGCGGGGCTGCGCGACGCGGAAGCGCGAGAGATCGTAGTAGCCCTCTTCGTTGCGGCCGGTGATGGAGACGGGGAATGCGTCGCCGGGATGTACAGACTCGGCATTGTTCTCAAAAGCTGAGCGGGGCAGAACGCCTTCCATCTTGTAGCCGATGTCGAGGATGACCTGATCGGCAGAGAGCGAGACCACCGTGCCCAGCAGCTGGCGGCTCTCCGCGCGATGCGTGTGTTCGCGATCGAAGGCGGAGAGCATCTCGGCGAATGACTCGGTGGGCTCGGGTTCAGCTTCGGACTGACTCTTCAAGTCTTGGTCTTCTACGGGAGCAACGGGCGAAGATTCGAGCGGCCCCGGGGATTCGCCTCTGACAATGATCGGCTGGCCGGCCACTTCCTGGTCGGGCGCAGCGGTGGGTTCGGTGGGAATGGGTTCGCTTGATGGAAGGATTTCGTCGCTCATGATGGGTACACCACGATTCTTTCACGGACTGCGGAGGCGCGTATAGCATTGCAATTGGGCGCGCGTCTCAGCCGCATCCGCACTGTACGTTATACCCTGAGAGCAGATGATGACGCCCGATTTCCCTAAGGCGCCGCGGCGCGGACTTGAGGCTTTTGCCTCCCGTGATTTCAGGCGATACCAACTGGCGCGCGTAGCGGTGATCCTCGGCGCCGAGGCGCAGTCTGTCGCCGTGGCGTGGCAGGTGTACTCCATTACCCATCGCGCCATCGATCTGGGGTACACTGGCCTCGCGCTTTTCCTGCCCGGGCTCATTTTTCTTCTACCCGCGGGTCACGTGGCCGATCGCTTCGACCGGCGGCGCGTGATCATGACTTGTTACGCGTTGCAGTGCATTTGCACGGCGGCGCTGGTGGTGCTGGCTCGCAACAATACGCAGAGCATCCTGGCGATTTACTCGGTGCTGTTTTTTGTCGGCACGGGGCGCGCGTTCTCAGGACCCGCGAGCGCTGCGCTCATTCCGCATCTCGTGCCGGAGACTCACTTTGTCAACGCGGTCACGTGGGGCGGTGCGATTTTCCAACTCGCCAACATTACCGGACCGGCGCTGGGCGGTCTGCTCTTCACGTTTCCGCTCACGCATTTTGTGCCGGACTCGCGGCTGGAGGGCGCGGGCATCGTTTACGTGTTCGCGCTGGGAACGCTGGGCTGGTTTCTCGTCCTGGTGAGCACCCTGCGCGTACGCCCCGGGCGCATGGAGCACCGCGATCTTTCGGTGAAGGTGCTGCTGGCTGGCTTTCAATACGTGCGCCGGGCGCAGATGCTGCTCGGATCGTTTTCGCTGGACCTGTTCGTGGTGTTGCTGGGCGGGGCCACAGCCCTGATGCCGATCTTTGCGCACGACATCCTGCACCAGGGTCCGCGCGGCCTGGGCGTGTTGCGTGCCGCGCCGGCCGCAGGCGCGGTGGCGATGTCGCTGGTGATGGCGCGGTTTCCGCTGCGCCGGCGTGCCGGGCGCTGGCTGTTTGTTTGCGTCTCGATCTTCGGCGCCGCCACGGTGGTCTTCGGTTTGTCGCATACCTTGTGGCTGTCGCTGGCCGCGCTGGCCGTGGCGGGCGCGGCAGACACCATCAGCGTGATCATTCGCGGTTCGCTGCTGCAACTGGCCACGCCGCCGGAGATGCGTGGACGCGTGAGCGCGGTGAATTCGCTGTTTATCGGCGCGTCGAACGAACTGGGCGAGTTTGAAAGCGGATTGACGGCACAGTGGTGGGGCGCGGTGCGCGCCACGGTGATCGGCGGATTGGGCGCGCTGGCCGTAGCCGGGCTATGGGCCGCCATCTTCCCCAGCCTGCGCGAGGCCGATGAGCTGACCGCACAGAGCTTGCGCGCGCACGTGCCCGCGGCGCAGGAGATTCTTTCGGGATTGTGAGCATGCGGGGCGGAGCGGGGCAAGTGCTGCCCACCCTAGCGACAAAAACAGAAACGTCGCGAGGGTGGGGCACCCGGGCCTGATGCGAGAACGAGCGTTCAGTGCGAGCGGCCGCGGGGACGGGCGGATCGGTTGCGTTCGAAGAGAATACGCAGGCCGTCGAGCGTCAGCAGATCGTCGATCTCCTGGATGTAGCGCGAATCGGGAGCGATGAGGTGCGCCAGGCCGCCGCTGGCAACAATGCGCGGCGGCCGGTCCGGCGCGGCTCCCAGCTCGGCGAGAATGCGCTCGATGATGCCGTCGACGAGGCCGATGTAACCAAAGTAAATTCCGCTCTGCAGGTGCGCGACGGTGTTGGTGCCGATCACTTTTGCAGGGCGCTTGATGTCGACACGGCTGAGGCGCGCGGCGCGCGAGAAGAGCGCATCGGCGCTCAACCCGAGGCCGGGCGCGATGGCGCCGCCCAGGTACTCGCCCTGCGCGGAGATCACCTCAAATTTTGTGGCTGTCCCGAAGTCGACTACGATGCACGGGCCGCCGTAGCGCTCGTAGGCGGCGATGCAGTCGCACAGGCGGTCCGCGCCGAGCTCGGTGGGATTGTCGATGAGCATCTTCATGCCCGTCTTGATGCCGGGCTCCACGAACATGGGCTCGATGTGGAAGTAGGATTCGCACATCTGGCGCAACGTGGAGTCGACGGGCGGCACCACCGAGGCAATGATGATGTCTGTCACCTGAGTGGGCGACATGCCGTGCATCTCAAAGAGGTTGACGAAGAAGACGCCGTACTCGTCGACGGTTTGAGTGCGGTGCGAGGTGACGCGCCAGTGCGCGGCGAGCTCCGGCTTCTCGCCATCGAGCTTGTAGAGACCGAGGGTCGTATTGGTGTTGCCGACGTCGAGAGCAAGCAGCATTTGAAAGACAGCTCCTAGCTTTTAGCTTCCAGCTTCTAGCTTAATCTCGCCATAGCCAAAAGCATCTATTTGGCACTCGCGAGCTAGGAGCTAGCAGCTAGAAGCTGGTTTCTCGCGGAGGCCGCCGGTTTGGACGATGATGACCCCTTCCGCAGTTGCCACGCGCAGGAATCCATTTTCATCGAGGCCGGCCGTCACGCCGCTGCAGGCTTGCGGACCGCGCACTTCCACTCTGCGGCCGCGCATCCACGTTGAAGTCTTTTCAACGCGCGCGGCAATTTCTCTTGCCGCGTCCGAATTCGCCAACGCGAGAGCTTCCTGCTGCAGCGATTTTAGCAGCGCGAGCAGCAGGTCCTGGCGCGCGATGTGCCGGTTCGTTTCCAGATCCAGCGACGTGGCGGGTGTGGCCAGGTCCGGCGGAAATACGCGTTGATTCACGTTGATGCCGATTCCCACTACTGCGTAGGGCAGACTCTTGGAGTCGTTTCCTGCTTCTACGAGAATGCCGCCGGTTTTGCGCGGACCGATCAAGAGATCGTTGGGCCAGCGGAGATCGATTTCCAAACCGGGGGCGGGGGCGAGCGAAGAGACGGTGCGGATGGCATCGGCAGCAGCGAGGCCCGCGGCAAAAGGAAGAAAAGCCAAACGCGCGGCGGAGAACTGCGGGCGCAAAAGGACGCTTACGTAGAGACCTTCGCCTGCGTTGGAGATCCAGCCATGATCGCCACGGCCGCGGCCGGCAAGTTGCTCGTCGCTCAAGTAAACCGAGCCGTGCGGCGCTCCCAGGCGTGCGGCGGCCACAGCGTCACTGTTGGTAGAGCCGGTGACGCGGGAAAAATGCAGCTTGCCGGCGAAGACTGTTCCTGCGAGTTCGGCTTTGAGGGCTACGAGATCGAACATGAAATCCTACGGGCGTGGTCGAAGCGGTTGAATCTTCCGGACCCCGAGTGAACCGATCCTAAAGCCCCTCGCCTTGAAAACCGCGGCTGATTCTGACGCTTTCCTGCCCCGGCTCCGCGCTAATCGACATGGAGATGTCGGCGGCGCGGGCGGAATGCGTGAGCGCGCCCACGCTGATGAAGTCGACGCCGGTCTCGGCGTAGGCGCGGATGTTGTCGAGCACGATGCCGCCCGAGGCTTCGGTGGGAATCCAGCGGCCCGGCTGACTTGACTTGATGTGCTCGACAGATTTTTTCACTTCCTTCGCCGTCATGTTGTCGAGAAGGATGGCTTCAGCGCCGTGATCGAGAGCTTCGTCGAGTTCCAGCGGCGTGCGCACTTCCACCTGCACGCGCTGGCCGGGCTGGCGCTCGATGAGAGCGCGCTTGAGCACCGCGGCGATGCCGCCGCCCAAAGAAATGTGGTTGTTCTTGATCAAAATGCCGGAGGCGAGATCGATGCGGTGATTGGTGCCGCCGCCGCAGAGGACCGCGTATTTTTCAAGCGCTCTCATGCCGGGCACGGTTTTGCGCGTGTCGAGTACGCGGGCATGAGTGCCCTGAATCGTGTCGGCGTATTTGCGGGTAAGCGTGGCAATGCCGCTCATGTGCTGCAGCAGATTGAGGATTACGCGCTCGCAACTGAGCAGCACTCGCGCGTTGTGGCGGATCACGGCCAGCACCTGTCCGGGATGCGCGCGCACGCCGTCGAACATTTCGGGATGGCTCACGACCTCGAAACGCGTCTGCGCCTCCGGCCGCGCGTCGAGCCGCGCGTAAATCTCAAAAAAGCGTGGAATGGCGCCGAGCCCGGCAACCACCAGCTCTTCGCGGGCGATGATGGAGCCCGTGGCACGCAGACCGGGATCGATGGTCAGATGCGTAGTCGCATCGCTGGTAGCGCGGTCCTCTTGCAGGGCCTGCTCCAGCAATGCGTCGATCTTGTGGCTCTTCCAATCCATAAAGCAGCTTCCAGCTGCTAGCTTCTAGCCGCTAGCTCTTTCGTGCGAATTCGTACGCATCCAACTTTTTGGCAGCACCCGGGACAACCCACGATTGTCATCCTGAGCGACGAGCAGAGCGAGGAGTCGAAGGACCTGCGGTTGCTTTTTGTTAAAGTTGCCGCAGACTCCCCGCGCTCCGTCCATTCGGTCGCCGCGGCGACCGAATGCGTGGGAAACCTCGGAACTCAATTTACTCTCCCGGCAGACCCTCCACCGCGGCTCGCGCCTTCTCAAGCAGCAGTCTCGTTTCCGCCTCCTGCTTTTTCAGCCCCTCAACCACGTGCGCGGGAGCTTTGGCGAGGTAGTCAGGATTCCCCAATTGCCGCAGTTCGCCTGCATGCCTTTTCTCTAACTTCGCAATGTCCTTTGTCAAGCGCTCGCGCTCGACAGCGACATCGATGATGGCTTCATAGACGACTTCGATGTCATATCCCACCTCGGAGCGAATTTTAGCTGTGCGAGGGGGCGGCTGAAAAAGCAATGTCAGGCCAACTTTTGCAAGATCCTCGCACAACTTCTTGTTAGAGTCGGTCCGCAAAACCGAAATAATCTGAGATCCGTTTTCGTTGAAATAAATTCGTGCGGGAACAGACTCCTTTTCAGGAACTCCTACGTCTTTTCTCTGTGCGCGCAGGGCGGAAATAGCGTTCTGTATTATGCCCATCTCAACTGCGGGGCTCTCATAGGCGTGTCTGGCTTGAATTATCTCCTTACCCTGCTCACCCGCATTGTCCGAATAAACGGCGCTATTCGGATACCTCATCAGTGCAATCGACTTCGCGGGCGGGTCGCCGTCATACAGCGCATGCCAAAGTTCTTCCGTGATGAACGGCATGAAGGGTGAGAGCAGGCGCAACGCACACTCGAAAACCTGCACCAACGTGGTGAGTGCCGCGGGGGTTCCTTCAAGATCGCCGAGGATTTGGCCTTCCGTTCCGTTGACGACCTGCGCCCCTTCGAAGTCCAACCGCAGCTTGACGATTTCAAGATACCAGTCGCAGAAGCTTCCCCAGAAAAACTGGTAGATGATGCTGGCCGCTTCATCGTAGCGATAGTTTTCGAGTGACTCGTTCACTTTTGCGGCGGTCGCGTGCAGTTCGGCCACGATCCAGCGCGCTTCGAGCGGGTCGTTCGCGTCAACCGTAGGCATGGAGCCGAGCAGCTCGCGGTCAACCGTGATGCCAGCATCCGCCGCCCTATCCACATTCATGAAGATGAACCGCGCAGCGTTCCAAATCTTGTTGGCAAACGCGCGATAGCCTTCGGTGCGGGCCACGTTGAATGCAATGTCGGTGCCGGGCGAGGCCATGGACGCGAGCGTGAAGCGCACGGCATCGGTTCCGTACTGCTTCACGATCTCGATGGGGTCGATGACGTTGCCCTTGGTCTTCGACATCTTCTCGCGGTTGGCGTCGCGCACCAGGGCGTGAATGTAGACCTCGCGGAACGGGACGGATTCGGCGAGAGTTCGAGGCCGCAGGCTTCCATCCGCTTCCTTCACGGGCACGTCGCCCGCGAACCAGCAGCCGAGCATGATCATGCGCGCCACCCAGAAGAAGAGAATGTCGAATCCGGTGACGAGGAGCGAGGTCGGATAAAAGGCGTCGAAATCCGCTATGGTCTCCGGCGTCAGATTCGGCCAGCCGAAGACGGAGACGGGCAGCAAGCCCGAAGAGAACCACGTGTCGAGAACATCGGTCTCCTGCGTGACCTTGTTCGATCCGCAGTGGGCGCACGCAACCGGGTCGCCAGTCGCGCCGGGCTGGGGCACCGTGATCTTGTGGCAGACGGCGCAGTGCCACGCGGGAATGCGATGGCCCCACCAGAGTTGGCGCGAGATGCACCAGTCGTGAATATTCGTCATCCACTCGAGGTAGATCTTCTCGTAGTTCTCGGGCGTGAAACGGATGGCCTTGTTGCCGTCGGCATCGGGCTTGACGGCGGCAATGGCCTTCTCGGCCAGCGGTTGAATCTTGATGAACCATTGCGTGGAGAGGCGCGGCTCGACCACGGTTTTGCAGCGGTCGCAGTGGCCCACGTTGTTGGTGTAGTCCTTGATGGCAGCTAAAAGTCCCTGCGCTTCGAGGTCGGCGACGATTTTCTTGCGTGCCACGTAGCGATCGAGGCCCGCGTAGGGGCCGCCGTTCTCGTTGATGGCTGCGCGGTCGTCCATCACGTTGATGGAGGGCAGGTGATGCCGCTCGCCGATGGCGAAGTCGTTGGGATCGTGGGCGGGCGTTACCTTCACCGCGCCGGTGCCGAACTCGCGGCTCACCCAGGGATCGACCACGATCGGAATTTCACGATCCATCAGCGGCAGGCGCAGTTTTTTGCCGTGGAGGTGCAGGTAGCGCTCGTCCTCGGGATGAATGGCGACAGCCGTGTCGCCGAGCATGGTTTCAGGGCGCGTCGTCGCCACGGTGATGAACTCGCCCGTCTCTTTTCCGCCGTCGCCGAGCACCGGATAGCGAATCTCCCACAGGTGTCCCTTCTGCTCCTGGTGGACCACTTCGAGATCGCTGATGGCAGTCTGGCAGCGCGGGCACCAATTGACGATGTAAGCGCCACGATAGATGAGGCCCTGTGCATAGAGGCGGACGAAGGCTTCGCGGACGGCGAGCGAAAGGCGCTCGTCCATGGTGAAGTACTCGCGGCTCCAGTCGACGGAGACGCCGAGGCGCTTCATCTGCTCCAGGATGGCGCCGCCGTAATGACGTTTCCACGCCCACACGCGTTCCACGAAGGCTTCGCGGCCGAGCTTCTGGCGCGACGTGCCTTCTTCGGTCAACTGGCGCTCCACCATCATCTGCGTGGCAATGCCGGCGTGGTCGGTGCCGGGCACCCACAGCGCGAGTCGCCCGCTCATGCGCC
>Ga0224555_1005107_pt1 | contig 11384 bp, 10 predicted proteins | sample 714S23034metaG_FD_180687 | JGI IMG/M metagenome (GOLD analysis project Ga0224555, IMG submission 180687) | Peat soil microbial communities from Stordalen Mire, Sweden - 717 S2 30-34 | ecosystem: Environmental > Terrestrial > Soil > Wetlands > Peat | place: Sweden: Norrbotten County, Stordalen...
ACTATGAACGCGATCCGCTGGTCGCCGAAGGGTTCATATGGGCCGCGCACGCCCGGCTGCTGCTGCGCCGACTGACCGAGCCGCCAAGCATGCAACGCGCTGCATAAATATTCGCGACAGGCTCTGAGACGCCTTCGCGGGTGTGGCGTCGCCGGTCATGAGGATCGTGCTTGGCGCCGAGCAGGCCGAGTCCTCGAGCAGGCCTCGGCGAGAAAACGATCTCGCGGCCGCCCACGATCTTCAAGTTGGTCGTGCAAAGCGCGCGCGTCCTCGCTCTCGCTCGGCGTGTGGACCCTCCGGTACAGGGCCGGCAGCCCGAGACCGCCGACCACCGAGTGTCCCGACTTCGTCAAAGGCCCCTCCCAATCGGTCAGCCGGCAGCCCCTAGATACGATGCAGCGTGCCTCGAAATGAGACCCTAACATGTAACGAGGCATGGTGTACCGATATAATGAGATCGTGCAGACATCGGAGGTGGCTCCGCCTACGCCTGGTCGCCCGCGCAGCGAGGCGGCCCGTCGCGCGGTGCTTCATGCCGTCGACGACATGCTCGTCGAGGTCGGGTACGCGGCCATGACGATGAAAGGCATCGCCGAACGAGCCGGCGTTGGTCGACAAACGGTCTACCGTTGGTGGTCGACCAAGGCCCAAATCCTGTTAGAGGCCTGCGTCGATGACGCGCGAAGCGAGCTGACAACGCCGCGGCGCGGGGATGCCCAACGCAACCTCCTCGACTACCTGGTGGCGCTCACCGAGTTTCTCACCGGATCACCAGCTGGTCTCGCCTATCGTGCCCTGCTCGGTGAAGCCCAGCACGATCCCGAGGTGCGCGAGCTTCTCTGTACTGCAGACGTCCTCGCCGAGCCAACCCAGATCGTTCTCGACCGGGTCCGGCCGGTTGCGCCTGCCATGCCTGAGGACCGTCTCGCCGCCACGCAACTGTACGGACCGATCCTCGCCCAGGTGCTGACCACCGGATCCGGCCTCACACGATCGCTTCTCAAGACCCACGCCAATTCACTCCTGTACGCCTGGCAGAGCTAGCTCAGCACCTGGTGAGGTACTCGCGATTGATGGCCCGAGCCGGCCACGCCCGTGTGGCGGACCTCGGCTTGGATCGCCAGCATCGTCGCGCGCCGGCACCGTCAAGGTCTCACTTCGGCGGCTACGCCGACCTTGACTCTGCCTTGGCACCCTTAACGGGCCCCTCTCGGAGAACCGCAACAGGGAGTCACTCGCAAACGTCGGTTTGGCGCCGCAGCCGCACCAATCGAGCTACACCGATGTCAGTCAGCGCTGGAGAGCTGTGACGGCTCCTTCGACGGAGGTGAAGAGACGGTCATCGCCAAGCTGTTCTAGGAGTGCGCCGTGCTTCAGGTCATGGTGGACCAAGCGCGACGCTCGAGCGATGGCGACCGTCACCCCGAGCTGTTGGAGCTCAAGAGCAAGACCCCTTAACGCCTGCAGTCCGGTGTAGTCGATGTCGGACATGGCGTTGGCATCGAGAATCACCGCCTTTATCGACCCCGACGCTTGGTCAACAAGACTTCGAACTCGCAAGTGAAAGTAGTCGGCATTGCCGTACCACAAAGGGGCGTATGCCAGGTACACGAGCACCCCAGGAACCTGCTCGGTCGGACGTCCGATGTCCATCGGGATCCAGTGATCGGTCCCGGGCTCGCGACCGAGGATGGCATCGCGGGGTCGAGCGACGCGCCGGGTCCGGTCAGCCAGCGAAAGGATCATCGCCAGTGCGATCCCCTGTTCGATGCCGATCAGGGCCACTGCCAAGAGCGTCGCTGCCGCCAGCGTGAACTCGAGGCGGTCAAAGCGCGCGATCGTTCGTAGCTCGCCGACCCGGAACAGTTTTGTGGCGATGAACACCAAGGTGGCACCGAGCGTCGCTTCGGGCAGGTGCGCAAGTGGCGCAGTAGCCAGCACGACCACGCCAAGCACAACGGCGGCGGCCACAACGTGGGTGAGTTGCGATCGGGCACCCGACGCCGTCACGATCGCAGTATTCGGCGGGCTTGCATCCACTGCGAATGCGCCGATTAGCCCGGCGGCGACGCTCCCGGCGCCAATGCCGACCAAGTCTCGATTGAAGTCGCTGGTTGCCGACGTCCTGGCGGTCGACGCCCGGACGGTGGCTGCGGTCTGCGCGATGCAGACGAACGCCACCGTGAACGCTGCGGGCAGCAGCTGTCGCAGCTGCGACCAGGATGCGGAGGGAAGTCGAAAGTGCGGCAAACCCTCGTGGACGGTGCCGAGTACTGCCACGCCATGATGCGACGCCAGCCCCAGGGCGTCGACGGCGACGATCGAGAGGATGAGGCCGAGCAGTGCCCCGGGGATGCGGCGATCGATTCGCTGGGCACCCACGATGATCGCAAGCACCCCGAGAGCGACGACGACGTCCCAGCCGTTGGCATGCCCGATCTGGTCGATGATCAGGCGAACCCGGTCGATGGTGGTGCTGCCTCCACCGCGCACTCCGAAGATGACCGGGAGCTGACGGGCAACAATCTCCACGGCGATTCCGCCGAGGATTCCGGTTATCACCGGGGTGGAGAGGAACTCGGATATCCATCCCAAACGGAGCAGGCCAACGGCGAGAAGCAATGCGCCGACTACTAGGGCGAGAAAGGCCATCAGCGTGAGGTAACGAAAGCTTCCCACCGCCGCGATCGACCCTACCCCGGTGGCTAGTACCGGGGCGATTGTGGAGTCCGCCCCGACCGATAGGTGACGATTCGAACCAATCAGAGCGTAAAGCAACGACCCGGCGACGAAGGCGTAGAGCCCGAGGACCGCCGGCAGTTCTGCCAAACGAGCCGTGGCCATCTGCGATGGCAGCGCCACCGCTACGAGCGTCAGACCAGCCAACGCGTCGGCGGCCAACCAAGAGACGCGGTAGCCCCGCAGCGTCGGCGGGATCCACCAGTTCTTCACGACACATCTTGACGCGCGAAGCCGCGCCGCTTGCTGACCCGGTCGTCCCGGAAAGCTCGAGAGAAGACGCGCTGACCGATTATCTGATCTGGGTCGTCGTGGCGACGGACCTCCGGCATATTTAAGGGTGGGTAACGACGGCGTAACATCAGCTCCGTTCGATGGGCCCCGGAACCCCCCTATTGCCTCGTGTCAAATCCTCCGGGAACGATGATTCGTTGCCTCACCAAAAACCTCTGGATGACTTGACGCGTTGAACGCGCGGCCGTTCGGGAACGTCGTTCTGTGCTCGTCCCCGGAGTCGATGCCAAGCGGTCGGTAGGCCAACGGCTCTTGCGCGATCGCGATGATTACGCCGTCCCAACGCTTTGCCCTTATCAAACGCCACGGTCCTCTATGCCGCTCGTACAGAGGTCCAGCCGATTGGTCGCCATTCTCTCTAGGCGATGCGCCGGTTGCGCTATTGGGCGAAAGGAGTAAGCCTCTACTGGCGATGAAGGCCGTACCGAGTTTAACAGCCGAGACGATGGCCCTTCAGCGCTCGTTCGAGTCTCACCGCCCGAAAGGGCGGCGCCTGTTCTGCGACCCCTACGCCGACGCCTTTCTGCGACCCTCACTGCGTGCTTTGGCGACCGCCAGCGCCATCCCGGGCCTTCGCCGGCTCGCCGTGGGCCTCTACGACGCCGTCGGAGGACCCGGTCCGCGACCATCAGCCATCGTCCGCACCAAGGTGATCGACGACGCCATTGCTGAGGCCACCACCGACGGAACCCAGTGCGTGTTACTCGGGGCCGGTTACGACACCCGCGCCTACCGACTGCCCGCTCTCAAAGACCACCGAGTCTTCGAGGTCGACCACCCGATTACGCAAACAGCCAAACATCTAGTCGTTGACCGCCTGGGCCTCGACGACCGACACGTTACCTACGTGCCCATCGACTTCGAGCACGACAGGCTCGCCGATTCGCTGCTTAGCGCAGGCTTCGATCCCCTTGTACGGTCGACATTCGTATGGGAAGGGGTGACGAACTACCTGACCGGTGAAGCCATCGACGCCACCCTTGGTGTGGTCCACGACCTCACAACGGGGGGTGGCGTCCTCATTCTCACCTATATCGACGCCAGAGCGCTGACCGATCCGACCCCCTTTCCCGAGGCGCGCCGCTGGGTCCGGGCCGTAACGCGTGCCGAAGAGCCCTGGACCTTCGGGCTCAACCCTGCCGACGCGAGCCAGTACTTCGCCGAGCGGGGATTGCTGCTGAGACAGGATGATTCGACGCTCGACGCTGGCCGAGCTTGGTTGACAGCACAAGGCCGCTCTGAGCATGGGTCGGGCTTGTACCGGATAGCCGTCCTCGAACCCGAGCACGGAGACCGAGACTGATCATGGATCAAGAGACCGTTTGAGTCGCTCGCAGCGTCTGCCCGGTACCGGTGGTCCCTAACGGTTGATCCATGCTCCTGGAGGTCGAGCACTGGCAGCCGCTCGATCCCCTGGTTCACTCTGGACTCCTGACCGAGGCATAGTCTGGACCGCGACATGAAACTTGGCTTGTTGTTGGGCTTCTGGGGTCCTGACGGGCCACCTCCACGCCTGCTGACAGCCGTCCGCCAGGCCGAGGCGCTCGGTTACGAGTCGGTCTGGACCTCCGAAGGGCACGGCTCGGACGCTCTTACCCCGCTCGCGTGGGTCGGCGCCCATACGACCACCATCCGACTGGGCACGGCCATGATGCACATGGCGGCGCGTGCTCCGACCGCGACGGCTATGGCGGCGCTGAGCCTCGACCACCTGTCGGGGGGCCGCTTCGTCCTCGGCCTCGGGCTTTCCGGCCCGGACCTTGTCAAAGGTTGGTACGGCCAACCCTTCGACCCACCGCTCGGGCGGACGCGGGATTACTTGGCCATCGTGCGACGTGCCCTCGCGGCCGACGCACCGCTCAGCTATGACGGTGAGTACCTCTCCCTGCCGTTCGATGACAGGCACGGCAGAGCCAGGGCTCTCACCTCCATAGTCAATTCTTTGCGCCCCGACCTCCCTCTGGTGATCGGCGCCGAGGGGCCCAAGAACGTCGCCCTCGCGAGGGAGATAGCTGACGGCTGGATCGCCACCTACTATTCGCCGTATCGCGACAAGCACTATGGCGCTGCTCTCGACGAAGGGGCGGCCCGGCCTGGAGCACGACGCGCGTCCGAGAACTTCGAGATCATTGGGACCGTGCCAGTCGTCCTCGGTGATGACGTCGAGGTCGCAGCCGACAAGCTCCGCCCGTTGTTCGCCAGCTTCATCGGTCGACCTGGCCGAAATCTCCATTCGCAAGCGTTCGTCCGCATGGGCTTCGAAGAGGTCGCCGCCAGGGTAAGTGAGCTCTGGGCTGAGGGGCACTACAAAGAAGCAACCGCCGCGGTGCCGACCGAGGTGGTGGAGCAACTTGCGCTCGTGGGCTCGCCTGCGAAGATCCGTGAGGAGCTCGAGGCCTGGCGAAGTTCCCTCCTTACAACGTTGGTTGTGCACGTACCCCTTGACCCGCAGAGCTTGCAGACGGTTGCCGAACTGGTCCTCGGCTGAGGACATGCCGGCGAACTTGTCAGCCTCCCTTCGGCTCACAGCATTGAGCCACCGAACCTGCCCCATGTAGGAACCGACCCAGCAGACGAAACGCCCTCTCGACGCAGCGGCTTCCCGGTGATGCAGGCGGGAGGAAGCTAAGCCGACAGCACCAGACCAACCATCACAGGGCTCGACCTCAGTACGACTATCGACGGCCGCGGTCGACGCCGATCGACTCGGCCGGGTCCCTGTCGATTAGGGGGCTGCGTCTCGAGTCGCGCTCGGGCCAGCTTCGACGTCGTGCTGGACCGCGTTAGCTCTGCCAGTTGTGGTCGAGCCATCCGTGCGCCGAACTTCATCCGGCCTGCCGAGGAGACAGGGACCGGGCGGCCGAGAGTGGAGCCATCGGGTCGCACGGAAAATCCTAGGCGAGGTTTGCGCCTTAACGGGCCATGCCGCCTCACCGCATGACGCAGCCCGCCGCCCCGGTGGCCGTGAGCGACGGGCTGTCTTGTGTTGTGATTATCGGTACCGGGCAGGGACGTCATTAAACAATATCGGCCGCATGCTTACCCTCGGCCACTGTTGCGGTGGCTTAGAAACGACTTGCGACCAGGGCCTTTGTGATCAGATCAGGGCGTAAAGCTTCCCGCACGAACAGTGCGTCGCATGTCGGACCCACGCCGTGCAACTCACACCAACCGAGCAGCGTCTGCCTGTTGTCGTTGCCCACCATGCGCCAGTGATCCGAAGCAAAGGTTCACTGGCTGGAGCGCCGGACGACCGACGAGCCACAGATGTCTCTCGCGCGTTGGAACGGCACCGCGCCCATCCCTGTGTGGTCATCGAACAGCGAGCGCTTCCGCCTCAACCGCGGCGGCAACCGACAGGTCAATGCGGCGCTGCACCGGATCGGCGTGACGCAGTGGCGTGGCGTCGGGCCCGGTCGCGGTTACGTCCAGGCTCGGATGACGGCAGGTGACACCAAGACCGAGGCGCTGCGGGCATTGCGCCGTCGGTTGTCCGACGTCGTGTTCCGACTGCTCGTCGCTGACGAAGTCACCCGTGAGGGGGTCCTCAAAGCAACAGTTCCCGTCGCCGCTTGACATAGGAGCATCAGAAGGCCACCGATCGTTTGAGCAGGTCACGCTCGCTTGTCAGGCGCTTCACCTGCCTCTCGAGCTCGCTGATCCGGGCCCGGTCCTCGCTCGAGAGCCCTTCTCGCTCACCGCGGTCGATGCGTTCTTGGCGCACCCAGTTGCCGAGGGTCTGCTCGACGACGCCGAGCTGGCGGGCGACGTCGGCGACCGTGCGGCGCTGGTCGATCACGAGCGCGGCGGCGTCTCTGCGGAACTCCTTCGGATAACGGCTTCGCCCGCGTCGGCGCGGACTGCTCGCGTTGCCTTGTTCTTCCATGACACTCCTCCTAATCGGAGTGTCCGGCTCAGTGGGGGATGCTCACTAGTACTACTCAGGGGCCCCAACTCGTGACATTGTGACAAGTTTTCTGGACAGCGAAGCAGCGAGGGTAGAAGATGGTTGCGGACGCGTATCCCGTTTCGCCCGGGAATATCGACCCCTTGTGGCGCCCAGGGTCAGCTCAACGAGTGCGGGTCTGCGATATGTGGCGGTGCGCCGTCACTTGTTCATCGGCTCCTCAGTAGATGTTCGCGGTTCGTCGCGGGTTCGCACGAGGGACGGCTTTGCCGTCCCGACAACCTCAGTGAATCACCGAGCCGCGTGAGAGGGGGCCGGGGGGAGGGCCTGCCCTCCCACCACTAATGACCTGAGTCAGAGATTCGCTGGCAGTATCCGGCAAGAGACTCCAGGATCTCATCTGCGGTCTTGCGCCAGACGAACGGGCGGGGATTCTCGTTCCAAGTTGCGGTCCATGCTCGCAGGTCTGCCTCAAGTGCACGGAGGCTTCGATGCGCCGAGCGTTGCAGGAGCTTTCTCGTGAGCTCCGCGAACCAACGTTCGACGAGGTTCAACCACGACGAGCTCGTAGGCGTGAAATGGAAGTGGAACCTCGGGTGGCGCAGCAGCCATGTCTTTATAGCTGGGGTCTTGTGCGTGGAGGAGTTGTCCAAGACGATGTGCACTTCGAGGTTATCCGGCACGGCTTTGTCGATCTCCATGAGGAAAGCCTTGAATTCCTCGGCCCGGTGACGCCGGCGAGTGGTCGCGATCACCTCGCCGGTCGCGACATTGAGCGCCGCGAAGAGATCTGTGATCCCGTTGCGCACATAGTCATGCGTCCTTCGCTCCACCTGGCCGGGTCGCATCGGCAGGATCGGCTGAGTCCGGTCGAGTGCCTGGATGCCGGTCTTCTCGTCGACACAGCACACGACGGCGTGCTCGGGCGGGTTCATGTAGATGCCCACCACATCACGGATTTTCTCGATGAAAAGCGGGTCCTCGGAGAGCTTGAAGGTGTCGCTCGCCCAGGGTTTGAGCCCGAAGGCCCGCCAGATACGACTGACGGTCGGCTGGCTCATCCCTGTCGCCTTGGCCATGTCGCGCGTCGACCAGTGGGTGGCGCCCTTGGGCTTGTCGGTCAGGGTCTTGACCACGAGTGCCTCGATGTCGTCGTCACCGAACTTGCGGGGCACCCCCGGACGGGGCTCGTCGTGCAGGCCCTCGAGTCGTCGCTCGACGAACCGATTGCGCCATTTGCCGACCGTCGTTCGGTTGACACCGAGGCGCTCTGCGACCTCACCGTTGCTGAGTCCTTCCCCACAGGCCAGCACGATCTTGCACCGCAGGGCCAAGGACTGCTCGCTCTTTGGCCGGCGCGCCCAACGCTCGAGCGTCGTCCGCTCGTCCTCGCTCAGCTGAAGCTCGGCCAGTGTCGGTCCCCGTCGCACCATCGCTCCTCCCATCGTTGTCGACAACGGGAGCAACGCGCAGGACGGAAGCGAAATTCCTAACTTTTAGTGTTTCTTTGACTCAGGTCATTAGTGGTGGGAGGGCAGGCCCTCCCCCCGGCCCCCTCTCACGCGGCTCGGTGATTCACTGAGGTTGTCGGGACGGCAAAGCCGTCCCTCGTGCGAACCCGCGACGAACCGCAAACATCTACTGAGGAGCCGATGAACAAGTGACGGCGCACCGCCACATATCGCAGACCCGCACTCGTTGAGCTGACCCTGGGCGCCACAAGGGGTCGATATTCCCGGGCGAAACGGGATACGCGTCCGCAACCATCTTCTACCCTCGCTGCTTCGCTGTCCAGAAAACTTGTCACAATGTCACGAGTTGGGGCCCCTGAGTAGTACTAGGGGGCTACTGGCAATAACCGGAAGGGTCGGTGCCCGGAGGCGGGTAAGCCCAACCCCACCAGGCGAGGGTAGTGAAGGCAATGCTCAAGGTTTGCGGCTTCAACGACCAACCCTTAATGCCGTGTGCACCCGAAACCCATTGACCGACCGTTGGGAGATAATGCACGCCCCCGCCTTGCATTGCAGTATTGAGAGACAGGTCCGCTATCGATTTTGGCAGCGCATTCCCGGTCCACTCCTGAGGGTCCACTATGAGGCTGTTATCTAGCGACGAGGAGCGCTTGAGTTCCCCCTTGGAGGTGATGTCGAACTGGGTGGTGGCCGGCGCGATTACCACGTCCTGGCCGTCTGCACCAGACCCGACGGAGAAGCTGAGACCGCTGAAGTTGAGCGAGCTTTCCGTAGCCGCCCAAGCGGCCAATGTGTAAGAGAAGTTGACCGGGTTTTGTGGGTTCAATTGAGACGCGTAGGGTTGCCCCTTGAGGTTCTCCAGGCTGGTCAAGAAGTTCCCCAGCAGCGTTGTCGGCGTTACGGAGCTCACGGTGAGGACCTTGGTGTCGGTCGCGTCGAGGTTCGTATCCAACTTGCCCTCCGGGGTGAAGGCCCACGCGTCGAGCGACCAGCTACCGGGCACGGTACCCACGGTCAGGGTGAAGTCATAGCGGCCGGTGGCGTCGGTAACCACATTGACCGCTTTGCCGTCCAGGTCCGTAAGATTGCCTTCCGGCCAAATCCTTCCCCCGGGGCCGCAAACTGCAACTTTTGGTGCCGTGGTCAAGGCGGCTCCCGGGTCGGTCTGGTCCACGTCGAGTTGGACCGTTACCCCGGGAGCGGGCTTGCCGTACCGGGTGGTGGTGATGGCGCCTTTGACGATAGCGAAACCACTGGCGGGCGCCGTCGTAGTGCTGAGGTCCATGGTGACCTGCAGCCCGGAGTTGATCTTGAAATCGGCTTCGGCACTGCCGCCCTTGGGGACCGACACGGTCCTGTCCGTCGGAGTCGCGGTCGACTTTTTGACCGAGGTGTCCTCCGGCACCACCCGGTAGGAGCCGGCGTCGACAGTCATGTAGTAGAGGCCGCCCGGGCCACTGACGGCCGTAGCGCCCTTTGGCCCGGACGCAGTGACAATGGCCCCCGCGAAGGGGTTGCCGTCCTCGTCGGTGATCACGCCTTCGATCACCCCCGTGGTGGGCGCCTTGCCCGGGAAGTGGGCCCACGCCTTAATGGGCTTGGTGAAGCGCCCTCCCTCTGAGGCATCCCCGGCATCACACGGTGCTGGGCCGCCTCCTCCGGTTATGCCCAGGTAATTCATCCCGTGCCCGAGGTCGTCGCTCACCGGGATAGGGACGCCGGTGCCCGTGGCCTCCCACGCATGGTATAGGGCGTCGTAGTAGTCAATCGTGTACGAAATGGCTTTGGGGACCGTGGGGAACTCCACGCCGATACCCCAGTAGCACCTCCCCGCCTTGACGCTGTCGACATAGGCAAAATTGGCGGGGATCTTGACACTTGAGGGTGAGGCCGCCGATGCCATAGAAGCCGGTGCTGGAGCGGCGCTCATCACGCAGACCCCGGCCGCCACGACGGAGAGCACCAGGACGCTCCGGAGCCGTCGCAGGCCCACGGAAGAAAGAAGTCGCATTTGTGGGCTCCCCCATTTTCGGCGATCACGGGGCGACCCAGCTGTACGCCCTCCTGAATGATCATACAGAACGGCCGCACCGGCGCCGGCCAAGGCCTCCTCTTACGACTGACATACGTCGTTCGGCGTACCTACCTTGCTCAGTGCCGGGCAGGTTCAAGGTTGGTTCTCGAATTGGCGGACACGATCACCGCGCCGATAGTCCCCCTCGCCGGCTTCGGCGGCTTACGTCGCGGCGAGCTCCTCACGCTTCGGTGCCGGCACGTCGACTTGAGCGCCGGCACAGTCACTGTCGAGCAGTAGATGGTGAGCCCCGACGGCGGGCGCCGCCTCCTGACCGAGCCCAAGACCGAGGCCGGCCGGCGAGTAGTTGCTCTCTCCCATCTCGTCCTCGACTCTCTCGCCGAGCACCTCAACGGCATCGGTGAGGACCCGGACTCGCTCCTCTTGCCCCCCGAGGGTGGTGGCCTGCTCCCGGCCACGACCTTCTACAAGCACTGGCGTCGGGCTCGGCACCAGGTGGAGCACGACGAACTGCACCTCCAACGCCGTGCCCCGCGCACTCGTGAAGACCAGATCGTCGCTGGTTTGTGTCCCTTCAAGGTTCTGGCGGACTTGGTGAACCTGCAGAGCCCCTCTTGTGCCCCCCACCGATTGGATGTCGGTATTTCTAACCGCAACTGGTGCCAGAAGAAGGTGGCCTACGCCACCGGGCTAACGGCGACAGGGGGGCAAGGCTCGATCTTGACCACACAGACGAGATGTGGACTCGAACACGCTTAGCTCGGCGGGAAAGCCTGAAGGATGCAGGCGCGTACGCCCCCAACGGCCCGAACGTGGCCCCCGCTATTTGAGGAAGTCCATCAAGGCGCGGTTTACCTCGTCGGGGTGCGTCCAACCGACATTGTGTGGTCCGCCCTCGATCTCGACGAACCGTATGTCTTTCACGAGCTCGGGGAGG
>Ga0224555_1005110_pt1 | contig 11379 bp, 11 predicted proteins | sample 714S23034metaG_FD_180687 | JGI IMG/M metagenome (GOLD analysis project Ga0224555, IMG submission 180687) | Peat soil microbial communities from Stordalen Mire, Sweden - 717 S2 30-34 | ecosystem: Environmental > Terrestrial > Soil > Wetlands > Peat | place: Sweden: Norrbotten County, Stordalen...
CCCACTCTTAATATTGACGGAGAACTTCAGGGCGACGCCGCGCTTGTCCCGGCAGTCGGCGCAAAAAAAGCCCCCGGGTCCACTGTGGCGGGAAAAGCAGATGTGCTGATTTTCCCGGATCTTGATTCCGGAAATATAGCATATAAGCTTACGGAACGTCTGGCAAAAGCCGAGGCTTACGGGCCGATTTACCAGGGAACGGCAAAACCGTGTTCGGACCTTTCACGCGGCTGTAAGGCTTCGGATATAGTGAATGTCATTGCCATAAATGTCGTAAGGCTCCAGAACGCTAAATAAAACAACCAACCGGAGGCTTTAATATGAAAGTAATGGTCATAAATTGCGGAAGCTCTTCGCTTAAATTCAAGCTCTTTGACATGGAAAAATCAAATACCGTGCTGGCGGAGGGCGTTATAGAGGAAATAGGCAAGGAAAAATCAAAGTTTAAATACAAATCGAAGAATATGAAAAAAGACGAGGAAATAGTAAAGGATGTAGAGGCAAAGGATCATACCCGGGCTGTGGAACAGGTTACAAAAATGCTAATTGACCCGAAAGCCGGGATATTCAAGGATAAGATAGAAGTCGACGCTGTCGGACACAGGGTTGTTCACGGCGGCGAAAAATTTTCCAAGTCGGCATTGATAACAAAAGGCGTTAAAGAGGTCATCAAGGACTGCTTTGAAATAGCGCCGCTTCATAATCCTCCAAATTACTCCGGAATCGAGGCATGTGAGGCAATCCTCCCGAATGTTCCGCAGGTGGCGGTATTTGACACTGCGTTTCACCAGACCATGTCAAAACAGGCATACATCTACGGGCTTCCATACGAACTTTACGAGAGGTACCATATCAGGAAATACGGGTTTCACGGGACGTCGCATGAATACGTGTCCCAGCGCGGGGCGGAATTCCTGAAAAAGGACATCAAGAAAATGAAGATAGTCACCTGCCATCTTGGCAACGGGGCGTCGGCAGCCGCCGTAAAAAACGGGATATCCATAGACACTTCAATGGGATTGACCCCGCTTGAAGGGCTTGTTATGGGGACCAGGACCGGCGATATGGATCCTGCGGTCGTAACATTTCTGATGCGCAAGGAGCACATGAATGCTGACGAGATGGACAATCTTTTGAACAAGAAATCGGGGCTAAAGGGAATATCGGGGATATCGAACGATTTGCGCGAGGTTATGCAGGCGGCATCAACCGGAAACAACCGGGCGCAGTTCGCCATAGATATATTCTGCTACAGGATAACAAAATATATTGGATCCTATGCGGCCGCCATGGGCGGGCTCGATACAGTGATTTTCACCGGCGGGATAGGGGAGAATTCGGTGGAAGTCAGGGCGAAAGTGCTGGAGCCGCTGGCCTTTCTGGGGATAAAAGTGGACCCGGCCAGGAACAAGTCGAAAGAAAAGGAAAAAGTGATCAGTACCGCCGGCTCAAAGATAAAATGCATAGTGGTGCCGACGAACGAGGAGCTTATGATAGCAATGAAGACAAAATACGTAGTAAGCGAGTCGAACAATATGTACAGATAAAAATCGTATTTGACCCATTCCAGCCAGTTTTTTAATGTTTTGTTTTGTTCCTGTAGGGGCCGCCTCATATGGCGGCCCAAATCTGGCCGGTTTGCCGTGCAGCCCGGCCGGGTTGCATTGTTTTTTTTGTACTTGTAGGGGCCGCCTTATATGGCGGCCCGGTTCTTTCCCGCCCTTACTTGAATAATTATAAATTGTACTTTTTGGTTTTGCATTTTAACTTTTACCTTTAATTTTTTCACACTACTTTATTTTTAAAAAAATGGCCTTGACATTTTCGGCGAAATTTTATATATTGTAATTGAGATTCAGTATCAATTAGGAGGTTTTATGGAACTTCAGGAAGGGTTTATAAGGTACTTAAAAGACAACCGTTACAAACAGACAAAAGAAAGACTGGATCTTATCGGGTTGCTGTCAAATATCAAATCGCACTTTGACGCCGACGGGCTTTATGAAAAAGCGCGCACAGCGTCTATCACGGCCTCCAGGGCTTCGGTATACAGGACGATTGCGCTTTTAAAAAAGTCCGGCCTGCTTAACGAATCCATACGGCAGGACGGCAAGGCGCTTTACGAGATTTCACCCGGGAAACAGCACCATGACCATTTGATTTGCGTTAATTGCGGCAGGATCGAGGAATTTACAGACGATGTTATAGAAAAGCACCAGGAACAGATAGGAAAAAAATATAATTTTCTCATAAAGGAACACAGGCTTGAGATCAGGGGATACTGCAGCAGGTGCAGAAGGCCCTAAAAATTTACCCACTTTGGAGAATTATTATGAAAATGTCAGAGCTAAAATCCGGAGACAAAGCGGTTGTGGTTTCGGTAAAACAGGGAACTGAAGTTACCAGGAGGCTGGCGGATATGGGCGTAACCAACGGCGCCGAGTTTAAGGTTGTAAGAAAAGCGCCCATGGGAGACCCCATGGAAATCAAGATAGACAGGTTTTTAATGGCGCTGCGCCTTGAAGAAGCCGACCGTATTGAAGTCGAATTGATTTCCCGCGGAAAAAAAGCCGCTGCGGTGAAGAAAAATGGTTAAAAAGAAGCCGCAGATTACAGTCGCGCTTGCGGGCAACCCGAATTCCGGGAAAACATCGCTTTTTAATGTACTGTCCGGGGCGCATATGAAAGTCGGGAACTGGTCAGGAGTTACGGTGGAAAAATTTGAGGGATACGCGGATTACGGCGGTTATACCCTGAATATCACCGACCTTCCCGGTATTTATTCGCTGGCCGCGTACACGCCGGAAGAAATAATAACGCGCGATTTCCTGATGGAAAGAAAATGCGATGTCGTCGTGAATGTGGCGGACGGGACCAGCCTTGAACGCAGCCTTTATCTTACAAGCCAGCTCATGGACATGGAGGCGCCGCTTGTTGTGGCGCTTAATATGTACGACGAGGTTATTCAGGAAGGGATTAAAATAGATGTAAAACAGCTGCAGAAACTCCTGGGCTGCCATGTGGTGCCGGTTTCAGCTGTAAAAAATACGGGTATAACCGCCCTCTTTGACCATATAATAAGGGTTTACGAAAAAAAGATAGAGGTTTTGAGGAACAAAACCGAATACAGCAAACCAATAGAGGACGCGCTGGACGAAATGACGGATATTATATCATCAGACATGGAACTCTCGGAAAAATACAGCGCAAGGTGGCTGGCCATAAGGCTCCTTGAAAGCGATCAGACGGCCTACACTCTTCTTAAAGAACGCGCAATATGGATAAAGCTGGGGAGCTCTGCGGAAAAAAACATCAGGCTACTGGAAAACGGAGGCAAGGGAACTGTCCCCGGAATTATCACGCAGGACAGGCACGCTTTCGCAAGGGGCGCGGTAAAAGAAACCGTACAGATTCCCGGGGAGGAAAAAGCCACTGTTACCGACATTATAGATTCTTTCGTGATAAACAGGTTCATAGGCATCCCGTTCTTCCTTTTTGTCATGTGGCTGCTTTTCCAGATGACTTTTACCCTGGGAGAGGAACCGATGAAGTGGATAGCGGCGTTATTTGCTTTTCTTTCCGCTTCGGCAATAAAGATCATCCCCGCGGGGCTTGCGCGCTCTGTTATCGTGGACGGAATGCTTGCGGGCGTGGGGGGCGTCATTGTTTTTGTCCCGAACATACTTTTGCTTTTCCTTGGCCTGTCCTTCCTGGAGGGAACCGGCTATATGGCAAGGGCGGCTTTTGTGGCCGATAAATTTTTTCACAAGATAGGGCTGCATGGGAAATCGTTCATACCAATGGTTACGGGATTCGGCTGTTCGGTGCCGGCCCTTATGGCATGCAGGACGCTTAAAAACAGGGGCGACAGGCTGGCGACCATGATGGTCATACCTTTCATGAGCTGCGGCGCGAAGCTTCCTGTTTATATACTTTTAATAGGCGCGTTTTTGCCTCAGAAGTCGGCCGGGACAATGCTTTTCGCCATTTATCTGTTCGGTGTGCTGGTTGCAGTGGGCGCCGCGAAATTATTCAAGTCCACGATATTCAGGGGCGAGTCCGAGCCTTTCGTTATGGAGCTTCCGGTTTACAGGATGCCAGGGCTGCAATACATACTTGTCCAGATGTGGATAAAGGCGTGGATGTATATGAAAAAAGCCGGCACGACCATCCTTGCGGCTTCGCTGATAATTTGGGTGCTTTCAAATTTCCCTGTAAGCAGGGCCGTGAATTCGGACTATGAAATAAAAGAAAAAGCCGTGGCATCCGACATTTCGATGAAGCCAGAGGCGAAAACCGCATCCATAGGCGTCCTTGAAAATGAGCGCCTTTCCGAACAGCTTAAAAATTCCTACGCGGGCATGATTGGAAAGGGAATTGAACCGGTTATCAGCCCGCTTGGTTTTGACTGGAGGATTGGGGTTTCGCTTGTCGCGGGGATAGCGGCTAAAGAGGTTGTCGTATCAACAATGAGCACTATTTTTTCATTGGGCAGCGGGGACAAAAACAACGAGGCCCTTAAAGAAAGGCTCAGGCAGGACAGCGCGTTTACGATTCCAACAGTCCTTTCAATGATAGTCTTTGTCCTGCTCTACGTGCCGTGCATAGCGGCGACCACCGTATTTCACAAGGAAGCGGGAGAACTTAAAATAACCCTGTTTTATATAGGATTTTCAATGGCGACAGCATGGCTCATGGCTTTCATGGTTTACAGGGCGGCTCTTTTGCTTATAAGGTAAAATTTATTCCGGCTCAAGTATTTTTTGCGGGGTTTTACGCCAGCATCAAATAGCGTAATTTTTTAATACCAAACGGGGGGTTTTTGGGTTATAATAACAAAAAAAATAGCGGGGTAAAAATGAAAAGGGTCTGCGCGGCTTTCACGGTTATAACGGCGGTTCTGTTGATGTGTTCCTGCAAGGAAATCAACGCTCCGACGCCGGCATGCACAAAATGCGATGCTGTTACGGCTTTCTCGGACGCGGCTGTAAATGACGGCGTACACGCGGCGCTCAACGTACCGGCTGAATGCTCAATATGTTCCGTATTTATACCACGTGTGACAAATCTGGCCATAACTAAAAATGCAAATTTGCTTGATGATATATCAAAACTTCCGTCCTTAAGGGTCCTGATAATAGACAACAATACCCTTGCGTCTTTTCCGGCAGGGCTCACAACACTGCCGATATCAAGCCTTTCTTTCGGGGGGTCGGTGCTTGGAGACTGGAGTGGAGTCACGGCGCTTCCGTCGCTTACCGCGCTTCAGTTCACCGGATGCACCATAATAAATCCGACCTCTCTTTCAGATGCCTCAAAACTCTCACGGCTTGTGGTTTCAGGCTGCACGATTGGGTCGCCGCAGGCGGTTACTTCGCTGGTGTGGCTCGCGCAAATGAGCTGGCTTAATTATATCGATGTTTCAGGCGACGGCCTGCAGGATATAAACTCAGCGGCAACCTTTACTGACGCGGCCACTTTTATAGCGGCACATAACTTAATTACAACCATCACCGCGCTTTCGTATCTGCCGAATCTGCATTATGTGGATTTGAGTTATAATAATATTTCAGACATCTCGCCGCTTTATACAAATTCACAGGGATACGGCCTCGTCGGCGGAGACTACGTTAACTTAAAGGGCAACCCCCTGGACGCAAATTCGAAAAACGTGATTATTCCGGAACTTCAGGCTCAAAATATAACAGTATTATATTAGGAGGCGGTATGAAAAGGATCCTTATTTCGGTTTTTATCATGGCGGCGGCATGCCAGGCTTATGCTTTTGAATGGGGGGCCGGTTATGACAACGGCGGCACGGCGGCGAGGTTCAGGTGGGATGACACTTTCACCAGTGAACTCAGCGTGCAGTTTAGTTACACTAACACACCCGGATCTTCACAACCGGTTAATGCCATGACTGTGATCAATATAGACCCCATGAACACGCTTATTTATAAAAACGATATTGTAAGGATAAACGGCGGCGTGGTTCTTACGGACGTTATTACATATATAAAAAATGCCAGCGGCATCGGCGGCGGCCTGGATGCCAACCAGTATGGGTTCTACATACTCGCCCCGGAGGCGGAGTTCAGCCTGCCGTGGGTAAAAGGGCTGACTTTGATAGGGAGCATAAAAGCGGGTTTCTCATGGGCATATTCGTCGGCCACACAGAAACCGACGCAGTTTACCGCTTCCATTACGGGAGTGACCCTTGCCAATGTTGGAATAATATATTATTTTGGCGGGGATGATGCGGCGCCGCAAACTGCTCAAAAGCCGCAGGAATTAAAGACCCGGGAGACGGAAAATCAACCCCGGGCAGTACCGGCAACCCTGGGCCAGTCTTCCGCCTCAAGGCCGGTTTATGTGACTCCGAACGCAAAACCAGCCGGGCAGGGAACGGATGAAAATGCAGATGATGCGGAAAATAATTAATTTTTGCGCCGTTGCGGCGCTCATGATGGCGGCATTGCTGTCACAGGGGTGTTCGGCGGACAGGTTGGCCGGATTTACCGCGGACGGAATCGTTTACAGGGAGTGGTACGGCAATATCGGTGTTTCGTACGCCCTTGACCCGACATTTAACAGGAGTTTTGATGATTACTATTCGGGTAAGTCATCACCGTTTTATTACGAGATTCACAACGGCCAATATACGTTTGACGCGGATATTTCCGCCACAGGACTGATATCCATTTTTTCAAATGATTCCACCAGGGTATCATGCGGGATAAAAGCCGCGGACAATTGCTCCTACCAGTATTCTTACAGTAATTCCTTCGCAAATATTTACACGGGAAAGGTTTACACATATTCAAACACTTCCGTGATTAATTTTTTCAGCAGGAACACATTTTCGTTCGTTTTCCCTGATATTGAATACCGCCTGCCTTTCGCAAAGTTTTTGACCGCAAATTTTACCATGGAGCTTGCCGCTTTTACCCTGTATTACAGGGGAGGCAGCAATACCCACACCTACAGCTCAAACACACAGAGCGGTGTTTTGGCCGATACAAATGTTTTTTCCATGCCGAATTCCATTGCCGCGGCCGTGCTGGCTTCACAGGTAAACATATTCGGCAGCATGACGCTGGGCCTGCTTTACAATTTTTAATACATACACTCAGGTACTGCCGGAAACCTTGCAAACATTACCTGATCAGGGGTATATGACATTTTTATTGGCCTTGCGCCGCTCATCTGATGGACTCGCAAGAGGCCGTCTCTATAATGCCGGGCGGCAATCCAAGAAAAATGGCATATACCCCTGATAAACACGGCAACGGGTTTTCCGGCAATATCCCTTAAAAACCATTCTTGAAACCCGGTTAAAAATACTGTAATATACTCTTATCTTAAAAATACGGAGAACTTATGAAAAACATTAATATTCTTGTTGCCGGAGTCGGAGGGCAGGGCATTGTTGCGGCTTCCGATATAATCGCCGATATGGCCCTTTCACGCGGATATGACGTAAAAAAATCGGAAATTCACGGGATGAGCCAGCGCGGCGGGGTGGTGAGCTCTTTTGTGCGCTTCGGCGAAAAGGTTTATTCACCGCTTCCTTTCAGGGACGATATAGATTACATACTTTGTTTTGAGGAAATGGAAGCGGTCCGCTGGGCGGATCATATAAATGATTCAACCGTAGTTATAGTGAATTCCCACAGGATAAAACCGGCCACGCTTTCAGGCATCAAAGAAGGCTATCCCGGGGCCAAAGAATCCATACAGCACCCAAAACTTTACGTGATTGACGGCACGGCAGAGGCAAAAAAGCTCGGAAATGAAAAGGTTGTGAATTCGCTTATGGTCGGCGCCCTCAATTATTTCCTTGATTTTAAGGATGAGGAATTCTACACCGCGCTTTCCAGAAGGGTGAAAAAATATATAGATGAAAACAGGTCGGCTTATATCAAAGGGAAGGAAATGGTGAAGCATGATGTTTTATAGCGCCGAAGAATCAATATCCGCGGATGAATTAAAAAAGCTCCAGTCGGAAAGGCTGATAAAAACCGTTAAAAGGGTATATGAGAATGTGCCGTTTTATAAGAAAAAGTTCCGTGAAGCCGGCGTTGAACCGGGCGATATCAAATCCGTGGACGACCTTCACAGGCTGCCTTTTACCACGAAGCAGGACCTGCGCGACAACTACCCTTACGGACTTTTTGCCGCGCCCATGAAGGATATTGTAAGGATACACGCCTCCTCCGGCACCACCGGAAAGATGACTGTGGTGTGCTATACAAAGAATGATATAGAAATGTGGTCGGGGCTGATAGCAAGGTGCCTTTCCATGGCGGGCGCGACGCATGATGATATTATACACAATTGTTACGGCTACGGACTTTTTACAGGCGGACTGGGCATACATTACGGCGTGGAAAAATTGGGAGCCACGGTAATCCCGGTTTCAGGGGGCAATTCCCAGAGGCAGATAAAAATAATGCAGGATTTTGGCTCCACCATACTGACCTGCACCCCGTCATACGCGCTTAATCTCGCGGAGACCATGCGGGAAATGGGCGTCGGCAAGGGCGATATAAAATTAAAGGCCGGATTATTCGGCGCCGAACCATGGTCGGAAAATATGCGGCGCGACATAGAAAAATTATGGGGGATTGACGCCCTGGATATATACGGCTTGAGCGAGATAATGGGGCCGGGAGTTGCCAATGAGTGCCTTGAGAAGAACGGACTGCATGTATTTGAGGACCATTTTATACCGGAGATAATCAATTCAGAGACCGGAAAAGCGGTGGCCCCGGGTGAAAGGGGCGAACTGGTCTTCACCACGATTACCAAGGAAGGCATACCGCTTATCAGGTACAGGACAAAGGATATAACCAGGATAATACCTGAAAAATGCAAATGCGGCAGGACCTTTACCAGGATAGAGCGCCTTTCCGGAAGGACGGACGACATGCTCATAATCCGCGGAGTGAACGTATTTCCGTCGGAGATTGAGAAGGTTATCATGTCCGTTGAAGGTGTGGAGCCCCATTACCAGATAGTGGTGGACAGGGCCGAACACGGCCTGGATACGCTTGAGGTGCTGGTTGAGGTTAATGATAAAATATTCTCGGATGAGATAAAGAACCTCGAATCAATAGAGAAAAAGATAAAAAAAGAGATAAATTCGGTGCTTGGCATCGGCGTAACAGTAAAGCTGGTCGAGCCGGGGTCAATACCACGCAGCGAAGGCAAGGCAAAAAGGATAATTGACAAAAGGAAGATATAGATACCGGCGGAAAACTGGTTGCGGGGTTTATCCGTGGTACATTTTGGAGGCGGAAAATGAAAATATTACAGCTTTCAGTTTTTCTTGAAAACAAGGAAGGGAGGCTCGCGGAAATAATCGGGACGCTTGCTTCGGCCGGGATAAATATCAGGACGATTTCCCTGGCGGACACGAAGGATTTCGGTGTATTAAGAATGATAACCGACGCCCCCGAAAAGGCCGTTGAAATTCTTAAAAACAAAGGTGTGACGGTCAAAACAACCGATATCATAGCGGCAGGGGTTGAGGACTCGCCCGGCGGGCTTTATAAGGTTCTTAAAACATTTAAGGACGCGGGTATAAATATTGAATATATGTACGCCATGACCGGAAAAAACAACGGCAATGCGGTTATGATATTCCGTGTGGACGATCCTGACGCGGCGATAAAAAACATAAAAGGCGTGAAATTTCTGGCTGCGGACGACATATACAGAGTTTGAAAATAAAAGCAGCTGCATAAAAGCGAGGATAAATATGGCAATTGAAAAACGTTTGTTGTCCGGCGACGAGGCCGCCGCGCTCGGGGCGTATGAAGCCGGCGCGTCGATGGGATTCGGATATCCCGGAACCCCGTCCACGGAAATACTGGAGGCTTTCGCAACTTTCAAGGGCGTATACGCCGAATGGTCCATCAATGAAAAGGTGGCGCTCGAGGCCGCAACCGGAGCGTCGCTCGGCGGCGCGCGCACTCTTGTCACCATGAAACACGTGGGATTGAACGTGGCCCTTGACGCGTTTGTTACGCTGGCATATACCGGGATTAATGCCGGTCTTGTCCTGGCCGTGGCGGATGATCCGGGCATGCATTCCTCACAGAATGAGCAGGATAACCGCTATATAGGCAAATTCTCCTATGCGCCGGTGATAGAACCATCGTCGCCGGCCGAGGCCAGGGATTTTATAAAATCGGCCTATGAATTGAGCGAAAGATTCGACCTTCCGGTGCTTTTCAGGATAACTACACGCGTCGCGCATTCGCGCGGCAGTGTGGCCTTTGACCCGTCAATACCGCCCGCGGGCGGCATTAAACAGATGGATGTGCCCTGGGATAAATATGTGATGATGCCGTTAAACGCGAAAAAACGCAGGATTGTGCTGGTGGATAAATTTAACAAGCTTAAGGATTTTGCCGAAACGACAGGCTTAAACAGCGTTGAAATGGCCGATACGGATATCGGTATTATAACCTCCGGCGTGGCTTATGAATACGTCAGGGAGGTATTTCCGGGAAAATCAATTTTAAAACTCGGACTGCTCAATCCGCTTCCCGCGGAGAAAATCAGGGAGTTTGCGGCAGGCGTCCAAAAACTTTATATTGTCGAGGAACTTGAACCGTACATTGAGGAATTTGTCAGGGCCATGGGAATCGCCTGCACAGGCAAGGAAATAGTTCCATTAATAGACGAACTTTCACCGGATATTTTAAGGGATGCGTTTTTTGGAAAAAAAGAGGACAAAAAGAAGCCGGGTGTAATCGCCCCGGGAAGGCCGCCACAGCTGTGCGCCGACTGCGGACACAGGGGGGTATTCAAGGTTTTGAGCGAACTAAAGGTTACTGTGGCCGGCGATATAGGTTGTTACACGCTCGGCGCCCTGCCGCCATTTTCGGCAATGCATACCTGCATAGATATGGGAGGTTCCATTAATCATGCCTACGGAATGGTAAAAGCCGGGGCCGATCCGTCAAAAGTTGCCGCGGTAATAGGAGATTCGACTTTTATGCATTCCGGCATAACCGGAATCGCGAATGCGGTCTTTAACAACGGCAATATGCTGACAATAATACTTGATAACAGGACAACGGCAATGACCGGAAGGCAGACACATCCGGCCGCGGGAAAAACACTGCAGGGGGCGGCAGGCCACAATATCGACATACTTGAACTTTTAAAGGCGCTCGGCGTCGCGCACACGGCCGTGGCAGACCCTTTTGAATACAGGGAGTTTAAACCGCTTGTTGAAAAATTTCTGAAGCTGGAAGGTGTTAGGGTAATAATAGCACAGAGGCCGTGCGCGCTGCTTAAATAACCCGGGGGTGGATTGTGAAAAGATTAATCATACTGTTTACAATGGCGGCTTTTGTAGCGGCA
>Ga0224555_1005112_pt1 | contig 11371 bp, 8 predicted proteins | sample 714S23034metaG_FD_180687 | JGI IMG/M metagenome (GOLD analysis project Ga0224555, IMG submission 180687) | Peat soil microbial communities from Stordalen Mire, Sweden - 717 S2 30-34 | ecosystem: Environmental > Terrestrial > Soil > Wetlands > Peat | place: Sweden: Norrbotten County, Stordalen...
ATAACGTCAGACTGCCTCGACGCCGAAGACCCGCATCGTACTCTGCCCAGTTCTTCACCCGGAACTTCATCTTTGGGATGTGATGGCGCCCCAGGGCGTTGTGCTTGTTCGGCATTGAACTGGCGCCCTTTCTGGATTCTGTCTCAGAGTAGCCGACCTTCAACCCTATCCGTGCAACAACGCCCCGCGGATATGTGGCGTTCAGAAAAGTAGCTGGTTGCCCAAGGTTCTCTTTTGATTATTTCGGTTCCAAGGCAATCTATGTGGGCGAGGACCTGCCGATGAGATCTGTGCTGCAAAATTACCTGCACGTCAACGCATCCCCCGCGCCCGGGACCGAATCACAGCGCGCGTTGCCATTGTCGGAAGAGACGATGCAGGATCTCCAGAACCAGCTCCTGCTTTACCGCGTCAAGAATTTGCCAAGCGTGTTTAGAACGGACTTCAACGTGTCAAGTGTTTCCTCTGAGGTCACTTCAATTGCGAATGCTCTGGGAAAATGCATTGTCGATGCACCGGGCCTTCGAGATGAGCTTGTTTCACTGCTTACCCCGTATTCCGAGCAGCAGATCGCAGAACGCTTGGATGACCTGGGAACGCTCGCCGTCGGCACCGCGCTCTCTCTTTGCCATCAGGGCAAGGACCAGATTTTGGTTGGGGAGATCGCGGCAGGGGTGAATCAGACCTTGAAGGAACGCGGCGAGAGATTGCAGTACAGCGCAGAAAAAGTCGGCCATAGGTTGAAGAAGGCGGGCCTGCCCAGTCGGCGATTGAGCGCTGCTGGCAATGGATTCGTCTTGGACCATCCAACTCAGGTCCTTCTGCACGAAGTCGCCGCGGTTTACGGTTGTGTAGGTTCAACTAATGATAGTGAAAACCTCCACTGCTCGCTATGCGAACAAAAAAAACAGCTTATGTAAGTTATGTAGGATGTGTAAGATTTTACGACTTTACGAACTGCAGGTAACGGCGCGCCTGCCTAAATCAGGGCTCACCGGCTTTCCCTCAATCCTCGCACGGGATTTACCCGTCCCTTGAACAAATGGGTCACGGCCCTGTGATGACATAAGTTATTTATTATAAACACTTTATACTGCACAGGCCCAGGATTCGCGGAGATCTCCCCGTATCTCTAGTCTCAAGGCGAAACCTCCACGCCAGGCTGCGCTCCGGCCGAATCAGGAATAAGTCTTTAAGAATGAACGACTTTCATTTTATGGGCTACCAACTTTCACCTTATGGGGTTCAACTTTCACCTTATGGGTGCACCCACAACCCACACTGAGGATCTGCCCGATTCCTAAGAACATCCGCTCGTAGACCCGCAGCTCATGCAGCGGTAGCAGCTCCCGTTGCGCACCATGATCGCCCCACACGTCGAGCAACTTGGCGCGTCGCCCATCTCGTACATTTCGCGCATCGCGTCCGCCGCATGATAAATCCCGCGATCCCTCATGTCGGGCACGTGCGCCTGGCTGCTCTGCGCGGTCCAGGACTGCGCCTCCGGAGCAATGCCCCCGCCCGCCGAGGGTCCGCTGCCGTGCCCGCTCATCTGCCTCAGCCGATCCGCTACCGCCTCTGCCAGCTTGGCCAGATTGGGCGGTGCCATCCCCTCCTCCGGTTCGTTTTCCGGAAGAATTGTCGGCGAGGCCGGCAGTTGCGGCGCGCGTGGGGCCAGCCCCGCGAACAGCGTCAGTTGCTCCCCTGAAAGAAAGCGGAGATTGAGCCACCGGAAGATGTAGTCCATCAGGCTCTTCGCGTAGCCAATCTGCTCGTTACCCGTCCAGCCCGAAGGCTCAAAACGCGTGTGCGCAAACTTCTCGCACAAAACCTTCAGCGGAACCCCGTGCTGCAGCGCCAGCGAAATAGAAGTAGCAAAGGCATCCATCAACCCGGAGACCGTCGACCCCTCCTTGGCCATCTTGATAAAGATCTCGCCCGGCTGGCTATTCGGATAGAGGCCCACGGTAATGTAGCCCTCGTGCCCGGCGATGGAGAACTTGTGCGTAATCGACGCGCGCTCCTCCTGCAGCCTGTGCCGCACCGCGCGCGGCGGCCCATTGGTGTCCTGCACTTCCTTCGCTGGCTCTACCGCCGCTGGCGTCGAAGTAAGAACCATGAATGCCGCCGCCCGCGCATTGTCGTCCAGCGCCTTCTGGAAGGCCGTAGCTGCTGCCGCCACCTGCTTCGCGCTCAGCTCCACCTTCTCGCCAGGCTTTGCCTCCAGCGCCTTCACATCGGCTTCGGCCAGCGGCTGCGCCGCCGCCATCTGGGTCAGCAGGTGTGCGCCCACCGAATCCAGCGCGGAAGGCTCCTTCTTGGCATCCATGCTGGTATTCAGCGGCTGCGTCCCCTTCGACCCGTCGCGATAAATGGCCACTGCCTTAATGCCCTGGCGCCAGCTCTCCGCGTACGCCTCGGCTACGTCCTCCACCGTGGCCTCGTGCGGCAGGTTCACTGTCTTCGAGATCGCCCCGGACAAAAACGGCTGCGCCGCCGCCATCATTTTGATGTGCCCCATGTAGTTGATCGAGCGCGTGCCCTTGGCCGGCTTGAAGCTGCAATCGAACACCGCCAGGTGCTCCGGCTTGATCCCCGGCGCGCCTTCGATCGTGCCCGTCGCATCGATGTAGCTGACGATCGCGTCGACCTCGTTGTTGTTGTAACCCAGCTTGAACAGCGCCGCCGGCACCGTATTGTTCACAATCTTGATCATGCCGCCGCCCACCAGCTTCTTGTACTTCACCAGCGCCAGGTCGGGCTCGATTCCCGTCGTATCGCAATCCATCATGAAGCCGATCGTCCCCGTCGGCGCCAGCACCGTCGTCTGCGAATTGCGATAGCCGAACTTCTCGCCGCACAGCAGCGCCGTGTCCCAGCTCTCCCGGCTGGCGTCGATCAACGCGTCCAACTGCGGCACGTTAAACGGTTCGCCGCTCTCCCGCGATTTACCGATCTTGTTCACCTCCGCGCGATGCATACGGATCACGTCCAGGAACGGCTCACGGTTCACATAGAACCCAGGGCATGCCCCACCCTGCCGCTCCACTGAAGCAGTCAGCGGCGTGGTCGACGCCAGTGGCGGGCAGTTGGCCGCAATCACCGCCGACTGCAGATAAGCCTGCCCGCACATGATCGCCGTCAGGCTCGCCGCCAGGTCGCGGCCCGCTTCTGAGTCATACGGCAGCCCAAACGCCATCAGTAGCGCCCCCAGGTTCGCGTAGCCCAGCCCCAGCGGTCGATAGTCATGCGAATTCCGCGCAATCGCCTCGGTCGGATACCCGGAGTTGTCCACCAGGATCTCCATTGCCGTCGCCATCGTCGAAATCGCGTGCCGGTAATCGTCGATCTCAAATACCCCCGCCGCATTCACAAACTTCAGCAGGTTAAAGCTCGCCAGGTTACACGCCGAGTTGTCCAGGAACATGTACTCCGAGCACGGATTCGAGGCATTGATCCGCGCCGTGTTCTTGCTCGTGTGCCACTTGTTGATGGTGGTGTCGAACTGCATCCCAGGATCGCCGCACAGCCATGTGGCCTCGGCAATCCTTTTCATAATGTCCCGCGCCTTAAAGGTGTTTACCGGCTCGTGTCCGTTCACCGTATACGTGGTGAACTCGCCATCTTTCTCATAAGCGCGCATGAACTCGTCGCTTACCCGCACCGAGTTGTTGGCGTTCTGGAAAAAGATCGAAGAATAGGCCTCTGAATCCGGGCCCGATCCGTCGTAGCCGGCCTTGATCAGCGTGAAGGCCTTGGCCTCTTCCTTCTTCTTGCAATCGATGAACTCCACGATGTCCGGGTGATCCACGTTCAGAATCACCATCTTGGCCGCGCGCCGCGTCTTGCCGCCCGACTTGATCACCCCGGCAAACGCATCGAACCCGCGCATGAAGCTCAACGGCCCAGATGCCTGCCCGCCGCCCGAGAGCTGTTCCATCGATCCGCGAATCGACGACAGATTCGTCCCCGTCCCCGAACCCCACTTGAACAGCATTCCCTCGGTCTTGGCCAAGGTCAGAATCGAGTCCAGCGAGTCGTCTACCGCGTTGATAAAGCAGGCCGAGCACTGCGGATTCCGGTACCCCGTCGCCGAGTACTTCACCCCGCCCGTGGCCGCGTCAAAGTGCCAGTTCTTTCCGTCCGAATCCGGCTCCAGCCGGTCGCAACCCACGTTGAACCATACCGGCGAGTTGAAGGCCGCCTTCTGCGTCAGCAGCATGTGCGCCAGCTCGTCGTGGAACACGCGCGCGTCGTCCACCGTCGCAAAGTAGCCGTTGGCCAGGCCCCAGTCCCGCACCGTCTCCGCAACCCGGCCCACCAGTTGCCGCACCCCGGTCTCCCGCTCCGGCGTCCCAAGCTGCCCATGCAGGTACTTCGAGGCCACAATATTGGTCGCCGTCATCGACCAGTCGACCGGAACCTCCACGTCCTTCTGCTCGAAAATAATGTTGCCCTTGGTGTCGGTGATGGAAGCGGTCCGCCGCTCCCATTGCACTTCGTCGTAAGGCGACACGCCCTCTCTGGTAAAACGGCGGTTAAACGTAAGGCCCTTCTGCGTATAAGGGGCCTGGAGGGCAGCGTAAGAAGTCTGGATAAAAGCCTCGTTCATCGGGGGATCCTCTCTGACAACAAAAATTGGTGAAACCATCCCTGTATCCAGACGCTATGAAGCCTGAATATGGGCCCTGATACTACTTCTCAAACAAACGGGAAACTGGGACTGGAAAGTACCGCGAAATCTCGTTTCTCTACGGCGTTCCGGCGGTTCATCACGCTGGAGATTTATTAAAATCCATTAACAGCCGCAGATGAAAAAATACCGCTGTCTATGGTGTATGTCAACAAGAAACCACCATATCTTGTATTTTGTTTGTCTTCCCCGCATCCACCTGCTAAACACAGCCACTTGCCTGTGGAAAGCTCACAAAACCCTCGCTTGACGCGGTCTTCTGCCTAGCAAATCCTGCCCCACATTTGATGCAACTCCGGCCTTTTCCGGCTCTGAAGGCCCCACTCCCGAGCCCTCAATTCTTCTCATTTCCAACTCAAGCCTAGCCCCGCCCGCACCCCGCCGCAAGGCGCAAGATCGGTGCAGATTCCAAGCATCCCTGTGCTAATTGTGGACATCGGGTGCGATTTAGTTGATCGGGGCAATGAGGAGAGAATCAAGGCTCGAATCGCGACTTCGCTGGAATCATCTGCTGGTGCAGAACGCGAACGATCAAGATCCCTCCGGTCACAATGCGGTAGAACACGACATGTTTTCCGCGCTCGAACCGGCGCAGCCCAATGCTCACCAAATCGCAGCCTCGCCCCATTCCGGGAGACTGGGCAAGCGTCCGAAAACACTCTTGTATTAGAGCGGCATATCGCGCCGCTTGTTCCGCGCTCCACTGAAGTCTGGTGTATCGGATGATGCCGCGAACATCGGAGCCGGCAGCGCTGGAAACAAAGTAGTTAGGCAACCTTCTCGCTCTTCTCCCTAGCTAGCTCGTCGATATAGACTGAAAGCTCCTTGAAGAATTCCTCTCCATCCATAAAACCGCTGGCCTCGCCCTCGGCAATCGCCGCCCGCAGCACGGCCATCTTCTCTTCGTACTCCCGCTCTTCCTTTTCCAGCAGCCGCAGGGCCGTCCGCATCACTTCGCTGGCGTTGGCGTAGAGACCGCCCTCCACCCTTGAAGACACAAACTCGTCCAGTTCCTTGGTCAAACTCACGTTGCGAGTCGGCATTGGGACACCTCAACCTCAGAATAGACCCTTTGGCCAACTTAGCCAATTAGCAGCGCCAGTCTCCAGACCGGAAACCTCAACGACGCTGCCACGCATTCCCTGCTCAGCTTTCAGCTCTCAGTTCTTGACCACGGACTTTGAGCGGAATGAGGGGTTGTTGGGGGACAGAGGGGCTGCTTTTTGCGAGGCTGCAGGCCTACCATTTACTGAATTGCAGTTCTTCCGACCCGAACATACTGATACATCAGTAGATATTCTGCCGGTTACACTGATGTATCGGTACCAATTTCGCCAAAAGTCTGGAAATTGGCATTTTTGCTCTGTTTTCGGCGGCTCCTGCCACCCCAATAAACGCAAATGCGGCCCCGCGCAAACTCGCACGGGACCGCATTGCAGCTTCCTTGTCCGCCAGTCGTGAGCCAGTCAAAATTGCCGGCTTGTAAACCCCGCACTCCCCGCGTCAGCGGGGGAGGGCCAGGCCGTGATTCATGCAGCTATCAGTTGCTATCCCTTGGATTCGATCCTCATGCCATAGAACGATTTCCGCACGAAGAACATCGACACCAGGAAGAATGCGACTGCCAGCACATGCGTGAGCAGCGGATTGGTCGAACTGAGCGTCACCGCAAGCTCGACAGCAAGTAATCCGAACAAGGTCGTGAACTTGATGATCGGGTTCATGGCCACCGACGAGGTGTCTTTGAACGGATCGCCGACCGTGTCTCCAATCACGGTTGCGTCGTGCAGAGGCGTCCCTTTCTGGTGCATGTCGACCTCGACAATCTTTTTCGCGTTGTCCCATGCGCCGCCGGCATTGGCCATGAAGATGGCCTGGTACAAGCCGAAGATCGCAATCGAGAACAGGTAGCCGATAAACAGGAACGGCTCCATGAATGAGAACGCAAGCGTAGCGAAGAAGACTCCGAGAAAGATGTTGAACATTCCCTTCTGCGCGTACTTGGTGCAGATCTCGACCACCTTCTTGCTGTCGGTGACCGATGCCTTCTCCGCGCCTTCCAGATGAATGTTCGCCTTGATGAACTCGACCGCGCGGTAAGCGCCGGTGGTGACCGCCTGCATGGAAGCGCCGGTAAACCAGTAGATCACCGCGCCGCCGCAGATCAGCCCCAGCATGAAGGGCGCGTGCAGCAGGGAGAGCTTATCTACGTTAACGGTCAGTCCGTGGGTCAGGGCCATGATGATCGAGAAAGTCATGGTGGTTGCGCCCACCACGGCCGTGCCGATCAACACCGGCTTGGCCGTTGCCTTGAAGGTGTTGCCGGCTCCATCGTTGGCTTCAAGCAGGTATTTTGCGCGCTCGAACCTGGCGTCGATGCCGTAGTCCTTCTTCAACTCGGCTTCGATGCCGGGAACAGATTCGATCAGCGACAGCTCGTAGACCGATTGCGCATTGTCGGTGACCGGCCCGTAGGAATCGACAGCAATCGTCACCGGTCCCATGCCCAGGAATCCGAATGCCACCAGGCCAAACGCGAAGACGGCTGGAGCCAGCATCATTCCCGCCGGATTATTAAATGCATCCGGTATGCCCAGGCTGAAGTAATAGCCCAGGCTCATCAGCGCGACCATGCTCAATCCCAGCCAGTAGGCCGAGAAATTGCCGGCCACGAATCCCGACAGGATCCCCAGGGAAGCTCCGCCTTCCTGCGCCGATTTGACGACTTCTTTCACATGGATCGATTTGGTTGAAGTGAAAACCTTCACCAATTCCGGGATGACCGCGCCTGCCAGCGTTCCGCAGGAGATGATCGATGCCAGCTTCCACCAAAGCGTTCCGTCCCCCAGATCGGGGATCATCAGGTAGCTGACGATGTAGGTCAGGATGATGGAAACGATGGACGTCATCCATACCAGCGAGGTCAATGGCGTCTCAAAGTCCATTTCGTCGGAGTTGGCGTATTTCGCCTTGGCGATGGCGCCATTCAGGAAGTACGCAGCGGAGCTCGAGACCAGCATGGCCACGCGCATCACGAAGATCCATACCAGCAGTTGTACCTGCGTCGTGGCGTTGGGAACGGCCAGCAAAATGAAGGTGATCAAGGCCACGCCGGTCACGCCGTAGGTTTCAAAGCCGTCGGCGCTGGGGCCAACCGAGTCGCCCGCGTTGTCACCCGTGCAGTCCGCGATCACGCCGGGGTTGCGCGCATCGTCTTCCTTGATCTTGAATACGATCTTCATCAGGTCGGCGCCAATGTCGGCGATCTTGGTGAAAATGCCGCCGGCAATACGCAGCGCCGCTGCGCCCAGCGATTCGCCGATCGCGAAGCCGATGAAGCAGGGGCCGGCATAATCGGCCGGGATGAACAGCAAAATGAACAGCATGATCAGCAGCTCGACCGAGATCAGCATCATGCCCACGCTCATGCCGGCCTTCAGCGGAATGGCAAAGCATGGGTAAGGTTTGCCGCGCAATCCCGCGAATGCCGTCCGCGAGTTGGCAAAGGTGTTGACGCGAATTCCGAACCACGCCACCCCGTAGCTGCCGGCGATGCCGACCAGGCTGAATCCCAGGATGATGGGCAGGGTTACGGCAACATTTCCCACCGGCTTTAGCCAGCCGAAGTAGAGCGAGATAATGACCGCGATGAATGCCCAAAGCAGAAGAATGAACTTGCCCTGCGTCACCAGGTAGGTTTTGCAGGTCTCATAGATCAGTTCGGAGATCTCGCGCATGGAGCGATGAACCGGCAGGTTCTTCAACTGCACGTAAATCGCCAGGCCGAACAACAGGCCGCCGACGCAGAACAGCAATCCGATCGACAGAAGGTTATGTCCGTTCAAGCCACCAAAATTCGCGAAATTCACGGTCGTCAAGTCCGGAAGCTTGAGGCTGGCCTCGCCGCCCGCGGTTTCCCCTTGCCCGTAAGCGAATGTGGGAAGCAGCAACCCCAGCAGGGCCGCCATGGTTTTCAGTGGACGCCTCGGAAATCCCTGAGCGCCTTGCTTGAGGCCGGCGGCGATCTTGCGCATATCCGGCGCTCCAAGGCCCGAACCAAACACCCGGCGCGCAAACATGAACGCCAACAGGAGCGCCAATGCGCTCACGCCAAGACAGAAATACACCCCGTACGTTGCAGTCACAATCCCTCCCTAACTTGTAGGTTTTGAAGCCGAAGTGGAGACGGCCCCGAATTACGCGCCCCTCGAATTGCTGGGGGAATGCCACCGGAAGGCTATCATCCGGACTGACCACTGTCGAGTGATTGCGGTCACCGGGGTCTGTGCCGGTCCTGTTGCGGGCCCCGACCGTTTTGGAACCTGCTGTTTCGGACTTCGAAAATGTGTAAAGTTGAAGCCAGGGGAGGACTCGACTCCATGAATTCCTCTGCACTGCTCACGCCCCGCCAGGCCGCGGACAAGATCGGCATCAGCTACCCGGCCCTCAAGCACTGGATCCTGGCCGGCCGCATCCGCACCGTCAAAACCCCCGGCGGCCACCACCGCGTCCCCCTAGAAGCGCTCCAGGAGTTCCTGCCCGCCACAGACGCTCACACCGGCTCAGGCCGCATCAGCGGCCGCAACCAACTCATCGGCTCCATCCTCGAAGTCACCATCGATGGCCTGCTCGCCAAGGTCGTCCTGGCCGTCGGCAACCAGCGCGTCACCGCCATCATCACCGCCGACGCCGTCCGCGAGCTAGCCCTCAAACCCGGCGAGCAAGCCGTCGCCCTCGTCAAAGCCACCGAAGTCATGATCGGCCGCCCCTGACCCAAGTTCATTCCGCCATTAAGCCCCCGGCAGGCTCAAATCGGTTGTCGGCAGGAGCGCCGGTGAGCCCGCGACAGGCGCCCATCGCCTTGGCCCGCCATTACTGTCCAGAGGAGTGAGCTTTGCGGAAAGCTTATGTAAAGAACTCGAGTCGTGAGCAAAATGCGACATACTTCGCGTTCGAGGCAGATTAGATTTCTTTAATGGAGGTGTTTTATGACTGCCAGCGAAGCGAACCGTGAACGGGTATTCAGGCTCCTCCTCGTCGAACGTGAGCAGGATTGGGCACAGTTCAAGATCATAGACAAAGAAAGCCCCGCGGAGAAGCGCAGCAAGCCTCCAATGTCCGAAACCAGGCAACTTTGGAGTTCCGGCCCGAGCGATACGATTTAATCAATCGCTTCTTGACCCGTAGCGGGCCCGCTTCCAATACTGACAATCCACTGCGCCGTCGCTCCGTTCGAATAATTCATCGAACCGCGCAAATACGGCCTCCAGGAGTTGGTCGCTAATCCTTCCTCTACCCGAAAACCGGGCTGGAGCCGGGTTGCCGGTGATTCACCCGGAACCCAGGATTTTGCTCCCCTGACGCCCGATTCGAGCCTCGGCGATTTGGTGTCAATCGAGAGTGCAGGGCCTAAATGTTGGTTTAGATTTGTTGAGAAGTTCACTCTCCCCAAAAGACAGATGTGTTCCCAACACTTACATAGCACTTAGTGCTATACTTTCGAGCGTGGGCAAGGCTTTTTCCAAGACGCTTTCGGTCTACAAAAGCAAACCTTTTGCCCGTTTTGCCAAGAAAGCCCACATTACGGATGCCGATCTATGGAAAACCGCCCGACTGGCAAACGAAGGCGCGATCGATGCCAATCTCGGCGGAGGGGTAATCAAGCAGCGCATTGCGCGTGCAGGGGAAGGAAAGTCCGGTGGCTCACGGTCGATCATCCTCTTCAAGAAGAACGATCGTGCCATCTACGTCCACGGCTTTGAGAAAAAGGATGGGTCCAACATCAGGCCAGACGAACTTGAAGCCTTCCGTAAATATGCAGAAGTTTATCTTGGCTACACGAATGCCGAGATGAGGCAACTAATGGAAGACGGAGCGCTCTTTCAAGTGAAAAAACCGGAGGGAGAAGACAATGCCTAAAAAGTATCGCAGCAAGATCATGGCCTCCATTCACGAGGGAGTATCCGATTTATACCGCGCGGGCGGAGTAGATCGGAAAACCATGCGCGAGTTCGATGCGCTTTGCCTGACGCCTATTTTGGAAATGACCCCACAAAAGATTCGGGCGTTGCGTACTCGCGAGAAGACAAGCCAAACAGTCTTTGCGGCCTATCTGAATGTGACGCCGAGCCTGGTCAGCAAGTGGGAGCGAGGAGAAAAACATCCACAGGGAGCCTCGCTCAAACTGCTTTCCCTGGTAGACAAGAAGGGCTTGGAAGCCGTGGCATAACGTATCTGGCCTGTTTTTCACGAGTTAGTTGCGGCCTTGGTCTTAGACCCATGCAAGCCCTTGAAACAGGGGCAGCGGACGTGGGTCCAAACTTACCCTTTGTGCCCCAAATCCAGCATGAATAAAACGGGGGCAAAGAGCGCAAGCGACACGCGCAGAGCCTAAATGTTCGTTTAGATTTGCACACAATAAAATCTTTTTTCTCACTACGCGCGTACCACATCCCTCTTGATTTTTCCACTCGATTTCTACTGCAATCCGTGAAATATATACATAAAGAAAGGAGGCTTTATGGCCTTACACGCGAACTCTTCATCTGCTTCGGACGCTCAAAAGAAACTTGCTGCTGAGAAGATCGTGCGCGATGCGCCGATACAGGGAATTGATTTTGCAGACCCAGTGCATGCGTTCACCGTTTGGACTGAATTTCCTTCTCACTTAATGAAGCA
>Ga0224555_1005118_pt1 | contig 11355 bp, 12 predicted proteins | sample 714S23034metaG_FD_180687 | JGI IMG/M metagenome (GOLD analysis project Ga0224555, IMG submission 180687) | Peat soil microbial communities from Stordalen Mire, Sweden - 717 S2 30-34 | ecosystem: Environmental > Terrestrial > Soil > Wetlands > Peat | place: Sweden: Norrbotten County, Stordalen...
GTCGACGTGCGCATAGTGACGCTTCTCGGTCTGGTACTCCACGTGGGAGATGTTGATGGTGATACCGCGCTGACGCTCTTCGGGCGCGTTGTCGATCTGGTCGAACGCACGCGACTCGTTCAGTGTGGGGTATTTGTCATGCAGGACCTTGGTGATAGCCGCGGTCAACGTGGTCTTGCCGTGGTCAACGTGACCAATGGTCCCGATGTTGACGTGCGGCTTCGTCCGCTCGAACTTCGCCTTCGCCACTTCTGTGTCCTCCTGGACTTGTTGGTGCTCGTTAAAGCAGTGTTGTTATTTCTGTTGTGCCGCGGTAGTGACCGGGCAAGGTTACTCCGAGCCGACTCAGGCTCATGCCTCGACTCCTCACTCGTAAGCTTCGCTCACTCGCCCGTCGCCTTGGCGATGATCTCCTTCGACACATTCGCCGGAACTTCGGCGTAGGAGTCGAACACCATGGAGTAGTTCGCCCGGCCTTGAGTCCTCGACCGCAGGTCGCCGACATAGCCGAACATCTCCGACAGCGGCACATGCGCCTTGACCACGCGCGCACCGCTGCGCTCCTCCATGGCCTGGATCTGGCCACGGCGGGAGTTCAGGTCGCCGATCACGTCACCCATGTAGTCCTCGGGTGTGGTGACCTCGACGGCCATGATGGGTTCCAGGATGACCGGCTGCGCTTGGTGCGCAGCCTTTTTCAGCACCTGGGACCCAGCGATCTTGAACGCCATTTCCGACGAGTCGACGTCGTGGTAGGCGCCGTCGAGAAGGGTGACCTTGACGTTGACCAACGGGTAGCCGGCCAGCACGCCGTACTGCATGGCGTCCTGGGCGCCGGCATCCACCGACGGGATGTACTCACGCGGAATGCGCCCACCGGTGACCTTGTTCTCGAACTCATAGGTCGCACCGTCTTCGCCGGTAAACGGCTCGAGGCTGATGAGCACCTTCGCGAACTGGCCGGAGCCGCCGGTCTGCTTCTTGTGGATGAACTCGACCTTGTCGACCTTGCGCTTGATGGTCTCCTTGTAGGCCACCTGCGGCTTGCCGACGTTGGCCTCGACCTTGAATTCGCGGCGCATGCGGTCGACCAGGATGTCCAGGTGCAGCTCGCCCATGCCGCCGATCACGGTCTGACCGGTCTCGTCGTCCTGGTGGACCTTGAAGGTCGGATCCTCTTCAGCGAGCTTCTGGATCGACAGGCTCAGCTTCTCCTGGTCGCTCTTGGTCTTCGGCTCGATGGCCACCTCGATCACCGGATCGGGGAAGGTCATCGACTCCAGCACAACCTGGTTGTTCGGGTCGCACAAGGTGTCACCCGTGGTGGTGTCCTTCAACCCGATCACCGCATAGATGTGGCCGGCACTGGCCGTCTCCACTGGGTTTTCTTTGTTGGCGTGCATCTGGAACAGCTTGCCCAGCCGCTCCTTCTTGCCCTTGGTGGAGTTGATGACCTGTGACCCGGAATCGACCTTGCCCGAATACACCCGCACGTAAGTGAGCTTGCCGAAGAACGGGTGCGTGGCGACCTTGAATGCCAGGGCCGAGAACGGCTGGTCCGTCGACGGCTTGCGGACGACCTCTACGTCTTCCTTGCCGGGCGCGTGGCCCACGGCAGGCGGAACATCAAGCGGTGAAGGCAGGTAGTCGATCACGGCGTCCAGCATGGGCTGCACGCCTTTGTTCTTGAACGCGCTACCGCACAACACCAGATAGGCCTCGGAACTGACGGTGAGCTTGCGCAGTGCACCCTTGATCTCCTCGACCGACAGTTCCTCGCCGCCGAAGTGCTTCTCCAGCAGCGCTTCGTCGGTCTCGGCGACCGCCTCGAGCAGCTTGTTGCGGTACTCGTCGGCCTTTTCTTGCAGTTCGGCCGGGATGTCGATGGTGTCGTAGGTCTCGCCGAGCTTGGTCTCGCCGCGCCACACCTTGGCGTTCATCTCGACCAGGTCGACGACGCCCTCGAAGTCGCCCTCGGAGCCGACGGGCAGCTGGATCGGGATGACGTTGGCGCCGAGGCGCTCCTCCATCGTGCGCACCGAGAAGTAGAAGTCGGCGCCGATCTTGTCCATCTTGTTGACGAAGCAGATCCGCGGGACGTCGTACTTGTCGGCCTGTCGCCACACCTGCTCGGACTGCGGCTCGACACCTTCCTTGCCGTCGAAAACAGCCACCGCACCGTCGAGCACGCGCAGACTGCGCTCCACCTCGACGGTGAAGTCGACGTGTCCGGGGGTGTCGATGATGTTGATCTGGTTGTCGTTCCAGAAGCAGGTGGTGGCCGCGGAGGTGATGGTGATTCCCCGCTCCTGCTCCTGCTCCATCCAGTCCATGGTGGCGGCGCCGTCGTGCACCTCACCGATCTTGTAGCTGATACCGGTGTAGTACAGGATGCGCTCGGTCGTCGTCGTCTTGCCGGCGTCGATGTGCGCCATGATGCCGATGTTGCGGACCTTGGTCAGGTCGGTCAGCACGTCCTTCTGTGCCACAGAAGTCTTCCACTCTTTCGGTTGCTTAGTTAGCTGTCTTTCGCCCCGGCTGCAGTGCCGGTGGTGATCACCAGCGGTAATGCGCGAAGGCTCGGTTCGCCTCGGCCATCTTGTGGGTGTCCTCGCGTCGCTTGACGGCGGCCCCCAGGCCATTGCTGGCATCCAGGATCTCGTTTGCCAGGCGCTCGATCATGGTCTTCTCCCGACGCTGCCGCGAGAAGCTGACCAGCCAGCGCAGCGCGAGCGTGGTGGACCGGTCAGGACGAACCTCGACCGGCACCTGGTAGGTGGCACCACCGACGCGGCGGCTACGCACTTCCAGGGCGGGCTTGACGTTGTCGAGAGCCCGCTTGAGCGTGATCACCGGATCAGTGCCGGTCTTGTCGCGGGCTTGTTCGAGCGCACCATAAACAATGCGTTCAGCCAGCGATTTCTTCCCCTGCATCAGGATTTTGTTGACCAGCTGGGTGACCAGCTGCGACCCGTAGACCGGGTCGTTAACCAGTGGACGCTTCGGCGCGGGCCCCTTGCGCGGCATCAGCTCTTCTCCTTCTTGGCGCCGTAGCGGCTACGAGCCTGCTTGCGGTTCTTGACACCCTGGGTGTCCAGCGAGCCGCGGATGATCTTGTACCGCACGCCCGGCAGGTCTTTCACACGGCCGCCACGCACCAGGACCATCGAGTGCTCCTGCAGGTTGTGACCCTCGCCGGGGATGTACGCGGTCACCTCAACCTGGCTGGTCAGCTTGACACGCGCCACCTTCCGAAGCGCCGAGTTCGGCTTCTTCGGAGTCGTGGTGTACACGCGGGTGCATACTCCGCGGCGCTGCGGGCTGCCCTTGAGGGCCGCGGTTTTGACCTTGGCGACCTTGTCGCGACGACCCTTACGGACCAGCTGCTGAATGGTTGGCATCTACCGGCTTCCCTAGTGTTGCTGTTCGATTCTCGTGGTTCTAAGTCTCTGTAGTGCAGTTACGCCCTTTGGCGGTCCCCCGCGGCCGGGTGTGTCGCACGCGCTCGCCGCGGAGTTGATCCGTTGCGTAGTGGACATGCGAATTGGCCCGGCGTGCGCGTCTTAGGTGAAGCGCCTAACGCCGCCAGGCACGAGCTTCCACAATACCCGCCGCTGGTCGCGCAGGTCAAAGCGACGACCTCGGGGTCCGCTGTACCAACTTATCCGGCTCGGCTACCGGGCTTATTGTGCGGCGGATCCGCTGCGACGCTCCATGCCGGCCGCCAGCCGCAGCACCATATCCGAGAACACCGAGTCGGTGTCGACGTCGTCCATCACGCCGGTCATCTCCAGCAGCACGAACCCGTGCAGCGCTGACCAGAATTCCAGCGCCGCGTAAAAGGCTTGTTCGAGGTCGAGCCCGTAGGAGGACAACACGGCGATCACCGGCGCAGCGGCGCCCCTGGTAGCCGCGGTGTATTCGGGGTCGTCCCCGCCCAAAGGCATCCGCGTGAAGGCCGAATACCGGCCCGGATGGTGATGAGCGTAGCTGCGGTAGGCGCTGGCCATGACCAACACCGCGTCGTCGCGCGTTCGGCCCTCCCCGACCCTGGTGAGCATCGTGATGATGTCATCGATGACCCGGATTCGCACCGTGCGGCGCAAGTCCTCCAGGCTGTCGACGTGGTTGTACAACGACGGACCTTTGGTGCCGAGCTGAGTTGCCAACGCGTTGATCGTCAGGGCGTCCCAGCCTTCTCGGTCCAGGAAGGTCAGCGCGGCGTTGATGATGATCTCGCGGCTCAGTCTGTTCGCGCGGGTCGCAGACTTCGCCCCGGCGCCCGACCGGCCAGCCGATGACTCCGGCTCAGCTGGCATGGTGGTCGCCCTTCGGTTGGCTGGTCACGAACTCTAGTTGAGGCCGCCCCGGAACGAAGAACTCTAGTCCGCCCGAGGAGGCGGCCGTCAGAAACGGCCCGAGGAGAAGGAGGAGAAGGCGGACAGTCAAAGCGAGTCGACACTGGTCCAGAACACGTAGGCTCTTTTCGAGCAGATCACGCGCCATGGCGAGAGGAGCCCGCGGTGAAACGGTCGATCCCCTGCCGAGCCGTGGCGGCCTGCGCGATCGCCATCGCGTTCACCTTCGCCGCCGGCGTGCCGACCGGGCACGCCAAGAACGGTGACACCCACATCACCGGTGAGGGCCTCGAGCAGACGATCGACTGCAACGGCGCCACGCTGTTGGTCGACGGCACCAGGAACACCGTCAATGCGCTGGGGACCTGTTGGGCGGTGACGGTGATGGGCTCGGGTCACACCGTCGTCGCCGACAACGTCGTCCACGACATCACCGTCTACGGCTACAACGAGTCGGTCTTTTACAAAAACGGCGAGCCGTTCGTCTGGGATCGCGGCCGCGAACTCGGCATGACCAACCGCATCAATCACGTGGCGGGGTGAGCAGCATGCGCATGCACAACACCGACAGCTCGTCTCGACCGATGGCCGCAGCGGCTGTCCTGACGCTGTCTGCGGCAGTGATGGTGTTCGGGATCGCCGGCTGCGGGCCGAAGAACGGCAACACGGTCCCCTCGACATCTTCGAGCGCCTCGTCGACGCCGACGCCGTCGACGACGAGAACGGGTGCGCAGTTCGACATCGGCAACACGATCAACTACGGATCACTGGGCACCACAACCACTCTCGATTGCGGCGACGGGAAGTCGCTGAACGTGGGTGGGTCCAACAACACGCTGACGGTCAAAGGCACCTGCGGGATGGTGAGCATCGGCGGCGCGGACAACAAGATCACCATCGACAAGATCGACAAACAACTCAACGTCGTCGGGTTCAACAACACGATCAGCTATAAAGACGGCAACCCCCAGGTCGAAAACCTGGGCAGCGGCAACACAATCAACAAGGCCGGCTAGCGCTCGCACGCTATATCGCGGCCGCGCCGTGGCGGCCGGCACCGGCCGCGAAACGGCCCGCGCCTTCATTCGCTTCGGCAGCTACGCGGGAAATGCTGGCGAATTCGTGGTCCAGCGCGTCTGATTCGGTCATCCCCCACTGGTGCAGCGCCGACAGCCGATCCGATCGCATGCACTGCTGCGGCAATCCGGCCAGCTCGACGGCCAACTGCTCGGCGGCTTCGCGGGCCTGCCCTTTGGGCACGACACGATTGGCCAAACCGATCGCCAACGCTTCGGTGGCGTCGACCGCGCGACCGGTGAGGATCATGTCCATCGCCCGGCTCTGCCCGATCAGCCGAGGCAGCCGGATGGTGCCGCCGTCGATCAGTGGCACCCCCCAACGACGGCAGAACACCCCGAACACCGCGTCTTCCTCGGCCACTCGCAAATCGCACCACAACGCGAGTTCCAGACCGCCTGCGACGGCGTAGCCGCTGACCGCGGCAATCACCGGTTTGGACAGCACCATGCGAGTCGGTCCCATCGGTCCGGGGCCCGTACGGTGTACCGCGTTCGCTTCCGAGGTGCCGAACGCTTTCAAATCCGCCCCGGCGCAGAAGGTTCCGTGATCGCCCCACAGCACCGCCACGGCTGCGGTGTCGTCACGCTCGAACTCCTCGAATGCCTCGAATAGCCCGGCAGCCGTCGGGCCGTTGACGGCGTTGCGGGCCTCGGGCCGGTTCAGGATCACGGTGGTCACCGGGCCATGACGTTCTATGCGCACCGGATCGCTCATGTCGCCTCCACTAATCGGATACCGTCTCGCCGCTCAACCAGTTCGGCGGCGAAGTCGTTGTAGGCGGCGCGCAGCCGCGTGCCCGGCCAGTCCGCGGGCAACAATTCGTCCGGTAGCACGGGGTCGGTCAGCACATGGCGCACGATCGCGGCGGCTAGCACGAACCGCGCCGGAACATCGGTTGCACCAGCCATTTCGGCGAGAAATCGTTGACCGGTGCGAGCCCACGACGGCAGGTCCCACAACTGGCCGGCCAACTCGGCTGGCGCGTCGTCGCGAGCCTGCACGATCCGCACCCGGGCGCGGACCTCGGCGTCGAGGTCGAGTTCGAGGTTGTCCGGCCGCATCCAAACTCCTTCACGCAGCTCACCGAAACGCTTGTGGTGCAGAGTTGTTCGCAACGCCGCGCGGCTGCGGGCATCGGTGCCGATGCTGGTGACGATCAACGTGGTCCAGTATCCCCGCCAGGGCCGCAGCCGGGGCCGCATGGCATCGTCCTGCCTGCGCTGGCGAGCCAGCAGTCGGTCGGAGAGCCGATAGCCGTCGGCGGACCGGACCAGGTCGCCGGCGCTGACCATCCGGGTCAATGCGACCCGCAACGTGGACTCCCTGATGCCGAAGTCACTCGTGAGCCTTATGAGATCAGCCGCGCTGGCCCATGCCGGGTGTGCGCCGAGCAGCACGCTGAGCACCACCGACCGGGCGGTCATGCGTGCCAACGATTTCGGCATCGTGTGGACCCGTCAGACCTGAGACGCTCGGCGGCCGTAGTCTCCGAACGGCTCGTCGCGGTGCCGCACCGCCTCGCGGAAGCCGTGCTCGACCGCGTCGGCGACGAACGCATGCCCTTCGGGCGTGTGCCGGGCGACACCGTCGAACACCGTGCTGACCATCCTGCTGCTGGCCACACCTTGTTGCAGCAGTGCGGAATTGAGTGCGAGTTTGACCATGATCAACTGATTGACCGGCACCGCGGCGATCCGCTCCACCAGGCGTTCGGTGCGCTCGTCGAGGTCGTTGGGCTCCGGCGCCTCGATCGCCAGGCCCCACTCGGCGGCTTGTGCCCCGGTGATGCAATCCCCGGTCAGCAGAAGGCGTTTGGCGCGCTGATCGCCCAGCCGGTGCGCCCACAGTCCGGCGGCCGGCACACCCCAGACCCGGGTCGGCGGATAGCCGATCTTCGCGTCCGATGCGGCGATCACCTGGTCGGCGTGCAGCGCGATATCGGTACCGCCGGCCACGCAGTACCCATGGATCTTGACCACCGTCGGCTTGTCCGCGTGCATCAGGCTCGAGAAGCCACGCACGAAGCGGCTCATCATCTGGTAGTCGATCATCGGGTCCCAGGGCTGGTTCGGTAAGTGGTTGACCGCCTGGGTTTTACCGTCCAGCGGGGTGCCGTGGTAAGCGCCGGCGCCGCCGGCCGAGCCGGTGCGATCGGCGTAGGCGCTCAGGTCGAAACCCGCACAAAAGCCTTCACCACGGCCCGAGACCAGGATGACGTGCACATCGGGGTCCAGATCGGCCCGTTCCACCAGAGCCGAGAGTTCCAGTGGGGTGTCGGCGATGATCGCGTTGCCCTTGTCGGGGCGATTGAAGGTAATCCGCGCAACCCGGTCGGTGACCTCATAGGTCATCGTCTTCAAGTTGTCGAAGTCGACCGGTCGGATCGCGTGTGTCATCCCTTGATCATTGCCCGCTCGAGGATCGGCGCGAGATCCAGCCCGGTAGGCATGGTTCCAAAAGCGCCGCCCCACTGCCGGTCGAGTCTGGTAGCCAAGAAAGCTTCGGCGACGGCCGGATGTCCGTGCCGCACCAGCAGCGAGCCCTGGAGCGCCAGGCAGATGTCCTCGGCGACCTTGCGGGCCCGGTACTGAATGGTCTCCACATCAGCAAGCTGCGGGCGCAGTCGCTCGACGTGACCGTCCAACCGGGCGTCCTGACCGGCGCTCTTGGCCAGCTCGTCGAACAGCACCTGAATGCACTCCGGACGAGTTGCCATGGCGCGCAACGTATCCAGCGCGCTGACATTGCCTGAGCCTTCCCAGATGCCCATCAGCGGCGCCTCACGATACAGCCGCGGCATCCCGGATTCCTCGACATAACCGTTGCCGCCCAGGCATTCCAGAGCCTCGGCCGCGTGCGGGGTGGCGCGCTTGCACACCCAGTACTTGCTGGCGGCCAAACCGATACGGCGAAACAGGGCCTCGGTCTGGTCGCCGCGTACGACGCTGTCGGTCGCGCCGGCCATCCGCATCGCGACCATGGTGGCGGCCTCGGCCTCGACGGCCAGGTCGGCCAACACGTTGCGCATCAGCGGCTGGTCGATCAGATACGCGCCAAATGCCTTGCGGTGCTGGGCATGGTGAACCGCGTGAGTGAGACCCGTGCGCATGCTGGTGGCGCTGCCCAGCGTGCAGTCCAGCCTGGTCAGGTTGACCATATCGATGATGGTCGGAACGCCGCGGCCCTCCTCGCCGACCAGCCACGCGGTGGCGCCGTCGTACTCGACCTCACTGGACGCGTTGGCGTTGTTGCCGAGTTTGTCCTTGAGGCGCTGCAGCAGCATCCGGTTGCGGCTGCCGTCGGGCAGCACCCGAGGCAGGAAGAAGCAGGACAGTCCACCCGGAGCCTGCGCAAGCACCAGGAAGATGTCGCACATCGGCGCCGACGTGAACCACTTGTGCCCGGTCAGGCTGTAGGTGCCGTCGGCGTTGGGGGTGGCCTGGGTGGTGCTGGCGCGCACGTCGGAGCCGCCCTGCTTTTCGGTCATCGACATGCCCGCAGTGATGCCGGGCTTGGTGATGGCGAGTTTGAGCTCGGGGTCGTATTCGCGGCTGGTCAGCAGGGGCTCGTAGCTGGCGGCGAGCTCCGGGTTGAACCGCAGCGCCGGAACGACGGCGTAAGTCATGGAAATCGGACACATGTGGCCCGGCTCGGCGGTCCACACGCTGGTCTTGGCCGCGCGGATCACGTGCGCGCCCGGCCGGTCGTCGGCCCACGGTGCGGCGTGCAGTCCGTGGCCGATCGCGACCCGCATCAGCTCGTGGTAGGCCGGGTCGTACTCGACCTCGTCGACGCGGTGTCCGTAGCGGTCGTGGGTGCGCAGGATGGGCCGGTTGCGGTTGGCCAGCTCGCCCCAGCGTCGCGTCTGCCTGGAACCGGAGATCGCGCCGACCGCGGTCACGTCGTCCAAGCCCCACTGCCCGCCTTCGCGGATCAGAGCCTCGATGAGCACCGGTGACGACGCCGGGTTGTGCTCCTCCATGGGCGGCACCTGGTTGATGACGACATGAGTATCTGACATGCCACCACTGTTACATTTTTTCTACAACCGCACAAGAGCTGTAATGATCAGTGGGGATGCGCGGCGAAGAACTGCCACAGCTTTCCGGTCGCGAAGTCGGGCCAGTGGTGGCCGCCGCCGTCGACGGTCATCAGCACCACGCTGCGATTGTCGGCGCACCCTGCCGTCGAGGTGGTCACCGAACCGCTGGTCGTGGTGGCCGGTGCTTGACATTGATCGACCTTGCGCCAGAACGCATTCAACTCCTGCACCGGTGGGCCGTTGATGTGCGCGAAGCCGTGGCCGGGGCCGCCGCCATAGGGAACCAGCGGATCCGCGGTGCCGTGAATCGCCATGACCGACGCCGGATGCGGTGACCGGCACGGGTCCAGCTGCGTGCCGGAAACCGGGCCGATCGCGGCGAAAAGCGTGGTGTCGCAGGCCAGGGTGTACGACATCATGCCGCCGTTGCTCATGCCGGTGGCGTACACGCGAGAGGCGTTGACGCTGACATTCTTGGCGACATCGGCGACGGCCGCGCTGATAAAGGCGACGTCGTCCACGTGTTCGCGAGCGGGCCTGCCGCAGCAGCCGCCGCCGTTGACGTTCCAGGCCCGGTTGACACCGTCGGGATAGGCGACGACGAACCTCTCCGAATCGGCCAATCGGTCCCAACCGTAGGATCTTTCGGCCTGCTCAGCACTGCCGAAGCCGCCGTGCAGCACGACGACCAGCCCTGCCGACGCGGGTAGTCCCGCAGGCTTGTGGAGCCGATAAATCCGGTCGCGTCCGCCGACGTTGACAGTGTGGATACTGTTGCCCTCCACAAAGTCCGACGGTGGCCTCGGATGCCAGACCGCGCAACCCGCACCGACCAGCACGACGCCCAGCAGCATCGCGACCCGACGAAGCATGTCAGCCGCTCGTCTTCTCCCGCAGGAAGGCGATGTCGTCTTTGCGGCCCTCGTCGGCCGTCTCGCAGATCACCGGCGCACCCGCGGCCGTGACCACCGCCACCAGCAACTCGGGATCGATCTGCCCGGTACCGAAATTGGCGTGCCTGTCCCGGCCGGAGCCTGCCGAATCCTTGGAGTCGTTGCAGTGCACCAGGTCGATGCGGCCGGTGATGCCGTTGATGCGGTCGACGGCGTCGACCAGCGCCTCGCCGGCCGCCCAGGCGTGGCAGGTGTCGAGGCAGAGGCCGATGCCGGTGTCGCCGATGTGATCCCACAGCCGACCGATTGTGTCGAAGTGGCGGGCCATGGCGTGGTCGCCGCCGGCGGTGTTCTCCAGGTAGACCGGAACGTCGGACTGCAATTGGTCGAGTGCCTTGCGCCAGCGCTGGAAACCTTCGTCGAGATCATTGTCGTCGGCGACGTGCCCGCCGTGCACGATGACCGCTGCGGCGCCGATCTCGGCCGCCGCGTCACAGGTGTCCTGCAGGATCTTGCGCGACGGGATGCGCACCCGGTTGTTCGCCGATGCGACGTTGATCAGGTAGGGGGCGTGCACGTAAATCGGCAGGGCCGCGGCCTTGAGCTGCGCGGCATCGTCGCGCGGTTTGGGCGCCTTCCAGCTCTGCGGGTTGCCGAGGAAGATCTGTACGACGTCAGCGTTTTCGGCCTCAGCCGCGGCCAGCGGATCCTGCGGACTGACATGTGAACCGATGAGCATTTTCCCGAGTCTAGTGAGCGTTGCGGCCAGTGTCGGCGAGCAGACACACAGTCCTCCGAAAACGACACGGTCGCCGCAACCTCCCAAATCGAGAGTGTTGCGACGACCGCGTGAACCCGCCCGTGCGTGCGGGGGCTTTTGCGTCTCAGTGTCAGGGTGAGTGTGCCGTAACGCGGCGTGTCTGCGTGCAGATGCCGTAGTGCGGTGGTTGGTTCGTGATCACCCGGTGTCTGGCTCATTTTG
>Ga0224555_1005122_pt1 | contig 11334 bp, 11 predicted proteins | sample 714S23034metaG_FD_180687 | JGI IMG/M metagenome (GOLD analysis project Ga0224555, IMG submission 180687) | Peat soil microbial communities from Stordalen Mire, Sweden - 717 S2 30-34 | ecosystem: Environmental > Terrestrial > Soil > Wetlands > Peat | place: Sweden: Norrbotten County, Stordalen...
GCTCAACCAACTCGGATACCTCGACTACCGCCGCGGCGATGCAGCCGCGTTACGGTTCCTTCGTCGTGGCCAGATGCCGATCGGCCGCCTCGGATCGATGCTAGGCATGACGCGGCAGGCCGCTCGCAAGGTCGTCGACGGGCTCGAGCAGCGGGACTACGTGCGCACCGAACGCGACGCGCACGACTTCCGAAGGCACAACGTCTTGCTCACGCCTCGAGGCGAGGTGTACGCACAGGCCGTCGTCGGGGTGATCGACGCGCTCAACCGCGACCTGTGCGCGCGGGTAGATCTCGTCCAGCTCACTGCTGCCGACGCTGTAATGCGGGCTGCGATCAGCGGCGACAACGCCCTGGAACGTGTTGCAGTCTCGGTCCGACCTCCAGGTTGATTCGCTCCATCGCCCAGATGCGAGCCAGCCGCAAAGCAATGTTCGCCCTGCTCAGTTCGTACTGAACTCAAACGAGATGAGCTCTGGCTCTCGCCGGATCTGCCCATGGGTCCCCGCGCCCTGACAAAGGGCCCGTCGAACGCGGGTCTATGGTTGCAGAAGGACCTTGAGCAAGCGGGGGGATCATGACGAAATTCCGGCCCATGACCTTGTTGTTGGCCGCGCTCGCGGCCTCTTCATCGATTGCTTTCTGGGCTGCCCCCTCGAGGGCGCAAGCGACAGTCACCTCCGCTCTCACGGTGCTGCGGACGAGCGCGAGCCCGCTGGTTCCGGAGCACTCATCCGCGCTCGGAGCGCTGACGCCCGCGGCAGATGTTCATGTCGACGTCACTTTGAAGCTGCCGGACCCGGCTGCCGTGACGGCCTTCATCACGTCCCTGTCTGATCGCAGTTCTCCGAACTTCCAGCACTTCCTCCGCCCAGGGCAGTTCGGGCAGCTCTTCGGACCGCCGTTGTCTGAAGTGGCCGCGGTGGACGTGGTGCTCCGCTCCGACGGGCTCCGCCCCGGGCATGTGAGCTCGAACCGTCTCTCGATCCCGGTGACGGCCCCGGCCTCGGTGATCGACCGCGCTTTTCATGTGAGCCTCCTGAGCTACCGGTTGCCCAACGGGCGCGCCGCGTTCACGACCCTGTCGGCACCGAGCATCTCGGCATCGGTGGCCGCGGACATACAGGGGGTCATCGGCCTCAGCGATCTCGTTCAGCCCCGGAGCTCGGTCGTCCGCTCAACCAAGGTGCACGCGGTTTACCGGTCAGGCAGGCTCACCCCTCGCCGGGCAGCGGCGGGCCCGACACCGTGCGCGGCAGCCACCGCAGTGGCCAATGACTACGGGAGCTACACAGCCGACCAGTTGGCGAGCCACTACGACATGGCGCCGCTGTACGCCCACAGCGACTTCGGCCAGGGTGTCCACGTCGCCCTGGTGGAGTTCGAGCAGGACTCGCCGAAAGACATCGCTGCCTACCAGGCGTGCTACGGAACGAACGCCGCCGTGAACTACATGCCGGTCGATGGCGGCGCCGGTTCCGATCCCAACTACGGCGCGTCCGGCAGGGGCGAGGCGGCTCTCGACATCGAGGACATCATCGGCCTCGCCCCAAGGGCAACGATCGACGTCTACCAGGGACCGACCAGCTCAGACACGAGCGCTGTCTTGGACGTCTATTCGGCCATCGTGAATTCCGACACCGATCAGGTCGTCTCGACAGGCTGGGGGGAGTGCGAGCCGGATAGCGACCCGGCACTCCTGAGCGCCCAACAGAGCCTCTTCTCCCAGGCCGCCGCCCAGGGCCAGACGGTCTTCGCCGCCGCAGGCGACACGGGCTCGACCGACTGCTACGGCGATCCAGGCACGAACTACAGTGCTCAGCTCACCGTCGACGATCCTGCCAGCCAGCCGCACGTGATCGGGGTAGGCGGGACATCGCTCGGCGCCAAGTCCGAGACCGCCTGGAATGAGTCGGGAAGCTCAAACGGCGCCGGTGGCGGCGGGGTGTCCTCCAAGTGGTGCATGCCCTCCTATCAGGACCAGTCAGATCTCCCGGGGCTGGTCAGCCCCGACTCGGAAGCCGCCCCGACCGACTGCGGGACCAAAAGGCCATACATGCGACAGGTTCCTGACGTCTCGGCCGACGGCGATCCGGTAACCGGGTACGTCACCTATTGGGACGGATCCTGGCAAGGCGGCGAAGGGGGCACGAGCGCCGCAACACCGCTATGGGCTGCAGCCGCCGCCCTGATCGACTCATCCCCGTACTGCGCCGACTACGGCTCAACGGATGCGACGGGAACGCTGTCTGCGACCCTCTATGCCATTGCCGACAGCGACTACTACTCCATCGCGCTCTCGGACGTGACGCGTGGAAGCAACTCCTACGCACCTTCGAGTTATGCAGGACCTCTCTACCACGCGACAAAGGGTTACGACATGGCAAGCGGGTTGGGCACGCCCCTGCTCGCCTATCCCGGCAACTACTACCCCGGACTGGCCGCCCTGACGTGCTTCATCACTGGGACGAAGCTGACAACGAGCCTCGTCACGGGTGTCTCACCGAAGGTGGGACCGAGCAGCCGCCCAACCCGGGTGACCATAGGCGGCTCGGGCTTTCTCCCCAAGCCAGAAGCGGACCAGCTCGAGGTCGGCACGAAATGGATCACTGTCTCCTGCGAGACAACCACCCGCTGCACCGGTGTTCTCCCGGCGACAAAGCCGGGGACGGACAATCTCGTGATGTCGGTCGCGGACCTGACGCTCAGTCCGCTCATCGCGCGTGATCGGTTCACGTTCGAAGGAGCGCCGGCGGTCACCCAGCTGACGCCCGACAACGGACCAACGAGGGGCGACATGAGGGTGACGATCCGGGGAAGCAACTTCGTCGGCAAGGTGTCGGTGCACTTCGGAGCGAAGCCGGCGACGCGTGTGCGCGTCCTCTCGTCCTCCGAGATCACCGTCACGGCGCCGCCTGGCACGGGCGCTGTCTATGTCACCGTGTCCGCTGTCGGCGGCAACAGCAGGAGGACCGCCACGGGCGAGTACCGTTACGAACCCGCGCCGGCGGTGGCCCACTGACGACGCTCGGAGCTCAGGAACAACCGCCACCCCTCGAGAGTGGTCCAGCCCGTTGCGTCGTACAGCGGCTTGCCCGCCGGTGTGGCACCGAGCAGCCCAATGCTCACACCCTCGAGCTTCCCCCTGCGCAGAACGTCGGCGAGGAGAGCCCGGCCGTGGCCACGACGGGCGAATCGCGCTGGGGTTCCCATGCACCACACACACGGCGTCGTCGATGATCGACGTCAAGACCGTGGAGACCGCTCGTGCGTCGTCGACGAGCAGCCAGATCTTCCCGGCGGCATCCCCCAGCTTGAGGATCCCGGCGACAACATCGCCGATCTCCTGCGTCAGGCCGAAGGAGCTGGCGACAAGCTCACTGACGATGTCGAAGTCGTCGATGCCGGCCTGCCGAACGCGTCCGTCGGGGCGCGGGTGGGTCCCGGCCAGGGCAAAAGCCATGAAGGGCATCTCCCCGACGTGCTGCCATCCGGCGCTGAGCTCGCTGCGGCGGCCGGCGCCGGCCAGCATGAACAACATGGGGAGCCCGAATCCTGGATCTGCCGTAAGACGGTCGCGAGAACGGCCGGGTCGCTGCTGTCAACGAGGGCCATGTTCGCGTCGGGACTCGGTGCGCCGCTGAGCGCCACCCAGACGCGCTGTCGGTGTTGTGCGGTGCCGGCCTCGCCCGGCGAATCGAGCCGGCCGGAAGCGTTGCGCTCTTCGAAGCGAGGGTGGCGGACAATCACCATCACATCGTCTGTCGTGTGTGCGGGACCGTCGCCGACGTCGACTGCGTGATCGGCTCGGCTCCGTGCCTCAAGCCGTCGTCGACAGCGAACGGATTCGTGATCGACGAGGTCGAAGTCACCTTCTGACCCGCACGACGGCGGACGGCGCATGGTCTCGAAGCGACGGGCCCGCGGTGAAATACATCTCATCCGCGCCTGGGACCCGGAGGCTCACGTTTCCATGCCCGTTGGCGGAGATCGCTCCGCTGGCTACAACCCGCTGCGCGACATCAACCACTTGCTCAACCAGGTCCTTGTCCACGACACCCCCCCCCGGGCCTTGGCGGCCCACATGATCCCGAGCGAAACGCTACCTCCGCTGGCTCCGCCAAGTGAGCCGCTTGGCGGCGGTGACGGCCGGAAGCACCCCTGGCACCCGGCCGCGCCCATGCAGTGGTACGAACTGGCCATCTCCTCGGCCTCGCTCGCGCCGAGCTGTCAGTCTCGAAGCCCTCGTGGCGACCAGTCCGAGTTGGCGCGCCTTTGGCTCAGGTACAGGTCAAGGTGTACCAAACGGTCTCCTTGGCCGACCGGGCGTGAACAACTAGACTTTTGTACAGGCAAAGAAGACTCTGAGGAACTGAGGTGCCCGGGCAACCATGCACGCGTTGACGCAATAGGTCACCTACGGATCTGTCATCGCGTGCTGCTGCGACGTGCGGCACAGCGAACCCACCCTTTGGCCTTGTTCAGGCACATTCTGGCGCCACAGGCCAAAAAGGGCATCGCCTCCAGCGACTTAAAGGAGTTATCTCTGTGCCTCCTTTTCTTCTTGCTTGCTTGGCGTACCTGACGGTCGCCTTGCCTGGTTCCACTCTCGGTCTCTTATGGCCCTCGATGCAGCTCAGCTTCCACGAGCCGGTCGGAGCCCTCGGGATCCTGCTGGCATTCGGGGTGACTGCTTCGGTGGTTTCCAGTGCTGCCACCGGGCGAATCCTGTCTCGAGTGGGCGTTGGGCCGCTCCTTGCCCTCGGCACCGTGCTGACAGCTGTGGCGCTGGCCGTAGAGGCTCTCGCGCCGTCGCTCTGGGTGGTCACTGGCGGATTTGTGCTCTTCGGGCTCGGCTTCGGGTCGACCGACTCCGCTCTCAACGCGTACGCCGCCCACCATTTCGGTGCGCGACAGATCAACTGGATGCACGCCAGCTACGGCCTCGGTGCCACCACGGGACCGCTGCTGGTTACGGCGCTCCTCAGCGACGGGCTCAGCTGGCGTTGGACATACGGGACCATGGCAATGGCCCTAGCAGGCCTCGGTTGGGTGTTCACGTTGGCCCGTCGCCGCTGGGACGCGCCTTCGCAGCCTCTGACCTCGCCCCTGCCCCCCACGGAGGAGGGCCCACCCGAGCCATCTGCGGGAGCAAGGCGCCGGAAGCCGCCAGCCGCAGGCGTCCTCAGCGCACTGACCTTCGCCGCCGTCGAGACCGGCATCGAGTCCGGAGCAGGCATCTGGGGCTACATCTTCCTGACAGCCGGACGTGGTCTCTCTCACGACGTCGCAGGCGTCGCCGTCTCGGCGTACTGGGCGATGATGTTCGTCGGGCGGGCCGTTCTCGGCCTGGTTGCCGAGCGAATTGGGTCAGCCCGTGTCCTTGGTGGAGGAGTTGTTGGCGTGACCGTCGGCGCCGCGCTCATGACGGTACCCGGACCGGCCTTCGTGGCCGTCATCGGCATGATGACGCTTGGCTTGGCGGCCGCGCCAATCTTTCCCCTCCTCACCCTCACTACGGCGCAGAGAGTCGGTACCGGAGACGTAGCAGGGACTACGCGGGCCGTGAGCCTCCAGGTCGCGGCGTCGGCCATCGGCAGCGCTGCTCTGCCGGCCGGCATAGGACTGGTCATCGGAGCCTTCAACGCCAAGGCGCTCGCGCCGTCATTGCTCATCCTCGGACTGGCAATGGGCGGCGTCTACGGGCTCCTGTCGCATTTGGGCAGAGCGGACAGCAAGCTGACATGAGAACGATCGGGATTGCGTTGTTCCCCAACTCATGGGTTTCCTCACCTCTGCCTCGACTGGGACCGAGACGTAGGCGCCTGCTCAGGTCATGCCATTTCAGAGTCCGCTCAGGTTTGACCACCTAGGCCGGCGATCAGACTCGACGCGGCCTTCTGGAATCGGGCAATGTCACCGAAGGGACGGGCGACGAGCATGGCGCCTTCCAGAGTGGCGACCACGAAACGCGCGGTCTCGCGGGTCGACCCGGTGAAGCGGAGTGTTCGCTCCTTTCGCCCTTGCTCCAAAACCCTTGAGAGCCAGATCTCGTTGTCCTCGAAGAACCGGATCACAATGGCTCGCATGGGCTCGGAATGGTCCGGAACTCGGCGGCCAGCCAGGGCTGACCGACAAAAGAGCGTGGAGCGACCAATATCACGCGACAGCACCGACGCCGGATGCGCTCGGGTCGGAGGATCGTCGGACTAGTCGTACAGCTCGCTTCCGGTCAGCTTCGAGAGGGCGGCCCAAGTCGATACGTCCGGCCCACAGCACGCGAGTGAGACAAGCCAGGAATAGACGGCGAACCGCTCCCGTTCCTACCGGCATGACAACCAGTGTGGTGGCAATGGCTTTCGGCGGACCCGAAGTACTGTCCGTTCTCGACGAGTCGGTAGGCGTTCCAGGACCCGGTCACGTCCTAGTCGAGGTCCGGGCGGCGGGAACGAACCCTGTTGACTACAAGCTCTACAGCGGCGCTTACGGCAAAGACCCCTCACAGCTGCCGATGCGCCTGGGCATGGAGGCGGCCGGCGTGGTGAGCGCAGTGGGTGACGATGCCGAGGGGCCGGCGGGCCCCATCCACCCAGGCGACGAGGTCATCGCGTACCCGATCCGAGGCGCTTACGCCGCCCTGGTCGTCGTGCCAGCCTCCACCGTTGTGCCCAAGCCGTCGACGCTCAGTTTCGAGGAGGCAGGCGGACTTCTACTGACCGGGACAACCGCCGTACACGCGCTCACCGTCACCGGAGTCGGCTCCGGCGACGTTGTGGTCGTACACGGGGCGTCGGGCGGAGTCGGCCTCATGGCGGTCCAGCTCGCCGTCAACGCCGGTGCGCGAGTCATCGGCACGGCGAGCCAGGCGAGTCATGCCTACCTACGCGAGCTCGGTGCCGAACCGGTGATCTACGGTGACGGGCTCGTCGAGCGGATCCGTGCCCTCGCCCCCGGCGGAGTCGACGCGGCGATCGACGCGGTCGGAAGCGACGAGGCGGTCGACGCGTCTATCGCCTTGGTCACCGATCGCAAACGGATCGTCACCATTGCGGCCTTCCAGCGAGGGCTCGAGCTTGGCCTCAAGATCATCGGTGCGGGTCCCGGAGGGGATCCTGGGACCGAGATCCGCGCCGCGGCCCGATTGGAGCTCGTCCGCCTGGCCGAGGCGGGCAAGCTTCAGGTCAGAGTGGCCGGTGCCTACCCGCTAAGTGAAGCGGCCACCGCGCATCGGGAACTGGCGGCAGGTCACACACACGGCAAGATCGTCCTTGTCCCATAAGGGCTCCGACCGTCACCGTTCAGGGTGGCCACGCAGATAGGCAGTGGGCGAGAGCGGAACCGAATCCCTGTCCCCGAACACCTAGCCTTGGAGCGCGCCGCGACAAAGCACCACTCCGCCAGGCCGGGAACCGAGGAGCAGGGCGCGCCCGATTCGCGGGTGGCCGGAGATCCAGATCACCTCACCGCGCCACGTGCCATGCAATGGTGCGCACAATCCCATCGAGCTGAAGCGAAACGCTCATTGCCGCCGCTAGCGTCCGCACTCCAGATTGGATTCGTCTGACTTCGATCTTCAGGACCATCAGCTACAGGTCGTGACTAGTAATGAGCGACGTTCGTTCGCAACTAGCTCCAGATGTCCCGATCCGCTCATAGCCCAGAGGCAAGCGCTCGGCTCGCCCGGTCGCGATCAGGCTGGCAGACCATGCCGCGATCGCGAAATCGAGCACGTCCGCGACCCCGACTCCGCCACCCCGGTTGTCGACCTGTGTCGACTGACGTCTGGTCCCTTAGCTGCCAGCGTGGCGGCCAAATCAGACCTCTTGACCCAAATTGGACCACGAGCCTTCTGGTGGGCGACTAAGACCGAAAGTGTCGCTCGAGCTCATTCGCGTACGTGATCCCAAGGCTGGCGCCATTGTCGGCGATCCACTGCTTGATGCTCGTGGTCCCGGTCGCCGTCCCGGCAGCGTCGGCGAGGTTGTCGGCCATAGCTCGATACTCGTCCCAGGTGAGCAAGACGTCTCTCAGCGCGATGTTGAGGAACGTGGCAGCCACGGGCAGGAGGACGCCCGGTACTTGGATCACTTTGGCGCGGCTCCCGACTGCAGCTCGGATGGTCTGTACGAGCTCAAGGAAGGTTGGACGATCGGGGCCGACTGCGTCGACAACACTGGCCTCCCGGCTAGCCCCGGCGGTCACCGCGAGTTTCGCGAGATCGTCCACATGGATCGCCCGGACGCGGTAGTCGCCACGTCCACCCACCGCGAAGACCGGGAGGTGTCTGAGCAGCCAGGCGATGTTGTTGATGAGCACGCCGTCGGCGCCGAACAAGATGGCCGGCCGCAGCACCGCGTAGGGAAGGCCGGTCTCCGCGAGGGCCCGTTCTACGAGAGCCTTGCCACGAAAGTAGGGGTAGGGCGAGTCGATGCTCGGGTTCGTGATGCTGACGTGGACGATGCGCCGCACGCCTGCTCGCCGCGCCGCGTTGAAGAGGGCTCTGGAGTTCTCGACGGCCACGTTGTGATCGGTCCGACCGTGCGCGAACCGCACCCAGTAAGTGTTGTAGAGCGTCGTGGTCCCGCGCAGGCTCTCGGCCAATCCGGGCAGGTCCTCGAAGTCGAGCGCTCTGGTCTCGATCGTGGAGTCCGCTCCCGCACGGCCAGGATGTCCGGTGAGCGTACGAACGCGACGATCTCGTTCTTGAAGCGCCCTCGCGATTGCCCTTCCCGAGTAGCCGAAAGCACCAGTGACGACATCAAGGCCGGTGTCGTGCATCCGATCCTCGAACGCTGTCGTCTTCTCTGAGCGAGGACCGGTCATCGTGTTCCTCCTTTGGGAGCGGTCCTCGCCGAAACGAAGATCGCATCAAGAATCGGAGCCAAGCGGGCCAGCTGCTCGAACAGCAACGTGGCCGCTGTTCGATCTCCCTCGAGATGGCTCAGCATCTCGAGCCCGAGGTAGAGGGCGACTACAGCATGCGACGCCTCGCCCATCGGTAAGAGCGACGCCAAGCCCGAAGCTGTGAACCCTGACTCGATGGCTGCCGAAGCGAAGTCCTTCCAGGGTGCGATCCGCTTCGCGACCTCGGCGCCGAGCTCAAGATTGGACGACGACCCTGCAATCATCTCGGCGAGGACAGAGATATCGCCGCTATCGATGTCCTCCCGGAACACTTTTGTCGCAAGTGCGATTAGCGACGCTGGGTCCATTACCTCGGCCAGATCTGTTGAGTACCGCCGGAGCCGGTGGGTGCTGACCTCGTCGAGGGCGGCGAGCAGCAGCTCTGCCACCGTGCCGAAGTGATAGAAGACGAGCGCTTGATTGACCCCTGCCTCGGTCGCGATCGCTCGTGCGCTCGCCCCGTTGAACCCGCGGCTCTTGAGCACTTTGACCGCTGCCTCAATCAGGGCCCGCCGGGTGTTGCTACCCGCCGAACAGGACGCTCTTGGTCGGCTCGGGACTCCGGATCGGGCCATCAGGCAGGCCCGTCCTGAGCGCAAGATTTGAGCATATGCTCAATCCTAGAATCTGGTGCTGTTTTCCGCAAGATGGGGACCCTCTCGTCGGTCGCCATCCCAACGCTGTGGCCGGTCAGCGACAACGATCGCTCACCAAACGGTCCTCTGTTCGCGGGCTTTATTGCCTCGAATGCCAACTGCGTGTGGTCGGTGAAGACGGTGGTCGGTGAAGACGGTGGTCGGTGAAGACGGTGGTCGGTGAAGGGGTCTCTGAGAAGCTGGGCCTTGTGAGAGTTGCTCTCTTTCCGATCGAGCGGTCCAGTCCCGGCCGACTGAGCACGATGGCTAGGCATCGCGGCGGTGACTGGCTGCTGGACGAAGTCGAGGCGCTGCGGGCGGTCGGATCAGAGGTCATCGAATCGCTGCTGACGCCGTCCGAGGCAACCGAGCTCGGGTTGGGCTCCGAGCCTGATGTAGCCACGGCAGCTGGTTTAGTGGTGGAGCGCCCGGGGCTCGAACCCGGCACCTTGGGATTAGGAGGCCACCGCAACCAGTGCGGCAGCGTCCCGTACCGTCCGGTCGCGTCCCCGATTGGTCGCTTGAACAGGCCGTTCGGATCGCTGGCTGGATACTCATGGACAGTGCCGGACGGGTTGGGAAGCCAAATGTTGGGTGGATGTTGGGTGGATAAGCCAGGATGAGCCTGCTCACCTGACCGCAGTTCGACTGACCCACCTGACAGTATGATGTTTGTATGCAGACCAAGACCCGCGTCACCGTCACCGTTCCCGACGCCGTGTTACAAGCTGCGCGGCGTGACGTCGAAAGTGGGGTCGCGCCGTCGCTCAGCGCATGGGTCACCGACGCCGCGGAAGCCAAGGCGCGCCGCGAGAGCTTGGACCACGTTCTCGACGAGCTGCTCGAAGCCTCAGGCGGCCCCCTTACCGAGGAGGAAACAGAGTGGGCCCGCGCACAGCTACAAGCGCGCTAGTGCTCGACGCTGGCGCGCTGATAGCGATTGAGAAAGGCGATCGCAAGGTATTGGCCCTATGCAAGATCGCGACAGTCAATGGCGCTTCGGTCGTCGTTCCCACCGGCGTGATCGGCCAGGTGTGGCGTGATGGAGCGCGCCAGGCACAGGTCGCCCGGCTAATAGAGGCGAACGGAACAATCGTCGAACCGCTCGATCTCGACGTGGCGAAACTCGCAGGCGCGTACTGCGGCCACGCTGAGACGACCGACGTGGTGGACGCGACGGTAGTCATCGCAGCACGTCAGCATCATGCACTGATTGTTAGCAGCGACCGCTCTGACCTGCACCGTCTCGACCCAGGAATCCAGATCATTGCGTGCTGATCGCACGCGAGCACGTCTAATTGTCCAGTGGGCCGCCCGGGGCTCGAACCCGGCACCTTGGGATTAAAAGTCCGCCCTGACCGGTGCGGAGGCGTCTTGAAGCGTCTCGACCAAGACGCTTGGGGACGCTGGCAGACGCGTTGGGAAGCCGAATGTTGGGTGAATGTTGGGTGGGTGATCCCTACTCAGCCGGGATGATCAGACTTCCATCGACGTTCGGGACGGCTCGCCGGGCGGCCTCGGGCATAGGAACAGAGGCCCATCGCACGGTCTCTCAGGTAGGCGGGAACAGTCACATCTCCGAGGCAGCGTGCGAGCGAAGGTACTCGCAAGTACGGCAGCGCGAAGTCGACGTAGCCACGACGAACAGGCTCGATAAGTTCAGCGGCTATGAGACGGAGGCGGTACTGACTCGCATAGTTGACATCGACGTTGAGCCGCCGCTGAATATCTGCCATCTTCGACGGCCCGTCGTCCTTTGCCATCGCGAGTAGGAAGGACTTGTCGATTTCAGCTTG
>Ga0224555_1005123_pt1 | contig 11332 bp, 10 predicted proteins | sample 714S23034metaG_FD_180687 | JGI IMG/M metagenome (GOLD analysis project Ga0224555, IMG submission 180687) | Peat soil microbial communities from Stordalen Mire, Sweden - 717 S2 30-34 | ecosystem: Environmental > Terrestrial > Soil > Wetlands > Peat | place: Sweden: Norrbotten County, Stordalen...
TCGTTCCCGCCGGCCTGCACGCAGCGCCCTCGACCGTGGTAAAACCACCCCGCATTCTCGAGTCGCCCGTCAGCCTGGAATGCAAGGAATGGGGGACGTTGCAGATCGGGGACAACCGCGTCGTGATCGGCCTGGTGAAACGTGTTCACCTGCGCGAGGAATTGTTCGATGTGGAAAGGAAACGGGTTCGGAGTGACAAGCTCTTTCTCATCGGCCGCATGGCCTCGCCGCACTGGTATTGCCGCACCCGCGATCGTTTCGAGATGATTCGGCCCGAATGAGCAGCGCGCAGGCTACTGCGTGCATCTCCGAGCTTGCCGCTCATACCACAGATCCCCCGTCTGTTGTGATTGGCAACGCTTGCGGATTTTCTCAGATTTCTTTACGCTCACTGCCGCATGAACAGCCTCCGCAGAATGGAGTCGCGCGCGAGCAGCGTTGGTAACCGGGAGGAAGCCAAGATCCTCCTTCCCGACATCAAGATGCGACCCAAGGAAATGCTGATCATCCATCGGCTGCTGTCTCGGTGCGACCCGCTTGCACGAATAGTCTTCATCACACTCATGGAAAATTGGGCGCGGGCCGGCTTTCAAGTGGCCACAACCCCAGGCACTATCGCGCTGGATGTCTCTTGTGGCGCAAAAAGGGACCACATCGCCGCGTTGATCAACCCATCGTATGGACGGCCGGCGGCAATTTGTCTTTGCTGGGAGATTCTGAGGAAACAAAAACAGTTCCCTTGCGATGCGCTGGATGCCTATCAGAACACGGTGCGCAGAATCGCTCCGCTGCATGTGACCCCAAGTTCGGCCCACATCAGTCTGGAAAAGTCATTTTCGCTGGCGCAAGCCAAGCAATTGTTCAAGGCGATGAAGACGCTTGCCGGTTGTATCCGTCCAGAATTGGCGGAACCGCCGCCGCCCGTCAAGCCGGTGACGCCAGACAACATGCGCGGCACCCTCAAATTGTGTCCTGCTGAAACGCAGGCGATTTTCAAAAAGCTGATCGCCGGTTGGACGGGCGCTGGCGGCGTAGTGCAGGCCAAGCAAACAGGTCGAATCTGTCTGAGATTGAAGACGAAGGCGCACCGCTCAGGGAATTTGGCCCGGTCGCCGCGAAACTTTAACTTGCTGGTGCTGGCTTCACCCAAAGGCAAAGTCCCCGCGCACCTTCAAGCCGAGTGGAATCTTTCACGGAGCCAATGGGGAGCTTACCTGGATTGCGTCCCTGAAGCGGTCGAGAATTACGAGCGGACCGTGGTGGCTTTGCCCGGTTTCGTCCGAAAGGGAACGCTTTCCAGAGTCTTTCTGCACAACGGATTTTCCCTGGCTCACGCGGAAACCTTGGTCCATTCCATGCTGGCCCTCAAGGCTGCCGAAGAATCCGCCCCATGAATGGTGTTCCGGCGACAGTCGTGGAAGACTTGATCGCGATGGGCAGGTTATTCAAATGCGCGATCCTGCTGGATGGCGGCTTTGCGACAAAGAGGATGCAAACGCAGCTTATCGCGGTTTGCATCGTATAACCCATCATGATCTTCGTCATCTATTCGCCGCGCGGTGCGTTGAAGGCGGGGTGGACGTTTCCACAGCGGCGGACATGCTTGGGGGGCAGCGAACCGATCTCTCTTGCATGGCGGATTTTATGGTTGAAATTGAAGCTGATTTTGCGCAATAGCAAGGGAATCACATGAACCAGCGAAAACTTGGAACACAGGGATTGACCGTTTCGGCGCTCGGACTCGGGTGCATGGGGATGTCGGAATTCTACGGCACACGCGATGACCAAGAATCCATCGCCACGATCCACCGCGCGGTCGGTTTCGGGGTGAGCCTGCTCGACACGGCGGACATGTACGGCTGCGGCGAAAATGAGCGGCTGGTCGGGCGCGCCATCAAAGGCCGCCGCCGCGAGGTAATCCTGGCCACGAAATTCGGCAACGTGCGCGACGAGCGGGGCAATTTCCTGGGCGTCAATGGCGCGCCCGAATACGTCCGCCGGTGCTGCGATGCCAGCCTGAGGCGGTTGGGCGTGGAAGAAATTGATCTCTACTACCAGCACCGGGTGGACCCGCAGGTGCCGATTGAAGAGACGGTTGGAGCGATGAGCGAGCTGGTCCGCGCCGGGAAGGTGCATTACCTCGGACTGTCCGAGGCGGCGCCCGCGACGATCCGCCGCGCGATGAAAGTGCATCCGCTCAGCGCGTTGCAGACGGAGTATTCTCTGTGGACGCGCGACGTGGAGGCGGAAATCCGGCCGGTCTGCCGGGAACTGGGGATCGGCTTTGTGGCGTACAGCCCGCTGGGGCGCGGCTTTCTCACGGGGAAATTCAAGAAAACCGAGGACCTGCCGCCGGGCGATTGGCGCCGGAACTCGCCGCGGTTCCAAGGGGAGAACTTCGAACGCAACCTGAAATTGGTGGAGCGGATCGAAGCGCTGGCGATGCGGAAGAAATGCACGGCAGCGCAACTGGCCTTGGGCTGGGTTCTCGCCCAAGGCGACGACGTCGTCCCCATTCCCGGCACCAAGCGGCGGAATTATCTCGAAGAAAACGTGGCGGTCATCGAACTGACACCGGCGGAGCTGGAACAAATCTCGGCGGCGACGCCTCCTGGAGCCGCCGCTGGCACGCGTTACCCGCAAGCCAGCATGCAGAGCGTCAATCGCTGAGCGGGCGAAGGTACCGACGGCGGTGGGCCCATATTCCAGAGATCGTCCCGATCTGTCAGAATTGGGCAGTGAAAATCACTCCTGGCTTGCCATCCGGTAGCCGGCCACGGCAGTTCCAATCCTCATACGTCGGCCTTGCGCTATTTCCGTTCCGAGATGATTCTACGAATTCAACAAAGTCTATTTTGGATGGAAATAAATTTTTTCCCCGATCCGGCAACAGAACGAATCACAGATTTATTGGTCCTTGCCGGGGATTTCAGCGGCTGCCGTCACCATCTCTTCCGCGATCTTGAGGAAATCTTCCAATCCGGTGGCAGGGATGATCACATTCTCACGACGGCCGTTCACGACCTCGGAGATGCGCAGGAAGCGGCCGCGCGGATTCTCTTTCAATGTAAAGATGAAAGTCTTTCGTTCGATCTGAATAGTTTCAGTTTTTAAGGTGTCCTCTTCAACCCGTGGTTTGGGCGGCCTGTCGCTATATGGACGGTGCTCAAAGGGTGAGGGCCGTTCGTTCGAGATCATAACTTGTGTCTGGCAAAAAGTAACAGCAGACGACGTCGGACACAATACTGAATATCGTAAACCGGGGCGAGACTTCCAGCGCTCTGGCCAATTTGGCGATCGGCAACTTTGCTTTGAGGATGCTGACCGAACCGGTCTACGCCAGTTTGCCGACCACGACAAGATTGTCCGGTTGACCGGACATCAGTTGGTCCTTGCCCGCGAGCATGCCGATGGCGATGGGCAGATTGAAACTCAGCCCGGAAACTCAGCCCCTCCTTCTTGACATCCGCCGGCGCGAGATTGATGGTGGCCCAGCCCGTGGGGAATTTTGAACCCGGAATTGGTCAGCGCCGTGCTGACGCGACGCTGCTGGCGGCGGGACTCAGTTCAATAGGATTTTGAAAAAAGGGGGGAAGGCGGCGCTGCCGACAGCGCTTGACGGCACATCGCCCTCTGAATTCTTGGCGCATTTCACTTCTCCCGCGGGCGTCCATAGGCGGACAGCCGGCTTTCCGACACGCCCGTTCCGCTCCGCGAAATGCGCCCCCGGCACAGCTTTGAAAATCGCGCAATTGCGCGGCACTTCTGTTGAGAGGCTTGGTTCCGGGCGCTCCGCTCTTTCTTTCATTCCGTTCTACTCTCCATTGCGGAACCGCTACACTTTCCGTCCGCCAACCCGCCAACCGCAAGGGGAAAACAACAAACAGCAATTTCCTGGAGGAAATTCTCGACTGGCATTCTGCCATGATCGAAGTAAAATGATGTTCGTTTTTTAGATATGTAAAACTTTTTCAAATTTGCGTAACTCCGGTTACGGTTTGTCAGAAAACCGCGAATTTTCAGTTGCAAGACCGTCCGAGCATGACGCCCAAGTCGGGCGCGGCTTGGCGTACTTTTGCAACGGGCGCTTCGCGGTGCCTCTGACAAGGTGCGTTAAGTCCGCGCCTCTTTTATTTCCGTGCCTCAGTTTCCGCTCCAAAGAGGACTCACATGAAGGCACAGATTGAACAAACTTCCCGCGTTGAGACGAAACCAAGAATTTTGGTGATCGCAGACCAACCCGAACTGTCACGCCTTTTGCTGATAGTCTTGAAACGCGGCGGCTTTGACGCTTGTGCGGCGGCGAACGGAACCGACGGTTTGCGACTCACCGAGGAACAGAACTACGACCTCGTTCTTTCCGACGTTGAATTGCCTGATATTGACGGGTTCGAGATTTGCCGCCGAATCAAACAGAATCCCAAGTTGCGCCCGGTCCCAATCATTCTCATGTCCGGGCGTCTGGCGGAAGGAAACGAGGCGTTAGCGTTGGAGCTTGGGGCGGTTTATTACGTGAGCAAACCATTCCGGATGGAAAACATTCTCAGCAAAGTATCCGCTCACGTCCGGGGAGCGAAAGGCGCACCGTGATATGAGACGCGTAGACATTGAAGAGCATATTCGCCAGCAGAACAAAATTGCCGAGCGCGAAGCCGAATTGAACCGCATCAAGGCCCAGTTGTGGCGGCGCATTTCCGCAGCTATGAGTGAGATTCCGAGCGTGGCCGGAAACAAGCCGTCAGGCCACAGTTCAAGAATCCCAGAAAAACTTTCGCCAAAGGGAATTGCCGGACGTTCTTGCAGGTAATTGTTGGTCCGGCCGGTGGAGAATTTAAGGCCCATTCAGCGGAAAATGTGCCGTGTCTGGTTGTCTGTCGAAGACCGAGGATTCATGCTCCCAAAATATGGCAAGTCGAGATTCGCTCGAACCGAAGCCAGACACTTGAATGGCAAAGCCGCGCCCCAACTCGCCGGTGTCCCGCCTTACGAGCCGAACCTCCGATTTCCAGTTCTTTGACCCAATTTTCCTCGAAGGCTGCGCAGTTCCAGACCAGTAGGTACTGAGGTTGTTGGTCATGCGCGATTCAGGCTTCAAATGCGTTGGCGGAAGACTTCCGGCGAAAGCCCCATCCTCAAGGCGCAGGATTCAAACCGCTTTAGACACACCGGGGACTTTGTGGCTATTTTCACCAGGTTTCGATGACCGCGCAACACCTTGCCCAGAGCGGTCTCGCTGTTGCCTTCGTGATAGACGTAAGCGGTGTCGAAATAGTTCACGCCCCGATCCAGGGCGTGGCGGAGCATGCGCGCCGCTTCCGCTTCATTGACGAACCAAAGTTGAAAAAGGTTTGATTTTATTGTCTCTCCAACTCTCAGTTGCCTGGGCATGGCAGGATTCGCATTTCAATGCCTGGCGGGCGCGCCGATTTTTGCGGCCGCGAACTTGAGGACATCCTCCAGCAACCGGTCCTGGCCCACCACGTCGGACATTCGCATCCAGACGTAAAGGCTGCGGCCGCCTTGCAACGGCGGTGTGCGGTGCTCGACGTATGCCATGCCGTCGCCGTAGCCGCGGCCATTTGCGTCAGTCAACCACGCGAGCGGCACATAAGCATCGCCGGGATGGGTGGCATCACGGACAGCCGGGCGCCAGCGCAGATCGCCGTTGGACGGAAACCGGGCCTTCGCCGGAAAATCCAAAAAGGCATTGGTGTCGAACTGGAATGTCAATTGTGCGCCGTCGGGCGGCAGTTCCCAACCTTGCTTGACGGGGAGGCCGACCCGGTCAGCGACCGGCGCCGCCTTGTCCCACACCGTGTCATAGTAAAACGGAAAGGGTCCGTTGGGCAGGCTGATAAGGAAACCGCCTTGCGCGAGATATCGTTGGAGGGCGGGCACCACATCCCTCGCAACCTTGCCTGTGGACGAATACTGTTCGCCGCCCGTCTGCACAACCAACGGGAAATTGTGGGGATTGAAGACCGCAGGATCGGCCACATCCGCCCAGGACAATTCCCTGACACGCAAACCAGCGTCGATCAGCCAGAACGCCGCCTCCCCAATGTCGGGCAGCACGCCGACGGTGTATCCGGAGAATTGAGCCTGGAGATTGGTGGCGGCGGCCGGCGGGGGTTCAGCGCCCGCGGCCAAGCGTGCGGATTTGGCGGCCAAAAAGCCCGGCGCATGTTTTGCCGTCAGCTTGAGATATTGATCGCCGTTTTCCCAACTCGGCTCGATCTCGGAGCCTTCGTGCCATTCGTTCCAAGAGGTGATCAGCACCCAATCCGGTTGGGCGCGAATGGCTTCCTCCCACAACACGGCGTAGGTTTGGCCATCCTGTCGGGACGCCGCCAGACCGGGCTTGCGGATCTTGGTGTCGTCGTAGCCGGGAATTACCGTCACACAACTGATCCGCCGATGTTGCCGTGCGAGACGGACTGCCTCCGCGTAGTTCCGCGCAGCCCATGCGCGGAGAACATCGGGTGACTTGCCTTTCACCTCCGCGCAGTTGTTGTAAGTATGCACGCCGTCGAATAAGCGCGCGAAAGTCGGCTGATAACCGTCGGCGATGAGCAGAAAATCTCCCGCCTTGGCACGCGCGCCCTCGATAATCATTGGCCAGGAGGCCAGCGGCACCTGGCCCATCACCCGGCCATAGACAAAGAGCACCGGCTTTTGATCCACCTTCAGAAACGCCCGGTTCGCGCCATAACGTGAAAGCACATAGACCAGGTCGGCAATTGCCCCGTCAATTTGTTCACGGCCTGACCCAGGTGCGGTTTCCCAATAGACGCTGGCTTTGAAATCGTTTTGCTCCGCGCGGGCCAGCAAGAGCGCGAAACTGCGGTCTTCGTAAGATCCCTGTCCCCACCAAGTGGCGATGAAACCCGATACCCCGCAGCTTTTCGCCTCCAGGATGTGCGCGTCCACCAAGGCCGGGTCTTGTGAATCGTAGGCGCCCCGCGCCGGATAATGCGTCGTCTGGGGTGTCGAATGGTTCGTCGTGTTCTCCCCACCCCAATGCACCCAGTGATCCTGACGTTCCGGGCGCCCGTACCAGCTATAATAAAACGCAAGCACTTCATGCGGTACGCCGTCGAAGTGCCGGTCGCGGTGAGTGGCGATGAAATCCAGCAAGCCGGCCTGCGCCGGGGATTGAGCCGCGCTCTCGCGTGGCGCCAGCCAGCATAAAAGCAGCGCGGCGATAATCCGGGTGACTTTCACGCTGCCATTGTGACTCCTTCCGACTTTGGGGCAAGAATTCATGTGCCTTGGATCATGACGCTTTATGGCATGACTCGTTTATAGTTCAGATGGTGTGGCTGGTCCGCGCCACACACTGCCGCCGAAGGTTGTCACATGGATCACGGCGTCGTTGGCGGGATCGAACTCAACACGCTGGATGTTCGAGAACGGCAGTTCATCGAAGGCCCGCCAGGTCTTCCCGCTGTCGCGCGAGAGCCAGAGGCCCGCCCCAGGCGCGTCTTCGGTCAGGGTCATGTAAATCCAGCCGTCGTGCTTGGGGTGGAAATAGCCGCCGAAAGTCTGCGGCCCTTCGCGGCCGATGCGCTGCCAGGTTTGGCCGCCGTCCCCGGTGAGGTAGAGGCCGCCGGATTGGTCGCCCCGGCCGGCGTCCGCCGCGCCCAGCAGGATGCGCCGGCTGTTGCGGGGATCAACGGAGAAGTCCTTGGGGTAGAGCAGCGGCTTGGAGGCATTGATCTTTTCCCAAGTCTCCGCGCCGTCTTTGGAACGATAGAGGCCGGTGCCTTCGGGCATGAGCGGCTGGCCGGACGCGGGCCGTTTGGCGCAGATGACGGCGAACAGCGTGCCGTCGCGGTGGAGAATCACACGATAGACGCGCATGTTGTCGGGATGGCCCAGGCCGGATTTCTTCAGAGTCCACGTCTTGCCGTCGTCGGTGGACTTGAAAACGCCTTCGTCAAATACGCCGGCGTAGAGTGTGCGCGTGTTCTTCGGACTGGTGGGATCGAGCACGATGGAAGTCACTGGCTTGCGCGGGAGTCCTTCCGTCTGGCTCTTCCAGGACACACCGAAGTCGGTCGAGAGGCAGACCCCGCCGGGGCCCCGATGGCTGTGGCGCTCGGAGATGATGTTGTCGTTTGGGATGTCATGCACGTCGGAAAACGCGCCCCAGATTTTGCCCGGCGTTTCGGGATCAAACGCCATCTCGAAGCAGGTGTTTCGCCACGGCGACCACGACTTCGGGTCCCACCAAATCCAGCTCGGGCCGGCGAGTGGGCCGGGAGGAGTCCGCTGAGCAGGCAGAACCAGAACGAAACGCGCTGCCAATAAGAACAAAAGGCGGGGGATTTCATATCTCCTTTATTTTGGCATGCCATCGGCGCGAAATCCGCCTGGCGGCAGCATCTCTCCGGAGGCGAGACGAAAGGGCGCGAGGCCAAAGTTGACGGTGATCGTGACGCCATTGGCAAAGGCCGTCTGCTGGACGTTTCGATCCTCTGTCAGGAAACGGTGGTCCGTCATTTCGGCGTAACCCGCGGCGCGAACGTAGGGGCAGGTGTTGGTGTAACTTTGCGCGAATCTGGCCTGCTGGGTTTGCCAGAGCTTTCGGTCAAACATGAACATGGGCGGCGTGCCGTAAAGGACGTTGAACAGGTCGCGCTTGTCCCAGAGCGCCGGCAATTTATTATTGTAGTCGCCCCAATACCACTGCGCCACGACGCAATCGTGATAGACCAGTTCCCAAAGGGGCAGACGATACTCCTGGCCAAGCTGGAACTTGGCGACGCGTTCGGGCGGGTCATTCCAAATGCGTTGCATGTCCCGCCCGGCATCGGGCACACGGTACGGGCCGAGGCTGAGCATTCCCTCGAAATAATCCACGAACGGCACGGCGGCATCGTGGCCGGTTTCGCTGCCGGTGACCAATTTGCAGTCGCCCGAGACGTAATCCAGGAGCTTCATCTTCCATTCCCGGCTCTGGGTCCGGGTCATCGGGTGGCGAGGGTCGTAGCATTCATTCCATGGAGAAGCGGTAGTGGTGTCGATGAAACGGCAGAGGTAAGGGTGGGTGGCAAGCTCCGCCGGAATGCGCGCCCGGGCATAGTCCAGCGCCCGGCTGTCGCAGAGCACGCCGCAATCGTACATGGTGCCGTTGGTGCCCTTGACCGCCCAACCGTGCCGCCAGTCCCCATTGGCCTGGCGAATTATGTCCGCCGGCCACCCAGCCGTCGTCCAGTCCGGATGAATCCCCCCCAAAAACGGGAAATTGGAGGGATTCATCGTGTCCTGGTAAATGTCGTAACGGCTGGTGAGCACTTTCATGTCGTTCAACCTGCGGAGCGCGTCCGCTGAACCGCCACGGCTCCAGAGGATGCGCTCAATGCCGGCGGCCCGCATTTGTGTGGCAGACTGCACAGGGTCGGTGTCCCAGTTCCAGATGTTGACCGCGCCGACGAGAAGGTCCACGTTGGGATTTTCGCGCCGCTTTTCCGCCAGGGTTTTCAGGAGGCCGATTTGCCGCGCATATTCCCGGTATCGTTTGGCGATGGCCACATGGCCGCCGTGATCGAAGAAAACATACCGCAGCCTTCGCGCGTAGCCCAACTGCCCCTTCTGCGCGTCCCATTCCGGCGCAATGGCCAGTCGGTCCTCCAGGCGCACCAGATGGATGGCGGCATCGTCGGGCGTCTCGATGATGACACCGTGTCCCTGCCGGTCATCGGTCACGCCCCAAAACGCCATGCAAATTCCATGGCCGCCGTAAGCAATCAAACGAAAGGTGTCGATGGATCTGTCCTCGACTGGAAAGGAAATCCCCTCATTCATCGGCACCACCAACCGGTCTGATGGCTCAGTCACAAAAGGATAGGGATACCGCACCGGGCCGGACAAGGCCCCCTCCCCAACCAGGCTGAAGGTGAACTCCGGCTTGGCCGCCTCGATCACAATTCGCGCCTTCAGGACCAAACCCGACGGGACATGGCGCAATCCAAGCTCAATCTCATTGGCTGCCGCGCGCGCTTCTGTGACAGCGACCTCCGCCCTGCCGGCGCGCTGGGTCCAGAGACGTCCCGTCCGCCGGTCGAGCACCGAGAGCGTGGCGTTGGACGTGTTCACGCTCAATACCAAGGCCGCGTTTGTCAGCGCCAGTTGACCGTCGAGTGCGTCGGCGCGCGCAGAAGCCAAAAGGAGAGCGAGGGTCCCCAACACGATGCTGTTCCAAAGGTTCGTCATAATTCAGGTCTTTCTGTTGACCTCATCATTTATGGACTGCCCCTTGCTATGTTCGTCCAGCGGTATTCAGTCGCGCCATTGAGCGGCAAACGCCACCGCGAGCCGGTCTGCACGGGAGTGGCTTCCGAGGCCGTACCACCGGCGCATTGCACTTTGGCAGGTTGATCGAAGCGAGTCCGATCAAATTCGAGGGTGAAGTTGCGCTCATGGGGCCAAGTCTTGAGAACCCAGACGTTGCCTTCACGATGCAGCCAGACGCTGCCGTCAGTTCGCGCTCCGCCAAAATCCACCACGCTGTTCGAGTGGTTCAGGTGTTGGCCGTACCAGGTGGCGGGATCGAAAGCGGGGCTATTGGTTTCGGCGGTGAACGTGACCACCGTGCCGGCGTTTGCCAGGTGAAGCACCCCCAGGCGGATGCGCAAAGACCCATCGTCCACGCCTTGCAGGGGTAGGCGGTGGCCATCGCCTGCGGCATCAAACAGGCCGATGAGCCAATCATAATCACCGTCGGGAAGGCCGCCAGGCAGGGGAACATCCCACGGGCCGTCGTTGATGGCCTGGCCAGCCTGCCACTGCGATGCGGGCGGCGAAACCGCGTGATCCTGCTGGGCGCAAATCACATCGTTGGCGCAAAAATGGACGAAACAACTGTAGTTCTTGCCCAGCCGATCCTGCACCCCCCACCGGTAGGTAACCCGGAAAGCGCGTGCGCCGGTTTGCTGAAAGGACGCGATGCCCGGATGCGCGCGACGGTAGCTGGACAGGTTCCAGTCAGCGGCCGCCCGGGCGTTCAGGAACAGTGTGTCGCCCGTATCGGCGAAGTCCGCTATCACGCCATCACGCATCGTCGTGCCGGCAGTGGTACCAGCGCCCTGGGCCACCCAACCCAAGTCCGGCAAAAGCCACGCGCCTGCGGCCAGGACGTTGGAGGCGCCGTTTGCGGTCACAACCAGTCCATTTTCATACCGAACCCGAACGCGGTTCCATACGCCCGCGTCGTCGAGCTTGGCCGCCGCAGTGGCATCAATCCAGGCGCCGTGAGATTCGTAGAGAATCTCCTGGGGCCTCGCCACCGCGTAGCGAGCCATGACGGGAGAAAGCAAATGATATTCCA
>Ga0224555_1005125_pt1 | contig 11329 bp, 11 predicted proteins | sample 714S23034metaG_FD_180687 | JGI IMG/M metagenome (GOLD analysis project Ga0224555, IMG submission 180687) | Peat soil microbial communities from Stordalen Mire, Sweden - 717 S2 30-34 | ecosystem: Environmental > Terrestrial > Soil > Wetlands > Peat | place: Sweden: Norrbotten County, Stordalen...
GCTTCATCCAACTCCAACTCCAACTCCGACTCCGACTCCGACTCCGACTCCGACTCCGACTCCGACTCCGACTCCGGCTCCGGCTCCGGCTCCGGCTCCGACTCCGAAGCCCAGGCCAACGGCCTCAGCCCTGATCCTCACGCCGGCCCGGCCGCCAACCCCTCCGCCGACGCGTAGCTCTCGCTTCGCGGCCTTCCCGTTGCGCCTCCGGGCCGGGGCCGCGTCTTTCGTCCCCCAAAGCGGTTGCTGCCAACGTCCTCTCACCTTTTAGCCTGGCGCAAAGTCCAATGCCCGCGTGGTAGACTCTCGTTTCGCTCCAGACGCGCATGCCGTCGAGTTCGGCCGCATGGGTCTGACACAAGAGAAGGTTCTAGGATTGCCGGCCCGGGCGAAGGCTCCCCGGCAAAACGGGTTTCGCGGATTGTTCGCACTTTGGCACTTGTCCGGCGCGGACTAAAGCTGCGCACTGCTTCGGTTTCGTCGTATGCTAGTCTGCACTTCGGTTTCGAGGTAACAGAATCATGAGAGACACACTCGGTGTGCTGCTTGCTGGTGGGGCTGGCGAACGGCTCTTCCCCCTCACCCGCGATCGCGCCAAGCCCGCGGTCCCCTTCGCCGGCCAGTACCGCATCATCGACATCACGCTCTCCAACTGCATCAACTCCGATCTGCGTCACGTCTACATCCTCACCCAATACAAGGCGCTCTCGCTCAACCGTCACATCCGCGAGGGCTGGGGCCCGGTGGTCGCCAACGAACTCGGCGAGTTCATTGAGATCCTGCCGCCCATGCAGCGCGTCTCAAAATCCTGGTACCAGGGCACCGCCGACGCTGTCTACCAGAACATCTATTCCATCGGTGCCGAGGAGCCGCGTCACATCCTCATCCTCTCCGGCGACCACATCTACAAGATGAACTACGGCCGCATGCTCCAGCAGCATCGCGACTCCGGCGCCGACGTCACCCTCGCCACCTTGCCCATCACTCCGGAGGAGGTCTCCCGCTTCGGCGTCGTCGAGGTCGCGCGCAACTCCGAGGTTATCGGCTTCGTCGAAAAGCCCAAGTCCACCGAGCTGCGCTCGCCTTTCAATCCCGAGATGGTCGACGCCTCCATGGGCATCTACATCTTCAACACCGACACCCTGCTCCCCGAGCTGATGAAGGATGCCGAGGAGCCCGACTCCACCCACGACTTCGGCCACGACATCCTGCCCAAAATGCTGGGCCGGGTGAAGATGCACGCCTTCAACTTCGTCGACGAGAACAAAAAGAACGCCCTCTACTGGCGCGACGTCGGCACCCTGGAGGCCTATTTCGAGGCGAACATGGACGTGGCCGGCATCTCTCCCGTCTTCAACCTCTATGACAAGTCCTGGCCCATGCGCACGCGCCCCTATCAGTACCCGCCCGCCAAGTTCGTCTTCGGCGAGCCCGGCCGCACCGGCATGGCCATCAACTCGGTCGTGTGCGCCGGCTCCATCGTCTCCGGCTCGGTGGTGCGCAACTCCGTCCTCTCCCAGGATGTGCGCGTCAACTCCTACGCCGACGTAGACTCCAGCGTCATCTTTTCCCACGTCAACATCGGCCGCCACTGCCGCATCCGCCACGCCATCGTCGATCGCGACGTCCACATCCCCGACGGCACCGTCATCGGCTACGACCCCAACGAGGACAAGAAGAACTACTTCGTCTCCGAGAGCGGCCTCACCGTCGTCACCCGCGACTACTCCGTCTACGAGAATCCGGTCAGCCCCGAATTCCTCCAGCAGGGCAACAGCTGGTAGCACCAAAGGGAGAACGAATGCCAGTCACCACGCTCACCAGCATGCAGCTTCGCCGAAGCACCTTTCGTAGCCTGTCGGCGGCAGCGAAGCGAGGCCCGGTGATCATCACCACCTACGGCAAGCCCACCCACGCTCTGCTCACCGTCGAGGGCTACCAGAAGCTCACTGCGGCCGAGACTCCCGCACCTATTCCTGACACTCACGCCCCTATATCTGAGATAGGCCAGGGCTTTAGTCCTGGCATCCCAGCGCGCAAAAAGACTGGGCTTTAGCCCCCGGGACACGCCTCTTTCGCGACCGTGCTCGCTAGTACCCCTGGGTATGCAGCCAGAACACCGCCGCGCTCGCCGCCAGGCAATAAATTCCGAACAAATACCAGCGCCCATGTTCCAGCCAGTTGCTCAGCCACTTCAGCGCCACCAGCCCGGCGAGGAACGCGAACGCCGCTCCCAGCAGGCTGATGCTCACCGTTCCGTGCAGATCGATCGGCGTCCCCGTCGCCGCCGCATCGCGCGTTGCGTGCACCAGCCGCAGAGCCTCCCGCCCAATCGCCACCGGCGTAATCACCACCGCCAGCGCAAAACTGAACCGCTCCGCGCGCTCCTTCGCCGCGCCCGTCAGCATGCCCGCGGAGATGGTCGCGCCCGACCGCGAAAACCCGCGGAACGGCAGGCACAGCCCCTGCACAAACCCCATCCAGCCTGCCTGCCCCATGGTCACGCTGCCGCTCGGCCGCCGGGTGATGCTCCCCGCCACAATAGCCGCCTCCTTCGCCGCACGGTCTTCCTTCGTCTCGCGCAGCCCTGCGATCAGGATCAGAATCCCAGCGCACGCCAGCGCCGGCGCCACCAGATCCAGCCGTCCGAACAGATCCTCGATGACCGCCTTCGGCTGGCCCTTGAACAGCGTGTGCTCAATTAGCTTGTTCAGCGCCTCGCCCACCACGCCCGTCAGCGCCGTTGCCCACACCACCCGCACCGCAAACCGCTTGAACGCGTCCGCGCTGGCAAAGTACGTCTGCGCCCACTGCTTCCAGAAGTACGCAATCACCGCGAACATCGTCCCCGTATGCAGCATCACCAGCAGCAGCGTCATCTGCGGCGTCGACGGGTCCAGCCCCATCAGCTTTTCCGCCACCACCACGTGGGCGGAACTCGAAACCGGCAGCAATTCAGCGAGTCCCTGCACAACGGCAAGAACAATGACTTGATAAATCGGCATCCCCCTATTCTAAGGGTGCCTTGTGAGTAATTGAAAAATCGGGGACCTGATCCGCCGCACCCTGTCCACGTCACTGTGACACTGTAACGATGCTCTCCCCCCAATTCTCCCCCTGGAGGTCTGACCTCAACTAACAACTAGCAACCAGCAACTAACAACTGTCTTTAGTCCCGATCATTCCCATACACCGGGATCTGCTGCTGCACGCGGTAGGCAATGCTCGCCGCGCGCGCCGCGTAGTCCGACTCCGGATAGCGCTTCTGCAACTCTGCTGCCAGCCCCTGCGCGTTCGCGGCTGCCTGTTCGCTGCGCTTCTTCTCGTCCTGGACCAGGTACATCTCCACCAGCACGCCCTCGCGATAGGTTGCGTTGTACAGCGCCTCGGGAGCCTTGGGGCTGTCCGGGTAACGGTTCGCGTAGTTCTCGTACAGCCCTGCCTCCATCTCCGGACACTTGGGCAGCCCCTGCCAATCGCCGCACAGCTTGTTGTCGATCATGTCGTACGCAGCCAGCGCCGCGAATTTGCTGTTCGGGTACAGCTTGATCACCCGCTGCATATCACCCTCGTAGAGTTGCGGCCGCAGGTATGCCTCCTGCTCCTTCGCCGAGGGCAGCGTACTGATGTCCACCTTGTCCAACTGCCAGCGCACGTCGGCCGAGCGGAACGCCGCCTCCGCGGCCAGCGGCGAGTTGGGATAGTAGTCCGCCACCCGCTTGTACAACAGGTGCGCCTCTTCCGCGGCGTCCTTCGGCGGGTGCGGCTGCGCGGCCTCGTCTTCAAGGTACGACCCCATGCCGAACAGAATCTCGTCTCCATTCGGTGTCGCCGGCGTCACCAGCCCTTTGTCCCGGACCCATCCCGACGCCGGCGTGACAGTATCGTCGGCGCTGAACTCCGGCGTTTCGCGATCGTCCTGCTGGTCGGGCTTGTCGGTGTTGGCAAACACGCGCACCCACGCGCCATTGCGTTCGATCACCACTACCTCGTGCCCCGGGAGCACCTCGGAGATGTGCGCGGCGTTGTCGTCGGCCGTCACGTACACAATGGCCGGGTGCACCACGGTCGCGCGGGCTGAGCGATCATAGCCGGACAGGTTGTCCTTGGGCTTCTTCTGCGCCTGCGCCGCTCCACAAACCAGCGCTGCAGCCAGCGCCCCCGTCATCCAGACTTCTATCCGCTTGATTCTCATGATTAGCTCAACCCGCAACTAGCAACTCAATTTAGACGCCCGCACGCCTCAGGCGGAAGCGCCCGTCGCTGCGCCACGCTGCAATCGCTGCCGCAATCCCGGGTCGATGTTCCCGCCGCTCAGCACCGCAACCATGCGCGCGCACTTCGGCAATTCGGCGTGATGATACAAAGCCGCCGCCAGCGTCACCGCGCCGCTCGGTTCGGCGACCAGGCCGGTCGCCGCCAGCATCACCCGCATCGCCGCCACGATCTCGTCCTCCGTCACCGTCACAATGCCATCCACGAAGCGCAGGATGTGCTGGAAGTTCAGCGTTCCCAGGGACTGTGTGCGCAGCCCGTCGGAGATGGTCCGCGTAGTCTTCGCCGCCGGCCACTCTACCAGCGTCCGGGTGTCGAACGACTCCTTCGCATCGGCTGCCAGTTCCGGCTCCGCGCCCCACACCTGGATCGCCGGACCCAAAGCGCCTTCAGCGCGCAGGCTGGCGCAGGCCAGCTTGATCGCCGTCGAAATCCCGCCCAGCAGTCCGCCGCCCGAGACCGGCGACAGCACCACCACGTCATCATGCGCCGCCGCCCCAAGCTGCTCCAGAATCTCCAGCCCGCACGTGCCCTGCCCGGCGATGATGGCTGGATCGTCATACGGCGGAATGATGGTGTAGCCATGCGCTGCGGCCAACTCCTCGGCCTTCGCCTTGCGCTCTGAACTCGCCGGTCCCACAAACACGACCTCCGCTCCCAGCGCCCGCGTCGCCTCAATCTTCACCGCCGGCGCGTCGCGCGGCATCACGATCACCGCCCTGGCGCCCAGCGCCCGCGCCGCGTACGCCACCCCCTGCGCGTGGTTGCCGCTGGAATAGGTAATCACTCCGCGTGCCAGCTCCCCGGCGGAGAGCTGCGCGATCCGGTTGTACGCCCCGCGCAGCTTGAAGCTGCCAATCGGCTGCTCGCTCTCCGCCTTGATATACAGCGCGAACGGCAGCTCCGCCGCGCCCGCCGCGCGCAGCCGGGCAGGATCAACCAGATACAACCCTGTCCGCACCGCAACTCCGGAGATGCGGCCGGCGGCAGCCTGGATTTCGGCGAGTGTGACCAAGTGAGGCATGGGCGCACTCCCATTGTCAGGCGCAGCAGCGGGTTCGGCAAGGCAGCCGGATTGCGAAACTGGGACACTACCGGATTGCGAATGCACATTTCCAGTGACAAACGCCGCTGCGGTTGGGTAAGGTTACCGCGAACTGGAAGCGGGTGCGGATGGTCGCGGTCTGGCACACATGCCGAACCGATCGCCATAGAGCCATCGCCCCGGTGTTCCAGGAGGACCCTAGTCCATGTGCACGACCTTTCCCCGTCTTCTTGTATGCGCCGCCCTGGCGGCTCTCCTCAGTTTTAGCGTCATCTCCAAAGCCCAGCAAAACTACATTGGCCGCTACGACGCGTATGCGGGCTTCGCTGTCATCGACAGCCCCATGCTCGGCCTGGACGAGCACGACGGCTTCCACGCACAGGCGGGGATCAACCCGCGCCGGTGGCTTTCCATCGGCGGCGACTATAGCGAGGGGACCGGCTCCCAGTTGCTGACCACAAATCTGCTGCCCGCCGCGCTACAGGCACAGATCAATGCGGCGCAGGCGCAATTCATCGCGGCAGGGTTCCTGCCGGCGAACTACCACCTGGCCGTGCCGACCGATGCCGCCACCCAGACCTTCGCCTTCGGGCCGCAACTCGCCTTCCGGCGGCTTTCCCGGCTCACGCTGTTCCTGCGTCCGTCGCTGGGCGCGCTGCGCGAACGGGCCGTGCCCCATCCCGCCGATGCGTTTCAGACGATCATCGTCGGCCAACTTGCTCCCGCGGGATTCAAGCTCGACTGGACCGGCTTCTATGGGGTCGGCGGCGGTGCGGATTATTCCATCAGCCGGCACTTCGGCATTCGCGCGCAGATGGACGCAGTCTACAACCATCCGTTCAACGACATCCTCGCGAACGGCCGCTGGACCTTCCGCTACTCCGTCGGCCCCAGCTTCCACTTCGGCCGCAACATGGCAAAGTGATAACGGCGACATCTACTCGCTATCCCATCTGCATCGACTCTTGCGAATCAAAATCAGCATCAAATGATGCTATAATGTATGCGCAAGGAGAAAGGCAGCGCTCACAATGCGAACCACCGTCACCTTGGATGAAGCACTCCTGGCCGATGCTGAAGAGTACACCGGAATCTCCGAGCGTTCCTCGCTGTTACGGGAAGCCCTCAAAGCTTTGGTAGAACGCGAGGCTGCGCGGCGACTTGCCCGGTTAGGCGGAAGCGATCCCAAAGCTACGTTGGCGCCGCGCCGACGCTCCGCGTAATGGTTCTGGTAGACAGCTCGGTCTGGATCGACCACCTGCACCGGCCGAGTCCCAGCCTGATAGCGCTGCTCAACAACGCAGACGTGCTGGTACATCCTATGGTCATCGGCGAGATCGCCATGGGTAGCCTGAAGGACCGGAACCGGGTATTGCGCGATCTGCGAAAGCTGCCGACAGCACAACTCGCCCGGGACACGGAGGTCTGGAGCTTCATTGAAGCGAAATCTCTTCATGGCTTGGGAATCGGCTACATCGACGCGCATCTTCTCGCATCAGCGCGCCTCATGCCGAATACTACGCTCTGGACCCGCGATAAGCGTCTCGATTCCGTCTCAGGCGTATTGGGGCTTAGATACCCGCAGCTCCCTTGACCTCGGCGATCATTTGCTCTCCGCCGCCCGTAGGACCAGCGCAAAGAAGTGGATCAACCGCCACCGGTCCATCGTTCCCGGCTGCTGCCCGTCCACGTCGACGTGCGTGAGCGCCGGACTCACCAGCACCGCCTTCAGGTCCTGGCGCGGCATTTCACTCGCCATCCACAATGTCTCCGCTGAAGGAATCAGGTTGTCGGCCCCGCCATGCAGCAGGTAGACCGGCGTGGTCAGCGTGCGCAGATGCACCTCCGGCGAGAGAGCGGCGAACTTGTAGGCGTTGCGCTCGATCGCCGCCACGATGCCGGCCCGCGTGGAGGGCAGGGAAGTATCCATCAGGGCCAGCGCCTCACGCATCTGGGCCGGGTTCAACGCGTGCAGCGCCTGGTCCTCGCCGGGCTTGTCTTCATACAGGTGCGCGCGCAGCACCGCGCGAATCGGCTCCAGGTCCACGGCCGGCACAAAGTCCTCGAGATATTCGTACTCAATCACCAGCGGGCCGTACTCATGCGGCTTCATCACTTCCACCGTTCCATCCGGACGCACATCGCGGCCGGTCATGTAGTACCGGCTCACCCGTTCCATTGAATCCTGCGATCCCACGACGAACACAAACTTGAAGTTGGGTCCGTACTGCGGATCTTCCGCCGCCACCAACGCCAGGCCGCCGGAGAAGCTGAGTCCCATCACGCCCACCGGCCCGCCGGTCTGCGCCGCGAACCACTTCACCGATTCGCCAATCGTCCGCGCGGAGTCCACGCTGACGCGGTAGTCCTTGATGCCGGGCAGCTCCGGCGTCAGCACGCGCAGGCCGCAGCCCGCCATCGCCGTTGCAAATGCCTTCAGCCGCGGCTCCTCGATGCCCAGGTGATGCACGCCGTGAAAGATCACCATGGCCGGCGCATTTGGCTGTTTCGGCGGCAGGTACAGCCGCGCGCGCACCTGCTGCAGGCCGGTCGGCGTCTCGATGGGGTAGCTGAGGTCCTCGACCGTGACCGGGGCCGTCAGGCCGCGCGCGATCCATGGCGCCGGCTGGCCGGAGATCTCGCGCATCACCGCAATCGACTGCAGGTGTGCCTTGACGTACGGCCACGCGGAAAGACAGGCGACCGCGACGGCTGCCGCAAAGAGCGCAGAAAACCTGGTCATCCGCGACGCCGCCGCGCGCCGGCTCGGCCAGCCTTCCCGGTCGCGCACGGCGGCGGAAGCATTTCCATCTCCCGCTGTTCGCTGCTCAAGTCTCATACGCGCTTCGTGCCGCACACCCATCCTATAGGCGGGAATCCGTGTAGATCCTCAAAGGCTAGGTCTGTGGCCCCTGCGGTGTGTCCTTGGCGTCGCCCAGGGTCACCTTGAAATCCATCTTCCGGCGTCCGCGGAAAACTGTAATCGTCACCGTGTCGCCCGCGCGATGCTTGTTCATTTCGTTGCCCAGGTCCTGTGCGTTGGTGATCTCCTGCTGGTCAAAATCGACGATCAGGTCGCCCCCCAGCGTCACCGGGAAATTGCCTTCGTAGGCCCGCTGCGTGCCCCCGTGCAGGCCGGCTTTCTCCGCCGCGCCGCCGGGCAGCACGCGCTCGATCAGCAGGCCGTAGTCGACGGGAAGGCCGATCTGCTCGGCTTGATCCGGACCGATCTCCAGGCTGACGATGTCCAGCGTAGGCCGCCGTATCCTGCCGTACTTGGCGAAGTCGTCCAGCACCGCCTTGGCCGTGTTGATGGGGATCGCAAAGCCGATGCCCGCGGACTGATCCACCCCTGGGTTGCCTGCGATTAACGTCGTAATCCCGATCACCTCGCCGCGCGAGTTCAACAGCGGGCCGCCGGAGTTGCCCGGATTCACCGACGCATCCGTCTGGATCGCATCCTCGATCACGTTCCCGTTTGCTGGGCTGCCTATGGAGCGGATCGCCGAAATAATCCCCCGCGTCATCGTGCCCGACAGCCCAAACGGGTTGCCGATCGCATACACCCGCTGCCCCACCATCAGCCCCGTGCTGGTCTCCGCCAGCGTCGCCGGCACCAGGTTGGGCGCGTCGATCTTCAGCAGCGCCAGGTCGTGCCCTCTGTCCACGGTCACCACCGTCGCCCTGTACTTGTGCTTGTCGGAGAGCGTCACTTCAATGCTGCCGCCGCGCTGCGTGCCCTCGATCACGTGGTTATTGGTCAGGATCAGCCCTTCCTTGTTCAGCACAAAGCCCGAGCCCTGCCCGGTCTGCGGCACCGGCCCATAGAAGAAGTTCCACTGCACCTCGGTCGACGTGATATTCACCACGCTGGGCAGCGCCCGCTTGTAGACGGCGATGTTTTGCTGCTCCTCCTCGTCGAAGGCCGGTGCGGCGGAGGCCACCGAGACATCGTAGGCCGTGTTCGGGTCAACGGTTGCCGTCGAGGCGCCCGGATGCAGCGCGGCAATCCAGGGGGCCAGCGCGCCGGTAGACGCAAAGTGCGTAGTCGCGTAGTAAAAACCCGCCAGCAGAATCAAAACCAGCAGAATCGGTCGAACTTTCATGGAAGCGGCTTCCTCAACCCACTCCTTGCCGCGGAGTGGCTCTCAGTACCATTTTATGGTGAATCCTTCGCGCCACAAAACCGGGTGTTCCTCGCCGCCGGTCCTGGGCCTGTCGATCTGTCAACCTGTCGAAGGGTCCCGGGTCGCGGACTTGGGGTCTATCGAGGTAGATACGTCCGCCGCCGTCGCTTAGTTCCGCGCCGCATCCCGCAGCACGGGCCACAGCGCGTCCACCTGCGCCTGCAACCGATCCAGCGAACCATCGTTGGTCAGCACATAGTCGCTATGCGCGGCTTTCCAGTCGTCGTCGATCTGCTGAGCCAGCCGCCGTTGCGCCTCGGTCTCCAGCGCGCTGCGCGCCTTGTCATTCAGCGTCCTGCTGCTGGACGCGCGCGCCACAAACCGCGCAATCTTCAACTCCTCCGGAGCCCGCACCAGGATGATCTTGTCGAAGCGCCGATGCCACCCGCTCTCGCCGCCGTATTTCGTCTCGAAGATCAGCGCCGACTCGACCATCACCACGGCTCCGGGATCGCGAGCGGCAATCGCGTCGATCAGCGCGGCCTGGCTGGCGATGGTGGCGGGGTGCACAATCGCATTCAGCTCCTCAATGCGCCCGTCCCCGAAGGCGATCCGCGCCAGCATGGCCCGGTCCAGCATCTCAGCTCCAGCCCCGTCCGACGTCACCACCCTTGGCCCAAACTTCGCGACGATCCGCGCATACACCTCCTGCCCCGGCTGCATCAGCTCGCGCCCGATCTCGTCGGCGAACAGCACCTGCGCGCCCAGTTCCACGAACCTGCGCGCCGCCGCCGATTTGCCGCTGCCCAGTCCTCCGGTCAGGCCCACGCGCAGCATCGCGCTACGCCTCGCCCACGGCCGCAGCCTCACGCACGCCGCGCCGCGTCCTGGCCGCCTTCACCGTGTTGTGCATCAGCATGGCAATGGTCAGCGCGCCCACACCGCCGGGCACCGGCGTGTACGCTCCCGCCAGCGCAAACGCTTCAGGATGAATGTCGCCCACCAGCGTCGACCCCCGCTTCGCAAACTGCGCTGCCCGCTCCGCATCGCCGGGAAAGAAGCGCGCCACCTCGGCGGCGTCGGTCACCCGGTTGATCCCCACGTCGATCAGCGTCGCACCTGGCTTCACCATCTCCGCGGTCACAAATCCCGGCTTGCCGATGGCCGCAACCAGAATGTCCGCTTCGCGCGTGTAGTGGCCAATGTCGACGGTCTTCGAGTGGCACACCGTCACCGTCGCAGAAGCGTTCAGCAGCATCATGGCCATGGGCTTGCCCACAATGTCGCTGCGCCCCAGAACCACCGCATGTTGTCCCATAACGGGAAGGCCGCTGCGGCGAAGGATCTCCATGATCCCTGCAGGCGTGCATGGCGTCAGCGCCGGCCGTCCGCCCAGCAGCCGCCCCGCGTTGATGGGATGGAATCCATCCACGTCCTTCTCCGGCGAGACCGCCTCCAGCAGCCGCCGCGTATCCACATGTTTCGGCAGCGGCAGTTGGATCAGGATGCCGTCCACCTCGTCGCGCGCGTTCAGGTCCGCGATCAGCGCCAGCAACTCTTCCGTCGTCACGCTCTCCGGCGGCGTCAGCATCTCGCTCCGAATGCCCAGTTCGCCGGACGTCTTCACCTTGCTGCGCACGTAAATCTCGGACGCGTGCACATGGCCCACCAGCACCACCGCCAGTCCCGGCGTGATGCCGCCCGCGGCCAGCGAACGCACCTCCTCGGCCACCTCCGCCTTGATCGCCGCTGCGATCTCGACCCCATTCAGAATCTTCGCCATGCTCTTCATCCCGCTCCCATGGTACCGCCGCGCACCTGGCGCCTGGTGCCTGGCGCCTAGTACCTGGCGCCTAGTACCTGGCGCCTAGTACCTGGCGCC
>Ga0224555_1005126_pt1 | contig 11329 bp, 5 predicted proteins | sample 714S23034metaG_FD_180687 | JGI IMG/M metagenome (GOLD analysis project Ga0224555, IMG submission 180687) | Peat soil microbial communities from Stordalen Mire, Sweden - 717 S2 30-34 | ecosystem: Environmental > Terrestrial > Soil > Wetlands > Peat | place: Sweden: Norrbotten County, Stordalen...
GGCGATGGTGGACCGCCAGCAGGCGGTCGCGCAGGCCGTGCTCAAGGACCCCGCCGTCGACGGTCTCGCCTCGTTTGTCGGCGTGGACGGGACCAACACCACGCTCAACAGCGGCCGCATGCTCGTGAACCTGAAGCCACTCGACGAGCGCTCGGAGTCGGCCACCGACGTGATCCGCAGCCTGCGCGAGGACCTGGCCCACGTGCCCGGAATCACCTCCTACATGCAGCCGGTTCAGGACCTCACGATCGACGACCGCATAAGCCGCACGCAGTACCAGTTCGTGCTGGAAAGCGCCAACCCTGCCGACCTCACGACGTGGATACCCAAGCTCGTGGACAGCATGCGCCAGCTGCCCGAGATCAACGACGTGGCCTCCGACCTGTCCGAGGGCGGCCTTGCCGCCTTCGTCAACATCGACCGCGACACCGCCGCGAGGTTCGGCATCACGGCGGCCACGATCGACAACGCCCTCTACGACGCCTTCGGCCAGCGGATCATCTCCACGATATTCACGGAGTCCAACCAGTACCGGGTCATCATGGAGGCGAACCCCGAGCTGCAGCGCTCGCCGGCCTCGCTCTCCCAGATCTACCTGCCGTCGGCCGCGGGTGGGCAGGTCCCGCTGAGCGCGATCGCCAGCATCCAGGAGCGGCCGGCGTCGCTCCTTGTGAACCACATGGGCCAGTTTCCGGCGAACACCATCTCCTTCAACGTGCGCCATGGCGAATCCCTCGGCAGCGCGGTCAAAGCCATCCACAAGGCGGAGCGCGAGATCGGGATGCCCGCGAGCATCGTGACCAGCTTCCAGGGGGCGGCCTCCGCGTTCGAATCGTCGCTCTCGAACGAGCTCTACCTGCTGGGCGCCGCGGTGCTGACAATGTACATCATCCTGGGGATCCTCTACGAGAGCTTCATCCACCCCATAACGATCCTCTCGACGCTCCCGTCGGCGGGCATAGGGGCTCTGCTCGCGCTCATGCTCGTGGGCAAGGACCTGGGCGTCATCGGGATCATCGGGATCATCCTGCTGATCGGCATCGTGAAGAAGAACGCGATCATGATGATCGACTTCGCCCTGGACGCGGAGCGCAACGAGGGCCTGGCCCCGCGCGACGCCATCTATCAAGCATCGCTCCTGCGGTTCCGTCCGATCCTCATGACGACCATGGCGGCGATCCTCGGCGCCGTTCCCCTCATGCTCGGCACCGGGATGGGCTCGGAGCTCCGCAACCCGCTCGGCATCACGATCGTTGGGGGCCTGATCGTGAGCCAGGTCCTGACCCTCTTCACGACGCCGGTCATCTACCTCATGTTTGACCGCATCGCCGCGCGCTTCAGGAAGGCGCAGCCTGAGGCCGGCGCCGCGAGGGAGGCGCTCACGTGAGCTTCTCCGAGCTGTTCGTCCGCAGGCCCGTCGCGACGACGCTGTTCACGGCAGGCATCGTGCTCGCGGGTGCGGCCGCGTTCATCCAGCTGCCTGTCTCCCCGCTCCCTCAGGTTGACCTGCCCACGATATCGGTGTCCGCCAACATGGCGGGCGCGAGCCCCGAGACGATGGCGACCACGGTGGCCACCCCCCTTGAGCGCCACCTGGGCACCATCGCCGACGTGACCGAGATGACCTCCTCCAGCTCAGTCGGCAGTACCCAGATAACGCTGCAGTTCGGGCTCAGCCGCAACATCGACGGCGCGGCGCGGGACGTCCAGGCGGCCATAAGCGCGGCGCGCGTGGACCTGCCCACGGCGCTCAGGAGCAACCCGACCTACAGGAAGGCGAACCCCGCGGACGCGCCGATCCTGATCCTGGCGCTCATGTCTCAGACGCTGACCCAGGGGCAGCTCTATGACGCCGCGTCGACCATCCTCCAGCAGAAGCTCCTCCAGGTCGACGGCGTGGGCGACGTCAACGTCTGGGGCAGCTCGCTGCCAGCGGTGCGCGTCGAGATGAACCCGTCGGCCTTGTTCAAGTACGGCGTCGGGCTCGAGGACGTGCGGGCGGCGCTCTCCGCGGCCAACGCCAATAGCCCGAAGGGCGCGATCGAGGACTCGCGGATGCACTGGCAGATCTACGACAACGACCAGTCCCGCTCGGCCAAGGACTACCGCGACCTGGTGGTCGCCTACCGCAACGGGTCGCCCGTGCGGCTGCACGACGTCGCCGACATAAGCGACTCGATCGAGGACATCAGGAACACGGGCCTGTCCAAGGGCCACCCCGCCGTGATCGTCGCCATATCAAGGCAGCCCCAGGCCAACATCATCGCCACGGTCGACCGCGTCCGCGCCCTTCTGCCGAGGCTCAAGACCAACATCCCGCCGGCCACCGAGCTCGTCATCGCCTCGGACAGAAGCACCGTCATCAGGGCCTCGCTCAGAGCCGTGGAGACGTCCCTGGCGATCGCCATGATCCTTGTCGTCATCGTCGTGTTCCTGTTCCTGCGCGACGGAAGGGCGGTGCTCGTGCCGGCCGTCGCGGTGCCCGTGTCGCTGGTCGGCACCTTCGGCGCCATGTACCTGCTTGGCTACAGCCTGGACAACCTGTCGCTCATGGCGCTCACGATCGCGACCGGCTTCGTCGTCGACGACGCGATCGTCGTCATGGAGAACATCGTGCGCAACATGGAGGCGGGCGTCCCCCGCTTCCAGGCCGCCCTGATAGGCGTCCGTCAGGTCGGGTTCACGGTGCTTTCGATGAGCCTGTCGCTGATCGCGGTGTTCATCCCGATCCTGCTGATGGGAGGCGTCTTTGGGCTCTATTTCCGCGAATTCGCGGTCACCCTCTCGATCGCCATCCTGATCTCGATGGTGATCTCCCTCACAACGACGCCGATGATGTGCGCGCGGCTGCTGAGCGTCCAGAGGCCCATATCGGAGAGGGGCGCATTCCACCGCCTGAGCGAAGGCGGCTTCCAGACGATACTCGCCGACTACAGGAAATCGCTGGCCTGGGTGCTGGACCACAAGTTCCCGATGCTGATGGTGTTCTTGTCGACCGTGGTGCTAACTGTCTGGCTCTTCATCATCATACCCAAGGGGTTCTTCCCTGAGCAGGACACCGGCCGCATGTTCGGGTTCATCCAGGCCGACCAGAGCACCTCGTTCCAGCGGATCTCCGACAAGCTGCGCCAGTACATGAAGATCGTCCAGGACGACAAGGACGTCGACGAGGCCGTCGGATTCACGGGGGCGGGCGGCGGCGGCGGCAACTCCGGCAGGATGTTCATCTCCCTCAAGCCGCTCGGCGTGCGCAAGGACTCGACCGAGCAGATCATGGCGCGCCTGCGCCCCAAGCTGGCGCACGTTGCGGGCGCCACCCTCTTCATGGCGCCGCAGCAGGAGGTGCGCGTGGGCGGCCGGCAGAGCTTCTCCCTCTACCAGTACACCCTCCAGGCGGACAACCTGGAGGACCTGCGCGCCTGGACCCCAAAACTGCTCGAGGCGCTCAAGCAGGAGCCCGTCCTCACGGACCTCAATTCCGACCAGCAGGACAAGGGGCTTGAGACCGAGCTCGTCATCGACCGCGACACGGCCTCCCGCCTGAACCTGACGGCGGCCCAGATCGACAACACGCTCTACGACGCGTTCGGACAGCGGCAGGTGTCCAACATCTACGAGTCGCTCAACCAGTACCACGTGGTCATGGTCGTCGCGACCCGCTTCTGGCAGGACCCCTCGGCGCTCAAGGACATCTACGTGAGCTCCACGGGAGGCGTCGTGAACGGGACGCAGCTCACGAACGCGGTCGCGGGTACCGTCTACGGTTCCGCGGCCACGGGCGCCTCGAGGGGCTCGGGCCAGCTGAACGCCAACTCCGTCGCGGCGGACACGGCCCGCAACGCCAGCATGAACTCCATTGCGACGACCGGCCACGGCGCGGCCTCGACCGGCCAGTCCGTGAGCACCGTCTACGAGACCATGGTCCCGCTCTCGGCGATCGGGCACTACCAGCTCGGGACGACGCCCCTTTCCGTCAACCACCAGGGGTCTTTCGTCGCCGGGACGATCTCGTTCAACCTGAGCCCCGACGCCTCGATATCCGAGGCTGTCGAGGCGATCGAGCGTCAGGCGGCATCGATCCACATGCCAAAGACGATCCATGGCAGCTTCCAGGGGACGGCCAAAACGTACCAGCAGTCGATCTCCAACGAGCCCGTCCTCATCTTGGCGGCGATCACCGCGATCTACCTCATCCTGGGGATCCTCTACGAGAGCTACGCGCATCCCTTGACGATCCTCTCCACCCTGCCGTCGGCGGGCGTCGGGGCGTTTCTCGCCCTCATCGTCTTCAACGTCGAGCTCAGCCTGATGGCCCTGATCGGCGTCTTCCTTCTGATCGGAATCGTCAAGAAGAACGCGATCATGATGATCGACTTCGCTATCGAGGCCGAGCGCAACGAGGGCCTGAGCCCGAGGGACGCGATATTCAAGGCGTGCCAGCTCAGGCTGCGGCCCATTCTGATGACGACCATGGCGGCCATCCTGGGCGCGGTTCCCCTGGCCGTCGGGTTCGGGGACGGCGCGGAGCTGAGGAGGCCGCTCGGGATCTCGATCGTGGGCGGGCTCCTCGTGAGCCAGCTCCTGACCCTCTACACGACGCCCGTCGTCTACCTGTACATCGACCAGGCCCGCAACTGGCTGCGCCGCACGCGCGTTCGGCTTGGATTTTCGCAGGCCCGCGAGGAGCCCGGACTCGCGCACGTTTGACACCAAGGATACACGAACCCGCACCCATGACGGCCCCGATCCAAAGCGCCCCCCCGCGGGCAGACACGCGCCCCTCCCTCATTCTCCTGGCCGCGACCTCGCTCGCCGTCCTGGCCGGGTGCGCCGTCGGGCCCGACTACAAACGGCCCGAGGTCGCGCTGCCCGCCGCCTTCAAGGAGAACCCCGGCTGGAAGGTCGCGACCCCGAACGAGCAGGCGTACCGGGGCCCCTGGTGGAAGCTTTTCGGGGATCCGGTCCTGGACGGCCTCGAGGCGCAGCTCGAGCGCTCGAACCTCACGATCGCCCAGGCCGTCGCGAACTACGAGGAGGCCCGCCAGGTCGCCCGCGCCGACAGGACGGGCTACCTGCCGACCATCGCGGCGACGGGGGCCGCGCAGCGCGCGCGCGCGCCGGTGCCGCAGGGCGGGCTCACGGCCTCGACCTTCACCGCCGACCTCGGCGCCTCGTGGGAGCCCGACTTCTGGGGCCGCATCCGCAGGACGGTCGAGTCCGACGTCGAGGCCGCGCAGGCGAGCGCAGCCGACCTCGCGGTCGCCCGCCTCTCGGAGCAGGCACTCGTCGCCGAGGATTACATCCAGCTGCGCGTCGCCGACGACCAGATCAGGCTCCTTGAGAACGCGGTCGAGGCCTACAGGCGAACGGTCGTCATCACCCAGAACAAGTACTCGGTCGGAGTCGCCGCCCGAAGCGACGTCATCACGGCGCAGACCCAGCTCGACAGCACGCGCGCCCAGCTAATCGGCGCGGGTGTCCAGCGGGCGCAGTACGAGCACGCTATCGCCGTCCTCCTGGGCAAGGCGCCCGCGGACTTCGCGATCGAGCGCAGGCCGGACCTGGCGATCGCGACGCCGGAGATCCCGCCGCAGATGCCGTCGAGCCTGCTCGAGCGCCGGCCCGACGTCGCGGCGGCGGAGCGCCAGGCCGCGGCCGCCAACGCGCGGGTGGGAATCCAGACGGCCGCCTACTACCCCTCGTTCAGCGTCACGGGCGACGCCGGCTACGAGGGGTCGCCGCTCCACAGTCTGTTCACGACCCCGTTCAGGTTCTGGACCCTCGGCGCCCAGGCGACGGACGCCATCCTCGACTGGGGGCAGCGCCGCGACCAGGTGCTCTCCGCCAAGGCCGCCTACCAGGCGGCCGCCGACAACTACAAGCAGACGGTGCTGGCCGCGTTGCAGCAGGTCGAGGACGGCCTGTCGGGGCTTCGCATCCTCAAGACGCAGGCCAAGGTCGAGCAGGACGCGGTGGTCGAGGCCGCGCAGGCGGCGCAGATCGCCCTGAACGAGTACAACGCAGGCACCGTGGATTTCACTACCGTCGTCACGGCGCAGGTCATCGAGCTGTCGAACAGGGAGGCGGCGCTCGCCATCATCCAGTCCGAACTTTTGGCGAGCGTGGAGCTTATCCAGGCGACCGGGGGCGGCTGGACAGCCGCGGACCTGCCCGCCCCGGGCAAGGTCGTCGCGCATTAGGCAGGAAGCGCCGGAGGTGGGCCGCGGGGAGGGTTGCGAATGCCCTTCCCAACCACCGTTTGGCACGTAGGATGCTTGACTGCTTCCTAAACCTATGACCTACACCAACCACCTGAGAGTGGTCGCCGGGCTTTGCCTGGCGGCCCTAGCACCCGTTGCGCTGGCGCAGACAGCCGCAAATCAGCCCCAGGCCTCGGACGACGCCCAGGCAACAGCACCTGCAACTGCTCCAGCGGCCGCCCCGGCGACTGCGGTGCCCACGACGAGCCAGACACAGGAGGCGGCCGCCGCCACAAGCACGTCCGCCGCAAGCACGCAGGCCGCCGTGCAGATGGAGAAGTACCAGGTGAGCGACGTCCCGATCGAGCAGCAGATCCTGCCGACCTCGCGCCCCTTCACCTCGGTCTTCGGCACCGATGACAACATCATGGACATACCGAGGAACGTGACGATCGTCTCGCGCGCGCAGATGGACGTCATTGACATCCAGGACGTCACCGAGTTCAGCAAGCTGACCTCGAGCTCCTACACGGACTCGAACTTCGGCTCGCCTGCGAACCCGACGATCCGCGGGCAGTCGGCCGATGTCTTCATGAACGGGATCCGCCAGCGCATCGGCGAGAGCGGCGACGGCATGCCCGTCGACTTCAACTTCGTGGAGTCGGTGAACATCGTGCCCGGGCCGGCCACGGCCGTGCAGGGCGCCTCCGCCTACGTCGGAGGCTTCGTCGACCTCATCTCCAAGCAGCCGTTCTTCGACGCCCCGAAGGGCTCGGTCAGCTACACCGTGGGCTCCTACGACACCAACCGCTGGAACATCGACTTGGGCGGGCCGATCAGCCCCACCCTCGCCTACAGGTTCAGCTACTCGGGCGAGGACAGCGACGGGTACTGGGACAATTGGATCAAGGAGACGACCGCGCTCTACGGCGCCATCACATGGCGCCCGAACAAGAGCTACGAGCTGTTTGCGGACGCGAAGGGGTTCTGGGCGGACTACAGGGAGAACTTCGGCATCAACCGCCCGACCCAGGCCCTGATTTCGAACGGCCTCTACCAGTCCGGAACGAACATCAACAATGGGACCTCCGCCGGGCCGGGAAACCTTCAGAATGCGACAAACATCCAGCAGGCCGCGAGCGGCGTTGACACGATCGACTGGGGCCCCTTGGTCCCGATCAACTACCACGAGACCGCCCAGGGGCCCGCCAGCCACGCCCACGGCCAGGAATACAACGCCCAGGTGATCCAGACCCTGCTCGTCTCGTCGGAGTTCAAGGTCGTGGACAACACGATGTTCAGCTACACGAAGAGGGACACCTTCAACTCGAACGGCTACAGCGAGATCATCGATCCGGTCTGGTTCCTTGACAACCGCACCGAGTTCATCTTCACGCTCCCGAAGCTGACCGTGAATACCGGCGTCGAGGAGAAGTTCCAGAGCGTCAACGCCTACGACGACTTCTTCTTCGAGCCCGTCAACGTCTGGGATCTCTCATCGGACAACCTGCGGCCCAACATCAACTACACGCTGGCCCCGGGCTACGGCGGGTACGCGGGCGTCCAGGTGCCGGGCTGGCCGGGGCGCTACGCCACGGCGGGCATCGTCAACAACGACACCAACCAGTCCGAGGCCGCGTCCGCCTCTCCCTTCGTCCAGGCCACCTGGAAGATCAACGACGCGTGGGACCTCGTGTCGGGGGCGCGCCTGGACCTGATGCACGTCGAGTCCAAGGACCCGTTCACACCGAACACCGAGGCCTCGGTCGGCGTGGGCGAACCCAACGCGAACGTGAGCCTGGTCTACAAGGTCTCCCCAATGGCGTCCACGTACGCCACGTATAACTACAGCCAGAACTACACGGGCGAGCTCGCGGACGGCGGCGGCTTCGGGATATACACGGACCCGAACACGGGCAACCCCACGCTTCCGCGAAGCCTGTTCTCCGAGCAGAGCCAGCTCTTCGAGTACGGCTGGAAGTTCGTGGTGCTCAACAACACGCTCTTCCTGAGCACGGACGTCTTTGACCAGTCGCGCCAGTACAAGCCGCAGGCGTCACCTGTCATCCAGTACCGCTTCTACGGCGCCGAGATATCCGCGAACTACCAGCCCAACAAGAACCTGTTCGCGACCCTCGGCTACTCATGGGTCAACGGCGCCACGCCCGCCCCGGCGCCCTTCCAGGCCTATGACACCAACCAGATCCCTGGCGGCCCGCCGTCGCCCTTCACGTTCGCGCAGACGACGGGCAAGCTTCGCGCCCCGGGCCAGCCGCTCGACATCATCAACGCGCTGGCCTCGTACACGGCCGACAGCGGGTTCGGGGCCGAGGCAAACGTCCTTGTAACGAGCCCGATGAACGCGAATTACCAAGGGAACCTCGTGATCCCCTGGCAGTACTCGCTCGACGCCAGCGTCTTCTACAAGACGAAGAGGTGGGAGGTAAAGGTCACGATCACCAACCTCACGAACCAGCACAACTGGACGCCCTCGGACGCGACCTATGCGTATGAGGGGATCGTGTCCGACGCCGGGATCGAGGGGTTCGCGACCTTCAAGTACAAGTTCTAAGCCCGGGGGAAGCCATCCCCGCGGTTGCCGCCCGGCGAAGGCCGGGCGGCCTTCTTTTCGGCTCCGGTCAGAAGGAGCCCGAGTTGCTGACGAACGCGATGGTCCTGCAGTCCGGCGACCAGGAGTTCACGTTGATGGAACCCTGCCCGCCGTACACGTAGGCGACGACCGTCGGCTTGCCGCCGTCCACCGGCATCTTTCGCAGGTAGACGCGCTTGTAGAACGGGTGCTCGCCGGAGGGGATCTCCGGGGGGAAGGTGATGAAAAGGATCGTCTTTCCGTCGGGCGAGACGTGCGGGAACCAGTTGTTGTACTCGTCGTTCGTGACCTGGGTCTGCTCCGATCCGTCCGCGTTCATCCTCCAGATCTGCATCTTGCCCGAGCGCTCCGAGTTGAAGAAGATCGTGCCCCCGTCCGGGGTGTACTCCGAGCCGTCGTCCAGGCCCTTGGCGGTCGTCAGGCGCACCTCGGGGCCGCCGTCGGCCGGGACCTTGTAGATGTCGAGGTTGCCGTTGCGGGCACCCGTGATGACGAGGAACTTCCCGTCGGGCGACCAGCCGTGCAGGTAGGACGGCCCGGTGGGCGTGATCTGTTTCGGCACCCCGCCCCCGACGGGCAGCGTGTAGACGATCGACGGGGAGCCGCTGCTGATCCCAAGCATCCTCCCGTCAAAGGAAAGCATGTGGTCGTTGTTGCAGTGGACCTGGTCCCCGGTGTCGATGGCAGAGGACTCGCGCGTCGCCAGCTCCAGGCTGAACATGCGCCCGTTGTGGTTGTACACGAGGCGCTTGCCGTCGGGCGTCCAGTTCGGCGCCTGCAGCGAGTCATCCGCGTGGTAGATCGTCCGGCGCACGCCCGTGTTGACGTCGAGCAGCTCGATGTCGCTGCCGATGTAGTCGCGGTAGGGCCGGAAGTCGGGCCTCGCGGGCTGGACCAGCCGCACGTTCCTGAAGATGCCCTTCTCGACCAGCGTGTTGTTGTGCGCGCAGACGTAGATGCCCACATAGACCTCGTCGGGAAGGTCGGCGCCGTCCAGGTCCTGGCTCGTGTATGTGTCGCCGAAGCGCGCGGCCGACATCGTGAACTTCTTGCCGGAGCGCTCAAGCTGCAGCACGTCGGGTCCGTCGACCTTGAGGCGGATCTCCTCGGTCGGGCCGCCCTGGGTCTTGCGGAACTGCAGCGCCGCCAGCCCGCTGCCGTGGCGGCAGGCGTTCACATGGGGCGAGCGCGGGTCGAGGCTTGCGCGCACGATCAGGCCCATCTTGCGGTGCGCGTTGCTGCCGGCGCCCAGGAACTCCGTCGAGGCCTGGATGATGAAGTCCCCCTTGAGTTTCCTCCACACGAACTGGAACTCGTCGTGGTCCGTCCACATGTTCGTCCCGGATGACGACACCGCGTACTCCTGGGTGTCGGCGTCGTATGCGGCTGTGCCGGGGATGGCGACGCCGCCTATGTCGCCGTGCTGCTCGAAGACCCCCACCTGCCCCGAGGCGTCGGCCCCGCGGGCCGATGTCATCGCCCCGAGGGCGAAGGCGCAGCATACCGAGGGCAGCAGGCCTAGATGGGAGGACAGCATTGCGAGGGTTTCTGAGGGCATGTTGATGGGGGTTCTCCTGCTTTGAAAGCCCCCGGCCGGAAAGGGCCCGGGGGGACTCTCAATCTTAGGTCCGCGGCGGCCAACCGCAAGCGCCGACCCCCGGAATCCGCGTGTCAGGCCGCTGCCGCGGCGGCGCTCACAAGACTCTGGAATTCCGCGAGTTCCTCCGCGTTCACCGTGTGGCCCATGCCGGGAAAAATGGCCTTGTCGACTTCGGCGCCAAGGCCGCGGAAGAAAGCGGCGGTCTCCTCGACGCTGGGGAGCGGGATGTGCGGGTCCCTGTCGCTGCAGCCCAGGTAGACGGGGGTCCCGGCCATGCCGCCCTTCGGGCTGCGGGGGGTGCCAGGCGGGCCAATCAGGGCCCCGCTCAGCCCCAGGACGCCCGCGTAGCGCCCCGGGTTTCTCGCCGCGTACTCAAGCGCCAGGCAGGCGCCCTGCGAGAAGCCCGCCAGGACGATCCTTGAGAGCGCCAGGCCCACGGATTCGACCTCGCGCACGAGCCCGGCGACGACACCCAGAGCGGCGCCCAGGTGAGGCTCGTTCTGATCCAGGGGCGCCAGGAAGCGCAGCGGGTACCAGGCATTGCCCGAGGCCTGCGGCGCCAGCAGGGAGACGCACGAGACGTCCTCGATTGCCTGCTCGCCAAGCGAGAGGATGTCCTCGGCCGTGGCCCCCCGGCCATGAAGGAGGATGACGGCCGCACGGGCGGTGCGCAGGGGTGTGCCTGCCCTGAGCACGCGCTGGCCTTCGTGGATCCTCATGGGGGCGAGCGGTACCAACAATTTAAGCCGAGGGCAAACCCGCACTCGCCCGAGCACAGGGTTGCGATGGCGCGCCCCGGCATCCAACATGGACGCCCGACGACCCCGCCCGCGGGGCGGCGCAACGCCCAAGAACACGATGCCCCTCCGACACGGCCCCGCCATCCTCATTGCGGCAATCGGCGCATGCGCGACCGCG
>Ga0224555_1005129_pt1 | contig 11322 bp, 9 predicted proteins | sample 714S23034metaG_FD_180687 | JGI IMG/M metagenome (GOLD analysis project Ga0224555, IMG submission 180687) | Peat soil microbial communities from Stordalen Mire, Sweden - 717 S2 30-34 | ecosystem: Environmental > Terrestrial > Soil > Wetlands > Peat | place: Sweden: Norrbotten County, Stordalen...
GCGAGCACATGGCCTGTGTTGTCGGCGGAACTGCCATCAAACAACTCCACCGAATCGGTGAGGCCCTTGGCCAGCAGCTTGGCCATCCGGTTCCCGACGTTGTCCCGGTCAAAGGCTCCCCAGCCGCCGTCGGAGTTTTGCCGTCTCAATAGCCATTGGAGCCCCTGCTTTCGGGATTCCGCCGCAGCCGTTCTGCGAGTGAATGGCGCCATCTGCTCCAGGAACACCAACGCCCTCGACGTGTCATCGACATCCGGGGATTGCTCGAAGTCACGCCCGTAGGGGAAGCCTCCTTCGACAGTCTGGGTTTCATAGAGATGCTCGGCGGCCAGAACCAGAGGATCGCTCGTTTCCCCGGCCTGGGCCAGGGCCTGCGCCGCCAGGATGGTGTCCCAGCCACTGCCGTCCATCAGGCAGCCGAGGTAGTTCCCCTCTCCGCAGTCGAAATAGAGCGGATCGACGAACCCCAGTCCACGCTTAATTGCGCCCGGAATGGTGGGAAAGCGACCCGGATGCTTCCGGTAGAAATGGTCCAGCACCGCGACGCTGAACAGGGTCGAGACCGTATATCCGCCCCAGCTTCCGTGTTGCCGCTGCTGACGGAGGATTTTGCTGACCATGAATCCGTCATACCAAGCGGAGGGTTCGGTTTCTTTCTCGCTCGCTCGCCAAACGGGCCCGGCAAAGAGTTCGTTCAAGTCAAACTCCGGCCCGAAGGTCCCGCAGATCTTGCGCGACACGCCATTGTGGCGCAGGTAGGCCATGGGGATCAGGTGGGGGATGACCCACTGCGAGTATAGCCGGTAGTTGATCGGCAGTACCTCCAGGAAAATCAGGTAGGGGACTTCACTGATGCCCTTCCAGCCGCGCAATCCGAAAAGCGCCAGGAAGACCTTGGTGAACTGATTGGTGGAATCTATTCCCCCGGCCGCGAGGATGAATCCTCTGGCAGCCTCCATCGCCGGTCGCACGTTTGCAGCCGAGATGGAGTTTCTGAAGAACTTGAGCGCGGCATAATTGAGCACGGTCGCATTGATGTCGCCGGAAGAAAGCGCCGGGTCCCGGGCCTGCTTCCAGGAACCGTCCGCCAATTGGGTCTCCATCAGGATCCTGGCCAGCCGGTTCAAATCCATCCGCGATGAGAATCCCCGGAAGCGAAGCCATTCCAGGAACAGCGCATAAAGCGAAATATAATGGGACCCCAGGTGGGCGGGAAAACTCCAGCACCCCCGCCTGTCTTGTTGCTCCAACAGGGCTTTCACCGACTCCTTTAGAACCGGTTCGACCTTTCGCTTCATTGAACTCATAGATTTTAAAATCCGCTCACAAATATTTCACTCTATTCCAACGCGGGCCGGGCGGCGTTCCAAACACCGCCCGGCTTTTCCTCGCGTCTCCACACTATCGCGCTCATTTGCAGAACCGCAAACAGACTGTCGCCGCGGCGGCGACACCCCCTGGAGCGCTTGTTCCTTGGCGTTGGCTTCTTCCGCCTCGCTTTCCAACATTGGGGCAGAGTCAGTTTACCGGCCGGCCGGCATTCTCGGAGCCGAATGGATTTCCCCCGTACAGCGAACATTTCGCGTCACCGCGCCAGTGGCCGTCCACCAAAAACCATCCTGATGCTTGTCCGGCTTAAGCTTGACCAACATCCGCCACACGGCGTTTGACCGCTTCCGAGAGGCGATGGGCTGCCCTTGCCAATGCGGGAAGCTGCCCGCCGATTGGCACACTCACGGGGGCGGCTGGGGCAAAGGAAACGTCCGGGATGCTTACTTTAACCTCCTTAATGTCTGTTTCTTTCTCACTCCTTCTATCTGGGTGCAATTTGAAGGTCCGGTTGTCGATTTGCCTGGTTGGCAGGAGATACAAAGAGCGATCCTCATGGGTATGGTGTGTTATGTGTTCCCGCAGGTTAATCCGGTCTGGTGCTTTCATGGGTGATTTTTCCTTTTGTTGTCCGTGTCCGGTCAAAGTTGTTCCCGCGCCAGATTTTTGTGGTGCGAAAGCGCCCGCTGAGGGGGTGGCTTGGTCAGCAGAATTTGTGGGTAAATTCCTCTGGCTCGGGGAGCCTTCCTAACGTGTGATACAAGGCAATTTCCATCGCGTCAAAGGTGCGGAAGCCATAAGCTCGTCTGGTCACCACTCGGATTTTGTTGTTCAAGCCCTCGACGGCACCGCTGGAGATTTCGCCTTTGGCTCGAAACCAGTTCAGCAGCAACTCCTCATGCGTGCGCAGCATGCGTGCGACTTTTTTCATCGGCTCAATGCGGCTGCGCAAGGCGCACCAAGTCCAGAAGTCCAAGAAGTCGCCGGCGTGCTTGACCGATTTATAGGTCCAGAAGTGTTCAAAGAGGTCCTTGAGCGCGCGCGCGGTTTCCAGCTTGGTGCGGAGCAGTCGGCCCAGTTGACCTCGGGCCCTTCCTCGCACCCGGCTGTGGCGCCGCAGCAATTTCCAGCGCATGTTTTTGAGATGCTCCGCCTGCGTCCGGCCCGCCGCGCGCAGGCGTCCCGTTCCCGCCCGCCGCAACCTGGTCCAGCGCCTGATTCAAATGCGAGGTGATGTGAAAGCGATCCAGCACATGCAACGCTTGGCTCGCTTTGGCTGCGATCACCGTCAAGTAAGGCCGCCACATGTCGGTACAGACAAAACGCAATCCTGGCACGACCGGCTCCCCCAAGGCCGCCAAGCCCCGGCGCAAGGTGGCTTTGGTCCGCCGCTTGCCCACCCACAACAGACGGCGACAATGACTGTCGATCTGGTAAATGACCGTCAGGAAATTATCCGCCCGCTTGCTCTTGCCCCAATGAATCTCGTCCACCCCAATAGACTCGATGCCTTCGAGCTTGCGGTGCGCCAGGCCCCATTGCACAAACCACTCCACCGAGCGATAGACGCATTCCCAACTGGTGTGGAAGGCCCGCGCCGTCTCCCGCCACGACAGTCGCCGCGCCCACGAGAATGATCGGGATCAGGCGCAATCGAGGATTCTGTTTGACCCGCTCGCAAACCTCGAACCCGCGAATATCGGGCAGGTCTATGTCGGAAAGGATGAGGTTGCAGTTTTGCTCATCCGCGAGTCGCAAGCCGTCCATTCCGGTCGCCGCGATATAAACCTCAAATCCGGCGCGTTTGAGGACGACTGATAAAACCTGCGACAAGGCGGGTTCGTCCTCGATCGCCAAAATTCTTGGTTTTGCCTGGTCGTTGGAAACGTGTTCAATTTGTGCCTTCATGTGTGTTTTCCTCTGAGCGAAGACTGAGGCACGGAAATAAATGAGGCGCGAACTCGACGCACCCCCACTCAAGGCACCGCGAAGCGCCTATCCAGAGAGTGACGCCGAGCCGCGCCCGATTGGGCGCATACTCGACTTGGTCTCTGGATTAAAAATTCGCGGTTTTTGAGTGAGAACGTAACCAAAGTTACGCTAAAATTATTATTGTCATTTACATAATGCTTGGAAGACACGATACATCGACATCTGTCAGAAAACCAGATGGAAATGCCCGTAAATATCAATGGCACGGTGCATCCCAAAAAACAATCCGGGCGGCGCTCGCCGGGGGTTGAGGCCGGGTTCTCGGGGAAAAGCGAGCCACCGCCCGGAAAATTCTGTTATTTGCTTTTTGCTTCCAAAAGCCGATTTGCTTCATCTGCGATAATGGGGCAAAGAAGTCGGACGGCAATGTTGGTGTTTTTCAACTCGGCCACAGCTTCCAATTCGGCAAACGGGGTTACAAATTCAGGCGGCACGTCGTTCGTCGGTAGGTCTCCAAACATCCCTTCGCCGTAAAAGGGTGTGATTTTGGTGACGGTAAGCTTTGTTGTAGTCGCTAATTCTCTCAGTCTGGCAAAATCGTCTTCTTTGAAGTTCGGTAGCACAATGGCCTTGTGCGCCCGAATGCAGCGGGTCATTTCGTCTAGGCTGGCGAGGCGTTCATTCTTGAAGTGCTCAATGTCCGACCAGCGGACGGAAAAAGCCTGAATTTTTCCGTGTTCGCCAAATTCTATTGAAAAACCTTCCGCACCCTCGCCGTCATCGGCGGCAGAGAAAAAACTGATTCCATCGAGATACCGAGGAAAAAAAACGCCCCGCCCGCAAAAAGTGTTGACGGTCTGGTCAGTGTCGCATGAATGCATGTAAATCTTGCCGTGTTCAAGCTTCTCCGGATCGAGGCCAAGCAGAGTTGCGGTTTTCCGCGCTACCCTCATTATCGTATCCTCGTTTGGGACTTCTTTTTGAGAAATAGCACCGTAGCCAGGTATTGTATAAGACAGATAGGCATCGCAAGGGCGGATTTCCAACAGGGTTGCAATCGTGCCGGGCCAGTTCTCCGGCACTTGTTGAGGGAGGTAAAAATCGTTCGTGGTGGATGGGGGGAAGCCGCGGCTTTGAAGCGAGCCGAGCACGACGGCGTTAGAAATTACGTCCGGCGGAAAAATGTGGGGCAACAGCCTTCGGTAAATCCGCAGGCTCTTGGGTAATTGATTAGTCGGAATGTGCCAGACAACGGCGGCATTCGTGAACACATGCGATGAAACCTCCTGCCAGCTTTGGGCATTGGCATACGCACAAAAGATTGTCGTTGAAAACACGGCCAGCATGGGAATGGATTTCATGGTCTGGTGTTGTCAACCTCAGTTATTTTGAAAATCCGGGTTCGTATATTGGTTATCCGTCCTTGGCCGTACTATGGGTCAAAGCTTGGCTTCATCAATGACCGGGCACTCAATTTGCACGTCCAGGCTTTCGTGCCCATCGTCAACGGTGGTGAATAGAACCAGAAACGGGATCAGTCTGTTTGAATTTCCGGAAAAATAGCATGGTAGGGCCTTTTTTACAGTTATTGACTTGACGGTTTTCCAATCAATCTCACCAATGCTCATCGGAAGTAAGCCTTGGAATGCTTTGCCCTGACGCAGAAAGCCCATAATCGTCCCTTGCGGAACCGTGGGATACGATTCGCCGGGTTCTAAATTATGCCAAACAATGTCGATTTTTATTATGTTACCGTGTTCGCCAACGTCAAAACCGCCCCCATCACCTCCTACAACTGGTATTCCATCCACAGACCTTCTAAATTTAACCGACCGAAACCCAATATTGGTAATGGTGGTATCGCCAACGTAATACATTGTTAAGGGTTCAGAAAAATTAAATGTATCAGTTCCAAAATAGCCAGTCACATCAGAGATCGGAATGCCGATCTGTCTCAAAAAATTCGTTGCCAATTTTGGCAACTGATTCATTTCAGGAACGCCCTCGGCTAATTTGTTAGGGCCGTATTGAGGCTCGGGAATTTCGTAATGAATCGCGCCGGATGCCAGGGAAACGAACAGCTTTCGAGCGCCTGTCGAACTTTGGAATACAATTGCATTCGCTCCCTGCTGCTTTTTGTCTTTCTCCGATAATGAGCACATCCCTACTACATTTGAAATTACATCACCAGAGAACCGTTCGGGTAAAAGACGATATGTCTTTACCGTAGGAGGCACGTTGTTCATTGAAGCCTCCCAGCGCACGTCAAGGTCGGCGTGCGCCGGGATGGGCTTTTCATCAATTATTTTCCAGCGAGGGTTTTGAGAAAAAACCGACCCGCAGCACAATAGTTGTGCTAAGAACAAAAGGCTGAATGTTTTCACGGGAAAACCTGTTGGCTATCATAAAACCAAGTTCCGGTGGGGGTTGCATTGGTTTGCACTGTGTCATCGTGGCAAGCACTATCGCCGGCCACCGCGTAGCTTATCGTCGTGCCGCCGGGAAAAGCAACATTGTGATAGGCATCGTGTGCCGCCTGATACCAAGCGGAGCGAATGGTCAATGGGCTGTAGGAGCCAGCATTCGTCGAAGTTCCGTAACTTATGTACTTCGCCCAATACCAGCCAAAGAGGGAGCTTGTGAAGCCGTCCGTGTTTTCGCCCAAAAGCAGGTGGAGATTACCGTTGTAGGGCTTTATACCTGCGTTTTTCATACTGTTCCAATTTGCCTGATAAAGGCTGCGGCAGGAGTTCAACGCCATCCATTTCAACCCGTTTGTTCCAGAGCCGCCTAAATTCATCTCTGACAGCCGCAAATACTGTGCGCTGGCTCCTGACGTAATTGGAAAATACATCTGCTTGCATTGATTTGCAGCAAAATCAACGGAAGTACCATAAACCCCATGAGTAAAAAGCACTCCGATACTAACATTATTAAACGGCGTTCCACTGCCTCTCAATTGGCTAATTTGCAATTGATCGTCCACTTTTAGAAATGAATTTTGCCAGCCCCAATGCTGCATTTGCGAAACAAAATTGTTCACTTCAGTTTTATATGGCACTAGCGGTGCAAAGGACAATGGGGTCGATGCGCTATGACTCTGCATCGAAATATGCGTTCCAGCGCCGGAACCGTCTGAAAGAATAGCGCAATTGATGGAATTTGTGCCGTTCGCGGAGTACGTGTCATAGGCCACGCCGAAGGTGCCTGCAAGCCCCCTCACAGGATTGTTCGGCGGGCGTTGCGGAGCAGGAGGTGCCGGTTGGGGATTGGGAAGCGGCGTGATATAGCCAGGGTCCCCAATGCCGTTAGGAGAAGCACCGCCGCCGCTGTCCATCGTGGCAACGGATGTGCTGCGCGAAACAGCCGGTCTTAATGACTCGATTTGGGCGGGCGTTGCGGCAAAGATTGTAAAACCATTTGTATCAAATCCAGGTGGAAAAATTGCCAATGGCAAGACGCTTTCTGAATCAGCAGGCACAGCCCACATTTGAAGAACATCCGAGGTAATAGACGAAGAACGAGCAAACGACGGTGACGGCACACCACCGCCTCCTCCGCCTCCGCCTCCACCACCGGTTACGACTTCATTAGCCAATCCATTTGTTGCCGCAGTAATATAGTAGTAATAAATCCCGTTTGGTAGATTTGTTCCATTAGCCGTGCCATCCCAATTATAAAGCATGGAGTTTCCACTGCCTGTTGCCGTTTGGACAATATTGCTATTGATGTCAACTATGTTAAGTGTCCAATCGGAATTTAAAGGAAAAAATGCCGTCACTTGCTGCGTTTGGCCCGAAGAGGGGTCAAATGTTGGTTGTGAAAATGAAATGCCTTCCACGAGGTTGTTGAAGATCGCGGAAACGAACGGAGAAACCCCGTGACCTGTGGCAATGGGACCGCTGCCTAATAAGTCACCGCGACCAGTCTGACATTCCGCTGTCGCGAACAAAATGTTTGTGGTGTTTAGCCATTCGCAAGTGTTGATGTTATAAGTATCCACTTCATAATTTGTCACGCCGGTGATGTCTGTATAATTTGTGGTTGTATCAGCCATCGGCATTTCTTGACCATTCACATAAAGTTTCGTTCCTGAAAGAACGGGCTGATCCGTGAAAGCCGTGACGGTTATGGTTATTTCGCCTGATGCAATGGTGTTGTTCGTCGGCGTGTTAATGGCCACTGTCGGCTCATCCGTCGTTGAATCCGACCCTTCATCCAAAATGCGATAAAATCGCATTGGCATATATTTTGGATGCAGAATTTGCGGAGAAAGATTGTAATTTCCGGTATCGAGCCAGAATGTGTTTGTGCCTTGTGATGGGTAATTGTCGTAAAGCACTTGCCATGCGGTGCTGCCATCGGAATTTGTGGCCAGCGCACTGGCATACTGGATTTGATACAATTCGCTATTGGTGCTCGTCCAAGTCAACTGGATGGCTTGCTCGGGCGTTTGAAGAACGCCAGTCAATTGCAGGTTGGTTTGGCAAAAACTTTGCCCGATGGAGGAGACAAATATCCCGAAAATATACACCGCATGTTTTATTCTTTTCATTTTTCCTTTCAATGTGTGCCGTGGAACAGAAAAGGCGCGGACTCAACACGCCCTGACCAGAGGCACCGCGAAGCGCCTTCCAACAAAGCGCGCCAAGCCGCGCCTAGAGGTCTGTTGGAATGGCTGTGAAATTTCGCGGTTTTCTGGTCAGCCCGTAGCCAAAGCTATGCAAATATGGTTTTTGTTTTTACATTCGTTTTTGTGAATCTTTCATAACACATTACATTTTGGGGTAATTCCGGATTCTTGCAAGCTTTTTTCTGGCGGTGTCGTGTTGCATTCAAAACAGGACATTTGTGTGCGATCAAAACAGGACAAGTCAAACGAATCTGGTGCTGAGCAGGATTTGCGGGAGTTGGCCTTTAATGGGAGGGTTTTTCAGGACGGAGAGATCGCCGTTGGGATGAAGGCAGCGCAGCACTCTGGTTCCAGGGGCGCATTCGATGCGGAGTCTTTGGGAACCGATGGGGATTTTGCCGTCGGGCGGGACTTTGATGAAAGTGCGCTGACTGAAGAGGTAAGGCCACCAAGGACATTTGGGCGGTGGGCGCAAAACCCAGCGGTCCTCCTTTTTGGCGAGGTTCTACGCGGCTTGCGGGGTCATGCCGATTTCACGATGCTTTTCCATCGAGTTATGGTGTTTGCGCAGCGCGTCCAGGAAGGGATTGGCGGCAGGCAAATCGGTGATGTTTTCGGCGCGCAGCAGAGGTGGGAGGCGGTTCTGCCAGAACTGATGGTTGCGTTCCACTTTGCCTTTGGCCTCGGGTGCGGACTGCACCCCATGCGAACGAACCAAAACGGTTTTTTACCGTCACCCACCCATTTCACCCGTGGCGAGGACGACGCTTTGAGCTGATTGATCTGCGGTCGCGTTGGGGTCAATGGCGGGTGTATTACATCGCCGCAGACGGGCAATTGGCCTATATGCCGGCGTCCTGGACCGATGCGTCCCCCAAGGATCCGTTCGTCGAACTGGCCCAAGGCCGGGCGAGGGCTCGCGTGGAAGATTTGCTGGCCCTGGCGAAAATGATGGGAAAGGAGTGTAAATGAAATTAAGCCGTATGTGTAAGGCAAATTGCGCCGCGCCGGGCTCTGAAATAGGCCAGCGGGAGTGGTTCCACCCCCGACTTCACCTCTGCAGGGCAGCTAAATATTGTGGCATGTCCGGCTTGACAGTCGAAGTGAATGTGCGATTATATGGCATATATTACTTTACATACATGCCTCCTGATCCTCAAACCAAACGGAAAGCCCTCCAAGCGGCCGGCACCTTTAACCTGCGGGCGGCGCAAGTGCGCCATCCGCTCTTTCAGCAATCCTCCTTCTTTGATCCTCAGGACTTGTTGCAACTCAAATACGAAACCTTGCGGGCGCTGGAAGTCGAGGGGTGCCCAATTGCCCAGGCGGCCAGAGAGTTCGGTTTGTCTCGCCCCACTATTTACGAGGCCCAAACTCATTTCGAGCAACAGGGATTGGAGGGACTTTTGCCGCACAAGCGCGGCCCCAAAGCGGCTCATAAATTAACAGCGGAGATACTGCAATACCTTCAGCAGCAAGCCGCCGCCGAGCCCGGAGTCAAGGCGGAGGAACTGGCCCGCCGCGTGCGTCAGCGCTACACAGTGCAATTGCACCCCCGCTCAATCCAGAAAGCCTTGCAAGCCAAGGCAAAAAGGGGGCGCTCGAAATGAACCGCCCGGATCTCAACCGATGGCCCAGTCCGACACCCTCCCCTTGGAAGCAACGCTATGAAGCGCTTCGTCAATTGGCGGTGGCGGGAAGCCTGGTTTTGGGCGTGGATCCATTGGGCTTGGTTCTGCTGCTCCGGCAGGGTGTGGCGGGCTGGATGAACAGTTGGTCTGGACCCATCGAAACAACCACTCAAACCCCGGTGTCGGCATCGCCGACGCCGGTGATTCCCACTTCTCCGTGGCAGCAACAACTCACCGAGCTGCTGGCCCAAATGAGTTTGGCTCACCTGCCCAACGACTCCGTTTTATGAATGCCGAATCAAAAGTCACCGCCGCGCATCTCCAACGCACGGCCTATCTCTACATCCGCCAATCCACGTTGCGCCAGGTGCTGGAAAACACGGAAAGCACGCAACGGCAATATGCGTTGCGCCAACGGGCCCTCACGCTGGGTTGGCCGGAGGAACGAATCATTGTCATCGATCATGACCAAGGCCAATCAGGGGCCTCGGTGGTGGATCGGGAGGGTTTTCAACGACTGGTGGCTGAGGTGGGTCTGGGCAAGGCGGGCATTGTGATGGGACTGGAAGTTTCCCGTCTGGCCCGCAATTGCGCCGACTGGCATCGGCTGTTGGAGATTTGCGCCCTGACGGGCACGATCATTCTTGACGAGGACGGCATCTACGATCCGGGCCATTTCAACGATCGGCTGCTCTTGGGACTCAAAGGCACCATGAGCGAAGCCGAACTCCATGTGCTCAAAGCGCGTTTGCTTGGCGGGATTCTCAGCAAGGCCCAACGCGGCGAGTTAAAGGTGCCCCTGCCCGTCGGACTGGTTTATGACGAAGAAAACCGGGTTGTTTTGGATCCCGACCAACAGGTGCAAAAAAGCTTGCGCCATCTTTTCGCCACCTTCGTTCGGACCGGTTCGGCTTGGGGCACCGTGCAAGCCTTTCGTCGGGAAGGGGTGAAGTTCCCCCGGCGCGGTCAAGCGGGCGCGGGCGAGAGGGTGTGGTGCCCGTTGACCCTCGCCACCGTGTTAACCACCCTGCACAACCCGCGCTACGCCGGGACATTCTGTTTTGGCCGCACTCGCACCTGGAGCGATCCCGACGGCCACTGGCATTGCCAGCGTTTGCCCCGGGACCAATGGCGCTTTGTCAAACAAAACGTCCATCCCGGCTATTTGAGCTGGGAGGATTACGAAGCCAATGAGGCACGGCTCCTGGCCAATCAGCAGGCCCGTGGCGGAGGCGAACGCAAGGCCGGAGGAGCCGCGCGCGAAGGGCCGGCGTTGTTACAGGGTTTGGTCCTTTGCGGCCAGTGCGGCCGGTCGATGACCCTCCGCTATCACCAGCGCGGAGGACGGCTGACCCCGAATTATGTTTGCGCCAAGGCCGCCGTCGAGGAGGCCCAGCCGGTGTGTCAATCCATTCCCGGCGGCGGCGTGGACGAGGCGGTGGGCCGCTTATTGATTGAATGCGTGACCCCTCTGGCGTTGGAAGTGGCCCTGAAAGTGCAGGAGGAGTTGCAAGCGCGGTTGGAAGAGGCGGATCGGCTCCGGCAACAACATGTGCAGCGAGCCCAATATGAGGCCGACCAAGCGCGCGTGCGCTACCTGCGGGTGGACCCGAACAATCGCCTGGTGGCCGACACGTTGGAAACGCAATGGAATGACAAGTTGCGTTCGTTGACACAAGCCAAGGAAGAATGTGAAAAACAGAGGCGGCTGGACGCCCAACGGCTGACGGCCGAGCAGAAAGCCAAGGTGCTGGCGCTGGCGTCGGATTTTCCCAAACTGTGGAATGATGCCAAAAC
>Ga0224555_1005130_pt1 | contig 11319 bp, 12 predicted proteins | sample 714S23034metaG_FD_180687 | JGI IMG/M metagenome (GOLD analysis project Ga0224555, IMG submission 180687) | Peat soil microbial communities from Stordalen Mire, Sweden - 717 S2 30-34 | ecosystem: Environmental > Terrestrial > Soil > Wetlands > Peat | place: Sweden: Norrbotten County, Stordalen...
GATACTGGTCGGAGTTGCCTGCCGAGCAGCGGAGCGCGTTTCGTTTTCTACACGTTTCCACCGATGAAGTCTACGGTTCACTCAGCCAGACGGCTCCGGCCTTTACGGAAGAGACGCCCTATGCGCCTAACAGCCCATATTCAGCGTCGAAGGCTTCTTCGGATCATCTGGTTCGGGCTTACCACCACACCTACGGCCTTCCTGTGCTCACCACCAATTGCTCCAACAACTACGGCCCTCGTCAGTTCCCCGAAAAGTTGATTCCGCTTGTGATTCTCAATGCCCTCAAGGGCGTGTCGCTGCCAGTGTATGGTGACGGCCAGAACGTGCGCGATTGGCTCTATGTGGAAGACCACTGCGATGGTATCCGCACTGTGCTGGATCGAGGCATTCCAGGGCAGACTTACAACATTGGTGGAAGACAAGAGATGTCGAATCTTGAGGTGGTGCGACAAATCTGCGCCATTCTGGACGACCTGAGACCCGCCCAGAAGCCTTATGAAAGTCTGGTCACTTTCGTAAAAGACCGTCCCGGCCATGATCGGCGCTATGCGATGGATATTGCCAAGATTGCGCGCGAACTAGGCTGGCGGCCACGGGAGACCTTTGCCAGTGGGTTGCGCAAGACCATAGAGTGGTACCTAGACAATCTTGAATGGGTAGAGCACGTGACGAGCGGCTCATACCGGGAATGGATCAACTTACAGTACAACCCCTCCAGCCCTACAGGTGCTGTGAACCAATGAGTACACGTAAAGGCATTATTCTGGCGGGAGGATCGGGGACTCGCCTCTACCCCATCACTCATGTGGTGTCGAAACAACTGCTCCCGGTCTACGACAAACCCATGATCTATTACCCGCTGAGCGTATTGATGCTGGCGGGCATCCGCGATGTGCTGGTGATCTCCACGCCCCACGACATTCCGCGCTTCGAGCAATTGCTTGGAGATGGTTCTGCCTGGGGAATGGCCTTCCAGTATGTCGTCCAACCCAAGCCGGAGGGATTGGCCCAGGCCTTTATCCTGGGCCGCCAGTTCGTGGATCGGGACAATTGCGCCCTGGTGCTGGGCGATAACATCTTCTTCGGTCATCAACTGGTGACATTGCTCCGGTCCGCAGACGCGCAGCCCTCGGGAGCGACGGTTTTTGCGTACCGGGTGAAAGACCCCGAGCGTTACGGGGTGGTCGAGCTGGATGCTTCCGGCTATGCCGTGAGTCTGGAAGAAAAGCCAGCCAAGCCCAAGTCGCACTATGCCGTCACCGGGCTCTATTTCTACGACAATCAGGTTCTGGATATGGCCGCCAACCTCAAGCCCTCGCCGCGCGGCGAACTAGAGATTACCGACCTGAACCGCCTTTATATGGAGAAGCACGCACTGTCGGTTGAGATCATGGGCCGCGGCGTGGCTTGGCTCGATACCGGCACGCATGATTCGCTTCTGGAAGCCAGCTCGTTTGTGCAGACCATCGAAAAGCGCCAAGGGCTGAAGGTGGCCTGCCCGGAAGAGATCGCTTACCGGGCTGGGTTCATCGGCACGGAACAACTGGAAAAATTGGCAGCGGGGATCAAGAACGGCTATGGCGACTATCTGCGAGAGATGCTGACGCAGGAAGGGGAATAGCTTTGATGAAAGTTGAAACGACTGCAATTCCAGGAGCCCTGATCGTTGAGCCGGCGGTGTTCGGCGACGAACGGGGTTTTTTTTTGGAGAGCTTCAATGAGCGCGAGATGCGGAAGATTGGCATCGATGCGCATTTTGTGCAGGACAACCACTCCCGCTCGACGCGCAATGTGCTGCGCGGCTTGCATTATCAGCTGATCCAGCCCCAAGGAAAACTGGTTCGCGTGGTCAGTGGCAAGGTCTTTGATGTGGCCGTCGATCTGCGGCGCGATTCTCCGGCGTTTGGCAAATGGGCTGGGGTCGTGCTTTCGGCGGAGAACAAGCGCATGTTCTGGTTGCCGCCGGGAATGGCTCATGGCTTTGTTGTGCTTTCCGACTCGGCCGATTTTGTCTACAAGGCTACGGACTATTACGCGCCCAAGTCGGAACGCTCCCTGCTGTGGAACGATCCCGAGATCGGCATCGAATGGCCGCTTACAGGGGAACCGATTCTGTCGGCAAAGGATGTGGCTGGTACTCCGCTCAGCAAAGCGGAGGCCTACGAAGGCTTCATGAAGTCTGAGGGAATCCATGCGTAATTCCATAATTCTGATCTTCGGCCGTATAGGACAAGTCGGTTGGGAGTTGCGTCACAAGCTGGCCTGTCTTGGCCAGGTTTCTACAGTGGAGTATCCCGAAGTGGACTTCACCAACCCAGACTCGATTCGGAGCGCGATCCGGGCGGTGGAACCTGCGGTGATTGTGAATGCCGCTGCGTACACTGCGGTGGACAAGGCCGAATCCGAGCTGCAACTAGCTACGGCGATCAATGCGACGGGGCCTGGCGTACTGGCCGAAGAAGCCAAGCGGTTGGGCAGCTTGTTGGTGCACTACTCGACAGACTATGTGTTTGATGGCTCCAAACTGTCTCCCTACGTTGAAACGGATACGCCCAATCCCATCAATGTTTATGGCCGGACGAAGCTGGCAGGAGATCAGGCGATTCAGGCCTCGGGCTGCGATCATCTGATCTTTCGCACCAGCTGGGTCTATGGTGCGCGGGGAAACAACTTCCTCTTGACGATGTTGCGTCTAGGCAAAGAACGCGCCGAATTGCGCATCGTGGACGACCAGATCGGATCGCCTACTTCCAGCGAATGCATCGCTCAGGCTACGTCCGATGTGCTGGCGCAGGTGCTGGCGCCGGGTGCAACAGGAATACAGGGACGGAGCGGCATCTATAACCTGACCAGCAACGGAGAAACCTCGTGGTTCGGCTTTGCTAAGGCAATTCTGACTGAGGCCGCAGTTCGGTTCGGCAGTCCGCTCCCCAATCTGGTTCCCATTCTCACGGCAAATTATCCGACTCCCGCCAAACGCCCGGACAACTCCTGTTTGTCCTGCCAACGCCTGGAACAGACGTTCGGCGTGAGCCTGCCGCATTGGGAGCAAGCTCTTTCCCTAGTTCTGGATACCATCACTGAAGGATCTTCACCAGTCAGTTCCAAGGTGTGAATCTTGTCGCCGTTTCGTCCTGCGGTCAAAGGTGAGCGGATTGCCCCACACCACCGAAATAACAGGACAACTTCACCGGAGTACGCAGTTTCCCAGGAGCTCGTTCATCGAGCTATCCGGAATGGGTGAATAGGAGAGATGGGTATGAACGTGAACAGACATGTGGCCATAGCTCCTATTGTCCAATGCGCAATTGTGTTGGCAGGATTTATCCTGATGACCGCCATTCCAATTGCGGCCGAGCAGCCTGCCGCGCCCGAGGGCAGCGGGCAGTCGGAGCGCGATTCCAGCCGTTCGGTGGCCGTTTGCGAGGCTTCGACACTGGGTTCGCCGTACATCCCGGTCGACAGTTGGGTCTATCCAGCCGTGCTGCGGCTTTACTCGCTGGGCTATATAGATCATGTTTATCTGGGCATGCGCCCCTGGACGCGTGCCAGTTTGAGCAATATGCTCCAAGACATTGATGCCCAAATCGAGGATGCGAATACTTATGGGGTTTCAACTGCGGGCAAGGCGCAGGATATCTACGCCGCTTTGATCCATTTTTTGCACTACGACGCCGGAATGCAATGCCTGACGCAACAGAGCGGCGAGCATGTCGAGTCGGTCTATTCCGTGGCTCGCGGCATCAGCGGCACACCCCTGCGCGACAGCTTTCATCTTGGCTCGACGATCATCAACGACTACGGCCGCCCCTACGAGAACGGGATCAACAACTACTCCGGCGCCAGCGGCTATGCTACTTTCGGCCGGTTTACTTTATATGTGCGCGGCGAGTTCCAAGGCGCGCCCTCGGCTGCCGGCTACTCCCAATCACTGGCCCAAGCTCTCAGCACGATTGACGGCACGACCAACTACTATACCAACACCAGCACCTATCCCACCTCTCCCCCCACCCCCGCAATCCCGTTGAACCAGTTGACCACCATTCCGGTGGGGCCGATCGCCACCACCACCGATGGACGCTTCATCGAGGCTTATGTCTCCGCCCATGTCCTCAATCACGAGATTTCCTTCGGCAAACAGGATGACTGGCTCGGCCCCGGCCAGGGCGGTGCCTTTGCCTACTCCAACAACGCGGAAAACATATACTCCTTCCGCATCAACCGCATCGAGCCGCTTAACATTCCGCTGCTATCGCGGCTCACCGGCCCCTTCCGCTATGAGTTCCTGGTCGGCCCTCTCAAGGGCCACGCCTTTCCCATCGACCCCTGGGTACACTTGGAGAAGATCAGCTTCCGCCCCACCCAGAACCTTGAATTCGGCTTCGAGCGCACTGTGATCTGGGGAGGCAAGGGCCACGAGCCCATCAACCTCCACACCTTCCTAAAGAGTTTCTTCAGCCTGGTCGCCCCCGATGCTGCGGTCAAGTTCAGTCGCAACGATCCTGGTGCCCGCTTTGGCGCATTCGACTTTTCCTACAGGCTGCCCTTCGTTCGCAATTGGCTCACGCTCTATGCCGACTCGGAAGTGCATGACGACGTCTCCCCCATCGACGCTCCGCGGCGCGCCTCTTGGCGTCCCGGCCTCTATCTCTCCCATGTGCCTGGCATCCCCAAGCTGGACATACGCGCCGAAGCCGCCACCACCGACCCGTCCAGCTCAAACGGTGCAAGCCAGTACGGCCATTTCATGTACTGGGAACCCATCCAAAGGCAGGGCTACACCAACCAGGGGCAGCTTTTCGGCGACTGGATCGGACGCGAGGACAAGGGCGGCCAGGCATGGATTACCTATCACCTGAGCGGCAACGAATGGCTCCAGGTGGGCGTGCGCAATCAGAAAGCCACCACGTACTTCATCCCCGGCGGCACCACCCTGAACGACATCAACTTGCAGGTGGTCAAGCGCATCGGCAAGGACTTCGAGATCAACGGCAATTTTACCTACGAGCGCTGGAAGGCTCCCATCTACCTTCCCGGCCAGCAGACGGTGACCACCACCACCATCCAGCTAACCTGGTTCCCGGAGAGGAAGATCAGCTTCTAATACTGCTGTGTCGTAAACGTCGAACAATATGCCAGCATCTCTTCGTGTGGGCTGGTTGCGTGTTTGAGGTATTGTAAAAATGCATTACAATGTAGTTCAGTATTGAGGGGAATTATGGCTGCAAATGCGCTAGTACAGACCCGAATCGACGCGACGATCAAGAATGAAGCGGCCGTGGTTCTGGAAGCAATAGGATTAACCGTTTCCGATGCTGTGCGCCTGATGTTGACGCGGGTTGCACGAGAAAAGGCGCTCCCGTTCGAACCACTCGTCCCGAACAAGAAGACCATCGCGGCCATGAAAGAAGCTCGCTCTGGAAAGCTGGAAACGGTCACGCTTGACGAGCTGCAAGCGGTGCTCGATGCGGGAAATTAAACAAACTGCGGCTTTTAAACGTGATCTGAAACGTGAGTCCAAAGGCCTGCATCGGGCCTTCCTGGCTAATAATCTCGTCGCTATCGTGCAGGCATTGGCGAACGATCAGCCGCTTGCGGAGAAGTATCAAGACCATGCTCTGACGGGCAGTTGGAAAGATCATCGGGACTGCCATATTCGGCCCGATCTTGTTCTGATTTACAGCAAGCCAGATTCAGTCACCTTGCAGCTCGTTCGACTCGGATCACACTCTGAATTAAGCCTGTAGGCGTGTAAGGAATTAACCGGCCCAAATCTGCTCACTCCTCTGTTTCGAGCGAAGCGATTTAGAATCAAGCAGTTTGGACGGTTAAGGGCTTACACCCCCTGCTCGAAGAGTCTTTGAGCGAGCAGGGCGGTCTGGTTGGGTTTGTAGCCGAGGGTGACGCTGGCAGCCTGCAAAAGGGTCGCGGTGGTGAATGGAGCGGGCGGCGCCTTCCGTACCGGCTTGGTGGCCGCGGCGGTCACGCGGAAAGCGCGGCACAGGGCAGCTTGTTCGGCAAGGGCAGAGTCGAGGATGTATTTCTCATCCTCTTTGAGGAAAGGCTCGGTATCCCACTGTGCCGTCCATTTCCCATCCTCAAAGATGGCCTCGGCTCCAAAGTGTTTGGTCGTCTTGAAATTCTCGATCTCGCGCTGGCGCTCCACAACGAAGCGCACGGCGACGGTTTGAACGCGGCCCGCGCTCAAACCGGCTATGCCGGTCTGCCGGGAGAGGGCCGGTGAGACTTTGTAGCCTACCAGCCGATCTGCGCCGCGCCTTGCCTCTTGAGCATGGACAAGGTTCATGTCGAGCTGGCGGGGCGTCCTGAGTGCCTTCTGAATCACATCCTCGGTGATGGCATCGAAGGTCACACGGTGGTATCGCCTGAGCTGCAACGTCTCCTTGAGGTGCCACGCAATCGCTTCGCCCTCGCGGTCAGGATCGGTGGCCAGGTAGACGTGATCAGCGCGCGCCGCGCGCGGCTTGAGGCCCTCCACAACGCCCTTGCCGCGCTCCGTGTACTCGTATTGAAGCTGGTAGTCCGGCGTGGTCACTCCTAGCGATTTAACAGGCAGGTCGCGCACGTGGCCGACACTGGCGGCAACGTCCCATCCGGGGCCCAGAAAGGATTTGATCTTCTTCACCTTGTTCGGGCTTTCGACAATCATCAAATTCATGTGACGTTCTCCGTTCTATTTGAAGGAGAGGGGCCGAATTATGTTCGGCGTCCTGCCATTGGCCATCAGCGGCCCAAATCGTCCAAGAATTCCGATACTGGAGAGGTGCTGGTCACGAGTAAATGGTCGCGGGCACGAGTACAGGCGACGTAAAGCAAATGAGGCAGCAGGGTTAACTCTCAGCGTCGAGTGCCTGTTCGCGGGTGGAGTGCCGGGGGCGCAGCGTGCGGCCCGTCGCAACGAGAGATGTGTACTTTCATCTCTCGCGCTCCGAACTCGTTGCCGCAGCCCTTCGGGCAAGGCCGCAGAACCTTTTTGCGGCCGCTTTTGGAGGGGTCACCGAACCAAGCACGGGCAACGGTCGCCGCGTCGATGTGAAATTCGCAGTTGGGACAATCAAGCCCGTACTTGGGCTTCGTTGCTTTCTTCGTCGTCATGGTCGCTCTCGCGGGCTGGGTGCCGGATCAACGCGCCTGGTCTGTTGGTGCGCGTGGATCACTTGATAAGTATATCACTAATTATAATTCGTGGCAGTTATTACGGTTGCTGGGATTCCTCTGCAATGCCGATTCTGTACGCCAGTCTTCCCCATAAAATGAAGTCCTCGCGGCAGTCGAATTCATCGCGGCGCGGAAAGGTCAAGTGTGCGCCGTCTTCAAAGACGATATAGCGGGAATGAACGGCCTGGATCGTGCGCGGCGGGCTGGCTCGATAGCCGTTGAAGTCCAGCCGCTCCAGAGTGATTCCCGGCCTCCGCAAGACACGCTTTAGGTGTTCAATCGAGCGGATAAGGCGGCATTGCTCCGGTATCGGCTGTCCGGCCCGGTCGATGAAGACGGTTTCCATTTTTGGTCCCTTCGTGAGGTATGCCGGATGCGCTCCGGTGGGCGGGTCAGAATGTGATAGTGTGCCAGATAAGCGACTCACCACGCCGCTGCTGATCGAAAGTGTTCTCCGGCTCTTCTGCGCGGCAAATTGCCAGTTCCCTTGCAATACGCTTTTCGAGTGAGGGGTTGCCAAAATCCAAACTACCGAAATACTCGCAAACGACTTGAGTTCCGATATTCGAGCGGAGGATGATACCCGCGATTGAGAAGTTTTCCATCTTATCCTCCTTGCCGGATGCGCTCCGGCGGGCGGTTGCGCTTCGCGGATTCAATCTGCCCAAACGCCAGTGGCCGTGTGAATAGCAGCGCGGGCTTGCCATCCAACTCCGGGGAACTTCGCATCCTTGCCTAGCTCTTCGGCTCCCCTGCCGATTTTTCTCATCTCCTCGGAATAGCGATCCGCATAGGTGAGCAATGCCTGTAGCGCAGTTAGCAGCACTGGCGCGGATTCCTTTTTTGCTGCCCCGTCGCAGCCAAACTCTGCTGCGTACCCTTCCAAGTTGGAGAGCAGTTCCATCTTGCTTGCGTACTTGTTTCCTACCTGATGCGGGGTGCCGTCTTCGTCGAAATTGACGAAAGACCAGCATCCCGGCTCGACTTGCCAATAACCCAACTCTGCAAACCGTGTGCGATGAACCTTTGGATACGGTGTAATCATGTCTGTCACCTCGTTTGAACTGGCCGGGATGCGCTCCCGGCTGGCGGTTTACAGCCAGTTGGTTCCATGATTCGCTCCGCCGCATGAACACTCACAGTTGGGACCGATGGCGCTGAGACACTTTGCTCCGCATTTATGCTCAGAGATAAAGCCTTGAACGGTATTGCCTGTGACACATTGCGAATTACACTTCGGGCAAGTCCACTCGTAGCTGTCGCTGGCAAATACTCTCTTGCCTGTTTCATCAATGCGGAAAGGTGCGCGGGTGTTGGGTGCGGTTTCATACTGCCGCGCCCAAACATGGCCGCAAAACTTGCGTTTACAGCGGCGAATGATGCGGTTTGTTTTCATCGGGTCATCTCCTTGCGGGCGCTTCTCAGTTAGGGCTTCAAAGGGACGGTACGGGCAGGAACAGGCCCGCGCGGGCGGGGTGCCGGGGGCGCAGCGGGCGGCTCCTGTTTTAGTCGGCGGCGCTGCCGCCGTCGAGAGCCTCTGGCTCTGCATTGGGTGGTGTTGCTGCGGATGCGGTAACAGATGGTCTTCTTTAAGGTGAACTGGAGCATGGGTTCTCCTAAGCCGGTTAAGGGGCGAGACCGGGCAAGCCCGGCCTCGCACTTGTTTAGCCTTTGGCGGTGCGCTTCTTGGCGGCTTTGGCCGGTGGGGTGATAGCGGCCCGTTTTGTGCGACCGCTTCCCTTCCTTGTCCTGTTGCGCGGCTTCGGTGGTTTGGTTGTTCCCTGAGCCTCGGCTTGCTCCTCGCCGGGGTTCTGGGCGGCTTCTGCGTTCACCGTTGGCTGTTCTTCGGCCTCGGCTACTGTGCTGGCCTCTTCCTCTTGCTGTTGGGCCTCCTCGGCTTCGACTGGCTCCTCTTCGTCGCCCTGGGCGGCTTCCGCGTTCACCGTTGGCTGTTCTTCGCCCTCGGCTATTGTGCTGGCCTCTTCCCCTTGCTGCTGGACTTCCTTGGCTTCGGCTGGCTCTTCTTCGTCGCCCTGTGTGGCTTCTGCGCTCACTGTTGGCTGCTCTTCGGCCTCGGCTTCTGTGCTGGCCTCTTCCTCTTGCTGCTGGACTTCCTCGGCCTCGGCTGGCTCCTCTTCGGCTTCGTCTGCTGTAGCTGTTGCCTCTTCCGCCTCTTGAAGCTCTGGCATTTCGGATTCGTCTAGCTGATCTTCCGGCAATGGTGTTGCATCGTTTTCCGGTTCGGCTGCGGCCTCACTGTCGTCGGATTCGCTGCGCTGGTCCTGCGGGATTTGCTGGGCCTCTTGGTCCATGATGCCGCGCCGGACTCGCGTTTCAACTTCTTCGACGTTGACGCCGTAGAGTTGAGCGGCCTTGGCAACGGATGGGCTTACGCGGTAGTTGTACGCATCGCATCCGCCAGCGGAGAAAAGCAGCATATCGAAGATGGCCGTTGTTTGCTCCTTCCCAGAGAGACCGGCGAGATGGGCGAGTAGTTGCTCGAACGTCTCAACGTTGCTCTCTTCGTCCTGCGGTGCAACTTTCCAAAGGGTAAGGAAATCCTCGGCGTAGTCTTCGACCGCATAGGCAACCATGAACGCTAAAAGCCCCATGCTGTCTGCGGATGGAACGGTAAAGATTTTCTCGCCAAACTCCTTGCGAAGCTGCGCGGCGGTCTCTTCCTTCACTTTCTGCTCGATGCGCCGGAAGTCGCGGGGCGGCTGCTGATCGGAGCGTCTATCTTGCTCGAATCCCTGGGTTGCGTTTGGTTCCGGCTCATCTTCGGCATCCGGGTTAGCGCCGAAAGCGGCGGGCATTGGGCGGGGTTTGACGGTTGAGTGCTTCTCGCATTCGATGGACGTGCATACAGTGAGGATTGCTCCGGCATTGTGGCCGATGGCCACTATGCCCTGTGTGGCGTAGCTGCAACGGTCGCCGGACTTCAAGACGGTGTATTTCGACCGGGGCACGGTGGCAGAGCCTTGGGGCACGGCCCGGTAATCTCCCGCAAGCTGGACAAGGTTTGAAGCGGCGATAAAGCGGGTAACTTTTTCGCCATAGCAAGCCGGATCGAAGCATGAATCCTTCTTCACGTCGGGAAACAAGAGCGTGTTAAAACCGCTGCGCTTGGGGCAGTTGAGGCAAGCGCCCGCTGCGGGGTAGAGTGTGTCATCCTCGCGGCTGAACGGGGCTTCGGAAAGCTCCAAGATGATGTTGCTGTCGATGTAATGGCTGAACTCCGCCACGTTGACAAGGCGCTTTTTCTGTTTTCCCTCAAGCCAGACATCGGCAAAGCAATGTGGGAACGCCTCCACTTGTTGCGGCGTGGAAAGCCGCGCCAGTAGCAGGGCGTGGCCAGTGGCGATTTCGTCTTTCTGGAAGCTCTTGGCGGCTGCCGGGATGAGGTCGGCCAACTTGAGGCGCTGGAGCACAAATGTTACAGATTTTCCCGTCTTCGCGGCCAACTCTTGAGCCGTGTACCGGGCCGGGTCAAGGCGCATCAACGCAAGAAATCCTTGCGTTTCTTCGTAGGGGTGAACGTCGGCCCTGACAAGGTTCTCGATTAGCTGTGCCTCAAGCGTCTGGGCATCGGTGAGTTGGCAGACTCGAACACACACGGATTCGACTTCGGCAAGCCGCGCGGCTCGGAAGCGGCGGGCACCGGCAACGATCTCAAAGCGTCCATCGGTGGCCGTGGGGCGTACGAGGATGGGCTGCAAAAGGCCTACGGCGCGGATGCTTTCGGCCATCTCATTGAGGGTTTTATGGTCAAACGTCTTGCGCGGGTTGGTTAGGGACTCGGTGAGTTGTGAGAGGGTGACGGTTTGGTATTCTTGATTGACGGCTTCGGTGGTCATGTCTGAATGTCCTTTCGGTTGACATCGTGGCTGTCGCGGGGCAGGTGTGGCTCATCTGCCCCATTTAGCGCGGCTCCCGCGCTATTGATCGCGGCTGCGGTTTTATGCGTTGTTCTTGGCGGGAATACTCGCGGGCATTTGCGCCCACCGGACCCATGCGCCGCCGTGCATGAAAAGCAACGCTGCGCCGTCGTCGGTTTCGGCGGGCTTTGTGGCGCGGCTGACTGCTACAAGGTTGGCTATTGCTTGGGGAGAATACGACTTGCGCGGGGCGGGTTCG
>Ga0224555_1005132_pt1 | contig 11316 bp, 3 predicted proteins | sample 714S23034metaG_FD_180687 | JGI IMG/M metagenome (GOLD analysis project Ga0224555, IMG submission 180687) | Peat soil microbial communities from Stordalen Mire, Sweden - 717 S2 30-34 | ecosystem: Environmental > Terrestrial > Soil > Wetlands > Peat | place: Sweden: Norrbotten County, Stordalen...
GGATTGGAGGGCGCAGTTCCCTGCCCATTGGGAATGTAGCCGGCGCTGGGCGGGAGTGGAAGCGGTTCAGTGGAAGGTGCAGTTGCCTGCGGAGGCGGAGCGGTTGCCGGCCGGCTTGGCGTGAACATGGGAGGCTGCGTGGCGGCCTGCGGCTTGTAGGAAGGCAGGGGCGCGAGTTGCTCGACAGTCGGGGCGATGTTCGGGTCAGGTTGCGGGGCGAGGAGACGCTTCGTGTCGCCGGGGCCGGGCGTGCGGTAGGTGGTGCTTGGGGGCATGACGAGACCGTAGTCGAGGCTCTTGACGCCGGAGCCGGGAGGCATGGCGGCGATGGCTGCGCGCCAGAAGGCGCTGGCTCGTTCGTTGTTGCCGCGAGCCTGCTCGAAGCGAGCGGCGAGGCCGAGGATGATGGGATCGTTGGGATACTTTGCCAATGCAATGCGCAGCCAGGCTTCGACCTGGGCCATGTCGGTGGCAGAGATGGCGGCGGAGATGGCGCCCTGGAAGTCGCCGACACTGGCGTCGTTCATGTTGAGCGACTTGAAGAGAGTGACAGCTTCCTGCGACCGGCCGACGCGCGCGTAGGCTCCCGCGACAGCGAGACGCACGGTCATGTTGTCGGGATAATCCTCGGACGCGGCTTGCAGAATTTCAACGCCACGCACGAGTTGGCCGCTCTCGATGGCTTGATTGGCGCGGCGCACGGCCCATTGAGCCCAGAGGGTTTCGACCTGCTGGCGCAGATCGGCGGTCAGATCCTGACGGGCATCGAGGCGCACAAGAAGCGGGTAGAGCGCGAAGTCGTCCTTGAGATTGTAGAGAAGCCAGGCGTGCTGCACTTCAAGGCTGGCAGGTAGAGCTGTGCGATGCGCGAGGTAGAAGTTCTCGACGCGATGGAGATAGAGCGTGGCGTGCGGGGTGTCGCCGACGGCGAAGTAGAGGCTGGCGATGCCCTGCACCCATTCGACGTCGGATTCGAGCTGGCGGCGCACGTCCAAGGGAATCTTGCCGAGTTCGGCGAGCGCCTCGGCGTTGCGATTGCCGGCCATGAGCGAGAAGACGAGGCCCTTCCAGGAGTCGGAGGCGAGCGAATGCGGCGGATTGGGAATGATGGCGATCTGGCCGAAGGCTTCAATCGCTGACTGAATGACGGCGGGATGGCTGAAGCCGAAGCGCATGGAGGCGTGGCTTGAGGCGAAGGACGGGCGGGTGTGCGTCGATGTGCGAGTCGATACTCGCGACCAGGATGCTCGAACGAGGTGAGGGCCGCCCTTCCGGTTTTGCAATGAGCTTCGGAAATGTGCGGGCGTGGACGCCCGCACGACAGCCGGTCTGGAGACCGGCGCTACTCGCGCACCCGGCGACGGTTCAATTCGGGCGCCGGGGCCGGGGGTTGCTGCAGGAGGGACGGCGGGATTCGTCTCGGCGGGTTGCGTTGGGGGCAGCACGACCGGCGCGGGGTTGTAGGGATCGGGACCGTAGTCGGGCAGGGCTGGGAGCTTGGTGGTTTTTGCGAAGGGCTCGTAGTCGGGATCGAGCAGACGCCCGAGATCGGCCGCGGTGACAGCACGATGGACTCTCGTGTCCTGCTCCGGGTAGACGAGGACGTGGGCGAGGCGATCGACGGGCGAGACTTTCGGCATGGCCGCCAGTGAGGCGCGATAGTAGTCGGCGGCGCGCTCGTTGTCGCCGCGGGCCTGCTCGTAACGCGCGGCCAGAGCGAGGATGGCGGGATCGGTTGCGAAGCGCTCGAGGGCTTGACGCAACCAGACCTCGGCCTGACCTTTGTCGTTGGCGGCAAGAGCGGCACCAACAGCGCCTTCAAAGTCGCCGGCGGATGCCTCCTGCATGGGGACGGTTTTGAAGAGGGCCAACGCTTCTCTGGCGCGGCCTACGCGCGCAAACCCACCGGCCACGGCCTTGCGCACGGTGAGGTTGTTGGGGAAGGCCTGACCGGCGGCCTCGAGAATGTCCACAGCGCGTTGCGCATTGCCGTTGTCGAGAGCAGCGGCGGCACGGCGCACGCTCCAGTTGGCCCAGATATTCTGCACGGTCTCGCGCTGAGCGAAGGTGAGATCGGTGCGGCCGCCGATGCGCATCAAGGCTGCGTAGAGCGTACGATCGTTGCCAATGTTATAGAGCAGCCAGACATTTTGGATTTCGACGTTGGGCGGCGGCTGTTCCTTGGTCTTGGCGTAATAGGCCTGCACACGGTTCATGTACTGCACGGCGTGGGTGATGTCGCCGGTGGTGGCGTAGAGGCTGGCCTCGGTTTCGAGGAAGTCGATGTCGCCGTCGAGCTGCTTGCGCACCGCGGGCGGAATCTGCACGATCTCTTGTAATGCCTCCTGGTCGCGATGCGTGACCGTGAGCGCGGCGATGAGGCCTTTCCATGCGTCAGCACGGTCGGGGTGGTCAGTGAGTACCTGGCGGTAGAGGGCGTAGGCTTGGTCGGTGTTGTTGCGGACGAGATAGATGGCCGCCAACTGCAGTTCGAGCGCGACGCTGGGCTGGCCGCCGGCCGCGACCTCAAGTTTTACGGAGCGCTCGAGCAGCCCCTGCGCGACTTCGAATTGATTGGCCTGCTGATAGATGGCGCCGAGCATGGCCAGGAAGCCGGGATCGGCCAGCGCGGTTTCGTAGGTCGCCGCGGGCATCTTCTGGACGTCGGCGATAGCCTCAGTGTCCTGGCCCATCTCATGCTGGGCGCTGATGAGGCCTTCCCAGGCGGAGACATTGGAGGGATCGCTCTCGAGCACCTGCGAATAGAGCGCGAGAGCCTGATCGTAATGCCTGGCGTCCATCAGGATGCCGGCGTATTGCAGCTTGGTGCCGACCAGCAGCGTGCCGCCGTTATCGGGGAATGGCAGCGAGAGCGCGAGGGCGAGGATGCGTTGCGCATCGGCGGGGCGGTTCTGGGCCTGATAGATGCCTGCGAGTGCGTGGAGATATTCGGGATCCTTATTGAGCGAGGCTTTGACCTGCGCGGGAAAACGCGCGGAGAGGTCGAGCGCTTTGGCGTTTTGATTGTCGTGCGCGTAGGCGAGGAAGAGGCCGCGCCATGCTTCGAGCGAAGCGGGCTGGACGTGAAGAAGCTGCTGATAGACGGTGGCTGCGGCGGAGTAATGCTGCTGTTTGGTGTAGACGCCGGCGAGGCCGTTGAGGGCATCGGCACTGCGCGGGTTCATCTCGAGCGCGGCACGGAACTTGGTGGCGGCAAGATCGAGCTGATTCTCGTTCATAGCCTGCGTGCCCAATTCCATGGTGAACCAGAAGCGCGAGGTGGCCAGCGCAGTCTCGACAATCTGAACTTTGTAGCCGTTGTGCTCGGCCTGCACTAGATAACCAATCGCGCCGGAGAAGTTTTTCTGCTGCATGCGCAGAAAGCCCATGCCGGCGGCGAGGCGTCCGTTGTTGGGGTCGGCGGCGAGAAGCGCGGTGAAGCGCTGTTCGGCCTCGTCGAGGTGGTGCGCATTGAGCGCGGCGAAGGCGGCGCGCTCTTGAGGTGTGCGCGCGATGCCGTTGTTCATCTGCGCCTGCGTGGTTTCGCTTTTTGTGAGGGCTCGGGAGATTTCGGTGTCTTTGGGGTGGGTTCTGAGGTAGTCGCGCAGCTCAGCCGCCGAAGCGGGGTTGGAAGAGTCCCAGATGAGGGCCTGACGATAGGCGGCCTGCGCGTCGGGATCGCTCGCGTGCGCGCGGAGAATGCGAATGCCTTCAGCGCGCGTGCGCTGGTCGTAGGTGAGCATGATGCCCAGCTGCACGGGATAACGCGGATCGCCGGGGTTGCGATCAGCCAGGCCGCGCATGCCGGCAATGGCTTCCTGCTTTCCGCTGGCAGTGCCGTGGAGCGTTTCATAGTAGGCCAGCGCGATGTCGCCGTCGGGTGGATGGTCGGCGTAAAGGCGGCGATAGATGCGCATGGCCTCGTCGTTGCGGCCCTGATTGGCGAAGTCACTGGCCTGATGTAACTCATCGACCGAGCCGCTGGTGACGGGCATGGATGCGATTTTGGCGATATTGGGATCGTTGGGATGGGCGCGGCGCAATCGCGCCAGGGCCGCAAGGGCCTTTTCTTCGTTGCCGGTGAGTTTGTAATCGCGGGCAACACCCGCAAGAGCTTCAGCGTTGTCCGGCGCGGAGAGAAGAATCTGCTGCCAGATCTGGACGGCGAGGTCGGCGCGGCCGCGGGCTTCAAGGTCGCGAGCCTTGACCGCCAGGCCGGCGCGCGTGGCATCAGCGGAGACGGATGCAGAGGATTTTTGGGCGTGTATTGGCGGAACCGTCCACAGGAGACAGACCGTTACAAGCAAAATCGCTTTCCAAGCTCCCCAGCGCACCCTCATCGGCGCTTCCATTCTACGTTCAGTTCGCCCCCGGGGCCAAACCGGAATCTGGCATCGAGAAATCCTGTAGCAAACAAGGCAAGATTCTGATCGTAATACGCTTTGTCCTTGCCATACAAACCGAAAGTTGCGTCTTTCTGCGCGCTTAGGCGGATCATCTGCCGTGCGACGGCCCGCGAGGAATCCGGGTAGGCGCGCAAATAAGGCAATACGGCCGCGGAAAAGCCTACAGGTCCATCTTGCTCTCCTGGAATGCCCTGGTCACTCACCATCTCCGGCGGGGCGCCATGATTGGCAAGATAACCGCTCATGGCGGGGACGGATTGCAGGATGAGATCGCGGGAGGGGTCGTGAGAGTCGATCATTCCGGCCCAGAGGTAGACGCGGACGGCATCGTAGCCGCCGCCGGGACCCGAGGCATTGGGGCCGTTCTGGTTGGCGTCCGAGGGCTTGGGCATGGGATAGAAGCCGTCGCCGGGAACGTATTCGACCCAATCCATTGCGTAACCATGGGGTGAGCTCTGCGCGAGAAGGCGGGGAATGCCCAGTACAATCTGCTGCCAGGGACCGGCGGGATCGAGCGCTGCGAACCGCTCAAAGAGAAAGATGGGCAGATAGCTGGGATTCAGGATCCAGTTGCTGCCGAGCTGGAAACCGGCCGGGCCGGGCACGAGCATGGGGCCGAAGCCGGGAAGGTTCACGACTTCATTCCTGGCGATGAGCGTCAGCATGGCGCGGCCAAGATTGGTGTCGGCGCTGGATTTCCAGAGGCGGCCGGCTTCAAGAAGGCTGTACGCCATCCAGACGTCGGCGTCGGAGGCGGAGTTAGGGTCGAGAATCTTCCACTGGCCGTCCTTGTCCTTGCCCCAAAGCCAGGCTGGGAGGTGGGTGGTGAGATCGCCGCTGGCGAGATTGTTCTCGGTCCACGCGAGGATGCGGTCGAAAGTGGGGCGGTCGTTGTCGGCCAGGGAAAAGAAGAGGGCGTAGGCCTGGCCTTCCGAGGTGGTGTGCCGATCTCCGTTGGGATCGAAGACGCGGCCGCTTTGCGGGTCGATGAAGCGGGACGCGTAAGAGTTCCAGAGCTGCCAGGGACCTTCCCTGCAGCCGCCCGTCATGGAACACATGGATAGAGCCACGATCAGCAGGACGCGCTTCCCTGCTCGGGATGTCGAAAGGCCCATCGTTCGTGTCTCCACCCACCTGTGCGGGCGTGGACGCCCGCACGACGGCCGGTCTTCCACCCCAACGAGCCAGGAGCGGGCTCGCCGGGAACCCCGGTCGGGAGACCGGCGCCACACATTCGGCCGCCGGGCTAGTTGCCCGTCATCGTCAGGCGTGCTCTGGCCCTGGCGCGCAACCATTGCCGGGTCCAGATAGCGAGCAGGAAAGCCAGAATAATAATCAGCACTGCCGCCAGCCATGGCACCTGCGTGAACCACAACATCAAGTGCGTCCACCACGGCAGCACACCCACATGATAGACCTTGGAGCCGATGCGGAAAGACTCAAATTGCGATCCATGGAAAACCGCGACGGAATCCGAGATGTCGTGGGCCTGCTGCACCTCCATGAATTTGTCCATGAAGGGCGCGAAGGCGGCGCCGTCCTTGAGGTGAATGGCGACAATACTGCGGCTGCCGGCGATGTCGTACGGAGACTCGATGCCTTCGATGATGGCGTCGGGTGTGCCGCCAGCAATCAGTGAACCGGACTCGGCGTGCTCGTTCGATTCGAGCTTCCACCAGGCGTGGTGCAACAAATTGACGAAGAAGCCCTGCGTATCCCGCACCTGGACCTGCCCGCTGCCGAGAGAGACGGGAAGATGGGAGCCGAGCGTGTCGAAGGCGGGTTGATCGTTGCCGGAACCGATGATGAGGAAGTCGGTGTAGGCGCCTTCATGGAGCGCATCGGGGCCGGCCACGGTGACGCGCAGGCCGGGGAAACCGGTTTGGCGGCCGAAGTGGCCCATGAGGGTGACGAAGGTCTCGATCTCCTGCTCGGTGGGCGCGAGCGGCAGCACCACCGTGGTTTCGCTCAGGTCGGCAACGCGCGTGAACGGGAAGCCGGCGTTGGCGAAGAGTTCGAGATTGGGCATGGGAGCCCAGTGGGGATAATCGCGCAGATCAATAAAAGAATCGCGCAGGATGGCGCCCTGCATATTGATGGGCGTCGTATTCTTGCAGCCCGGATCTTTGAGCAGTTGGAATGTGAAATCGAAGGACAACGTGTTGGAGAAAGGGCGAAGGTTGACGACGGGGACGGGCACGTCGGTTTGCATGCGACGCGAGGTTTCCTGTCCGGGGATGAGCGGAATAGAACCCATGAACGCGTCGTTGACGCGCACCTGCATGCTGGAGATGGGCCCGATGGGAACGGAGTTGTAGCCGTAGACCACGTGGAGCCTGGTGTCGGGTCCTTCCGTGGGGTAGTAAATGTCGGGCGGAATGCGGAAGTAGACATTGAGCGGCGCGGTGCCGTCGCCCTGCATCTGTTCGGCGCTGGCGTAATCCCAGAGCGCGATGGTCTGATCGGTGCGCGCCCAGCGCGGGGCATCATCCGGCGCCCGTTTGTCGGGCAGCTTGAGGGTGTCGATGGCGGTCTGAGGGCCGTCAAGCATCTCACTGTGGAGAGCGATGGCCTGCGCCGCCTTGATGAGATCGTTGGCATCGCCGCCGGTCACGATCAGGAGCTTGCTGGACGGATCGTTGGGATTGTCGCGCATGGCCACGGTGGGCGAATGAACGCCGGATAGATTCAAGCCCGCGGGCAGGCTGGACGGACTCTCGGCAATGAGGATGGAGTTGCCGGAAGGGATGGCGCCGATGTGCACCGGGAAGCGGACCGGGCGATTCTCGGAGATCATGCCGAAGTAGCTGGTGACGATGCCGGCGGCTTGAATGGCTTTCAAAGAGGGCGCGGTGAGAAAGACCACGGGAACGCTGACCGGTTGAATGACGGCGGGATCGACGAATGGCATGGGCAACTGCTTGAGGTCGTCGGCCAGATGCAGCAGTTTACCGCGGATGTCAATGTAGGTGCTGGGAAATACTCTCGCCCAAAGAGTGGTGTTGGCCGGGTCTTCGCAGACCATGGTGTAGTGGCCGATGAATTCGATGGTGAGGGTGTTGTTGTGGACCAGGAGCTCGGAAGGAATGGTGAGATCGGCCTCGGCATCGCGGCTGTCGGAACCGCCATTCTGCCCCGGCGTGGGCTGGATGGTGGCGAAGAGAGTTCCGTTCATGATGAGCTTGAGGTGGCTCAACTGGGGAATGAGGCTGGGCGAGAACGCGTAATGAACGTGAATCTTCGCGGCGCCGATCACATGGGTTTCAGGCAGCGTGAAGTAGATGCTGTGCAGGGTGTCGATGCTGTGCAACTCGATCTGCTCGAGCCGTGATTCGCCGGCGTCTTCCAGCGTGAAGTGATCGTGATACTCGCCGGGAGGAACGGGAGCATCGATGTCGGTGGCGGCAGTTTGCGGCGAGCCGGCATGGCCCTGCGGCTGGGCGTGCGTCCCCTGGGCCTGCGTCCTTTGACCGCCCCATGCCAGTGCCGCGGCCAGGAAGAGAAGGATGGAGGTGCGGGCGATGGAGAGCGAGCTGGACTTGCGCTGGGACGAGTCGCGGTCGCTGAAGATGCTGCGGAAGGTGACCCACATGCCGTGCAGGGAGATCTGGAAGATGCGGCCCAGACTGCGCAGCACATTGTCGCTCTCGCGGGACTCGCCCCACCCTAGCCATGAATCGGCGCGTGAAAAAAGGGCGATGGTCAGCACTTCCTGTTCTTCGATGGTCAAGTTTTCAAAACAAACGCGCAACACCGATCCCTCCGAAGAAACCACCGTAGCCGGCAGATCGATGGCTGCCGACGCAACGGGAAAAGCCAGATACACCTGGGACTGAGACATCACGTCGAGAGCCTCTGCGAGACGGATGCCGGTACCGCCGCTGGAGACGTCGATGGTTTCGGCGGCGACCGAACGGCCATCGGGGAGTTTGACCACGAGTGGAGTCGCGACATTGATGCGCACCGTGGTGCGCAACTGTCGGAGCTCCCGCGCGACGGCCGTGCAAACGCCCAGGATAATGACGTTGAACACGCACCACATGACATTCATCAGCACCGTGCCGCGATGGTCGCGGTCATAGATGAAGAAGCGCGGAATGGCAGCGATGAGGCCGGCAAAATTGAAGATGAGCAGAACCAGGAAAGGCTGCGCGATCTTGGAATCGAAGAAGGTGCGCTTGACCACGCCGCCTTTGGCGGTGACGTTGAACTTGCCCAGCCTGGGATTGATGAGCGCCAGCATGGTGGGCAGCAAAATGTAGGGCGAGAGCACGGTTTCGTAGATCTCGTTCCAGAAGGAATAGCGGTGCTCCCCCTGAATGCGGGAATTGGTGACGTTGGAAAGAATGAGGTGAGGCAATGCGTAGGCCAGAATGGCGGCCCAGAAGCCGGGAATGTTGGTGTGATTGAGAAGCAGATAGATCAGCGGCGCGGTAAGAAAGATGAGGCGCGGCACGGCGTAGAGGAAATGGCCCATGGCGTTGAAGTAGCAGAGCCGCTGCGGGAGGGTGAGTCCGGGAGCAAAGAGCGGATTGTCGGTGCGCAGGACCTGGATCATGCCGCGCGCCCAGCGAATGCGCTGGCCGATGTGCGCGGAGAGGCGCTCGGTCGCGAGTCCGGCCGCCTGGGGAATGTTGATGTACGCCGTATTCCAGTGGTTCATCTGCATGCGCAGAGCGGTGTGCGCGTCTTCCGTGACGGTCTCGACGGCGATGCCGCCGATTTGGTCGAGCGCTTCACGGCGCAGCACGGCACAGGAGCCGCAAAAGAAGGCCGCGTTCCAGAAGTCGTTGCCGTCCTGGACGATTCCGTAAAAGAGCTCGCCTTCGTTGGGAATGATGCGGAACTGCCCGAGGTTGCGCTCAAAGGGATCGGGAGAATAAAAGTGGTGCGGCGTCTGCATCACAGCGAGCCTGGGGTCACGCATAAACCAGCCCACGGTCATCTGCAAAAAGCTGCGCGTGGGCACGTGATCGGAGTCGAAAATCGCGATCAGCGGAGAGTGGACGGTTTTGAGGGCGGCGTTGATGTTTCCCGCCTTGGCGTGCTTGTTGTCAGGGCGGGTGCGATAGCCGATGCCGGCATCGTAGGCGAACTGCTCGAACTCCGGGCGGCGGCCGTCGTCGAGGATGTAGACGTGGAGCTTGGCGGCGGGCCAATCCATGTTGAGCGCACCCAGCGCGGTGTAACGCACCACGTCGAGAGGCTCGTTGTAGGTGGGGATGAACACGTCGATGTGCGGCCATACCTCGGGATTGTCGGGCAGGGCGACGGGAGCGCGGCGCAACGGCCAGATGGTCTGAAAGTAGCCGAGGAAAAGGATGACAAATGCGTAGGCTTCGGCGCCCAGAAGGCAAAAGATGAAAAAGGCGTCCAGGGCTCCGGGGTGGCTGGCCGGGTCCTGGAAGAAGCGCACGACTTGCGAGATGCGCCAATATCCGTAGCGGAAGGTACAGAACATGGACAGCATCATGAGGGCGAGCGTGATGAGGTAGGAGTCGGAGCTGCGCGCCATAGCCAGGGCTGCGGCAAGGGTTACGAGACCCAGGACCGCTTGCTGCTCCCAGCTGAGAGGCAAAGCCGCTATGAAAAAGAAAACTGCCGCGGCGGCAAGCAGGAAGAGGAGCCGGAGAATCTTGGTGAAGAAATTTTCACCTGCCCCGATATCCTGCCAAACACCCGATACCGTCATCGCTCGCTCCAGCGCACGCCGCGGAAGCTGGTGCTTGCGGGTGCAGAAAGGCTCTTGACCCATCCCGCAAGGCTGGCGTAATCCTCGGTCACAGCGGAATTTGGAGCATAATCCATTACGGTCATGCCCTCGGCCAGCGCTTCGCTGACGGCCGGGGTGCGGCGCAGAGTAAAGGGCAGCAGCCGATCGCCCAACTGCTCACGGAGCACTTCGCGCACGTCGAGATGCAGCGGCAGCGAGGGATCGAACTGATTGAGCACATAGTAAGGAAGTGCGGGCTTGCCGTTGGTGCCGTTGTTGTGGTCGAAGAAAGCGTCGATGGAGCTGACGCTGACCACGGAACACATGTCGGGAACGAGGGGCACGAGGATCTGCGGCGACAAACGCATGACGCGGCGTGTGGTGGCGCCCGAGGCTGTGGCCAGATCGATAACGACGCGGCTTACGCCGCGGGCGTGTTTGAGAATCTCTGCCGTGAGCGCTTCGGCGGTGGCGAGTTCAGAATCCAGCGTCTCGGGATCGAGAGTGATCATCTGGATGGGCGCGTCGCCACTGGCTACCGGCGGACTGAAGGTGCGTAACAGGCCGGGGCGCTGATCGCGCGCGCCGAAGAAAAATGGCAACAGGCCGTAGGCAGCGGTATCGACCAGCAGAACGCGCTCACCGCGCGCGGAAAGTACACGGCCGAGGGTGGCTACGAGGCTGGTTTTGCCCACGCCGCCGGCCAGCGAAAAGACGGCGAGAACGGGAGCGCGCGCGAGCGTGGGCGCCGGCGCCGACTGCGTGGGCACATTGTCTTCAAAGACACTGCGCAGGGCAAACCAGCGCGAGACGAGGCGATCGCGGGAACCCTGCAACGTGTCCTCAGGCGAAGGCGGAAGCGCCGGCTGGCCGAAGGAATCAGGACGCTCCGGCATTAACCAGGCGGGGCGGCCTGTGTTTTCGCGCGGATCGGTTGACAGCCATGGCGCGGGCTGCTGAGAAGATGCGTCCTCCTGCGAGGGCTCGGGCGCGGGCGATGGTGCAGATTGCAAGTGGGGAGGCGGCGCGGGATAACGATCCTGCGGCGGTCGTTGCCATGCCGCTTGTTGCGGGGCTTGTTGCGGTGTTTGCGGGGCAGCCTGCGCCTGTTGCGCGGCCAACTCCGCGGCCTGGCGCGCGCGTTCCTGAGCGGCTTCCTGCGCAGCTAAATGGGCGGCCTGCTGCGCGGCCAATTCG
>Ga0224555_1005133_pt1 | contig 11316 bp, 9 predicted proteins | sample 714S23034metaG_FD_180687 | JGI IMG/M metagenome (GOLD analysis project Ga0224555, IMG submission 180687) | Peat soil microbial communities from Stordalen Mire, Sweden - 717 S2 30-34 | ecosystem: Environmental > Terrestrial > Soil > Wetlands > Peat | place: Sweden: Norrbotten County, Stordalen...
AAGTCCGAGTCGACCAAGCTCTCGCGTCATCTCGACGGTGTCGGCTCTCACCGCCTCGAGTGGGGTGTGGAACGCTTCGGCCAGATCGGCGGCGAGTTCGTCAAGAGTGACGTCGCCATCGAAGCATTCCCACACGAGAGCGGCGGTTGAGTTCAGCACGTGGATCCGCCCTGTGCTGGCGTCGACGATCAACAAGTCGTCGTCCAACCGTGTGGAGAAGACCGAATCGCGGGGATACGGTGCGAAGCCGGCCTCGATCTCGTCGGGTGCGACGCTGGGCAGAGATTGCGATCCTTCTTGGGGACCTGTCGCCGAGTGACTGGCGGTCACGGTCATCGTCACGTTCCTTGTCGAGCTGGATTGAGGTTACTCGGAGGCGAATCCGGTTATGGAGGTGGTGGTAGTGAATACCCAAGCCCCGGTCACCGGCGCCGCGGGTGAGCATGCGGGGCAGGAGTCGACCGCGTCACGGTCGCTACCGCGGCGATGCTGGCCACAACGTCCAGCATGGTAGCTGTCGCCATTGCTCGTGGCGGTACCAAGCGGACCGGCTCCCGGCAATCGTTGAGTGAGCCGCGCTGCGATGTCTTCGAACGCCAGTCGGGCGACGGCGAGCAAATCTGGGCCGTCGCCAATGCGAAGCCCGCTCGAACGGCACAGCTGCCGAATCTGTGGCACGAGTACGTCCGGGGGCGCGAAGGGATCGAGCGAACCGATACGTCCGGGATGAAGCGGCGGCACCACGACGTGCGAGATCAGCGGATGGTAAGGGCGCCAGTCCAGCTCGTTCTCGCTGAACAGCACCTCGTTCAGTTTCTCCCCTTGCCGAAGCCCCGTATAGACGATGTCAATTGCCTGGCCGGCCTCGGCGATCATGCGCCGGGCCACTTCGGCGATGAGCACCGGTTCGCCCATGTCGAGCACAAGGGCCTCGCCCGAAGCGCCCAGCGCCCCGGCCTGGATCACGAGTTGAATCGCTTCCTCGACGGTCATGAAGTATCGGCGCACCTCGGGGTCCGTTACAGTGACCGGCCCTTTGCAGCCGATCTGGGCCGTGAAGGTGTGGAAGACGGAGCCACGACTCCCGAGCACGTTACCGAAGCGCACGCTGATGTAGGTGCCGTCGGCGGACGAGGCCCCAGCTGTCGCGGTGAGACGCTCGCAGATTCGCTTCGAGTAGCCCAGCACGGAGGAGGGATCGACCGCTTTATCGGTCGAGATGTTGACGAAGCGCTCGACGCCGTGACGAACCGACGCCTCGAGCATATTGAGCGTTCCCAAGATGTTTGTCTTGACCCCTTCGCCCGGGTGGAGCTCGAGCATCGTGAGATGCTTCAACGCGGCGGCGTGGAAGACGACCTCAGGCCGTCGTTCGACGAACAGCGACTCGATCCCGGTACGGTCGCGGATGTCGAGGAGGACGAGACTTGGAGAGTCGAGGAGAGCTCGACCCTCGATGGACAGCTGCAACGCGTGCAACGCGGTCTCGTCGCGGTCGAGCATGATCAACTCGGCGGGCTGGGAGCGGTGAATCTGCCGACAGAGCTCGGAGCCGATCGAGCCACCGGCGCCGGTGACGAGCACTCGTCGGCCGGTGACGTAGCTTGCCGCGACCGAGAGATCAGTACGGATTTCTCTCCTTCCAAGAAGGTCCTGCAAGGTGAGCTGGCGAATGTCCGACGGCTTTGCCGATCCCTCGATTACCTCGCGGAGTGACGGCAGCACCTTCACTGTCAGGCCCACCTCGGTCGCGAGGTCGGACAACTCACGGAGGAGGGTGTTCGATCCCGTGCGGATCGAAATTAGCAAGGTGCCGACTTCGAAGCGCTTGCTCGCCGATGCCAGGTCCCTGCGGTCGCCCACGACGGGAACGCCCATGATCGACAGACGGCGCTTTGCAGGGTCATCGTCGAGCAGTGCCACGGGCAAGTACGGGCTCTCCGGATTGCGGAGCATGGTCGCGACGACCTCCTCGGCGGCCTGACCCGCTCCGAAGATCAGCAGCCGCGTGCAAGCTTCGCCGCTCGGCCGGCGGTGCAGCTCGAGAACAAGGCGCGCGGCGTAGCGTCCAGAGAGCATGAGGAAGAGCGTCGCGGTGCCACCGATGATCGGCACACTCTCCGGCACGAGGTGGCCGTCAAAGAGGTTCAGCAGCGACAGGCCGGCGGTGATGAAAAAACAGTAGCTGGCAAGTGCGCCGACGCCCTCGAAGCTGGCGATCCGCCAGCGTCCCCGGTAGAGGCCGCGCGCCGTACCGATGAGTAGCTGAGCGACGGCGGCGATGCCGGCGGTGGCGGCTAGATCGAGCGGTCGTGGGACGTGGAACGACAGGTCGTAGCGAAGAATGGCTCCGGCCGTCAGCCCGACCAGCCACGCCAGCGCGTCGGCTGCCGCGAGGAAGCACCGGCGTTGCCGCACGCTCAGTCCCAGCCTTGCGATGAAGCGCGAGCCTGCATCCGCCGGCCTGCGGTGCTGAAATCTCTTTCCGGACAACTCGGCAGCCCCTCGCAACAGAGTCAGTTCGTCCCCAACGGACTGGTCTGACCTCCCCACCACGGCGTAACCACTATGGGGTGAATGCTCCAGCTAGTCAATGGCTAGAGGCGAAAGTCCCGATTACGCGACCCCGCGTGTAACTACATGGATGTGATACGGGAGGGGAAGAGGCAGGTCACCCGTCCCCGACGCGGAAGTTCGTCGTCATCGACGCCTACGTCCACGAGCGACTGGCTATCCTCGCCAGCGACAAGCACGGCCTGAAAGGCCGGAACTGGGGCCGCCGGTTCAACGGCGACTGGTTTCGCTCACTCAAGGTCTATCGGCTTACCGACACGGCTCGTTGGGGGACGGCGCATGCCTGGCGGTACTTCACCGTCTGGGGATGAACATTGAGCGCCTCTGCCATCTCCGCCAAGGTGAGCAAGCCCTGCCCGCGTAGCCGGTCGCAGCGGCTCTCGAGGCGATAGGCCTTGCGGATCTTCCAGACGATCCAGGTGGTGAACTTCTCGCCGACCGGGGGTTGGCGGCCGGATGCGTTAAGGGCAGCGGCGATCTCAGTGTCGGTGTGATCGTCGAGTAGACGGTCCACTTCGGCCACGATCGCGGGGTCCGGCTTCGCAGATCTGTGGCCGGTTTGGGACGCGGCAGATGAAGAACGCGCGTGTCACCACAGCGGAAACGCACCTGGGCGACAAGCTCCTCCCCTTTGATCAGCGTCACGTCTTCGATGAGTAGCCAGACCATGCGCTTGCGTTCCCGGGAAGGCGTTTCGGGGTCGCGCCACAGCCGAGGAAAGTCAATGGCCAAAGCCAGTATGCGCTGGCGATTGTCCTCCTCGAGGAGCACATCGCTCGCTCGCTGACGCTCGGAGTCGTCCTGCGCCGCCTCCAGGGCGCGGAGTTTGTTGTTCCACTCGGACTCGAGCGTCACCGCCACCAAGCGGTTGTCCGGGTCGACGCGCAGATAGCTGCGCTGCGCCAGTTCGGCTTCATAACGCGCCCGGTCGACCTGTTGGCGGCGCAACCGGTCGGCTTCGTCGGCCCGGGCTGCCAGCTCGTCTTGGACCGAGAGCGCCACCTCCAGGGCGAGTGGGCTCACAGACTCGACCAGTAGTTCGCCGATAGCCCGGTCGATGTCGGCTCCCATGACCCTTTGGCATGGCGGTTCGGTTCGTTTGATGCCCTCGGCCTGGCAGCAGTACTCGGGCACTGATTGGCCGCGTCTGGTGTAGTAGCGGACGGTCATGCGCCCGCCACACCGTCCGCAGACGGCAAGGTCCTGGAGCAGGGCCGGTCCTTCGCGCGGCGGCCCGTTGCGCCTGTCGGCTCCATAGGCGGCCGAGTTCGACTTCAGTCGAGCCAGGTTGTCCTCGTAATCGGCCCAAGTGATGTAGCCCGGATGAGCGTCGAGGGTGAGGGTGTGCCACTGCTCGCGTGGCAGCCGATGGCGCGACCCGGCGCCTTGGAGCGACTTTTTGGCTTGTGAGCGTCCATAGGCGAAGGCCCCGGCATAGCGAGGGTTCTTCAACACGTTGAGTGCCCGATAGTCAAGCAGTTCTCCCCAGAAGATCTCGCCCTTGTGGGGACCGGACTGGACCCGGTGCGGGAAGAGCAGACCTCTCTCGCGAAAGCTGCACACGGTCGTCGTCGCGGATGCGGTGCGCCGGAAGGTTTCGAAGAACTGGTGGATCGCCCCTTGGACGGACTGGTCCGGGTCCAGCACAGGGCGCTCTCCGTCGATCTCCACGCGAGAAACCGAGGCTCGCCTGCGAGCGTCGCAGATCGCTTACCACAAGGACCGCGGACTGTAGCCACGACTGTAGCCACTCAGGCGGAGGGTAACGGGGGATTACGAACTACAACGGTGGCATACGCCCAGGTCAGCGGCCTATAACGGAGGGCAATAAAGCCCTACGGAGGCCATCGGAGTGCATGACACGCAAGAGGTCACAAGTTCAAGTCTTGTACGGCCCACCAGTTCAGACCTGGGAAAAGCCTTATATTTGTTGGTTTTCTATTGATCACGGCGTTTCCCCGAGTGTCCGCCGCCGTCCGCTGATGTGCACCGATTTGCATCGATGACCGAAGCGGTCATCCGGGTCCAGAACCTCGTCGACCGAATCACTTCGAGCGGCTAACGCTCAGGACGCTTCTCGCACACCACAAAGCCTTTGTTACACCGACCTGTCGGCCATGATCTACCTGATCGGGCGCTACTACGACCCGCAGACGGGGCAGTTCCTGAGCGTGGACCCGATGCTGAAAGAGACTCAGGATGCCTACCGTTACGCGGGTGATGACCCTGTGAGCCGGACCGACCCGAACGGGATGTGCAATGTTGGGTTCGCCTCCCACGGCTGCGAGGGACCCGGGATGAAAGCCTGTCCCACCCCGCAAGGCGCCTGTGTCTTCTCCGCTATTGACATGATTGGTCATCACTGGCGTGGGATCGCCCAGGTCGGCAAGTATCTTGGTGCAGTCGTGCTGATCTGCACCTGCTCAGTGACCCTTGATGGTCCTTGTGTGTATTCGAGGCCGCCGGAACCGAGCTCTCGGGGGGCGCAATGACTGTCGGCGCGGCTGAGCATTTCGAAACGCTTTGGAGCGACCGTCAGCGTGGCAACGGGACGGGAACATCGTGCGTACGATGCTCGGAGTGGTGGATGACGCGGATCGCGACCCCTGGTGCCAGTGGATCGTCCGGCATCGTCACGCCGGAGACGCGGAGTTCCGTCGTGAGTTGTTTGCCGCCTTCCTTGTCCCACTCAGGGACCGCTTGCTCAATGCCGCACACATTCAAGATGGAGATGTCGTTCTTGACCTGGGGACAGGTGACGGGCTGATCGGATTCGGCGCTCTCCAACGTGCGGGCCTATCGGGCCGGGCGATTTTCAACGACCTCTCCGCTGATCTGCTCGGCTTGTGCCGGGACTACGCGGCCGAAGCAGGTGTGCTGGGCCGATGCCGGTTTGTCCTCAGCTCTGCGGATGATCTTGTGGAGGTCGACGACGCGTTTGTCGATGTGGTCACGATCCGCTCCGTGCTGATCTACGTGAAGGACAAGGCGGCGAGCCTCCGCGAGTGCTACCGAGTGTTGCGACCGGGCGGGCGACTTGCGCTTCTCGAGCCGATCAACCGGTTCATCGTCGGGGGTCACGGGCGGGCCTTCTGCGGTTACGAGGTTTCACCCGTTGCCGACATCGCGGCCAAGGTCGAAGCGCTTTACGACGGTATCCAGGACCCGGTGGACGACCCCATGATCGACTTCGATGAGCGAGACCTTCTCAGGCTCGTTACCGTGGCGGGCTTCGACGAAGTGCACCTGGAACTGCGTGCCGACTTGGAGCCAAGGATGGACCCCCAACCTTGGGAACGCTTCCTGGCTGGTTCCGCCAATCCACTGGTGCCGACGATCGGCGAGGCCATCTCGCAGACTTTGAGCGATGAGGAAGCGGGGGTCCTTGAGCGGCACCTTCGTCCCCTTGTCGAACAAGGGATCGGCGAGCACCGCATGGCAACAGCGCTTATCAGGGCGGTCAAGCATGGCGAGGGCAACGATGCGACGCCACGCCCGAGGGAGGGAGGGTGACCAGGTATGAGCTACGTGAGGTCCTCGTGGGAGAGTCCCCAGACGGTGTTCGCTGGGTCGTGCTTGCAGGTCCGGATTCCGGCGGCGGCTTCTACACGTCGATCAGTCGCAGCCTCGGGGATGCCACGGCTGAGTCGGGCATGGGCGGCGAGAAGCTCCCTCCCGGACAGGTGATCAACTTCTGGATCGGACAAGCAGATGGCACTCCGCTGTTCGTCATGGCCCGCACCGCTGCGCGGGTTCAACGCGTCACCGTCGTCCTCGCGAGTGGCTTCCGGCGTGATCTGTCCATGTCGCCGGTCATCGAGGACTTCGGCCTCCGGTTCACCGCTGGACGGTTACCTGACGACGACCCGCCGGTGAGAATGGAGGTCGCTGTCGAAGGGGGCGAGACCCAGGTTCATGCCCTGCGATGGCCGCCACGGTTCCGACGGCCGTAACGCGGGGGTTGACGCCACAGCGCCGGTGAACGTGTGGTTTCTCCCCTGCGGCAGCGGCCAAAGGCCCTTGCCGCGTCGTACCCTCGTGTTCAGACGGAACAGGAGTCAAGGGCGATGGCTGACGAAGCTGTGGTGTTCAGGCTGAGCAAGATAGAGGGGCCAGAGTGCGGTTGGGACCAAGGGACCATTAGCTTTTTTGATAGAGGGATTCTGAAAACATGATGGCCCGGACTACCTTCCGCCGCTATGACTCCACCCTGCGTCACCATGCCCACCGGCCCGCTCATCGGCCATGAGCTGTTCGACTTGGTTGCGGGCGACGAGATGAGCGCGACGACGGCCATGGCGTACGGGGCTCAGGGCGCTTGAAGGGATTGTTGAAGAAAGAGAACTGAGTTGAGACCTCGATTCGCTGGCCTGGCAGCCATTGGAGGCGCGAACGCGGCCTGGATTCTCCTGGCGAGGCCCCGGTATCTCCGATGGGGTGCGACTGACCAGGAATGCGACGAGACCCTTCCCGGCGATGACCTGATCTTGCCCGCCGACCTCGCTGCCACCCGTGCCATCACCGTTCGCGCCTCAATCGTCCAGGTCTGGCCGTGGATCGCCCAACTCGGACAAGGGCGGGGCGGGTTCTACAGCTACGACTTCCTCGAAAATCTTGTGGGCTGCGACATCCAGAGCGCGGATCGGGTCGTGCCGGAGTGGCAGGACATCGAAGTCGGGAGCGAGGTCAAGCTTCATAGGGAGGTCCCGCTCCAAGTAGTCGCGGTGGAACCAGGCCGCTCGCTCGACCTTCGGGGCGGCGTTCCGATGGGCAGCAGCCCGCCTCCCTATGACTTCACCTGGGCCTTCGCCCTCCGGGAACAGCCGGACAACACGACCAGGCTGCTGGTTCGGGAGCGATACGGGTACACACGATGGTGGGCACTACTCCTGGTTGAGCCTGTAGAGGCGGTCAGCTTCGTGATGAGCCAGAAGATGCTTCGCGGGATTAGGGACCGGGCCGAACGCACCGCGGACCGGCCGTCGTAGCAACGACGAGTTAGCTAATGCCTTCATTTCAGGGTCTCTTGCAAGAGGCAGGAGTGCTGGCCTAGCCCCCAAAGCGGCGAGCGGGCGTGATGGCGCTCGTGAGGCCCGGCCTCGATCGCCGTGGCGAGGAACGTCGCACCGATCGCCATGGCGGGCAGGTCGGCGATGCCGAATCGGAGCGGTAGACGGCACGGGTCACTCCGGCGAAGGCAGGGAACGCACACGCCGCCGGACGGCTTGTGCCGCTGCTTGTCGGTATCGTGACGTATGTCACTCTGGCCCGGCCGTGACGGGAAAGCAGCGGAACGGGTACGACGAGGAGTTGGAGTGCGCCGACTCAACCCAGCAAGGAGAGAAGGACCACTGAGCGAGTTATAGCAAGGAGGCGCAACTGTGAGTCCCAAGGATTACAGAACACCTTATGAGAAGGCCTCTCACAAGGCTTATATCCAATACAAGCTGGACCTGACGATTGCCGACGAGGCATTCAGCAATAGCGTCGCGCCATTCCGAAAGGAATATGAGAAGGCAAACAAGCCTATCCGTCATGCGTTCGAGGAGGCCGTCAAGCCACTGGCCGCTGCCCACGACGAGGTGTGCAAGCAGGCCAAGAACGACTACAAGAAGGCCAAAGCGAAGGCCCAACACTGCAAGGGAGGCCCCAAACATAAGGGGAATTGACTCGTTGTTGTCGGAGGCTTCTTGATGCCACGAGACCAGCAGCAACCAACGACCGGTGTGACGGTCAGTTCCGAGTCTCGCACGACCGTGTGACACGGGTTGTGGATTCAAGCGTCAATTGGGCGAGCTTGCAAGGGATCAAGGCGTTCATCCGGTCGTTCAGTCTCTCGGCTCGCCCGTTACGCGAAAGTCCGGCGAGGACGCTTCTTGGCACGATGGCCAAGATGCGCAAGCTGGGCGTATCGGCGATGGTGGTCTTGGCGCTGGCCAGTTGCGGCAGTCGTCCGAGCCGGATCCTTGGTTCGATTGCCGGGACTCTCGTCCGAGTTGGGGGACCAGCTCCTGGCTCCGCCTTGCCGCTGTCGGGGCGAGTGACGGCCAAGAACTCGGCCGGGCTCCAGTTCGCGGCGACGGTCACAAAGAGCGGACGGTTTGTACTGTCGCTGCCAGCGGGGGTCTACCAGCTGACCGGACACAGTCCGATGGTCCACACCAACGAAGTCGAGATGACCTGCGTGGCGTTGCGCCCTGTGCACGTCAAAGCTGGGCAGGCGACACGCGGTGCCGACGTGATCTGTTCGATCAGCTGAGCCGTGCCGAGTCCGGGCGATACCTAGCTCGGTGATCGTCCTCAGGGTGGGGATACTTCGCGATGACGGTCACTTCGCCTTGCCCGTCGTGCCGCTTCGCCGAGTCGCTTCCTCGACGAGGTAGACGATCGACTCGTACTGGTGCCCGGAGCGTTCGCTGAGGCCAATTTCGCAGGTGCGCGCGACGGAGTAGTAACCGTCGAAGACTCGTCCGGCAAGCTCAGCCAGCTCGTCGCGCTGGGCACCGTCGCTCAGCTCGGGGTACATGAAGCCTCGCTCGCCTGCGACGCCGCAGCAGCCCCAGTGCAACGGGGTCACTGCTTCTTGCGCGCAGGCGTTGCCGATCGCCTGCAACAGCTTGTCGACCCCGAGCTCGACGCACGCGCAGGTCGGGTGGAGAGCGACGCTCTGCTTCGGCGTGGTGACCTCGAGCCTGGGCATCACGTCCTCGACGAGCCACGGGGCGATGTCGACGACCTTGATCTGTCGGTAGCGCTCGGCGTTCTCTTCGGTGAGCTGGTCGGCGACTTCGCGGAGGATCGTCTGTGTGCACGACGTGACGTCGCACATGACCGACACTTGGCCCCCGTCGCTCCACTCCCACATGGATTCGACGAGATGGTTCGCCATGTACCGTCGACCGGTGGCGTAGCCCCTGTGCTTCCAGATCTGGCCACAGCAGACACCGGTCACCGACTTGGGCAGGCGAACCTTGATGCCCGCGCGGGCGGCGACGGCGAGCACGGTCTCGGTGACCGACGCCTTGCCTAGGTTCGAGGAACCCATGATCCGTGTCACACAGGCTGGGAAGTACGCGATCTCGGGCGCGCTCTCGGACCGGAACAGGGGCATTGGGCTCTTGCCTATCGCCGGTGACCAGACCGGCGAGAATGGGACCAGCTTGTGAACGGCCTTCGTGAGGACTTCCATCGTGTGGAACTTGTTGGCAAGCACCCCCATGGTGAGACCGCCTCGTGCGATCCTCTCGACTTCGGCGTAGCGGCGCGCCAACACCGAGCCGAGGGACGTCTCGGCCTTGTTGTTGCGTTCGGCGCGCAGCTCGGCGGTGTATTCGGCGACGTTGATCCCGACGGGGCACTTCGTTCCGCACATGCCATCGGCTGCGCAGGTGTTGAGGCCCTCGTGCTGGTACTGGTGCCACAGCTCCTCCGCACCGAGGTCGTCGCCCTTTGCCAGCAGCTCTGTGTGCTTGCGCGAGGCCTGGATGCGCCCCCGAGGGGTGAGCGTGACGAGGCGGCTCGGGCAGACGTGCTCGCAGAATCCGCATTCGATGCACTTGTCGATCCGCGGGGAGACCGGCGGTGTGCGCTTGATGTTCTTGCTGACGATGCCGGGGTCGTCGTTGATCAGCACGCCGGGATTGAACAGGTCATCGGGGTCGACGAGCTTCTTGATCCGGGTCATCAGCGAGTACGCCTTGTCGCCCCACTCGCGTGACACAAATGGGGCCATTGCACGGCCGGTGCCGTGCTCGGCCTTCAACGAGCCGTGCAACTCATCGGCGACGAGAGCGACGGAGTCCTCGGTGAACGCCATGAAGCGGTCTATCTCCCGTTGCTGGGTGAAGTCCGCGGTCAAGACGAAGTGGGCGTTGCCGGCGTTCGCGTGCCCGAACTGGACGCCCTGCCCCGGGTCCGTGTAGCCGTGCTTGACGAACAGCACCTCGAGACCGGTGAGCAACCTCGCGAACTCGTCCAACGGCACGGCCACGTCCTCGAGCAGCACCGTCGTACCAGGTCTGCGGGCGCCGCCGACGATCGCGAACAGGTCTTCGCGCACGCGCCAGAGGCGCGCGTGGCTCTCGGGCGTCGTGCTGAAGTCGCTCATCGTGATCATGCCCGGGAGCGCCCTCAGTTTCGGGAGCGCAGCGGCGACCGCGGAGTGCACGGCGTCCTGGGATGCTCGCTGGTAGTCGATGAGCAGGGCTGCCGATCCTTTCGGATGGGTCCTGACGAGGTCGGGCAGGCCGTCGACGCCGGACACGGCTTGCATCGAGGCGTCGTCGAGGAACTCGACCGCGTTGGGGCCCGTCCCCGCGACTGCGGGGATGGCGTTCGCCATCGTCTCGAGACTTTCGAAGAGAAGCAGCGCCGTCGAGCGCTCGGGGTCGAGCGGCACCGTGTTCAGCACGACGTGGGAGATGAAGCCAAGCGTGCCCTCGGAGCCCACGAGTAGGTGCGCGAGGATCGCCAGCGGATCGTCAAAGTCGACGAGGGCATTTATCCCATAGCCGGTCACGCACTTGATCGAGAACTTCTTCTTGATCAACGCCACCAGGTCTGCGTCGGCCCGCGTATCGTCGCGCAGCGCCGCCAGGCCCTGTGCCAGGTCGGGGTGCTCGCGGGCGAAGCGCTGGTTCTCGCCCTCGGCCTCGGTATCCCAGACCGATCCGTCCGCGAGGACGAACCGGACCGAGTCCATCGTGTGGTAGGCGTTGAGCTTGACGCCGGTGATCATCCCGC
>Ga0224555_1005134_pt1 | contig 11312 bp, 6 predicted proteins | sample 714S23034metaG_FD_180687 | JGI IMG/M metagenome (GOLD analysis project Ga0224555, IMG submission 180687) | Peat soil microbial communities from Stordalen Mire, Sweden - 717 S2 30-34 | ecosystem: Environmental > Terrestrial > Soil > Wetlands > Peat | place: Sweden: Norrbotten County, Stordalen...
AACATGCTCTTCGAGTTCGAGCGCCAGGCATGCGTCGATATTTACAGCATCCTCATTGCGGCGGGCCTCGAACTGAGCCCAAACGGGCACCTGCGCTTTACCGAGCTTTGCCAGTGCACGCGCAGCGCCCAGCGCGACTGCGGCACTGAGATCGCTAGCATCGATCTGGAGGTGCAGACCTATCCGCCGGAGATCGTGAGCACCGCGCCGTACACCGGCCCGATGTAATCCAACATTCTGAGAACGCCGAGATTCTTCAGCGCGGATCAGCCCGCTTCAACCAGCCCGTAGCGCCGTTGCCAGGCCTGTTTCAATTGAGCTCTCAAGCGGGCCCGTTCCTCCGCGGTCACTTCAGGGCCGGGGTCGATGGCAAATCGCGCCGCTTCCTGCTTGGCCAGCTCCAGCAACTGGCGGTCGCGCAACAGATTGGCGACGCGAAAATCGGGGAGGCCGGCCTGCCGGGTGCCAAAGAACTCGCCCGGTCCGCGTTGGGCCAAATCCAGCTCGGCCAGCTCGAACCCATCCTGCGTGCGTACCATGGCATTCAGCCGCTCCTCGCCCAGCGGAGAAATGCGCTCACCGGTCATGAGGATGCAGTAGCTTTTGGCCGCGCCGCGGCCCACGCGCCCGCGCAACTGATGCAACTGCGCCAGTCCAAAGCGCTCCGCGTGTTCTACCACCATGACCGTTGCGTTGGGTACGTCCACGCCGACCTCAATGACAGTAGTCGATACCAGAACGTCGATTTCGCCGCGCTGGAAGCGGTGCATGATGATTTCTTTTTCGTCGGCGTCGAGGCGGCCATGGAGCAGGCCGACGCGCAAACCGGCAAGCGCCCCGGAACGCAGCTTGTCGTGCATTTCCACCGCCGAACGCAGACCCGATCGGGCGCTGGGGCTTGCTTCCTGCGCTGTTTTCCGAAACAAATCTGCGGTTTTGCTCTTCGAAGCCCGTGCCCCATCCTTTTCGCGTTTTTGGCGAAAAGGGTGGGAAACATCGCCGCTATCCGGGTCGTGGGAAAAATCCAATTCCGGCTGGTCGTCCTTGCTGCCTTCGATCACGGGATAGACAATGTAGGCTTGGCGGCCCTTCGCCACCTGCTTGCGAATGAAGTCCCAAACTTTCTCGGCATTTTCGCCGGGGACGCGGCGCGTCTCGATGGGCATGCGACCGGGCGGGAGCTCGTCGAGAATGCTGAGATCCAGATCGCCGTAGAGCGAGAGCGCGAGCGTGCGCGGGATGGGCGTGGCCGTCATCACCAGCACGTCGGGCTCCGGCTGATTGGGCTTCTTCATCAATTTGAAGCGCTGCAGGACGCCGAAGCGGTGTTGCTCGTCGACCACGACCAGACCCAGGCGGTCAAACTCAACTTTTTCTTCAATGAGCGCGTGCGTTCCGATGATGAGATTGGCCTCACCGCGGTTGATGAGGCCGCGGTTGTGGCGTTTGCGGTCTTCGTCGAGCGAGCCGGTGAGGAGCACGATGCGTGGCTTACGCGACGAACGTTCCAGAAGCTTGCGCGCGGCGAGGAAATGTTGCGTGGCGAGGATCTCCGTGGGCGCCATGAGGGCAGCCTGGTAGCCGTTTTCCATGGCGACGAGCATGGCCTGAAACGCGACAATCGTCTTGCCTGAGCCCACATCGCCCTGCAGCAGCCGGCGCATGGGGCTGGGTTCGCGCATGTCGGTCACAATCTCGCCCAGCGCCCGCTTTTGCGCGGCCGTGGGATGGAAGGGAAGCACCTCGCGGATGGCTTCGCGCACCTTGTCGTTGGTGGCGAAGGCGATGCCCTGACGCTCCTTCATGCGCCGGCGCTTGAGCTCGAGCCCCAACTCGAGAAAGAACAGCTCCTCGAAGATGAGCCGGCGGTGCGCCGGCGTCGAGTAGCTCTGCAACTGAGCGAGCGGCGTGCCTTCAAGCGGGAAATGGACTTCGTTGAGCGCAGTTTCGCGGTCAGGGATGCCGAGGCGATTGAGCATCGATTGCGGCAGGCATTCGGGCACGGCTCCGCGCATGGTTTCGAGCAGATTGAAGATGGTTTTGCGCTGCCAGCGCGAGGCCAGACGGCTGCCGCCCAGCGATTCATACACAGGTGTGATGCGGCCCACCTCGAGGAGCCGGGTTTCAGCGTCGTCGCTCGCGTCAGGGAGGATCTCGAACTGCGGCTGGATCATTTTGAAGTTGCTGGTGGAGCGTGAGGGCTCGACCTTGCCGTAGACTGCAACGGTTTGCCCGGCCTGAAACTTCCCGTCCAGGTAGGCCGCGTGGAACCAGAGGCACTTCATCGCGAACCGGCCCTGGCCGAGAGTGATCTCGTAGATCGGCCCGCGCCGCGTCCGCAGCAGCGCCGCGCCGCGCACTTCGCCGATGACGCTGGCCACTTCGCCGGGCGCCAACTCGTCCAGGCTGCGCGGGTTTTGCCGGTCTTCGTAGCGGAAAGGGAGGTGGTAGAGCAGGTCTTCAGCCGTCTGGATGGCTTTTTCGGCGAGCATCTCCGCCACGCGCGGACCCACGCCGCGCACAAATTTCACCGGAGTATCCAGGGCAGGCACATTCTGGATGCTAAATGGCCGCCGCCGCCCCCAACAAACTCATAGCCTTCGATTGCTTTGTATCAGGGCACGACTTCAGTCGTGCCGCAAACGCGACTAAAATGCACTCGGCTTTAGCCACTGAGGGAATCGGCTGGAGGATTACGCAGAGGTTGGATCGCCCTTGCCCTGCAGGTCTTTGAGTAGGCGGTCGAAGGCAATTCTGTAGACGTCGTGATTCTTCCAGCTGCTGAAATCGGGGATGAAGTACTCGCGAATCTCGCGGGCCGAATCTTTGCCCGTATCGGCGTCAAAACACTCCCAATCGCGGAGCTCTTCAATCGAACAGAGTCGGATTGGAAAGAGAACTTGCCTGCCTTCCTTGATCTCCCGCTTCCGCGCCTTGGAGATTTCTGTCTTTACCCACTCACTCTTCATGCTGTGCCCGGACAAGATGAGGAGCAGCTTGTCGAAGACACGTATGGCTTCATCGATCTGTACGTGTATTTTCCTGCCGCCCCGGATATCGTGAGGAGCGAACCAGCATCGGACGCCTTTAGCTTGAAGGTCGGTGTGGAGGTGTTCGGCAAACTCTTGGTCCTTTGTTGAGTAGCTGATGAAGAGCGAACGAACCCCGATCCCCGCGCCAGTCTGGGTCGCGAGAAACTCGATGAGGTTTTCGGGAACGCCGGCCCCACGCAAGAAGGCGGGTGGAATCTCGCACATGGACTCGTAGATGGTGTCGATGCTGATACTGGAAGGTCCAATATGTTTTATGGTTCCCAGTCCTTCGACCCCACTTAGTTTGACGTTGACGAAAATGGTGTACCCTACACGCGCTAAGGTTAGATTCGCTCGGGTGAGGTCCGCGCCAGTGAAATCTGCGCGAGTTAGGTCTGTCAGCCGGAGATTGGCTCCGCCCAAAAAGGCACCTGCGAGGTCTGCCTCATAAAGTCTCGCTGCCCTCAGGTCCGCCCCTCCGAGGTTAGCCCGACTGAGATTTGCCCATCTAAGGTGGGCACCGATGAGACCCGCCTCGCGGAGGTCCGTCGCGCTGAGGTCCGCACCGCTGAGCTCCGTCTCGACAAGGTCCGCATAGGCGAGGTTCGGTATGACCCTGAGGTGCCTCTGCCGCCATTGATTCCACCCCTCGACGCCCTCTTTCAAAATGGCAAGATGTTCTCGATTGGCCATGACTCAAGTATGCCAGCGACGTCCCGTCCACGGAGAGAGGACTCCCTATGGCGCTTGGTCCCGGCCGCTCGCTCAAACGCGCCGAACTAAGCGGCGGGGGGTTCGGGTTTCCCTTGGAGGTCCTTTAGAAGCCTGTCGAAGGCAATCCTGTAGGCGTCGTGATTCTTCCAGTCGCTGAAATCCGGAATGAAATACTCTCGAATCTCGCGGGCCAGGTCTTTGCCCGAATCGCTGTCAAATAACTTCCAATCGCGCAGCGTCTCGAACGAGCAAAGGCGGATTGGAAAGAGGACGCGCCGATTTTCCTTGATCTCCCTCTCGCGGCCTTTGAATATCTCCGCCTTTACCCACTCGCTCGCCATGCTGGCCGGAGAAAGGATGAGTAGCAGCCTATCTTGCAAGTGGATGGCCCGGTCGATCTGCTCGTGGATCTTCTCGCCGGCGCGAATATCGTGCGGAGCGAACCAGCAGCGGACGCCCTTGGCCTGCAAGTCGGCGTGGAGCCGATCGGCGAACACCTGATCACGCGTTGAGTAGCTGATAAATAGGGAATAAAACTCGATCCCCGCGCTGACTAACGAAGGCATGTACTCGATGAAGTTCTCAGGCACTCCGCAACCGCGCAGAAAGTTGCGATGAATCTTACCGTTAGATAAGTAGATCGTGTCGATGTCGATGCTGGAGGGGCTACTGTGTCGTACGGTTTCTAGCCCTTTTACGCTGCTCAAATCGACGAGAGCGAATGTTGTGTCCCCGACCCAAGCCATGGTGAGGTCCGCCCCGCTGAGGTCCGCCCCTTGGAGGTTCGTCTCGAGAAAATTCGCCTCCCTCAGGGTGCTCCAACTGAAGTCCGTCGCGATAGAGTCCGCCGCGCTAAGGACCGCGCGGTTGAGGTCTGCCCTGCGGAGCCTCGCCCAGTTCAGGCTTGCTCGCCTGAAGGTCGCCTCTTGCAGATCCGCTGCGTCGAGGTTGGCAAAGTCGAGGTTTGCCCCGTCAAGATCCGCCGCAATCAGGTCCGCCCCGGAAAGGTCCGGCTGACCGCTGGGGTTCTCTTTACGCCACCGATTCCACGCCAGGACGCCCTTTCTCAGCTTGGCTAAATGCTCTGGGTTGGCCATGAGCCATTATGCCAGCGGTTCATGGTCGGAGACAGGAATTGCACGTTCCAAATCGGACGCGCCTCGGAAAGAGAGTGTCCCAGGCACTTACGAATCGCTCGGCAACAGCCGTAGAATTCCGGAGACGCGGAAGATTCGTGCGAAATGTGCGCGGGCGCTTCAGACCGCGTGGCAGTTCGCACCGGTCGACGCCGGGAAATGAGAAGAGATGTCATGAAGCAAGAAGAGCCCTTGGTCGTAGCCACGGTTTCAAACAGCATCGGGCTGATTATGCTCAACAATCCCCTGAAGCACAACGCTCTGAGCAAAGATCTTATCCACGAAGTTTGCGCGGCTCTGGAATCGATGCGGAGCGAGGAAGTGCGCGTCGTCATCCTAAGGGCGCCCGCGGGCTCCAAGGTCTTTTCCGCGGGCCACGATATCCGGGAGCTGCCGACCAATGGCCGCGACCCGCTCACGTATAACGACCCCTTGCGCCTGCTGGTGCGGACGATTGAGCATTTCCCCTCGCCCGTGATCGCCATGGTGGAAGGCAGCGTTTGGGGCGGCGCCTGCGAATTGGTGATGAGCTGTGATCTGATCATTGCCAGCGTGGACAGCACCTTTGCCATCACGACCGCAAAAATGGGCGTTCCCTACAACATCTCGGGAATCCAGAATTTCCTGAGCACCGGCGGGATGCCGCTGTGCAAGGAGATGCTGTTTACTGCCCAACCATTGGGCGTCGAGCGCTTGTTAGCGCGCGGCATCGTGAGCCATGCAGTTCCACGGGAAGAACTGGAAGCAGTGACAATGGAGCTCGCCGGGAAGATCGCGAAAAACTCGCCGCTTGTCATCAGCCTTCTGAAGGAAGAGCTGCGCCTGCTCTCCATTTCGCACAACCTTGGGCCGGAAACGTTCGAAAGAGTACAGGCCATGCGGCGCCAGGTGTACGACAGCTCCGATTATCAGGAAGGCATTCGCTCGTTTTTCGAGCGCCGCGCGCCGCAGTTTCAGGGACGGTGAACGGCAGATCTCAGCTGAACCCCAGCACGGGATGGGGCACGTAGGGCTCTTCGAGCGCCGTCATCTCCTCCGGCGTGAGGTGGACGGAGAGCGCGGCAACCGCGTCTTCAAGGTGGTGCGGCTTGCTTGCGCCCACAATCGGAGAAGTGACACCCGGCTTCGCCAGCAGCCACGCCAATGCCACCTGTGCGCGGGGAATGCCGCGCTTCTCCGCAACCTCGCCCAACCGGTCGACCACCCCGCGGTCGGCATCCTCGGTGCGAGAGTAGAGCGTCTTGCCGAAGGCATCGGTTTCTGAGCGGTTGGTGGTTTCGGCCTTCCAGGCGCGCGTGAGCCGTCCGCGAGCCAGCGGGCTCCAGGGAATGACGGCGACGCCCTCGGATTGGCAAAGACCCATCATCTCGCGCTCTTCTTCGCGATAGAGCAGGTTGTAGTGGTTCTGCATGGAGACGAAGCGCGTCCATCCGTGCCGGTCGGCGAGATACAAGGCCTTGGCGAACTGCCAGGCGTACATTGACGAGGCGCCGATGTAGCGCACCTTGCCCGCCTTGACCGCGTCGTGCAGGGCCTCCAGCGTTTCTTCGATGGGCGTTTCGTAGTCCCAGCGATGGATCTGGTAGAGGTCCACGTAGTCGGTCTCGAGGCGACGGAGGCTTTGGTCAAGTTCAAAAATGATGGCTTTGCGGGAAAGCCCGCGGCCGTTGGGCTCGTCGCGCATCAATCCTTGCACCTTAGTCGCGATGACGACGGCTTCGCGCCGCGTGTTGGCCTTGAGGAACCGGCCGACGACTACTTCGCTGTCGCCGCCAGAGTAGACGTTCGCAGTATCGAAGAAATTGATGCCTAGATCGAGGGCCTGGCGCAGGAAAGGCCGGCTTTCGGCCTCGTTCAGCGCCCACGCCTGCCGCCCAGGGAGCAGCTTTCCCGTGGCGGGGCTGCCGTAGGTCATGCAACCGAGACAAATGCGCGAAACCTTCAAACCGGTGCGGCCAAGACGTATGTATTCCATGGTTTCTCCTGCTTTCAGTGTAGTGCGCAGCATGGTTCCGGCTCCAATCTGTGGGCCGATGCCCTCTTTGGGACGTGTGTACTCACCGGGAACCAGGGTTCAAGAAAAGCTTACACGGCGGGTTGGCGCGTCGATCTCTCTCGGGGTATACATGAGGAAGGGCTCTGTGCCGCGGTTGCGCATGGATCGCGGGGACGCTGAGTGGGGTACTTTGGTACATACTTTGCTGCATTGCGCCCCGTGTGGCTGGAGTGATTGGATCTGTTCTGGAAGGGCCTTGCCGGACAACTTTCAGGTCAAGTCAGGGTCTAAACAAGCATCGCGTTAGGGGCGTATTGCGGACGCGTATCTTCTTTAAGCCCAGGCGTCTACGAGAGTTCGCGAGCGGACGCGAAACGCCTGGTAAGCGAGGAAGACGGCCGGAAAGGCGCTCGACGATCTGAACCGGGAAACGGATGGAATGACAGAAGGTCAAAGACACGTCTCAAATCCCGTGGGCCAGCGAAAAAGAGTTCATTTGTTGCGGCGATGGCCCGGGCGAATGTTCGCGAGCGCAATGTTGCCAGCGATGGCTGTCCTGGCAGGTTGCGGCGGTGCGTTGAGCAGCGTCTCCTCGAGCGGCAGCGGCAGCCTCTCGATTTCTCCCGGTATGGCGACCATCGATGCCAACTGCACGGGGTGCAACACCACCACGTCGGGCGGGTTGGTTGAACAATTTTCGGCCACATTCAGCGGCAGCGCGGCCAAGGTGAACTGGACGGTTTCAGGCGGGGACGCAAACTCCGGTTCCGGAACCATTAATTCGAGCGGGCAGTACACGCCGCCTACCTATCTCACGGCAAACAGCGTCCAGGTGACGGTGACCGCGGTATTGGCGTCCAGCCCGTCGACAACCGCGAGCGCAACGCTGACCGTGACACCGGGCTTCCTGCAGCCGCTGACGCCAGAGAATGTCGCTCTGGGCGCAAACGGAACCGTCACGATCACGGGTTATATTGCGGAAGCCGGTGGCACAACCGGCATCAGGTACGCCGTAGCCAGCAGCTCCACGGGATCGAGCGGCGGACTTGGGTCGGTGGGCAGTTCAAGCTGCACGCGCAGCAGCAACGCATTCACCTATTGCACGGTCACTTATACTGCTCCAGCTTCCGTTACAGCCAACACATCCACCTATGTGGTGGCGACTATCGGGACATCGACCTCGAAGGAGGCGACGAAAATCCTGTTGAACACCGAAGGCATTTCGAGCAATCCGGCAGCGCACCAAAAGGAATTGGCGACGCCCGTCCTGCTGGGCAGCTCCGGCGGAAACAACAAGGATTACGACACCAAGGGCGATCAGATTGTGGATTGTTGCAGCGGCACCCTCGGTTCTTTGATCCAGAACAGCAGCGGAACGCAGTACTTGCTGAGCTGCAACCACGTGTTGGCGCGCAGTGACCAGGCCAGCGTGGGCGAAATGATCGTGCAGCCGGGCCTAATCGACAACAACTGTACGCCCTACGGCGACGGCTTCGGGACGACTCCGGTGGGAGTATTGACAGCCTGGCTTGCGCTGAGTTCAAACGCAACGAATGTCGATGCGGCAATTGCCCAAGTGGATTCGGGGGCGGTCAACACGAGCGGCGAAATTCTGGAATTGGGCACGTTGCAGGGCAACGGGACGCTGGCCGCGGCGCCTCCCGGCATCTCGTCGACCGGCGGAAGAGGCGAGTCGGGGTCGCTCAACCTTGTAGTGGCCAAGAGCGGTCGGACGACGGGTCTCACGTGTGCCAGTATCTCGGCGCTGAATCTTGATGTAGAGGTGGAGTACTACAAGAACTGCGATGAAACGACGGCCTACCTGACCAAAACGTATACCAACCAGATTGCGATTGAAGGTAATGAATTCAGCGATGCGGGCGACTCGGGATCGCTGGTTGTGGATGCCGGCAACGCCGAGCCCGTGGGACTGTTTTTTGCCGGCGGCTTGACGAATTCGGGTGTGAGCGAAGGCGTGGCCAATCCCGCGCCCACAGTGCTGGCGGAACTGGGGTCGCAGGAGGATACGACTTATACGTTTGTAGGCACAACGGACCATCCAGTGAGCTGTTTGAACTACGGCGCCGCCACGGCGACGGCTGCGCAGGGCACTCCGCTCTCCGGCCCGCAATTGGAACTGGCGCAGCAGGCCGTGGGACAGGCGCGGATGCTGATCAACCCCACTATGGGCATCCTGGGTGTGGCCACGGGCAAGAGCAGCGATCATGCCGGAGAGGCGGCTGTCATCTTCTACGTCGACGAGAGCATGAACGTCACCGTGTCGCAGACCGTGAGTGGGGTCCGGACGGAAGTGATTCCCACCACGGCGCGGGCGGTTGCGGCAGGAACAGCGCCGCAATCTGCCGTAAGGTCCGGCGCGACGGCGCCTCTGGCATCCGCAGTGTTCAACCAGGCGGTTGCGGCCAAAGAGCAGATGGCGCAGAGCCTGATGCAGCAGAATCCCGCGTATTTTGGCGTGGGTGTGGGCCAGAGCCTCGACAATCCACAAGAGGCGTCGCTGGTCATTTATGTCGATCGCAGACAGGTTCCGGCCGCACTGCCACCGATCGTCAATGGCCTGCGCGCACGGTATGTCATCATGGACCGGTTCCACGTGACGCGCTCGTATCTCAAGGGACCGGTTCGTTCCACGGGGCACTGCATGGCGCATACAGTCACGCATCAGGCGAATAGCATTGGCGTGCCTCTTTTGCGCAGGCGGCTGGGTTTGCAGCCGTAAAAGTACAACAAGGCAAACTGGGCTTCGATTTCACGAGCCCAGCAGTTGCAACCTTATGCTCTCGCCGGAGATGAAGTCTGCGCACCGGCTGCCGCAGAGGCTTCATCGGCGAAGCTCGGATTGTCGGGGATAAAAACTTCGAAGACTGTCCCGATAGTTGCCGGCGCCTTGCCGTTTCCTTGAGTAGCGGCTCGGCTGCGCACCCGCACCAATCCATGATGCTTCAGGATGATCTCGAGGCTAACCCAGAGTCCGAGGCCGGTTCCTGTAACTTCCTTGGTGGTGAAGAAGGCTTCGAAGATGTGCTCGCGGATCTCCGGCTCCATGCCCGCGCCGTTGTCGGCAATGGCAAAGCGGATTCCGGTTTGCGCGGGGTTCTTCCAGTCGCGGGAACGGCGGGCGCGCAGCAGCAAGCGGCCGCCTGCGCTGCTGGCGTCGATGGCGTTGCCCACCAGGTTGGCGAACACCTGGCGGATCTCTCCGGCAAAGCAGAAGAGGCTCAACTCCGGCTCATAGTCGCGCTCCAGGCGAATGTCGAGCGCGCTGATGCGTCCCTGATTGAGGCTCAGAACGGAGTCAAGCAGCTCGGAGAGCGTGGCGCGAGCAGGCTGTGTGGGCTGGCGGTAGAAGCGCAAGGTCTGCTGCGTAATCTCGGCAATGCGGCGCACCTCGTACTCGGCCATCGTTGCATATTGCTGGGCTCCCTCGGGGAGGTCGCTGAAGTTGCGCAGCAGGAAGAGCAAGTTGGTGATGGCTTCGAGCGGGTTGTTGATTTCGTGCGCGATGGAGGCGGCCAGGCGGCCGGTGACGGCTAGCTTCTCGCTCCGGCGAAGGGCCTCTTCACTGCGCTTGCGGTCGCTGGCATCGAGCGCGATCACACCCACCCAGCGCACCTGAGTCGGAGTGGTTCGCACCGGATAGGCGCTGATGAGCCAGGTCCACGGCCGGCGCGGCTTGCCGCCCTCGCCGTTGAGTTCGAGGTTGCGCACCGCCTCTTCGCTCGAAAAAACGTGCTGTACCGCGTTCTCGACTTCCTTAGCCACACTTGCGGGAAGCAGATCGGTGAGGGTGCGGCCGAGGTGACGGCTGACGGTCACTCCGGTGAGATCAGCAAAGATCTGATTCACCCTGACAAATCTGCAATTCCGGTCGACAAATGCCAGGCCGATCGGCGCATTCGCGAGCATCGAGTCGAGCAGGGAGAGCGTGTCGTTGAGTCCGGCCCTCTGCTCGGCAAGCGAGGCGACCATGCGATTAAAAGCCTCGATGAGGTCGCCGATTTCGTTATGAACCGCCACGGGAAGGGGAAAATTCCCTGTACTCTCAGGTGAAGTCATCAGGTCACGGGTTCCGCGATGCAGCACAGACAGCGGCTGCGCGATGGAGCGCGCCATCAAAAACACCAGCAACACGGAAGCCATCACCCAAATGATGCCGAATACGAGCGTGTCCCGCAGAATGGCAGCCAACTGCTCACGCGCCGCACTCTTGTCGAATTCTACCCACGCGTAACCGCGTAATTGTTGGTTTGTGTAGATGGGCCGAACGCCCTCCCAGCGATTTCCGGAGAGCGTAAACTGTCTGGCGCTGTCGCGGCCGATAAGGGGGATTTGCGATCGTTCGGCAGGGTCGAGGACGGCCTGGTCCGCATCGCCTTTGCTGATGAATAGTACATTACCTGCCAGATCGGTGAC
>Ga0224555_1005135_pt1 | contig 11311 bp, 10 predicted proteins | sample 714S23034metaG_FD_180687 | JGI IMG/M metagenome (GOLD analysis project Ga0224555, IMG submission 180687) | Peat soil microbial communities from Stordalen Mire, Sweden - 717 S2 30-34 | ecosystem: Environmental > Terrestrial > Soil > Wetlands > Peat | place: Sweden: Norrbotten County, Stordalen...
AGCCTGCGCGTGGATGCCGACGTCCTCCACTGGTTTCGAGGGCGAGGCAAGAAATACCAGACGTATATGAACGAAGTCCTGCGGCGCGAAATGCAGACGAACGAGCGCGGCCGATAACGGCGACTGAACCCCTCACTCCAGCGCCAATCCCGATTCCTTTAGCGCGCGCCAGCCGCCATCGAGCGAGATGGCGTTCGTGTAGCCCATCTTCTGCAAATTGTCGGCTGCCAGCGCGGAGCGGAATCCGCCGCCGCAATAGAGCACCAGGGTGGCGGCGTGGTCGGGCACGCGGGTTTCGATGTCACGCTCGATGATGCCCTTGCTTAGGTGAATCGCGCCGGCGACGTGGCCGGCGACCCATTCGCTCTCTTCGCGCGTATCCACCAGCACGTGCGGCTCGGCCGAGGCGAGCAGCTTGCGGTAGGCTTCGATATCGATCTCTTTCACGCGCGTCTTGGCGTCATTGACTAACTTCAGGAAACCTTCGCTGTGTTTCATGGATGTGACCTTCTCTAACGGTTTCAGTTTAAGAAAACACCCGCCCGCAAGCGGGCGGGTGGCAAGCTAAAGCATGCCCCACCTACTCCACGCGTTCGATGCGGGCCCCCGCCGCGGCCAGCTTCTGCTCGATCTTCTCATAGCCGCGGTCGATGTGGTAGACGCGGTCGATCACGGTTTCTCCCTTGGCCACCAGCGCCGCCAGCACCAGCGACGCGCTGGCGCGCAGGTCGCTCGCGATCACGCCGGCGCCAGAGAGCGCGCGCGGCCCCGCCACCATCGCCTGCTTGCCATCTACGCGGATGTTGGCGCCCATCCGCGCCATTTCCTGCGCGTGCATGAAGCGGTTTTCGAAAATCGTCTCGACGATGATCGCGATGCCTTCCGCCTGCGTCATGAGAGCCATGTATTGCGCCTGCAAATCGGTGGCGAAGCCGGGATACTCTTCCGTGGTCATATCCACCGAGCGCAGTTTGCCGCTCGCCCGCACGCGCACGCTACCGGCGGTGGGTTGTGTCACCTCCGCCCCGGCTTGTTGCAGTTTCGCCACGAGCGCGCCCACGTGCTCCGGATTGCACTGGGTCACCGTCACGTCACCGCCGGTGATGGCAGCGGCCACCATAAACGTGCCGGCCTCGATGCGGTCGGGGATGATGGTGTGCTCGGCGCCGCCCAGTTGCTCGACGCCCTCGATGCGAATGGTGGAAGTGCCCGCGCCTTCGATTTTGGCGCCCATCTTGCTCAACAGTTCAGCCAGGTCCACCACCTCGGGCTCGCGCGCCGCGTTGCGCAGCACGGTTTCGCCCTTGGCCAGCACGGCCGCCATCATCAGGTCTTCGGTGCCGGTGACGGTGATGCGGTCGAAATGCACGGTGGCGCCGCGCAGCCCATCCGGCGCGACGGCTTCGATGTAGCCGTGCGATTGGTGAATGCGCGCGCCCAGTTGTTCCAGGCCGAAAATGTGCAGGTTGATGGGCCGCGCGCCGATGGCGCAGCCGCCCGGCAGCGACACACGAGCCCGTCCCGCGCGCGCCACCAGCGGGCCCAGCACCAGGCTGGAGGCGCGCATGGTCTTTACCAGCTCATAAGGCGCTTCCGGCGAGACGATCTTCGATGCCTCCAGGCGCACCACGCCGTCTTCGATATCCACGCGGGCGCCGACGTCCACCAGCAGCCGCTGCATGGTGCGTATGTCGCGCACGTGCGGAATGCGGTGCAGCGTCACCGGCTCCGCGGTGAGCAGCGCCGCCGCCAGCGCGGGCAGCGCCGAATTCTTCGAACCGTTGACCGGGATCTCGCCCCGCAGTGCGTTCCCGCCGGTAATTACGAATTTATCCATGCAATCTCTCTTGGTACACCGACCGCTCCCTATGGTCGCGGCTCCGATGCGCTATCTTTCATTCGGCTAACGCTGCTGAGACCCGCCCGCCGGCTTCCGCCAGCAGCCGCTCGGCCTCGTTACGCGCGCAACCTTTCCGGCTCATCACGATGGCCACGGCAACCCGGCCGCCGCTCGCCTCCAGTAACTCGGCGGCACGCTCCGGGCTCACCTCGGCAGCCGCGGCGATAATCCGCCGCGCCCGGTCGGCCAGCTTGCTGTTCTTCGGCTGCACATTCACCATCAGGTTGCCGTAAACGTAGCCCAGCCGGATGCACACCGCCGTGGAGAGCATGTTGAGGACCAACTTCTGCGCCGTTCCCGACTTCAGACGCGTCGAACCGGCAATCACTTCCGGCCCCACCAGAGGCGTGATGGCGATAGCGGCCGCGCCCGCCAGTTCCGAATCGGAGGTGCAACTGACGCCCACCGTCAACGCGGACAGCCGCCGCGCTTCCGCGATGGCGCCCAGTACATAAGGCGTGCGGCCACTGGCGGCCAGGCCCACCAGGACATCGCGCGCGGTGAATCCGCTCTTGGTCAAATCGCGCGCGCCGGTGGCCGGATCGTCTTCGCTGGTTTCGGTCGCGCGGCTTAAAGCCGCTTCCCCGCCGGCGATAATGCCGGTAATGAGCTCCGGCGGCGCGCCGAAGGTGGGCGGAATCTCCGCCGCGTCCAACACGCCCAGCCGCCCGCTGGTTCCGGCGCCGATATAAAACAGCCGGCCGCCGCGCGCCATCGCGTCCGCAATGGCGTCGACCGCGCGCGCAATCGCCGGGATCACGCGTTCCACCGCTTCCGCCACTTTCGCGTCTTCGCGGTTGATGATCCGCAGGGCTGCTTCCGTGCTGACGGTATCGATGGCCGCCGAGGCCGGGTTGGGTTGTTCGGTGAGAAGGTGGTCCAGCATGACTTGTGAAGCAAGCACGGGCAAGCTAAAGCGTGCCCTACCAACACCAGCCTAGCACCGCGCTATAGTCGGAACAGTGCGTTACCTCCTGAGCGGCCACCTCCCGGAAGCCTCTTCCATCCTGCTGGTGGAGAGCGGCTCGCGCGGCATTCTGGAAAAGGTGATCGCCGGGTTGCGCCGCTCCTGGGGCGCCCAAGTTCCCATCGACCTGGTCTCGTGTTTTGCCAACCTGCCGTTCGGCCTGGATGCCCGCACCACCCGCGTATTCCGCGTTTCCGACTATCGCGGCCGGCAGCGGCGCGCGGAACTCTACCGCGAACTGCGCGCGCGGAATTACCCGGTGATGGGCATCGTCTGCTCCGAAGAGCCGCTCATGATGAAGTGGAAATGGGCGCTCGCGCTGCGCGTGCCGGCCAAGGTATTCATCATCAATGAAAACGCGGACTACTTCTGGCTGGACCGCAAGCACCTGAAGACCATCCGCCAGTTTGCGGTCTCCCGCGCCGGTCTGGCCGGCTCCGGCGCCGTGCGCACGCTGATCCGCGTGTTTTCGTTTCCGTTTGCGTTATGCTATTTGCTGCTCTATGCGGCGGTTGTGCACGCCCGGCGGGCTCTGCGCATGCGCTTCCGGCGCGTCAGCCCTGTCGGAGCCGCGACCAGAGGGAGCGGTACGCCAGCATAAGGTACGACATCACACAGTCGGAGACCTAGTTTTGGGAGACAAGTCGAATCATGAAAGCCATTCAAGTTAACGAGGCCGGTGGTCCGGAAAAACTGGAGCTGGTGGATGTTCCCGTTCCGCGGCCCGCCGCCAACCAGGCGCTGGTGCGCATCGCCGCCAGCGGCGTCAACTTTATCGATGTCTACTTTCGCACCGGACTGTACAAGGCCGATTTCCCGATGATCCCCGGCTCGGAGGCCGCCGGCACAGTCGAGGCGGTGGGCTCCGAAGTCACCGAGGTCGCACCCGGCGACCGCGTAGCGTATGCCATGGCCCGCGGCTCTTATGCCGAATACGCCGCCGTGCCCGCGGCGCAACTGGTCAAGATCCCGGATCATGTGGACCTGGCAACCGCCGCCGCGGCCATGCTGCAAGGCATGACCGCCCATTACCTCACGCACTCCACTTTTCCGTTGAAGAGCGGCGACACCTGCCTGGTGCACGCGGCGGCCGGCGGCGCCGGCGGACTCATCGTCCAAATGGCGAAGATGCTCGGCGCGCGCGTTTTCGGCACTGTATCCACCGAGGAGAAAGCGCGCGTCGCCCGCGAAAACGGCTGCGACGAAACCATCCTCTATACCCAGCAGGATTTCGCGGCCGAGGTCAAGCGCCTCACCGCCGGCCGCGGCGTGGACGTGGTCTACGATTCGGTGGCCCGGACCACTTTCGAGCAAAGCCTCAACTCGCTGCGCCCGCGCGGCTTGCTGGCGCTGTTCGGCCAATCGAGCGGACCGATTCCGCCCTTCGATCCCGCCATCCTCGGCGCCAAGGGCTCGCTCTTCCTCACCCGGCCCGGGCTGCCATATTACCTGGCGACCCGCGACGAGCTGCTCTGGCGCGCCGGCGACGTGCTCGGCTGGATTGCAGCCGGCAAGCTGCGCCTGCGCATCGGCGGCGCCTATCCCCTCGCCAACGCGGCCCAGGCTCACCGCGACCTGGAAGGCCGCGGCACCACCGGCAAGCTCGTTCTCACCGTGCCGTGACACATCCATGAACCTGAAGGCCCGGCTGACGCTATCGTTTGTTCTGCTGGCCGTTCTGCTGGCTGGCACCATCTCGTGCGTCGATCTCGCCGGCGAGATCAACGAGCAATTTGCCGCCACGCTGGAGCGCGCCGAGAACCTGCGCACGCTGGCCTCCGATCTGGTGGGTCTTTCCTTGAATCGCCAGCTTTCCAAGCCGCTGGGCGAGGCCGTGCGCGATCGCGAGGTTTCGACCGTGTTGCGCGACACCATGCTGGCTTCGCACGCTATCGTCGAAATCGCCGTGCTTAGCCCCGAAAACGAAATTCTCGCCGATTCCATTCCCGACGAGATCGGCAAATTTCTGCTCCCCTACGACGATTTCCGCCCCGTGGTCACGGACAATGGCTGGTACGGCAAATGGCGCGTGTTGCGGGCGAAGAAATACTACCAATTGCAGCAGCCTTTGGGGCCGCGAAACGGTCCGCCGATTCTGTTTGTGCGCGTGGTGGTGGCCCCGGCGCTGATCAAGGCCTCGATTCTGCCGCGGCTCGAGGAGAACGCCAGCGTCGCCTTGTTTTCCGTGCTCGGCGCCGCACTGGTCACCATGTTGGTTTCGGCGGTCGCCTTCCGCCCCTTGAGCCGCCTGCGCCGGCAAATCGAGTCGATGACCAGCGGCGAGAATCCGTCCGAGGCCGCTGCCGATGCGAAAGCCGCCACCGACGACCTTTCCGTCATCTCTTCCCGCGTCGCCCAACTCGGCCTCCAGTTGCGCGGCGCGCAGTTCGACGTTTCCGACCTGCGTGGCAATCTCGGCCGGCTGCTGCGCGACCTGGAAGACGCGGTCTTCCTCTTCAATCGCGAAGGCAGGCTGGTCTTCGCTTCCGGCACGATGAAGTTCATCGGTCTCGATGCCGCCGCGCTCACCGGCAAGACCATCGCCGGCGTCTTCCCGCCCGAGACCCTGTTGGGGCAGGTGATCGCGCAGGCCGCCGCCGCCGGCCTGGCGATCGGCAGGCGCCGGGTTGCGGCCGGTCCTGGCGCCGCATCCTCCGCCATCCCCTCCGCGTTGCTTTCGGTGGATCCGCTGACCGCCCCCGGCGGGGGCCCCTCGGGCGTGCTCATCCGCCTGCACGACCCGGAAGCCCAGCGCAAACTCGGCCGCCAGTTGCAGACCGCCGACCGGCTGGCCGCTCTCAGCCGCGTCTCGGGCGGCGTGGCCCACGAAGTGAAGAACCCGCTCAATGCGATTCTGCTGCACGTGGAGGTGGCGCGCGCCAAGCTCGCCCATGGCGACACCGCGCTCGAGCCGCAGATGGACATCATATCGAGCGAAATCCTACGCCTCGACCGCGTCGTAAAGACCTTCCTCGATTTCACCCGGCCGGTGGAGTTGAATCTGGCCAACGTGCCGCTCGACGAATTCGTCCGCGACCTGGTCGATCTGGCCCGTCCGCAAGCCGACGCCTCACGAATCCGCGTGGTGGACGAGCGGAAGGCCGAGGGCGTCGAGGTGCGCATCGACCGCGACCTGCTGAAACAAGCCGTGCTCAACATCGTCGTCAACGCGATCGAGGCCATGCCCGCCGGCGGCGAATTACGCCTGGAATCCTCGGCCTCCGGCGACACCGCCGAAATCCGCGTGTCCGATACCGGACCGGGCATCCCGCCCGATCTGCGGGATAAGATTTTCCGCCTCTACTTCACCACCAAGCAGAAAGGCTCCGGCATCGGCCTGGCGATGGCTTTCCGGATCGTGCAGCTCCACGATGGTACAATCGATTTCACCAGCGAACCCGGCAAAGGCACGGCGTTTTTCATCCGCCTGCCCATCGCGGCCTGAGTGCTGGTGTTCGCAATGATAGCGACGCATCCGAGCCCACGAGGTGGGGCAGGTTTCAACCTGCCAACGCCCGCTTGCGGGCGCGTTTCTTCGCACCTTCTCGGGCATTCCATTCGCGGCGCGAAATTCACCCTGGTCCTGGCGCTGGCGTTCTTGCTGGCCGGTTGCCTTCTGCAGGGTAAGAAGCCAGTGGCGCAGACCACGCCGGCGGCTCCTGCGCCCGCCGCCAAATCGGCTGCTCCGTCCCAGCCGCTTTCGGTTCGTCAAACTCAGGTCGAACTGCCCCCGCCGCAGCTGGTCCCGGATGAAGCGTTGGCTGCGGGCGAGGTATCCCAGGATACGTCTGAGCCGGCTGCTGCGCCGCGCCCCGTGCGGCGCAGCCCGGCAACTCCTGCCAGCAGCCCGGCTCACCCCGAGGCTCCCGTGCCCCCTGCCGCCACCGAAGAGCCGGCGCGCGCTCCCATTCAGCAAGTGCTCTCCGCCGATGAAAGCAAACGCCTGCAGGATTCCGCCGCCGAACACAAACACGAAATCCGCCGGCTGGTGGATCAAGCGCGTCTCCGCCGCTTGAACGGCCACGAGCTCAGCGTCGTCGCACGCATCGAGGGCATGGTCAAGCTCTCCGACGACGCCGGAGCCAAGGGCGATATGCGCGAAGCCGATGCGCTGGCCGAACGCGCCCTGGTGCTCGCCAAGGATCTCGACAGTGAACGCTAAAGAGGTGGGGCAGGCGCTTACGCCTGCCAACCCTAACTCATCTGGCGCCACGGTTGGCAGGCGAAAGCGCCTGCCCCACCCAGCTAGCGAGTTCCACGCCCGCCGCCAACGGCTGGCCGGCGCTCTGGCCGCGCGCGAAGCCGGTGCCCTGTTGGTCTGGGCCGCTCCCAATGTGCGCTATCTTTCCGGCTTCACCGGTGACAACGCCGCCCTGCTCCTGCTCCCCGGCAAGGCGGTTCTCTTCACCGATCCGCGTTACGCCATCCAGGCCGCGCAGCAAGTCTCCTGCCGGGTGAAGATTTGCAAAGGCCCGCTCGTCGATGGCGTAGCCGCTGCCGTGCGCAGTCTGGGCGCCGTGCGCATCGGCTACGATCCGGCCCGCATGACCTGCGCGGTGTTCCAGGCGCTCCAATCCCGGTTGCCGATGAAGGCCTCGCTCGACCCGCTCCCTGCCATGGTGGAAGAGCTGCGCATGATCAAGTCGGCGGCCGAACTCGATCTGATCCGCCGCTCCGTCGAACTCAACTCGCGCGCCTTCGAGCTCGCCTTGGCCCGAGTGCTCCCCGGCATGACCGAGCGCGACCTGGCGGCGGAGATCGAATACCGCATGCGCCGTCTGGGCGCCGAAAAGCCCAGCTTTGAAACCATCGTCGCCGGCGGACGCCGTTCCGCCCTTCCCCACGCCCAGCCCACCGCCGCGCCGCTGCGCCATGGCGACCTGGTGGTAGTGGATATGGGCGCGTTTTGCGATGGCTATGCCAGCGACATGACGCGCATGTTGTTTCTCGGCACCCCCGGCGCCCGCGTCAAACGCGTCTACCGCGCCGTGCTCGAAGCGCAACTGGCCGGCATTGATGCCGTGCGCGCCGGCGTGGCCGCTTTCCAGGTGGACGCCGCCGCCCGCCGCGTGCTCCGCGCTTACGGCTACGACCGCGCCTTCGTCCATTCCACCGGCCACGGCCTGGGCCTCGAGATCCACGAACCCCCGCGCCTCGGTAAGCGCGACAAGACCATCCTCCAGCCTGGCATGGCCATCACCATCGAGCCCGGCGTCTATCTGGAAGACTTCGGCGGCATCCGCATCGAAGACACTGTGGAAGTGACCGCAACCGGCTGCAAGATTCTCACGCCCACATCCAAAGAGCTGCGCGTGATTTGAGATCGCCGCGGGGGAGGGAGCGCCGCAGCCCAGGCCCAGTTTCCCCTTATTTACCATTCGGCGTTTTGGCCTAATGCGGTTGGGTGGGCGAGCCGGGTATAACTCGGGTTATACTGGGGGCATGAAGACTGCGATCTCGGTACCCGACGGTCTTTTCCATCTGGCGGAAACCGCTGCCCGCAGCCTCGGGATCTCCAGAAGTCAGTTGTACGCCACGGCGGTTGCGGAGTTTCTGAGCCGGCGGCAAGAGGACGCAGTCACCCAGCGCCTGGATGAAGTGTATTCGCGCCGGCCCGCGAAGTTGGACGCCGCATTGCATCGCGCCCAACTGAGATCCCTCGAAAAGGATTCGTGGTAGAGATGGACGAGATTCAACGGGGAGAGATCTGGTGGGCCGATCTCCCCGAACCTCGCCGCTCCGAACCTGGATTTCGGCGGCCGGTGCTGGTGGTCCAGGCGGATTCTTTCAACCGCAGCCGGATTCAAACGGCAATCGTCGCCGTAGTCACCGGCAGCTTGGAACTCGCCGGTCTACCTGGTAATGTCCTCTTGCCCGCGCGCTCCTCGGGCCTCCCCCGGGACTCGGTGGTGAATGTGTCGCAACTTCTCACCCTCGATCGTAGCTTCCTGACCGAACACGCCGGCTCGCTGACGCCTCGCCTGCAAGCCTCAGTCGACGAAGGAATGCGCCTCGTTCTGCAACTCTAGCCCGGCGAGGTTTTCAGGCACTCGCCGAGATTGCGACGAGCCAGCCAAGTGGACGTCGGGCACGGGAAATCAAGACCATCGGCTAGTCCCTATCGAAGGCGCCTCTGAGTTATGCGACAGCTTGCAGCCCGTTTTTTGAGACCAGCGAAAGCAGCTTCAGCGAAGCCCCTTGCGGCCGTTTTTCACCGCGCTCCCATTGGCTCACCGGGCCGGTAGTCACATTGAGATAGCGCGCAAAAACAGCCTGGCTGGCGCCTTCCCGCAGACGGAGTGCGCGGATTTCGTTCGGTTTCAGCGCGCGCACCGGGGTAAGGCACAGCCCATCGAACTCCCGCATGGTCCGCTTGTCCAGGATGCCCGCGCCATGCAGCCCCTCGGCGGTCTCATGGACTGACGCCATCAAGGAACTACGGTATTGCTTGCGCATCGCACATCACCTCCGTCAACGTTCCCGACCCAACCGCCCACGCGATGCGGGGGAGAAGTCGTCGCAGATCAGGCTGGCCCCGTCCCTGCTTTCCCATCGTCCACGTTTGCCCATCACTCTTCCCTAGAGGACTTCGAATTGTCCGCCAATGTGGGCCGCTTCTCTGGGCGGGGCCTTTCGCTCTGCTTACGTTCCTTGCTCGGAAGCATGGAGACCAAATAAGCCTGCGCGGCGGCTTCTTCTCGGATGATGTTCCAGCTTTTGAATGCGTCGGCGATGCCATCGATGTGAAGCAGCACTTCCGTCAAATCCCATTTCTCGGGCGGTGTTGTAGTCCGCTTCGTTGCGATGATATTGCGCCTGTCCAAAGGTGTTCGTTACGATGCGAAGATTGTGGGCGAGAGTCCTCTCCGGTCCTTCGGGCGGCTTCTCGTCGAAGTACTTGTTTAGCTCAGTGCTTTTCTTGTCGGCGGCTTGCTTCATCGGGCCGTGATCGAATACCCGTCCCAGGGTGGCCCGTAATTCAGGCCGCTGCCAGTTCGCGGTAGCTTCGGAAATCAGTAGATGAAACAGGGCATAATACGCCGTGGAAACGGCCCGGCGCAAACTCGCCTGGTGAGGCTGGTCGGGGTGGAGGTTGGCGAGTTCCTGAGCCAGCTCAAGCAATTCATCGGCGTAGGCCATCGATCACGCCGACCGTCTGGCCCGCTCCGACTGCGTTAGAAAGTCGAAATAGGGGAGAACTCCCCATTCTTCGAGAGGCTGCACTTGCTGGACGATGGATTGCGAAATCTGTCTGGTGAGGGGGAGAAGTTGGGCGCGCGGTATTCCGTCGGCGAGAACGACTTGAAAGAAGACTGCCGATTCTCCGTTCCAATCGTTGCCGAGCGTTGGCGTCACGGAAACGACCTGTGGCTGCAAGGTGCCAGCCGCTTGAGCGACGGCCGCAAGGAATTGCGGTTGTTGTGCGAATGCCTTCGCGAGGTACACGAAGCCATTATCCCGCATCTCGCGGAAATCTGCCCGGGCTGCCGCCCTCTTCACCCCACCTCGTAATGCTCCAGAATCTCCTGCCACCTTCCCTGCGCTCTTAGCAGCAGTTCCACCACTTCGCGCACAGCGCCTTCGCCGCCGGGGGCTTGCGTCACGAGATGAGCGGCGCGCTTCACTTCTTCGCGGGCGTTGGCGGTGGCGATGGCCAGGCCGACGCGGCGCATGATCACGATGTCAGTGAAATCGTCGCCGATGTACGCCACCTGGCTCGCATCGATCTTGGCATCGGCGAGAATCTCCTGCAAAATCGGAATCTTCTCGATGTGGCCCTGGTAGACGTAGGCCATCTTGCACTGCCGCGCGCGCTCTTCGGTGGCCGGCGACAGCCGACCGCTGATTACGCCCGTCTTGATGCCCTTCCAGCTCAGCCATTGGAGACCGATTCCATCCTGCGAATCGAACCCCTTGGTCTCGACCATCTTGCCTTCGGGGTTGGGCACGTTGTAGAGCCTGCCGTTGGTGAGGACGCCATCCACGTCCATCAGCAGCAACTGGATTTTGCTGGCCAGCGCCAGCACGTCGTCGGGATTAGAGCTTGTCATGAAAGGAAGATTCCGTGTCGCCAGACCGCTCCCTCTGGTCGGGGCTCCGAATGAGTGTCGCGGCTCCGAATGAGTTCGGATGCTATCGGAGCCGCGACCGAAGGGAGCGGTTGCCCGGCCTATTTTCTGATCTTACACATTATACGTTCCGGCCGAAACCGATCCGCCCTTGCCGGTCCAGTTGGTGTGGAAGAATTGCCCGCGCGGGCGGTCGACGCGCTCGTAAGTGTGCGCGCCGAAATAGTCGCGCAGGGCCTGCAGCAGGTTGGCGGGCAGGCGTTCGCTGCGGTAGCCGTCGTAGAAGGATAGCGCCGTACTGAAGGCCGGCACCGGCACGCCTGCCGCCACGGCCTGCGCCACCACGCGGCGCCACGGCCCCTGACACCGATCGAT
>Ga0224555_1005140_pt1 | contig 11310 bp, 8 predicted proteins | sample 714S23034metaG_FD_180687 | JGI IMG/M metagenome (GOLD analysis project Ga0224555, IMG submission 180687) | Peat soil microbial communities from Stordalen Mire, Sweden - 717 S2 30-34 | ecosystem: Environmental > Terrestrial > Soil > Wetlands > Peat | place: Sweden: Norrbotten County, Stordalen...
GCAGGCGGCACCTCCGCCCAAACTTTACACCGATTCGAAGCCGTTTGGAACGGGGACGAGCGGCCTTTTTTTCATTGCGGAGACGAAAATCCGAAATCGTCTGCGGGCGGCGCGGGAGCGCGGGGACACACCTGCGGCGTCCTCGGGCGAAGCCTGGGTGTCGCCCTCGGAAGAGGGCTGGGCGGTCGTGCCCGGAGGTTTAGAGGGCCTCGGTGTCCCCCGCGCAACAGACTTCCGAAGCAGCTTCGCGATCCCGGAGCATGTTCCATGCGATGTGCCCCGCGTTTGAGGCTTCCGAAGCAGCTCCGCGATCCCGGAGCATGTTCCATGCGATGTGCCCCGCGATTGAGACTTCCGAAGCAGCTCCGCGATCCCGGAGCATGTTCCACGCGATGTGCCCCGCGTTTGAGGCTTCCGAAGCAGCTTCGCGATCCCGGAGCATGTTCCATGCGATGTGCCCCGCGCGAGAGGGGTTTGAATGGAGGCTACTTCGAACCGGCCGGGGCCGGCGCCAGTCCGAGCTCGGTCAGGATCTTGGGCGACTCTTCTTCCATGGCCAGCAACTGGTGGCAGGTGGTGCAGTCCTGAGGAATCGTCCGGCCGGCTTTGTCGCCGGCACGATCGTCGTGGCAGCGGAAGCAACCGGTATAGTCGGTGTGGCCAATGTTGTTCGGATAGACGCCCCAGGTCACTCGCATTTCAGGAAAAACGTTGCGGCTGTAGGCGGCCATAACGGCGCTGGCGGAGCGCTGGACGGAGTCAGAGTGAGCCTGCCAGACGGCCGGATAGCTCTTCTGGTAGAACTCCTGGAAGCGCCGCGGAATCTCGCGCTCGCTGGCGGCAGTGGTTGGATAATCCGCTTTGATAACGTCCAGCGCGGCCTTGCGCACGAATGGCAGGGAGGCGTCGATCAGGCCCTTCGCCAGCGCCTCGTCGACGGCGCGCTCGGGCAATTGGAAGCTATGCGAGGGGCGGGTATGGCAGTCGATGCAGTCCATGGTGCGCTGTGGCATCTTGGCCAGGTCGGCGTCCTTGAATCCTTCGGCGCGGAAGGTGGTGCGGTCGCCGTTGCGCTCGTAACGCACCCAGGGAATGTTCTGGCGCTTCTCGTCGGCGGGCGCATACTCGATATGCACGCCGGGTCCCATGTGCGCGCCGTGGATGCCTTCATAACCGCCGCCGCCGCCGATCTTCATGAGCAGAACAGTCTGCAGGTGCTTGGTCTGCTCGTCGTCGGTGAACTTATCGATCATGCGGATGCGGTTGCCGTTGAACTTTTGCGGCCAATGGCACACCTCGCAGGTTTCGCGCGCCGGGCGAAGGGCCTTGACAGGCGTCGGGATGGGGCGCTGGTAGAGGTTGAAGGTGACCGAAATGACCTGCCAGGTGCCGGAGAGCTTGCTCTTGACGAACCAGTTGGCGCCGGGGCCGATGTGGCAGCTCACGCAGGCCACGCGGGCGTGGGGCGAGTTCTGATAGGCCGTATATTCGGGCTTCATGACGGTATGGCAGGTCTGGCCGCAGAAGGTCGGCGTCTCCATATAGCTGACCGCGCGGTAGGACAACTGGCCGCCGATCACCACGTTCAACACCGTCGTCACCGCGACGAACAGCAACAGCCGGCGGAAGCGCGCATTGGCGAGGTCAACCTCCGGAAAGACCGGCGGAAGAGAGTTACGGTGGCTGCGGCGGTAAAAGTAAATGCCGAGCGGGATCAGCGCCAGTCCGGCGAAGAAGAGGCCGGGCAGGAGCATGAATTCGAGGATGCCGGTGTAGGCGTTGGCGGGCTCTCCATTGACGAAACTGGGCAGCAGGGCGAGCCACAGCACGGTGGCCGTGGTCACCAGAACTACGCCGGCGAGGCTGATGGCGTTGCTCGACAGGTAAACCAGCGGAGCAAGGAACTCTTTCACACGCAACATCCGGAACCCTCCCAGTGAGCGATCGCGCCGGGCCGTCATTCAGCCGAATGCGCGCTCCCGGCGCCGCCATGTGGCGGAGCGGAGGGCCGCGGGCTGTAGCCCGTCCACCAGCCGGCATCCATCGGATAGACGTCGGGGTCGAAAATCACAGTGTACATGTGCCAGATGAGAATGGAAGCGGTCGCCAGGACGGCTTCGTAATAGTGAATGGAACGGGCCACGTCCATCCAGACCTTGGGCAGCATGCTCAACGTCCAATTGTTGAACCACAGCAGAGCCCCCGTCAGCGCCATCACGGCGGTGCCCCAGACGAGCGCCCAATACTCGGCCTTTTCGATGTAGCCGTGGGCCGAGTAATGCGGCTGCTGCCGCCGCAGGCCGAGCCGCCACATGAGTCCCTCCATCATCTCGCGGAGGTCGGAGACGCGCGGCAGGAATTCGGTCCAGTGGGTGCGCAGTTTACGACTGAAAACGAGCGAGGCGAGATGCAGGATCGCAGTGGCAACCAGGATCGCCGCGGCGCTGCGATGGACCACGCCGCGGATGGGATAGGTGTGTTCGAGGCTCAGCAACGGGCGCGCCCACCAGGCGTCGGGATAGTGCAGCGCAAAGCCGGTGTAGGCCAGCACAATGAAGCTGACCGCGAGCAGGCCGTGCTCGATGCGCTCGACGAGGAACATGCGATGGGTGAGCGCGGGCGGCTTCAACATACGCACGCTCACAGTGCGGCCCTGGAAGCGCAGGCGCGTGAGTTTGCGGAAAAAATCGCCCAACTGGTGGATCGCCATAAAGGCCAGCGTGCCGGGGATCACCATCAGGTAAAACCACTGCACGTACTGCAATGGAAGCGGAGCGCGCTGGCCCTCGAGCATGTGCACCGCGCCCAGGCGGAAGCGGTGGCCGGCGCCGGGATGGCAGGCGCCGCAGGTGCGGGCCAGGTTGTTGGGATTAGTGCGGGAGAGCGGGTCGGAGGACGGAAGAATGCCGTGGTAGCCGTGGCAGGAGGCGCAGTCGGCGACGGTTTGCGAGCCCGAGTTCAACGCCAGCCCGTGGAAGCTGGAGTTGAAGGTGGTGATGCGGTCGGCAGGGATGCCGAAGCGGCCCATGAGGCGCACGTCGCCGTGGCAGCGGCCGCAGGTTTCGGGCACCTTGTTGACGAAGACGGTGGACTGCGGATTGGAGGGCCGCATGATGGAGTGGGCGGTGTGGCAGTCGGTACAGACGGGGGCGCCCTCGATGCCGCGCTCGACGGCCTTGCCGTGGACGCTGGAGCGGTACTCGGCGGCCTCCTTGTCATGGCACATGCCGCACAGGTCGGGCGTTCCTTTTTTCCATTCGAGGGTGTGGGTGGAGACGGCCTCGTGGGCGGTGCCGTGGCAGGTGTCGCAGTTCGGAGCGGCCGTGTTGCCCTTCTTCAACTCGGCGCCGTGAACGCTCTGCCAGAAATTCTGCACCTCGCCCAGGTGACAGTTGGCGCAGGCGGGCTTGGGCTGATTCTCGGGATGGGGATAGTCCTCGTGCCGGACGTGGCACGAGGTGCAGGCCACGGCGGCATGGGCCGACTTGCTCAGCTTGGCCGCGACATCATGACACTCGGCACACTTGGAGTTGGGGGCCGTCGGCGCGGCGACGGCGGCGGCACCGAGCAGGGGCGCGGCGAGCAGCAAGAGCGAGAATAGCGTCCCTTTTGACAAACAATTACCCTTCCCGGCGAGGGGCCCGGCACGCCCGCCGGGAGATCAGCGCGCGGAGGCCCCTGGCCGCCGCAGGCGCCAGCGGCCTGAGGCGGAGACAACGTGAGCGCAGCGCCGATACCGGCCGCGGCGCAGAAGCGAAACCCAAGCGCGCCTCAGCCAGCGGTCCGGTGCAGGCCGCAGCGACAGGCCACGAGCAGTCAGCGATGGTTAGTGCAGACCCGCGGTGGAACTGGCCTCCCACATCTGCCAACCGTACAGCAGTCCCAGGACCACGCCGGTGACGATCAGCACGAGGGTCGCCGACTTGCCCCACAGCTCGATTTTTGCCAACTTTTTGGCGAGTTGCTCCTGCTTGGCGACGTGTGCGGTCTCGCCATCGCTGAGCTTGAGCGAGTCATCTTCTTTGTCCGCGATCTTCCGGCGCAGCAACGCGAGCACCATCACGATCACGCCCAGAACGGCCCAGGCGCAGACGTAAGGCAACAAATTCATTTTCATCAAATCCATATTCGTAACTCCTCAACTCAGTCGAAACCCAGGCTCATGGCAGCGTAGCATTGCATGCTCAGTCAAACTTCCGTCCCAGCACTTGTTGGGTGTCCGCGGTTCCGCTGCGCAGGCAGGCCGAGAGAATGGCCAGCACGACGGTATTAGGCGGATCCTGATCGGTCACAACCGAGCTCACGCCGGCCTCCCAGGCGTCCCGCATGTGATTGGGGTCGTTGGGGGTCAACAAGACGACGCGGTCGGGAAACGGAAGCGGACGGGGCAGCAGGCGCAAATGCGGCGGATCCACCACCACCACGCAGGCCTCCTCCAGACACGGTTGCTCCACACAGCGAACCTGCAATTGAGTGCTGCGGGCCAACAGAACGCGCAAGACGTCGGCCTTAGCTCGGTCACTCAATGCCAACTGAATGCAACTCATACGGCGGTCCTTCTGCCGTCTGCCCGGGGCAACGAGGCCTGTGACCGACAGTGCATCTTCTCCTTACTTCAGGCGCGAAATCGGCACGGCCGCAGCGCTCCGGCAGGGGAAACAAGCGCGCCCGGAGGGTTCCTGGGCCGGCACGACGCTTTCCCTAGCGGAGGTTTTAGCAATCCAAGGGCCAGAAGATCAATTGTTGGGATCATAGAGGATTCTGGGGAATTCCACGCCTAATCCCGGCCTTCCGGTGACTTTTGCCCATTCCCAGGGCGCGGCATTGCGTGAATTGACCCATTTTGAGTATCTTCGTCTGCTCCCTAGCAGCTACAATCAGTCATACAATGGGTTTTTCTGGGAATATGGCAAAGCTCAGCGCCGGGTGGCAGAACGCCAAGATATTGGGAAGTGTCTTCGATCAGCTTTCCGACGCGTTGATCCTATACGACGCCAACCAGGTGATCACGGGAGTCAATGCAGCCGCCGAGCGTCTGTTTGGCATGAGCGCCGAGGCGCTGATCGGCCACGACTGCCAGGAAATGTTCCGCTGCCAGGTGTGCGAGCCGGGCTGCGGGATGCAAACCGGGCTGGTGCAGGTGAACGGCCACAATTCGACGGTGCGTCTGCACACGCAGAACGGGATGGAGCGCCTGGTCGTTATTCACACCTCGCAACTGGTACGCGACGACGGCACGCTGGAAGGGGCGGTGGCCACCATCAAGGACGTGACCGAGGAGATGGAGCCGCAGAAGCGCGAGATTGTGGCCGATTCGGCGCTGATGCGGGATGTGTTGAACTTCGTGCGGCGCGTGGCGCTGAGCGAAGCGACGACGGTGCTGATCGAGGGGGAGAACGGGACGGGCAAGGATCTGATCGCCAAGACGCTGCATCATCAAAGCGTGCGGCAAGCCGAGCCGTTCATTGCCATCAACTGCGCGGCGATTCCCGAGACGCTGCTGGAGAGCGAGCTGTTCGGCTACGAAAAGGGCGCATTCACGGACGCGCGGGCGCAGAAAAAGGGGATTTTCGAGTTGGCCGATAAAGGGACGCTGTTCCTGGACGAGATCGGCGAGATCCCAACGATGCTGCAGGCCAAGCTGCTGCGTGTGCTGGAGGAGCAGACCTTCCGGCGTCTGGGCGGGCTGAAGGACATCAACGTGGACCTGCGCGTGGTGGCGGCCACCAACAAGAATCTGCGGGAGGCGGTGAAGGAAGGCGCGTTCCGCCAGGATTTGTTTTTCCGGCTGAACGTGATCCACATCACGATTCCGCCGCTGCGCCAGCGCCGGGAAGATATTCCGCCGCTGGCGAATTTTTTCGTCCAGCACTACAACAAGAAGTTCAAACGGCAGATTGAGGGCGTGGCGGCGGAGACGATGCGGCTGCTGGTGAATTACGACTGGCCGGGCAACGTGCGCGAGCTGCGCAACTCGATTGAGCGGGCGATGATTCTCGAGGACTCGAGCTACATTACCGCTTCCAGCCTGACCATGACACTGAGCCAGGAGGCCGAAAGCAACATTGCCGCCGCGGCCAGCGCCGGCGGCGAGGCCGCGCCGCAGTTTCCAGCGCGCATTCCCGACGAAGGGCTGTCGCTCGAGGAGAACGAGCGCCGCCTGCTGGTGGGAGCGCTGGAGAAGACCGGCGGTAACCAGACCCAGGCCGCGCGCCTGCTACGGATCACGCGCGATACTCTGCGTTACAAGATGAAGAAATTCAACCTGCGCTAGAACGCGGCGGCGTTGTCCGGAGTGCCGCCGGTCCGCAGCGGAAATGAAGCCCGCAGCCGCTAATGTAGTGTGGCGGCCAATGCCACGCACCGCCAGAGACGGGATTCTCACGCCGCGCAGCAACAGTGCCGGCCACGGCGGTGGCGATCCGGGTATTTCGAAACTGGCGGTCTAGATTACATTTTGGTACAGCTAAACGTAAGTTCCAGGCCTGGCAGAGCCAATTTAGCCCTCCGGGGCTGGATGTCTTTATTCCATCCCGGGCGCTAAGCGTGGCATGCTGGAGAGGTGGAGTTTGCCAGTCTCTTCCCGTCGCACCGCGATCTCCAAAAGAGGACCGAGGAACTCGAGCGCGAAGTATCCGAGATGCGCCTCCAGACGCGCGCCATTGAAAACGAGCGCAACGGGCTGGCGGTGCAGTTACGGCGTCTCAACAAAGAACTCGATGAGCTGCGGGGGGAGGAGACCAAGGGCAGCGAGGATGTAAAGCAACTGGCGGCGACAAAGTTCGAGCGCGACGAACTGCGCACGCTCTACGACAAGGTGGAAGCACAGCGCGCAATCCTGGATAAGGAAATGCGCGAGCTGCGCAGCGAAGCGGAATTGAACCGCGAGCGGCTGTGGGCGCCGCCGGGCCATTATTATTCGCCCATCACCGACCCCAACGATCCACTGGTCCGGCAGTCCGAGATTCTCAATCTGGATGCGTTGTCGGAGCGAGGAGACCTGGTCATCGACGAGCCGGCGATGCTCCGGCTGCTGGGCTGGCTGGGGGAGAATGGAACGCGGTTTCCTTTCACCACCGGCGCCACGGCGGAGTGGCGCTACTACACCGGCAACGGCCACTTCGGGCACGCCGACGGCGCGGTCTTATTCTCCATGTTGCTGGAGTATAAGCCGGCGCGCTGCATCGAATTCGGGTGCGGCTTCTCTTCGTTGCTGATCATGGATGTGAACGATCACTACCTCGAACATTCGATGGAGATGACGTTGTACGATCCGCGGCCCGACATCGTGCTGTCGCTGCTCACGCCGCACGATCCGTATCGCGAGCGCGTGCAGGCGCGGCGTTCGCGCGAGATCCCGGATGAGGTTTTCACGGCGCTGAAGCGCGGCGATATGCTGAGCCTGGAGACTTCCCACGTCGCCAAGACCGGCAGCGATGTGACCGATCTGCTGTTCCGCGTGCTGCCGCTGCTGGCGCCCGGCGTATTGATCCACATCCACGACGTCTTTTACCCCTTCGAGTATCCCGAAGCGTGGGTGGTACAGGACAATCGTTCCTGGAACGAAGTCTACCTGCTGCGCGCGTTCCTGCAGTTCAACCCGCAATTCCGCGTGCTGTTTTTCAACAATCTAATATTCCGCAAGTACTTCGACGAAGCGAACGCCGCGTTCCCGGGCCTCGAGGACATGCACGCCAGCAGCATCTGGCTCGAGAGGCTGGGTTAGCGGCACAGCCGCGCGCCGCGGTTGCCGCTCGGCGCTGCGCACCGCGAGACTGTGTATATGGAGATTCCGATCTACCAGGTGGATGCCTTCGCGCGCGGCGTTTTCAGCGGCAACCCGGCGGCGGTGTGTGCGCTTAAAGCGTGGCTGCCGGACGCGACCCTGCAGGCGATTGCGATGGAGAACAACCTCAGCGAAACGGCGTTCTTCGTGAAAGCCGGAGCGGACTACGATCTGCGCTGGTTCACGCCCGCCGTGGAGGTCGATCTGTGCGGCCACGCCACGCTCGCCGCGGCCTGGGTGATTCTCGAAAAACTGGAGCCGGGCCGTCCCGCGGTCACGTTCCACACGCTCAGCGGCGAGTTGCACGTGACCCGCAAACTCGATCTGCTGGCGCTCGACTTCCCGGCCCGCCCGCCGGAGCCCGTCCGCGCCACGCCGCCGCTGTTGGCCGCGCTCGGCGGCAACCCGCGCGAAGTCTGGGCCGCGCGCGATTACATGGTGGTCTACGACAGCGAGGAGGAGATCCGCGCGCTCGCGCCGGACATGAACCTGTTGACGCAGATCGACCGCTTCGCCGTCATCGTCACCGCTCCCGGGCCGGCGGGCGAGCATGCGTGCGACTTTGTCAGCCGCTTCTTCGCGCCTGCCCAGGGCGTACCTGAGGATCCGGTCACGGGTTCGGCCCACTGCACGCTGATCCCCTACTGGGCCGGCCGACTCGACAAGCACCGCCTGCTTGCGCGCCAGGTTTCGCGCCGCGGCGGCGAACTATACTGCGAACTGTTGGGCGACCGCGTCTCGATCGCCGGCCGCGCCGCGCTATTTCTCGAAGGCGCGATCAAGCTCTGACCGGCACGGGACGACGCCGGCCGTGTCAGGCCGGATGGCTTCGAGATTGCACCCTGGGCAACGCAACTTCTGAGAATTTCATTCGATTTGAGTGAGCTTGACCCCGACCGGGCGCCGGGAAGCTGCTAACATTGTTGGGCTGGCTGCGTTCCTCCAGCATTTTCAAAATGCTTCCCAGCCAGCAGCGCGTTCAACCTCCGAGGGCCGATCATCCGCCAGCAAAGCCTGCCGCGGCCCAGTGTCCCGCGACAAATAGAAATGGACAGACATGGCCCACCCGGATCACTTCCACGTCGTAAGCCAAGTTCTGACCAACGTCGGACTCAATTCAATCGGCACGCCGGGGCCTGAGGTCCCGGACGGAATGCGCGTGCACCTGGTCAACCCGAGCGACATGGCTTTTGGAATCGCCGTGATTACGCCGCGCTGGCTGTACGTCCTGGCCGCAGCCACGCCGGCTGCCTTTGGCGACCCGGTGCTGTGCGACGAAACGCTGGCACGGCTGGACCCGGCCGGCATCAATGCGGGCGATGTGGTCGGCATCGGCATCCACACCGGGAACGCACTGCGCGGTTATGAAGTGGGCAGGAGCGCACGGGAGCGCGGCGCCTGGGTGATTTATGGCGGGATTCACGCGACTCTGTATCCCGAGGAAGCGATCGAACTGGGGGCGGCCCACGCGGTGGTGCGGGGCGATGGCGATGCGATCTGGGCGGAGGCGCTGTATGACTGCGTGCGCGCCAGCCCGCGGACGGTGTACGAAGGCGGACGTGTGGAAGCCGGCCAGTTCCAGCCGGCGCGCTGGGATTTGATGCCTCGCGAAAGCTACATGTGGGCGTCGGTGCAGACGGTGCGCGGTTGCGCGAAGCATTGCTCTTTCTGTTCGGTGTGGCGCACGGACGGTCAGAAGCCGCGGCAGCACGCTGGCGATGGGGTTATTCGGGAGATCGTCGAACTGCGGCGCAAGGGCTTCCGGTTTATCGCGCTGGCGGATGACAATTTCTATCCGGTTACGCTGACCGACCTGAAGCTGGCAAGGCAGCAGGGCCACGCGGAGAAGGTTGCGGAGCTGGAAGAAATTCGCCGGGAACGCTTCACCCTGATGGAGCGGCTGGCGTTGCTTCCCAAGGACATGGTCTTCTACACACAGATCACGATGGAAGCGGCCGAAGACGTTGAGTTTCTGGAGGCCATGCGACGGGCGCGGATCAAGGGCGCGCTGGTGGGCGTTGAAGCGGTCACTGCCGAGGGTCTGAAGGCCGTCTTCAAAGACTTCAACCTTTCCGGCGATAAACTGGCCCAACGGTTGCAGACTTTCCGCGAGTATGGCGTGCACGTTCTGGGGTCGTTCATCTTCGGTCTTCCGACCGACCGCCCGGATACTTTTCACGCGACGGCGGAAATGGCCAAGCGAGCTGGTCTGACTTTCGCGCAATTCGTCATGCTGACGCCATTCCCCGGCACGGTCGATTTTCAGAGCTGGGAAAAGGCCCAGTCGCAGAATCCGCAGATGGTGGGCGGCATTCCGATTACGCGCTACTGGTTGATTCCAGCGCACCAGCGGCCAAAGATGTTTACCCCGCACCCGACCATGGGCCCCGATGAAATCCGCGAGCGCACCCAGGGCGTGTGGGATGAGTTCTACAGCTTCCCGGCAATTTGGGAGCGCTCCCGGTGCGTTAAGACGTGGAAAGCCCGGCTGGCCTTTGCATTGATTTCGCGTCTGTACCATCAGATGTACGCCAAGACGGGTATCTCGACAGACAGCGCCCGAAGGAAAAAAGCGAACTGGCTGGCGCGTTGGATTGCCCGTCCCTGCCGCTTGCTCTTTCAGGCAAAACCTATGCCGGAACTATTGGTTCCGCTGGCCGCCCCCGATCCGCCGTTGGCGATTCCCGCGATCTGCGAAATCTGAGTATCCGCTGCCAGGCTGAAATAACGGGGCCGTAAAGCCAGTCGGGCGGCGCGACGCGAATGGCGCCTGCGCCGCGCTGGCCGGGGCTGCGGTAATGGGCGCTGGGAAGCCAGGCAGGTCATCGTCCCGACTCGCTGGTAGCGCCTTCCAGTCGAGGCCAGGCCCCGTTGCTTAGCGGCGCCGCAAGCAGCGGATACGGGCCCCCTATGGCGCGACTCCCACAATCGTTTCCAGGCTGTGCGTGGCCCGGTTCCACAGCCACAACTCCGTCGCGCTCCAGCCCGCGAGCAGCGAGCCGCGGGCGAAGCGGCGGCCGGGCAGCAGGCGCCGCCAGGCGTTGCGCTGGGCATTCAGTTCCAGCAGCGCATAGGGCGTGGTCAGCAGCTCCACTCCGCGCTCACGCAGCGGCGTCAGGGCCTGGATCCGGCCATCCGGTGAGACCGCGAAACTGGTTAAGGCGCGCGACGCCGCGTCCACCGGAATGGGCGTTTCCGTCCGCACTCCGTCCATCGGATGAGCTTCCAGAAAGGCGCGCATCGACGGCAGCCACGTCTCGGCCACGTCGTCGGCCGCCACCACTACGCGCGGCGGGCCCAGCGAGAGACCCGGTTCGCGCAGCACAGTGTAGCGCCGTACGGTGCCCAGAAAAGCAATCCAGGTGAGCGTCGGCGGCTGGGCGCGCATCTCCCTCGGCTCCGGATCCAGGCACCACACGCCGTGCACGCCCGCGCCCAGAAAGCGGCAGCGCACGTCCGGCAGGTGGCGCACCTGCGGCTCCGCGGCCGCCTCCAGAAAGGCATAGCGCAACAGCGCGTAGCGG